>Ga0187892_10008007_pt1 | contig 14695 bp, 9 predicted proteins | sample MA1701073metaG_FD_139345 | JGI IMG/M metagenome (GOLD analysis project Ga0187892, IMG submission 139345) | Bio-ooze microbial communities from a basaltic lava cave in the Kipuka Kanohina Cave System on the Island of Hawaii, USA - MA170107-3 metaG ... | reverse complement strand
GACCTGGCCGTTGCCGGCGGCGCCGCAGTGGACGATGTTTTTGCCCATGCATTGCAGGACCGGTTTGGCGGCTGTGAAGGATTCCACGTCGCCGCCGACCATGAACGTCAGCGTCGCCGCCTCTGCGCCCCCGACGCCCCCGGACACCGGGGCGTCAATCATCGGGTTACCTTGTTTCGCCGCCATTGCTGCCACGTCGCGCGCGGTGTGCGGATCAATGGTCGAGGCGTCAATCAGCAACACGCCTTTGCCCACGCCGGACAAGACGTTGTTTTCTCCTTGATAGACGCTGCGCACGTGCGGCGAGGACGGAAGCATGGTGATCACCGTTTCCACGCCGGTCGCGCAGTCCGCGGGTGAGCGCGCGGGCTCGCAACCGAGATCGGTCAGTTTCTTGATGAGATCGGAAACGACGTCGAAGACCTTCAGCGTGTGACCGTGCTTCAACAAATTCCGGCACATGGGATTTCCCATGTGGCCCAGTCCGATGAACCCGATTTTCATGTTCGTTGCTTGTGTTTGGAGTACAAGCTTTAGCTTGTCTGGCTCGCGTCCCCCCGGAGCAAGCTAAAGCTTGTACTCCAACCGTAACGTGCTCGATCTCACTCCAGCCTCACCCGCACATATCGCTGATGCATCACGCCATCCGCAAGTGTCGCGTAAAATGACACGAACACGGAACCGTCGTCGAGTTGGATCGGGTAGGGAATCCCGAAGGTGAAGCCGGTGCCCATCTCGGCGAGGATGTTGCCTTCCCACTTGCGCGCGACGCTCTCGGTGGCGCGCTCGCCGGTGATGCGGCGGATGCGTTGGTCCCACAGGACGTATTCGTTCTCCATGTCCCAGTTTCGCCCGGCATCCTCGCTGATGACGCAGCGAACACCCTGCGGTTCGCGGCGGTGATTGAAGACCGCGAGCAACCGACCGTCCGCCAACGGAAGCGGATACGACAGGAATCCCCAAAACGGCAACTCCTTCGGAGTGGTCCACGACCGGCCGTCCTCTGACCACCCAATTCGGGTGCGCAACGACGTATCTGTCTTCGGATCGTGCGTCCAGTACAACGCCACGAATCGACCGTCCTGCAGCCGCGCGACGCGCGGATCGAAGAAGAGCGTGCGTTGCTCCGGGTCGTAGGCCATGTGCCGCTTGTTGCCCCATTCGTCGCTGCCGTTGCGGTTGAAGACGACCGCCGCCTCGTGGACAAGCTCGGCCAGCGCGCTGGAAATCATCGGCTCGATGACCACCATCCGATCGCCCGACTGCAGCGTAAACACCGGTGACGACACCACGTTGAACCCACCCTTCGCAGCCGGGAGGCGAAACGGTTTCGCTGTCGCCCAGGTATGGCCGCCGTTGGTGGACTCGCACCAGAACTGGGTCGTGCCCACCCACCCGCCGTTTTCTTTGCACCACCGCGGGTCGTCCTTTGCGACGTTCTGATCGCAGGTGATGAGCGCCCGGAACACGCCCGGTTCCTGATTGAAGTGCATGGAGGTGGGAGCGTGCCCGGCCAATCCCGACAACTGCGGCGCTACCGGCTCCGACCACGTCTTGCCGTAGTCGCGCGAGCGGGTCACCCGGCAGTGCGCATCGGGCGTGAAGCGCCCCGTGCCCATCTGCATTGCGTGCAGAATCTCGCCGTGGCCCAACGGGATGGAATGGCCCTTGAAGGCGATGAGTGGCTTGGTGCTCGCGTCGCGATGTTTCCAAATTACGCCTTCATCGAGAATGGTGAGGTTCATGGGAACGCTTTTCCAATGAAGGCGAACGGGGAATGGGTGGGACAAGATGATTGCTGGCAAGATGATTGGATAGAATTATCTTGCCGGTAATCATCTTGTCCTGAAAAAACGACGACGGAAAATTCACGTTTTTGACAGGTCATGGCATGCGAACTTTACTCCAATCGCACCCGCACCATGCGAATGGCCGCGTCGCATTTCGGCGAGTTCCAGCTTTCGCAGTACGCCTGCACGTCGTAGCAGACGAGGAATGTGTGCGGCTCGGTCTCGACCAGCGAAAGCATGTCGCCGGAATCCAAGTGGCGATGCGCCCGCAATGTATCACCGCGCAACCGCCGCTCCGCTGGGACGCCCATCAGGGCCTGCGTGTCGAGTTCCCACGCGTGCAGATCGAGCCGGCTTTGCCATTGCTTGCCGGTGCCCGACGGATCGAACGCCATGTGTTTGCCGTGCCGGCCCCAGACCATCACGAGCGTGCCGTCGGCGCACACGCGCACGCACGGCCAACACATGCCGATTTTCTCGCCGGTGTCAGAGAGGCGGAACAATTCGGGCTGCGTCCACGTGCGGCCACCGTCGTTCGACCAGACATGATAGAACGGCCCGCCGGTGCGAATGACGCAGTAGAATTGCCCATCCTTGAGCTGCACCATCGTTCCTTCGCTAAAGCCCTCCGGCAAGTCCGGCCGACCGCGAGCCACGACAGCGCGCTCCGTCCACGAACGTCCCCGGTCGCGCGACTCGAAGCAGAACATGGAAGTCGTCGCGTGCGCCGGTGATTTGCCAGCGGAATAATGGGTGCGATCTGCACCCGCCGCCAACGCGAGCAAGGCGCCGTCGTGTTCCAGGAAGCGGAAAAAGGTGAGGCAGTTGTAACTCAACTCATCGCCGGTCACTTCCGATTTTCCGTGCACGCGATTGATCAGGTCCCACCACGGGTGAGTGGGATAGCTCACACCCATTGCGGTGGCGGGGAAATTGACGGTGTGCGGGGAATGGACACGAACCAACTCGTGACGCGTCACACGCTCCGGCAATCCCGGAAAACTCCACGCGCCATAGTGAAACGCCGTATCCGTTTCCTTCGGATCCACGACGCCGTAGCAATCCATCTCGTAGAGTTCGCCGTCGTCGAAACTGTACGGCCACATCGCCCGCGGGACGTTCTCCTCGATTTCGGTCCACGTGCGCCCGTGGTCGGTCGAGCTGAGCCGGCCGAACGGCGAGAAGTTGCGGTCGTAGCCCTTTTGAAAATAGATGAAGAGCGTGCCATCGGTGTGGCGGTGCAATTGCGGAAACCAGATCTGCCCGTGTTGCCGGGCGTAGATGGTGACGGGACGAGTTGGGATTAGTTTCATGGGAATCTCGATTGACCGACGTTACTCTCGTGAATGCGTCGGCATCAAGACAACATCTCTTCGTTGCCTTCTTCTTGCACGGTTTTGCACTGCGCGACAGGAAGGCTCAGGGCACCACGATGCCCGGCGGATAGGCATAGACTTTGAAGCCGGGTCCGTCCCAAGGAGCGCCGGGCGGGTAGCTCGATGGGTGAAAGAGGCCGAGTTCGGAAGTGCCAGGCGAATAGCCGGCAAGGCCGGTGGGCCACGGAAGTTTGATGGACTCGACGTGGCCGTCGTAGCAGGCGACGTTGGCGCGGGTGCGGTTCTTGTGACGAGGGGAGAGCGTCCAGTAGGCGAAACCGAGCCAGCCATTCCAGGTCTCCGAGTCGGCGAACAACGCGGTTATCGAGGGCTGGGGAATGCCGGCAAGCGGCGCCACGGCTTCGTAGGGCAACCGGCTGCCACCCGAGCGGTGGTTCATGGCGTAGTCGGTCCCCCAACCCGCCCAGCCACAGCCGGAATAGGGAGCCCCCGGCGCGCCCGTCGTGGCGGGACAAACCAGCGGATGCGAATAGATGGCCCCTGTGCGCGGAATCGGCTGCGCGAACGGAGTCACCTTCAGGTACTTCGAAAGAATCTCCATCCAATTGTCGTACGGTTGGGCGAATTCCGGGCAGGTGTCGGGCAGCCAATCGTTGTGATCGCCCGCGTAGAGGATGGCCGCGAGAGTCAGGTGCTTGAGGTTGTTGGCGCAATGCATCGACTTGGCAGACTCGCGCGCGCCTTGGAGGGCGGGGAGCAACATCGCCGCGAGGATGGCGATGATGGCGACGACGACGAGAAGTTCGATGAGCGTAAACGCCCTGCGGGCATGGTTCATGGCAGACGGTAAATGGTTCATGAACCATTTACCATCAACCATTCCGCGTCCTCCGCCACAGCAACACCGCGCCCGCAGCGAGCAGCATGGCCGCGCTGGGCTCGGGAATCTCGAAGAAGAGATTGTCGAAGATCGCGTTACCCAAACCGGTATCGCTGCGCGAGAAAACGCCGACTTCGCCCATCGTGAACGAGTCCGCGAAGGTCTTGCTGAACGAGTTGCCGGTCCCGCCGCCGGTCTTCGTGAAGGTATATGTCCAGTTGCCTGCGCCGTCCCACGAAACCTCCAAATGATCCGGGCCGCCCGTGATGGCAGCCCCCGAACTCCCGCTCAAAAAGTTCAAATAGCTCGAGGTGGTAAGCCCCGAGGAGGGATCGTACGATCGCGCCAAGTGCTGGTCGGCGGCGCTGGCGTAGCCGGGGAAGAACCCGAACGCGCGATTGCCGACGACGACGCCGAGGCTGTAGTTCCCTGGGGTGCCAACACCGGTTGCACGCAGGTCAACCCCGACCCGGAAAGGCGTTGAAGTGCTGGCTGTCAGTCCCTGCGTGATGAACGAGATCGTGCCGTTGTTGTCGTTGGTGAAGACCAACTCACCCAGCGAAACCAGCGTACCGCTGGAGAGATCGTCCGATCCACTCGTCAGTTTCGCCCGAGTCAGATACCCGGGGTACGCGGCGTTCATCGCCGCCGGCGTGTTCCCCGCGTCGGTGTTGAAATACTCCGCGAACCCAAAGGCGCGCTCGGTCCCGCCCGCCAGGATGAATGCGAACACGCCTGCGATCGCTTTGCAAATGGTGTGTTTCATGGCTGATACCTCCCAAGAACATTGTTGCTATGGTCCAGAGACACGGTGCTCCCGAGGGCCGTCAAACCACGGTTGACGGCTGCGAAGTCCGGGAAACCGCGCTCCAAGTTCACGGTGCGCCATTCTAAAGAAAACCGAGCCAACCGCAACGGGCGGGGCCTACTCTTTTTTTGAGAGCAGCGGCAGACTCACCAATGCGACGGCAGGCGCAGCCGGGTGCGTTGCGCGGGGTTGACCAGTTCCATGGGGAGGATTTTGCGGACGTTCGGCACCGCGCCGGTCTGGAAATAATGCACCGCCGCGCGGGTAATCTGCGCGACCAATCCTTCCAGAGAAACCGCGTAGTGGACCGGCGGTGGACACACCACCAGCGACGACGGCGGGCCGTCGATCACCACCAACTCGATCTCTTGCGGAATCCGCAGGCTGCGCCCCAGCACCGAGGTCATGACCGCGCCCACCGACACCGCGCCGATGACCAGCAGGGCCTCGCGCACCCGGACGCGGGCGGCGAGCCGTCCCAACGCGGCGAGCTGGGCTTGCGGCTTCAACGGCACCCGCCACACGGTACCGACCACCGGCTGGAGCGTCCACGCTGCGCACGCTTTCACGAACGCCTGACATTGTTGCTCGACGGCCGGGATGCTGACGCGGTTGATGAGCAGGTGCAGACGACGAAAGCCCCGGCGCAAAAACGCATTCGTCGCGTGACGAATCGCGCCCGCTGCATCCGAGGTCACGTACGGGAGCGGCACCTTCGGCGATGGAGAGCCGATCACCAGGCACGGCTTGCCCGAACGCCGGAACATTCGTTGGTACTCCTCCGATAGACTCCGAAGCAGTAACAGCTCGCCGACCTGCATGCCGTCAACCCGATGGCACAGTTCCCGCAACCGCGCGTCGGTGCATTTCTCGACACTGAACTGAATCGCGTGCGCTTGCAGCCGTTGAGAGAGCATTCCCCACATGTGAGCGGAGACCGCCAAGTCCGGGTAATCCACGCCCCGCTGAACGAGACGCACGACACGCGGCCCGGTCGCGACCGGCGCCGGGCGGGCCGGGTTCAGGCGGACGCCCTTCCGCGGGTGGATGAGGATCAGTTTTTCCCGCGCGAGGGTGTGCAACGCCGCGTAGAGCACCGTGCACCCGACGCTGAGTTGCCCGGCCCAATCGCGCGTGTTGGGGAACGGCTCCTTGAGTTCGCAGCGCTGGATTTGCCCGCGCAAATGATCCGCCAATTGCTCGGCGCGGGAGCGCAGGAAACTCATGAGGCTATGATTACGACGACGGCCTTCATTTGCAACAGCGGTGAAAGTAGCGCAGACTTCTCGGTCTGCCATGTCGCCGATTTCCAAATCGGCTGCCGCTCGAAATGGCCACAGGTTGCGGGTTTGGAAATCCGCGATACAGCAGGTTGGGAAACCTGCGCTACAACCAATCGGTATGGTTTGCCATGAATCTTCGCACTGTTCGCGACGCCCGAAATCGACCTTGTTCCATCGGTGAGGCGGGGTAAACTGGGATCGCCGTGGCACCAGAACGCAAATCCAGGCGAACGGAATGGATTGTGGGAATCGCTGTGGCTCTGCTTCTCTTGGTGTTGATCGCGCCGCTTCTCGGCAGTTATCGAGAAACCCACCGACGATCAGTCTGCTTGAACAACCTCAAGCAGATCGGTCTCGCCATACGGCTGTACTCGGGGGATTGCGAAGACAAATTCCCGGCCGACCCGGGCCTGTCAGCATTAGGTTCGTTTGGTATGCTGACGAATACCTACTGGGTCTATCACACTTCCCTGGGAAAATATCAGAGAGGTCCTTTCCAAACCAATTATCAGACATGGGCATGTCCCTCCGACGTCGGCGTGGTTGTCGGCAGTCCAACGAAGCCTTTTACGAGTGTTAACCTCAGTTATGCGTACGGCGGGATAGGTTTGTCGGAAGCCGCCCAGCCAGACACGCCAATTGCCTGCGACCGCTCCAGCCAAGGCGATCCCGTGAGCACGACTCCCTGGAGCAACAATCAATGGACCCACAAGTCCGACGGCGGGAATGTCCTGTTCGCGGACGGCCACGTGGCATGGTTCAAAACCCTCGCCGTGCCCATGTACCGGGGGAAGAATCCATGAGGATCGGAGCGATCATATCTCTGGCCTATGCGTTCCTAAGTTGTTGCAACGTCCGCGCTGATTCCACAGCGCAAGCGACAAACAATCTGTCGGTGGACCTCGGCAAGGGCGTCCGCATGGAGTTCGTTCTGATTCAGCCTGGCAAATTCCTGATGGGATCGGACAATGGCGAAGCGAATGAGAAGCCGGTCCGCGAGGTCACGATCACAAAGCCATTCTATCTCGGCAAGTTCGAAGTGACGCAGGAACAGTGGCAGGCGCTCATGGGCAGCAACCCCAGTTTCGTCAAAGGAACGAACCATCCGGTTGAGATGGTGAGTTGGGACGAGTGCCAGGAATTTCTGGCCAAGCTCAAACGCAAGGTCAAGAACCTGAAGCCGTGTTTGCCGACAGAGGCGCAGTGGGAATACGCTTGTCGGGCGGGCAGCACCAACGAGTTCTGTTGCGGCGACGACGACGCCAGCGTGAGTGAGCATTCCTGGTGTTCGCTTAACGACATGGGAACGACGCATCCGGTCGGCGAGAAGAAACCGAACGCATGGGGATTGTACGACATGCACGGCAACGTCTGGGAATGGTGCGCGGACCGTTGCGACGCGAACTTCGCCAGCGTCCCGGCACAAAGCTCGTCGGGCGGCCCGCGCACGTATCGGATCGTGCGGGGCGGTTCGTGGATTTGCGTGCCCCACCGTTGCCGGGCGGCCTTCCGCCTGAAGTTCCTGCCCACGGACAAGTTCACGCGCCGGGGATTGCGGGTGTGCCTGGAGGTTCCGTGATGCGTAACACGGTCGGAGTCCCGCCTTCAGGCAGTTACGGTGCGGATTCCGCCTGAAGACGGTACTCCAAACGTTTCAACAGCCGGCGGTGCTTCGTCCGTCGACCGGTATCCGCAGCAGACGCCGGGCATTGTCGCGGAGGATGAGCCGGCGCTGCGACTCGGTCAACTCGGCGGAATCGATGCGGGTGCGTTGCATCGCGGTCGAATAGAGCGGCGTGTCCGTGCCGAACAACACGCGCTCTGCGCCCACTTCCTGCACGGCCCATTCGATGAGTCCCGGCAGGATGCTGTTGGCGCTGGAGGTGTCCGCGAACAGATTACCGTGCCGGCTCTTCTGGATCGCGCGCACCTGCAAATCGCGGTCCGCAGTCGAACTGCAACCGATGTGGGCGAGGATGAGATTGACTTCGGGGAAATCGTTGATGAACGGCACGAAATCGTCCGGCAGGCTGTTGGCCTCGCCGCTGTGGGTCAGCACGACGGCGCGATACCGGGCGGCAAACTCGAAAATCTCCCGCCCATGTTCCCGGATGGGATAGCGGTGTTCCTCGGGGTGGATTTTGATCCCGACGCAACGCGGGTGCGAGAGCATGCGTTCGGCCTGCGCGTAGGTCTTCGGCTGAAGCGGGTTCACGATCACCCATTGCAGCAGTCCATCGGTCGCGGGGACCACCTTCGCCGCTTCGTCGTTGCCGGCCACGGTGTCAGCCTTGCCGCGCGGGAACAAGCCGAGCAACGGAGAAACCACCGTCCACTCGATGTTGGCTTGCCGGGCGCGTTGCGCAACGGTCGCTGCGTCGCCGCTCATGCACCGCGCGTTGAGCGGCGGCACGGGGCTGTTGTAGTCGCCGTAATGGCCGTGCACATCAATGGCCGCGATGCTGCGGGTGTCGTCCATCGCCATGAATCAACACACCGGCGGACGAGGATGCAAGCTTTGAAATTGCCGGCGCCGAACTAGTTGCGCGCCGCCGAACTTTGGCCTAGTATGCGATGGAACCCAGGAGATCCTATGAGCGCTGTCATTCAGCAGTATGACGAGGTCACGTTTTCACGCGACACGGACGCGGTCCAAATCCCGAGCGGCAACAAACTGATGGTCCCCAAAGGCACGTCGGGAACGGTTACCCAGACACTCGGCGGCAATTTCACCGTGCAAGTGCCATCGCTTGGCGCGCTCGTGCGCGTGATGGAAAAGGACATCAGCGCGTTGTTCAAAGACGGACAGCCTCTGCAACTCCCGTCGGCCTCAAACGAACCGGCATCGCCGGCGAGCAGCGAAACCGGAGCGGCTGTGAGCGAACAACTCGTGCTGGACCGGCTCAAGACCGTCTTCGACCCGGAGATACCCGTCAACGTGGTGGACCTTGGCCTGATCTACGATGTGCAGATCGCTCCGTTGCCCGCGGGCGGCAGCAAGGTGGAAGTGAAGATGACCTTGACCGCGCCGGGATGCGGCATGGGGCCTTCCATTGCCGGCGACGCGCAGATGAAAATCCTCGGCTTGCCCGGGGTGGAAGAAGCCAACGTCCAGCTCGTGTGGGATCCTCCTTGGAACCCGAGCATGATTTCGGCGGACGGAAAAAAGCGGCTCGGTCTCGAGTAAGTTTGGAAGTGGAAGCCCGTTCAGCGAAGCCTGTTCCGTTATAGGGCTGCCTTCGCGCTGGTCCCATAAGCCAGCCCGCGACACGATTGACCATTGGCCGTCCTGCCGAACACGACCAAAAACGCACCGCCTTGGAAGCCAATAATTTTCTTGACTGCAAGGCCGTCGCCGTGTTAATCACCGCGCCCACAAGGGAAGGGAATTTCGCTGGCCGAGCCTCGTTGGGGCATCGAGGCGTGGTCAGACAAGGAGAATCCTATCAAACAGGCACTCCGCGACGGTGATCGCCGCGGGGGGCTTGGCGTGGGGAACAGTTCGTACAAGTGGGACCAAGGGGGGAGTCATGAGGGGGATGTGGGTTTGTGCAGTTACAGCAGGAGTATCACTCGTTTTCATTGCCGCACCGGGTGCGTTCGCATCCAGTTCGAGTCAGGTTACACCCGCCGGTAATGTCGTGGAGCAACGCGTCGCGCATACTGCGACGCCGTTGACGAACGGCAAAGTCCTGGTGGTCGGCGGCGCCAACGCAACTGGCGTGCTCGGGAGCGCAGAACTATTCGATCCGGCGGAACGAGCTTTTTCCGCGACGGGCCCGCTTCATGCGGCGCGACAAGGACACACTGCAACCTTGCTGCCCGGCGGCAACGTGCTGATCGCCGGCGGTTCCGACGCCCAGGGTGCATTGGCCAGCGCCGAGATTTACGATCCTGCCCCTGGCGAGTTCATCCTCATTGCGCCGATGAACTCGGCCCGCAGCGGTCATTCAGCCACAATGCTGGCCAACGGCCAGGTCCTCATCGCGGGCGGAGACGGGTTTGGCTCCGCTGAACTCTTCGATCCCCAGACGCAGACCTTCGTTCCCCTGGCAGCGACGCTCAACTCCGTTCGCCATGGTCACAGCGCGAGCCTGCTGCCGGATGGACTGGTGTTCATCACCGGCGGCACCGGCCCGGACGGGGCGATTCTCGGCTCTTGTGAAGTGTTCGATCTGGCGTCGCAAACGTTCATCAGCCTGCCTTACTCGTTGCTCTCCCCGCGTAACGAATCGGCGGAGATTGTTACCGCGGAGGGTGACGTGCTTCTGGCCGGCGGCGATCTCGAGGGAACGATGGAAGTGTTCCGTCCCATGGACGAGACGTTTCGCTACTTGGAACTGACCTTGGGCGCCCCCGAAGCGACGGCCACGCGGCTTGCGAACAATAAGGTGCTCGTGATCGGTCGGGACCGGGCCAGTGTATTCAGTTCCACCTCGAATCTGTTCGAGGACTTCGATGGGAGCAGCAATCTGACCCGGCAGGCGCATAGCGCGGTGAGCATGCCCGCCGACGGCAAAGTGTTGATTGGGTTCGGCGCCGATGAGCAAGGGGCCTATCTTTCCTCCAGCGTGGTGTTCAATCCCGCCCGGGTGGCCACGGACATGGACGATTATCCGCCCGGCGCCACCGTCTATATCACGGGCGGCGGCTTCCTCCCCGGCGAAACGGTGCAGATTGAGGTCAAACATCTGGGCTACCTGTACGATTACGACGAAACCCATTACCAGACTGAGTTGGACGAATTTAACCAGGGCATCAATTCCTGGACCGTCCAGGCCGATGTCAACGGCGAGCTCGGGGATGTGAACTGGGTGATCTGCGAAGAGGACTGCTTGAATGCCCTGCTGGAGCTGACGGCCTATGGTCTGACCTCCGGCCTGTCCGCCAGCACGAAGTTCACCGACGCGATTGGTACGCCGGCGAACATCGGCAGCGTGGGCGTCCAAACCACCGGCGGCGCAACTACCACGGTCATCACCCCATCCAGTTCGACGGCGGTCGGAAACACAATCATCGTTCTGTTCGCCATGGACGATCCCGCCGGAGCGACGGGATCGTTCGGAGCGGTTACCGCCACGGATACCGCCGGGAACATTTACACGCTGGACAAGGAGGTTTCCAACAACCCTACCACGACCGCCGCCGACGGCGTGCGGACCGTCATCTTCTCGGCTCGCGTTACCACCGCCTTGCCATCAGGCGGCACGAATGCGATTACCATCACGCACCCCTCGGTTGTGGCTCGCGCCGCCCGAGCGATCCGGGTCACCGGCTTGGTCACTTGCTCGCGTGTTGATCAGACCGCCAGCAGCACCGGAACCAGCCCCACCAACATGACCGTTGGCCCGACCGCAACCACGACCCAGGCCGACGAATTGGTCATTGCCGCCTACGGCTACGAGGGCGATGACGACGAAAACTTTGACAACGACGGTGCGTACACGGAGATATCCTCCGAGGTCCAAAGCGGTAACAATGACACAAACAGTGTCACCATCGGCGGTGAATACTTGATCGTTACGAACACGGGACCTCAGACGGCGGTGGCTGACCTGGATAATGGCAACAGCAAAGACTGGGCAGCGGCCCTCGTCACCTACAGGGCCTCGCAAATCGAGCCCGCGCCGATCGGAGACGGGGAAGCGGTCAGTACATCCTCGGCTACGACGAGCCTCACGCAAACCGCCACTGTCCCGGTGGGCAAGACGATCTTCGTGGCCGTGGCCATGGATCCGTCCGCTTCGAACGTCACCGTCACCGACACCGCCGGCAACACCTACACGAAGGATGCGGACGTGACCAATGGGTCCGGCTCAAGCGGTGTCAGAACACTCGTCTTCTCCGCGCCGGTCACCAACGCCCTATCGAGCGGGACCATTACCGTAAGTTTCCCCGCTCCCACACCGACCGTCAAAGCCGCGAGCTTTTTCTCCGTCGGGGGCCTCGTGGTCGCATCACCCAAAGACAAATCCAGCACTGCCACCGGATCCAGTGCCTCGCCGAATTCAGGCACAACGGCCACTACCGTGCAGCCCGATGAACTCCTCATCGGGGCCATCGGACTTGAGGATAAGAACAGTCCCTTCACGCCAGGATCAGGCTATACCGCTCTCGCGGCTGTAACCACAGGTCCCAGTGGCGCTGATGCCGTAAATGTTCAGCTATTTCCCGAGTACCGCGTGGTCAGCACGGTCGGCGGCTACCCGGCCAGCGGCACAGTTGACGCAGCCGCTTGGGCCGCCGCGATCGTCACCTACAAGTTCGCCGTGCCCAGCGTCGTTTCCATCGCCCGCGCCGACGCCAACCCAACGTGCGCGAGCAGCGTGAACTTCACTGTCACCTTCAGCGAGAGTGTCACGGGTGTTGATTCCACAGACTTTGCGCTCGCCCCGAGCGGCGTGACGGGGACTTCAATCACCAGCGTCAGCGGGAGCGGCACAAACTACACCGTGACCGTCAGCACGGGCTCCGGCAGCGGCACGCTCGGTCTGAATCTGGTGGACAACGACTCCATCACCGATACCGACTGCTTCCCGCTCGGCGGCACCGGCACTTCGATCGCCAGTGGCGGAAATGGAGATTTCACCGGGCAAGCTTACACCGTCAGGCCATTCCCGACGATCACCTGCCCGGGCACGGCGACTGTCGAATGTGGCAACTCCACTGATCCGAGTGCTACCGGCACGGCCACCGGCTCGGGTGGCTGCGGCACGGTGACAGTCACCTATAGTGACGGCGCGCAATCCGACGACTGCGGCAACACCGGCAGTTTCATCCGCACCTGGACCGCCACCGATTCCAACGGCAACACCGACACCTGCACCCAGACGATCACGGTGGCGGATACGACCGATCCGACGATCACGTTCTGTCCGGCCGATACGACCGTTGACTGCGAAGACGCCACCGACACCAGCGCGCTGGGCAACGCCACGGCGACCGACACGTGCGGCTCGGCGACGATTACCCATAGCGATGTCAGCACCCAGGACGCCGGCCCGGCCAACTGCGGTCATTACAACTACACGATCACCCGCACGTTTACTGCCACCGATGAGTGCGGCAACGACACGACCTGCACACAGATCATTACCGTCCAGGACAACACCGCGCCGACGTTCACTGCGCCGGCCGATACGACGATCTTCAAGGACGCCAACTGCGCCTACAACGCCGATCCGAGCGTGACCGGCGACGTGACCGATGAAGCCGACAACTGCGACACCAGTCTGGATGCGACCTACACCGACGTAGTGGCGGCGGGCTCCTGCGAAGGCGAACAGGTCATCACCCGTACCTGGTCGTTGACCGATGCTTGCAACAACACCACGACCCATCAACAGACCATCACCGCCAAGGACAACACCGCGCCGACGTTCACCGCGCCGGCCGATACGACGATCTTCAAGGACGCCAACTGCGCTTACAACGCCGATCCGAGCGTGACCGGCGACGTGACCGATGAAGCCGACAACTGCGACACCAGCCTGAATGCGACCTACACCGACGTGGTGGCGGCGGGCTCCTGCGAAGGCGAACAGGTCATCACCCGTACCTGGTCGTTGACCGACGATTGTAACAACACGACCACCCATCAGCAGACCATCACCGCCAAGGACAACACCGCGCCGACGTTCACCGCGCCGGCCGATACGACCATCTTCAAGGATGCCAACTGCGCCTACAACGCCGATCCGAGCATCACCGGCGACGTGACCGACGAGGCTGACAACTGCGACACCAGTCTGGATGCGACCTACACCGACGTGGTGGCAGCCGGCTCCTGCGAAGGCGAACAGGTCATCACCCGTACCTGGTCGTTGACCGACGATTGCAACAACAACACTACGCATCAACAGACCATCACCGCCAAGGACAACACCGCGCCGGTGCTGAGCGCTACGCCGGCGGATGCCGCAGTCGAGTGCGACGCGGTGCCGGCAGCGGCGACGTTGACGGCCAGCGACAACTGCGATGACGACGTGCCGGTGACCTTCAGCGAGACGCGCACCGATGGCAACTGCCCGGACAACTACACGTTGACGCGCACCTGGACGGCCACGGATGATTGCGGCAACTCGGTCAGTCATACCCAGACCGTCACAGTGCAGGACACCACCGACCCGACGTTCAACGAGGCGACGCCAGCCGACGTCACAGTCGAATGCGACGCCGTACCAACAGCGGCAACGTTGACGGCCAGCGACAACTGCGATGACGACGTGCCGGTGACCTTCAGCGAGACGCGCACCGACGGCAACTGCCCGGACAACTACACGTTGACCCGCACCTGGACCGCCACGGACGACTGCGGCAACTCGATCAGCCACACCCAGACCGTGACGGTGCAGGATACCACCGACCCGACCTTCAACGAGGCGACGCCCGCCGACGCCACGGTCGAGTGCGACGCGGTGCCGGCGGCGGCGACGTTGACGGCCAGCGACAACTGCGATGACGATGTGCCGGTCACCTTCAGCGAGACGCGTACCGATGGCAATTGCGTGAATAACTACATGTTGACCCGTATCTGGACGGCCACGGACGATTGCGGCAACTCGGTCAGCCACACCCAGACCGTCACGGTGCAGGAT
>Ga0187892_10008005_pt1 | contig 14697 bp, 12 predicted proteins | sample MA1701073metaG_FD_139345 | JGI IMG/M metagenome (GOLD analysis project Ga0187892, IMG submission 139345) | Bio-ooze microbial communities from a basaltic lava cave in the Kipuka Kanohina Cave System on the Island of Hawaii, USA - MA170107-3 metaG ... | reverse complement strand
CGTTTTGAGGTTGTGATGAACGTCTGGGTGCGGCCCTCCAGATAATCCAAAAGATCTCTAATTCTTCTCTCATCCAGTTCCGCATCTACGTCATCGATGATGAAAATTGGATGGTCATCGTGTCGAGAATTATACAACGAAATCGCTGCTAAGTCTAATAGTAACAATGCGCTACGCTGCTGACCGGCACTGCCAAAAACTCGTATTTCGCGGCCCTCAAGCAATACCTGCAGGTCGTCCCGATGGGGACCCAGAAGCGCCCGGCCAGCCATCAATTCCGCCCCCATTCGCAAGCTCAATCGCTCACGGATTAAACCCTCGTAATCAGCCAGGTCGCCCTTCCCCTCAAGCGAAGATGCATAGTGAATTACTATCTCGTCCCGATCAAAAAGTTTCCTTTCGAGCGTGATGTTCAAATTCTCAACATATTCGATTCGAGCCCGGTGAATTTCACCTGCTAGCTGGACCAGTTGGTCGTTCCAGGGAGTTAGCAGGTCCTCAGTCTGTTCCCGGGTATACTCATTCTCCAAAGCAGTTTGTAAGATTTTGTTCTTCTGCTTGATCACCCGCGAATAATCCGAGATCGTCTTAATGTAGGCAGGCCGCAAGGATGCTACACCGCGATCAATAAACCGCCGGCGGGCTTCAGGCATCCCCCGGACCACCTCCAGATCATCTGCCGTAAATGAGAAGACCTGGAGCTGAGTCAGATACCGCGTCAGAACCTCTCGTTTGCCGTTTACCAGTAGAACCTTGGTTTTTCCCTGGAGATTAACCTGTAACTCTCTTTGAAAAGAATGTCCCCCACTAATACGACCTCTGAGCGACGCCGAATCCTTGCCGAAAGCGATAGTTTCCTGGAGTCTTGAGGTGCGAAAGGACTTTGATCGGCCGAGCAGGTAGATGGCTTCCAGCCAGTTAGTCTTACCTTGACCGTTTCTGCCGAAGATTATGTTGAGGTGGGGTCCACAGGAAATCTTGCCGCTCAGATTTCGAAAGTGAGTGGCTTCAATCGAATCGAGCTGCATGTGAGAGATTTTAACACAGCAACAGTATCACTAAGCGGCCGTGCCTGGGAACTGAGCGTTAGTGGTCCGGATAACGACCTTAAGCAATTAGAGGCGCATGGGCATCACAATATACCGGTAATCAAAATCCCCATTCTCTGCTGGCCGCAGCTGGGCCTGCGAATTTCCATCTTTGAATTCAAAGGAAACTTTGCCGTCTCCCACCACATTCAAAAACTCCTGCAAATACTGAGCGTTGAACCCAATATCATGCTCATCACCCGTGTAGTCGGTTTGCACGGTTTCATTAGCCTCGCCCTCTTCGGCGTTCTGAGAACTAATAATCAGCTGATTAGGCTCGACGTGGAAGCGGATCGCATGCGATCTCTCATCAGACATTAAAGCTACGCGCCGAATTGCCTGATTGAGCAAATTGCCGTCAAACTCAATCGACTTATCGTTATCTTTGGGCATCACCATCTCGTAATTGGGAAACTGCCCATACAACATACGAGAGATCAATAATCTGGGGCCAACCTCAAAATAAATATGATTCTCGTCCATACCAAGGCTGATTTCCTCATCGTAACCAGCTGTCAGCTTGGTTAGTTCAGCCAGGGTTTTGCGTGGAATCAATGTATCAATTGGCTCCTTCAGCCCATTCGCGGTCAGATTCTTCCGCTCGCAATAAGCCAGTCGATGGCCATCGGTAGTTACCATCCTGGCTCCAGACTTATCGAATACGAATTTAGCGCCTGAGAGCGTGTAACGTGATTCTTCCTGGGTAATAGCGAAAATCGTGCGATCGATAAAGGTCTTTAAGGTACTGGCTGCCAGCTTGGTCGGCGCGGATTTGAATGTCGGAACCTCCGGAAAAACCTCACGCGCAACACCCACCATCTTGAACTTTGTCCGGTCACACTTGACCGTTACCCAATCGTTAGCTTCTCGTTTGAAGCTCACCGGCGCGTCTGGCAATAACCGGGCAATCTCGAATAGTTTCCGGGCCTGAACGCAAATAGATCCTGGCGTCGTAATTTCCTCGGCATCCATGTCACAGCGAATGGTGACGTCCAGGTCGGTTCCCGTAATTCGAATCGTACTCTCACCAACCGATTCAATTAATATATTTGAAAGTACCGGTATAGTGTTTTTCTTTTCGACAATACCTTGAACAAAACTCAGCTCTTTTTGCAAATTCTGCTTGCTCACTACGAACTGCATTTGTCCGGTTGTTTCATTTTTGGATGGCGAGAGGCCCGTGCTCATAATCCTTCTACTACCTTTCAAATAATTAAGATCTATCTAGTAGTACTAGTAGGTCGTTGTGGATTTGTGGAAATTAAGGCTAAACCCCTGGATCTGTTGTTACTTACACTCCAGTGAACCTGTGGAAGCTCCAGAGCACTCACTGTCAATTCAGTTGTCGAAAAGTTCTGAACGGGAAACATATCATATTTTCCACAGCGATGTCGTTTCAGGGAACGAGGAAAACCAATCGCTAACCTCTTAATCTCTGGAGTTTTTTCCACTTGAGACACAATAGGCGGTGGAAAAACTGTGAACGGTTGACCCTACCTCTGAACTGTTTCGGTTATCTCGCGCACGCGTTTTCGCAAGGTTGCATCCGAGGAAACCAGGCTCTCAATCTTCTCAACGGAATGCATGACAGTTGTATGATGCTTGCCGCCGAAGGCACGACCAATCTCCGGAAAGCTGTGTTTGGTTAACTGCTTGCAAATGTACATAGCGACCTGCCGCGGCAGTGCATAATGTCGAGCGTTACTTTTAGCCACCAGTTCACTCGTCGTGATGCGGAAGTTTGTGGCTACAGCCTTCTGGATTCCCTCGATGGTCACCACCGCCGGATCTTCTTCGACTGCAATGTTGCGGATGGCGTCCTGAGCCAGGATCTTCGAGATCGGTTGTCCCCTTAAGGAGGAAATAGCCATCAAACGCACGAGTGATCCCTCAAGTTCACGGACATTGTTTTTTACCCGACTGGCGATAAACAAAGCAATATCATCATCGATCGAGATCCCCATTAATTCGGCCTTGCGCTTGAGGATAGCGACTTTAGTTTCCAGATCCGGAGGCTCCAGGTCTGCGATCAGGCCCCACTCAAAGCGCGAATGTAATCTCTCTTCCAACGTCGGAATCTCTCGGGGGGGACAATCTGAACTGATCACGATTTGCTTTTGCTGCTCGTAGAGCGCATTAAACGTATGGAAGAATTCATCCTGGGTGCGCTCCTTTCCTGCCATAAACTGCACATCGTCAATCAAGAGCACATCCACCGACCGGTACTTTTCGCGGAAGTTCTGAGTCTTGTCATAGCGAATCGCATTGATCAGCTCGTTCATGAATTTTTCCGCGGAGATATAGGAAAGCTTTAGGTGCCGATTTCGTTGCGTTATTTCATGACCGCAGGCGTGCATCAGGTGAGTTTTTCCAAGACCTACTCCACCGTACAGAAACAAAGGATTGTAGGTTTTACCAGGAGCCTCAGCTACCGCCAGTGAGGCAGCATGCGCAAATTGATTACAAGAACCGACTACAAAGCTAGCAAAGGTGTATTTCGGGTTTAAGAAGTGATCGAGGACCTGATCGTTGGATACCGTCGGAGACTGACGGAAGCCAGATGTCGTCGACGTTTGCATCGAAACGTTTGCCTCCCGCCTGGACATCCTAGCGTCTGAAAGGAAACTCGACGAGGCTCCCTCATCAATTGACCACGTCAAGGAATAGCCCGCGAGGTTCAAGTCTGCTAATGACTTGTCGAGTAGATCCGAGTACTTACTGACGACCCAGTCGCGAGTAACTCGATCCGGCGCCCTTAGCCGCAGCGTTCGGCCAGATCGATCCAGATCATCAAATCGGATCGGGACGAACCACGTTTCAAAGGTCTCTCGGTTTACAGTACTCTTGACGCTACGAAGGATCTCTTCCCAAACGGGACTTTGCGTTACTACAGACATCTAACCCTACCTTCCAACTCAATTCCCATAGGTCACACTGACTTAGAGGGCTGTCTTATAAGCGCACACCAAGCTCTACGGCAAAAGACCATTTAGTTATTGGCTGAGTGGCCAAAATACTCGAACGAATAAGGTTTGCCGAGCTGAAGCTTGATTTCCACAACGATTTCCACAATGATGTGGAAAAGCCATTGTCTTAAAGTAAAGCTTTAATCTTTTATGTGTCAATGACTTACGAGAGATCGGCATGCTGAAGCCGGAGACTAGCACAGGTCTTTCGGGGTTATCAAGCGACGCGGGAGGATAAAACAGTCTCCTCCAAGCTCTTGCCTTGGCCGGCGAATTTTGGCACTTCAGGGTGTCTTCGTTTAGTACACCCGTGAAATATCGTGAAGGAAATCGAGATTAGGAATTGATAGGAGTTTGGCGAGCTGCTTATCCGCTACCAGGTGGCTTTATGGGTCGTCGAAAGTTCAATTTTGGATGAGGAGTTGTGAGCTTCGTTGGCGGAGGAGGTGCGTTGAAGCAGGGCGGCGGAGAAAGCCAGACGCCGGCGGTAAGTTTAAGAATTCGGTTTGGTTTCAAAGCAAGAGATTAGCTTTCTTGACATCGAATTGAGGGGCCGTTAGTCTTACAATTTTCTTCGGTAGGGAGAACTGATTACCATGGCGAAGCGCACTTTTCAGCCGAACAACAGACGACGCGCTAAGACACACGGGTTTCGGGCACGAATGGCCACAAAGAACGGTCGACTGGTGCTTAAGAGGCGTCGCGCCAAAGGCCGTAAGCGGCTTACCCCAGCGCATTATTGATTTGTTTGTAGAGTATGATCAGGCACTTGCGAGGCCGAGAGGACTTTCTGAGAGTTTATCGCAAAGGCCGTCGTTACGAAGGGAAGTTCATCGACGTTTTCGTCCTTCCGAATCAGCAGAGTTGCCATCGTGTAGGCTTCACAGCCTCACGCAAGGCTTTAGGCAAAGCAGTGGATCGAAACCGGGCTAAGCGCCTGCTCCGCGAGTCGTTCCGATTGAGCAACGGTCCGTTAAGCGAACTGAGAAGTAACTATGATTGGGTGTTGAATGCCAGGGGCAAACTTGGAGGTTGCAAACTCAGCGTTGCTTTTGACGAGTTGGCCGGCGTAATTGATCGAATCGCCATCGAAGAGAACCGAGCCTCCGCGGCTGTAACTTAAAATGGCGTGAAAAGAGTTCTCATATTAGTCCTGAGGATCTACAAGCTGATCCTTTCACCGCTGCTACCTCCATCTTGTAGATTTGTTCCCACGTGCTCAAAGTACGCCATGGACGCCATCGCCCGTTACGGCGCCCTGAAAGGGACAGGTATGGCATTGCGCCGGCTACTCCGTTGCCATCCGTTTAACCCAGGAGGCTACGATCCAGTCAGGTAGCGGGGCCAGCAGGCGTAGAAAAGCCTGCCATAAAGTCTTTTAATGCAACAAAAACGTTTACTCCTGGCACTCTTAATTTCCACAGCCATCCTGTTTCTGTGGAGTTTTCTGTTTCCTCCGCCACCTCCAAGTCAGCCCCTGAGCCCACAAACAACAACCCCATCGCCAACAGCAGAAAGCGGCGCAGCACCCACACCCGGTTCACAGCAGGAAAGCCAACAGCCCGCGCAGCCTAACCAAATCCCGGTGATAGACGAGGCCCCTAACCGGATGGTTTCCATCAATACTCCGCTCTATGAAGCCAAGATTGATAGCCAGGGCGCGGAAATCGTCAGCTGGATAATCAAGAAGAACCGACATAGCGGACGTGAAATCTATTCCAGTGCTGGATCCAAAGATAATCCGGTGCGGCTCGAGATGATTTCACCGGAGGCCCGAAAACGCTCACCGCGCAGCGTTCCCCTACAACTGGTCACGGACGATGCGGCCCTGGACCAGGCTCTTTTCTCCCGAAACTACAGAATCGACGGTGTGGATGGAACCGGTGACGTCGAGCTAAATCTCGCGGAGGGTGAGACCAGACAAATCGATTTCGTTTTCCGAGACTCAGCGACGGGTGTCGAGGTCGTGAAAACGCTTGGTTTTGATGCCGGTGGCTACAGCCTGGATTTCAAGGTGGTCGCCAAACGAGGCAACCAACCGCTGCACCAGGTTAAGGTAAGAATAGGTGCGAGCCTAGGAGATCAAGGCGTAAAGCAGTACACATTTTACTCAGTGGCTCCGGAAGCAGTCGCTTCATTGGGCGGACAAATTCAAAGGCACACGGCAGCGGCCATCAACGAGAATAAACAGGATCCGGATCGGTTGGTACTTGGTGGACCGGTTGATTGGGCAGCGGTGGGAGACACCTACTTTGGCATGGTTGGGATCCCGGCGACGCCGGCTGACCTGCTCGAGTTGCGGACAGTTCAATACGATCATCAGACTAACGGAACCCCTGAAAAGCGTTACCTGTTGTCGGCGCTTTTGCCTGTTCCCGCCGACGGTTCCCGCAACATCATCTACCTTGGCCCCAAAGACCATTACTTGTTGACTGAAATTAGTCAAAGTGTGAGCCAGAACGTTGGTCGGCCTATCGACTTGGAGGGACTGATCGATTATGGATTTCTAGGCTGGCTGTCACGCCCGCTGGCTGTCCCGATCCTCTGGTGTATCACTGCCCTCTATAAGCTGACCGACAGTTATGGAATCGCGATCATAATTTTTACCATTGCCATCTACTCACTCTTCTTCCCGTTAAAGTGGCGCTCATCCAAGGCCATGAAAAAGGCGCAGAAACTCGCGCCTCGAATGAAAGAGCTGCAGGACAAAATCAAAGGGCTCAAGCAGAATGATCCACGCTTGAAAGAGTTGCAGGTTGAGCAACTTCGGCTAATGAAAGAAGGCAACCCATTAGGTGGGTGTCTGCCCTTGTTGGTCCAGATGCCGTTCTTGTTTGCTCTCTATCGGGCAATCACCATTTCGCTGGACTTTAGACAGGCCAGCTTCATCTGGTTGCCGGATCTTTCCGGAGGTGACCCCTATCACGTGCTTGAAATTCTCATGGCGGGGACTATGATTATCTTGCAGCTAATCACACCGGCACCGTCTGCTGACCCGCTACAGCGGAAGATCATGGCTATCGGGATGCCCGTGTTTATGCTCTACGTTCTTTGGGGGGCCCCTTCGGGGTTGCTGCTTTACTGGCTAGTGGGAAATATTGTCGGATTTAGCCAGCAGTTTCTTATCAACCATCTGACGAAAACGGAGGATGATGCCGAACCTCCTGCACCCGATTCGAAAGGAGCCGGGACGCGGAAGAAGTTGGCCACCGCCGGAACATAAGCATTACAAGAATAAAGGTATGAGTCAGGAAACCTACCAGCGCGCAGCGGACTTGCTCGGAGCTGTTTTTGAGCAAACTGGGCTCCAAATTGAGGTCGAGCTTAAGGAAACGGCTTCTGGCTCGGTGTTCGACTTTGATGGTTCCGACGCCGAGTTACTCCAGGCCGAAGGTGGCGAACTGCTCGACGCGCTGCAACATATCTTGAACCAGGCCTTCGGCCGGAACCTCGATGAGGGAGAACGATTTGTTTGCGATGTAAAAGGGTTTCGTGCCACTCGTGAGGCAGAGTTGCGGGCGATGGCGACGCATGCCGCTGGCCGCGTTCGAAATACAGGGATGCCTTTCACGTTCAACCCCATGAATGCGGGTGAACGGCGCATCATCCATCTGACCCTGGCTGATAGTGAAGACCTGGAAACCGAGTCTATTGGTGAGGGCGCCGATCGCAAGTTGAGAGTTAGTCTGAAAAAATAGCTGTGGCCGCAGAAAAATCCTCCAATTGCTCGCAATGAGCACAATCGTTGCACTTTCTTCTCCCCCAGGTCGAGCCGCAATCTCAATCATCAGGCTGAGTGGACCAGAAGTACGCAGAATAGGCACGGCGCTTACCTCAGATCCGTCCTTCCTCGAAAGTCCCAGGCAAGCATTTCTCAGAACGATTCACACACCCGAAACCGGCGAAGCTATAGACCAGGTCTTGATGACCTACATGCGATCGCCAAACTCCTTTACGGGCGAAGACATGTTGGAGATCAGCTGTCACGGTTCGCCGGTCGTGGTGAGGCGGATCATCGACCTCGTCCTGAAAGAGGGTGGGCAACTAGCCGGAGCGGGGGAGTTTTCGTTGCGCGCACTCAGCCACGGTAAGTTGGATCTAAGTCAGGCTGAGGCAATCCGCGATCTAATCAACGCGCAAACTGAGGCTGCGGCGCGGCAGGCAGTACGCCAGCTAAATGGGGAGCTTTCAAATAAGCTTCAACCGTTAAAGCAGATCCTGATCGAAGTAATAGTTAGATTGGAATCTGCCGTTGAGTTCGTCGAGGACGATCTGCCTGCGCTTCAAAGCAAGGAACTGGCTGCTAAGCTTCGATCCCTCGCCTTAGAGCTCGACCAGATGGCTGCTACCTTCGACGTCGGCCACTGGCTCAGAAGCGGTGCTAAGGTGACCATTGCAGGCCGGCCGAATGTCGGTAAGTCCAGTCTGTTCAATAGTTTACTGAGACGCGACAGGGCGATTGTAACTCATTTTCCCGGAACTACTCGGGATACTTTGAGCGAGACTATAAACATACGTGGAATACCCGTTAGTTTAACTGACACGGCCGGCGTGCGGAAGACGCCTGACGAGATTGAGACAATCGGAATTGAGCGAGCGCAGATGGCGATCGCGGACGCCGATTTGGTTTTATTTGTGGTTGATGGTACCAGCGGGTTGACTGAGGATGATCATCTGATATTTCGAAAGTTAGGCGCTTCAAAGTTTCTTCTGGTGGTCAATAAGTTGGACCAACCCGGCTTTGCATCTCGCTATCCGCAATTCGAACCCGCGAAGAGTGTTTCAGTATCGGCTCTCCGCGGTGACGGGCTGGAGGAATTGTGTGAGGCGGCGATTGATGAATTGGGGGCGAATAATTTCGAGGCCGGAGATTTGTTAGTAACGGATGCTCGGCATTATGATCTCTTATGCAAGAGCAGCGAGCAGATAGGGGAAGCTATCTGCCTCCTGGAGAGGGAAGCAACGGAGGAGCTGGTCCTGGTTGGTCTAAATAATGCCCTGACGTTACTGGGAGCAATCACGGGTGAGACCACCAGCAATGATATCCTGTCGCAAATCTTTGCGACATTCTGTATTGGAAAGTAGTTAGGGACAATGTATTTCGATGAGACCTTCGATGTGGTTGTGATCGGCGCCGGACACGCGGGGTGCGAAGCAGCATCCGCGGCGGCGAGGTTAGGCGCCAAGACGGCCCTGGTCACTATTAATCTGGATCTGATTGCCCAGATGTCTTGCAACCCGGCGATCGGCGGCATCGCTAAAGGACATCTCGTCAGGGAGATCGATGCTCTTGGTGGAGTGATGGGCCGCGTGATAGACCGCACGGGTATTCAGTTTCGACTCCTCAATCGATCAAGAGGACCGGCTGTCCAGTCACCCAGAGCACAGGCTGATAGAGCGCTTTATCGTCGCGAGATGCGGCGCGTGCTCGAGGCCACTCCAGACCTGAACCTGCGTCAGGGTGTGGTCGTTGACTTGATCGTCAAAGAGCGGTCGGTGGTCGGGATCGAAATGCAGGATACCCGACGCTTTGGAGCTGCGGCTGTAGTGGTGGCTACAGGCACATTCCTGAATGGCCTGGTCCACACTGGTCGAAGGAGCTACAGTGCCGGCCGGGCTGGAGAACCGGCATCGATTGAGCTCGCCGAGGCTCTAAGACGGCAGGGGTTTCCCGTCATGCGTTTAAAGACCGGCACTCCGCCCAGGCTTGACGGCCGCACCATCGACTGGTCCAAGTTTGAGCCCCAGCCGCCCGACGAGAAACCAGTTCCTTTCTCATTCGCTACGGACAGAATTGAACAGAAACAGCTCCAATGCTACATCGGCTATACCAACGCTTCGGTTCATCGCAGTATTGGGGAGCATATCGGTGAGTCCCCACTTTACTCAGGCAAGATAAAAGGGATCGGACCAAGGTACTGTCCCTCAATAGAGGACAAAGTGGTCAAGTTCGCCGGCAAGGACAGGCATCAGCTATTTCTGGAGCCAGAAGGCCACGACACCAACGAGATTTATCTTAACGGTTTTTCTACCTCACTACCGGCTGAGCTCCAGCTGGAACTTTTAAGAAAGATCCCCGGCCTTGAGGAAACGCTGATTATTAGACCCGGGTACGCCATTGAATACGACGCGGTTGATCCGAGAGAGTTACAGCCGAGCCTTCAGACCCAGCGAATCCGGGGGTTGTTCCATGCCGGCCAAATAAATGGAACGACGGGATACGAGGAGGCTGCGTGTCAGGGACTGATTGCCGGAATCAATGCGGCTCAATTCGTCACAGGAAAGGCAGAGTTCCGTTTGGCGCGTAGTGAATCGTACATAGGGGTTCTGCTGGACGATTTGATCACCCAAGGTGTTGACGAGCCATACCGGATTTTTACTTCCCGAGCTGAACATAGGCTTTCGCTAAGGTACGACAATGCTGATCAACGACTGGCAAAATACGGAAAAGAGCTGGGACTGGTTGGAGACTGGGATTGGGAGAGGTTTAACGCCAGGCAGGATCGCCTGTCTGAGTTAAGAGGGGTGCTCGAGGGAACACGAATCAAACGTTCGGACGCCGCCTACACTGCCGTTCGCCAGCTTTTGGGTACAGATCTTGGCGACTCTTTTACTTTAAACCAGCTTGCGCGGCGGCAGGGGGTGACGCTGGAAACGGTCCGCTCGTTATTGCCGCTTGCTCTTCGAGACTCGGCGAGCGACGAAGAATTAGCCTCGGCTCTGGCAGATTCGCTCTATGCTGGATACATCGAGTCACAGAAATCGACCCTGGCTCGGATAAACCAGCATGATGAGGCGCGGATTCCAGCTACTATGGATTTTCGTCAGCTCAGCGGGCTCTCACACGAGATGGTAGACCGGCTGGAACGAGCCAGGCCACTGACGTTTGGGCAAGCTCGTAAGATTCCGGGTTTAACACCTGCCGCCCTGGCGACGCTCCTCGTACACCTAAAATCTCACCAAAAAGCCGCCTGAGAGTGTTTCACGTGTCCCACTGGGACACGTGAAACTATTTGGAGTACGGCGCCTGGTCGCCGCTTTGGTAAATCCGGGCAATCAACTCCCCCTCTACTCTTAGAACTGTGACTGAAAACCCGAATTCCCTGCATGGCAGAAGCTGCGAAAAACAGGCGCAATGAATCGAACACTCTCCTGAGCAAATTTTCAGGTTGGGAAGGGTGGCTTGCCCCCGCTGTTCCGCCAGAGTTCTCGTTCATTGGTTAAGCCAGTTTTCCAAGATTGAGCGTTGCGGAACCAGCGGGGGCAAGCCACCCTTCATAGACAACCTGAAAATTTGCTCAGTTGAGTGATCTCCATGGAGGCTCAATTTTTTCGCAGCTTCGGGCACTTGGTGGAGGGTTCAGATTCATTGATGGCTGTTGGCAGCGGCGACCTTCCAAAGCGCCGACCAGGCGCCGCACTCCAAATAACCGGCCGACCTGGCGCCGCACTCCAAGGTAAAACGCTCTGAGTGATTAAAGTTATGTAGCGCGGATACGGGCGTTGTGTTAGTTTAGGGCCACTTTTGTGCATGAAGGGCTTTGGAGCGGCATGGCGAAGACGATAGCCGTCGCAAACCAGAAAGGTGGGGTTGGAAAGACCACCACGGCAGTCAATTTAGCGGCGGCTTTGGCAAGCGCCACGAACCGCGTCTTGTTGGTTGATTCCGATCCTCAAGGGAACGCAACCTCGGGCGTCGGGATCCAAAGAGGAAGTTTCAGAAAAGGCCTGTATCACGCAATTGTTCTGGATGAGCCACTAAGAAATCTGATTCTGCCAACCGAGATTCCCTTTCTGAGTGTTGTTCCGGCAAACAAGGACCTGGCCGGCGCCGAAGTCGAACTCATTGAAGTTCCGCAAAGAGAGTTCAGGCTGCGCGAGGCCATCAAGCCTGTTGGCCAGGAATACGAACTCATCTTTATCGATTGCCCTCCCTCACTGGGACTTCTGACCCTTAACGCGCTAACCGCCGCCGATTCGATTATTGTTCCCATCCAGTGCGAGTACTTCGCACTCGAAGGCGTCACCGAATTATTTGACACTCTGGCCCATATCAGACGGCTACATAATCAGACTCTAACAATCGAGGGCTTGTTGCTGACGATGTATGACGAACGCACGAACCTGTCGTCAGCGGTAGCCTCGGACCTGCGCGCCTTCTATGGTCAGCAGGTGTTCGAAACAGTTATTCCTCGAACAGTCAGGTTGGCCGAGGCCCCGAGCTATGGAAAGCCCATAATGCTCTATGACGTTCACTCGAAAGGCGCGGAAGCCTACTTTCAATTGGCGAAGGAGATGATGGCCCATGACACGGAAGGCACTGGGACGGGGGTTGGGCGCACTGCTTTCGGCTGAGCGCCCACCGGGGCTTGGAGACGATCAGTACGAAGTCGAGCTGGAGCTCATAGACCCCAGTCCGGTACAACCCCGTAGCCATTTTGACGACGCAAGTCTGCAGGAGTTGGCCCAGTCTATTTCCGCACATGGAGTGGTGCAACCCGTGCTGCTGCGGCCGAAAGAGAGTCGCTTCGAGCTGGTTGCCGGCGAACGACGCCTGCGTGCGGCAAAAATCGCCGGCTTGGAACGAATACCGGCGGTGGTTCGCGAGATTGAGGATAACGACCTGCTCGAGCTGGCGCTGATCGAGAACATCCAGCGAGAGGATCTGAACCCCATCGAGGAGGCACAAGCGTACAAGAATCTAATTGAAGCCGTGGGTCTAACTCAGGAAAGTGTTGGCGAGCGCGTGGGAAGAGATCGTTCCTACATCACCAACTACCTCCGTCTGCTTCGCCTGCCCGAAGATATTCAAAGACTCTTAGCCGAGAAGAAGATTTCCACGGGCCATGCCCGGACGCTTCTGGGTCTGGAACATTTGGACGAGCAGCGAAGGATTGCTCGCCGGATAATGGACAAGGGGCTTTCAGTCCGTGCGACAGAGTCGCTTGTCAGAGGATTAACAGAAGGTTCGGGTAAGCGGAAAGGGCATTCGGCCCCTGGTGCTAACGACCCGAATGTTCGGGCGGCCGAGGATAAACTGCGAAGAAGATTCTCGACCCAGGTTCGCATTGTTCAAGCCTCGAACGGGACCGGCGGAAAGATCGAAATCTCGTACTATGGATCAACAGATTTGAACCGCGTTTTTGAACTGCTGATGGGCCGTGGCGTGGCTACTAGCGCTTAGACGCTTGTGCCGTTGTACTAAATACCTTGTGCCATTGTACTACATACAATGTGATGCAGTAAGCTTTTCAGAACACTCTTTGCCAGCTATTGCCTGTGGATTGAGTAAGGCCAACGCTTAATTGTACCGTGTACAACGGGCAACCGGTAATAACTAAGGATCATGTTTTACAAAGTAGAAGTCGGGTTGGGTGAACGGCTGAACGAGCCAAGGGATTTGGCCTGCGGGTAGGATTGGTCAGTCTTGGGACAAGGCGATCGCACTGGAAGCAGTTGGTTGACCGCTATTTGGCGTCATGTTAGACTCCGGCGCTTTTGGGTAGCATCCGTTTTATGCCCGTGCCAGTCATGCTGCACGCGTCGTTCTGATTAAAAAGCACAAAGAAGATGATCGCTCTAGCCGAAACGTCGATCCAGCTCGTCCCGGACCTTTCACTGTTAGTCCATCTTCTATTGGTGGTAGTGATGGTAGTGGTGCTCAATCTGACACTACTGAAGCCTATTAATAAGGTGCTCGCTGAACGTGAGCGTCGCACAACGGGCAAATTGGGAGATGCTGAAACGATCACCGCGGAGGCTAAAGGAAAGATGCGTGCCTGGGAGCAGGGACTGAAGGAAGCACGCAACGAAGCTTATAAATTGTCGGAAACGGCCAGGAGCGAAGCACTTCGGGAACGTGAACAATCAGTTGCGGAATTGAAGGCGGAGTTGGCAGATCTGGTTGCCACCCAGAAGTCTGAGTTACAAGCGCAGCAGCAAACCGCTCAGACGGCGCTGGAGCTTGAGGCCCGCCGACTGGCGGCATTGATCGGAGCCCAAATTCTGGGTCGACCTGTGAGTACTCAATAAATTCACTCGCAAAGTTAATGCAGGCACAGCTAAGTATAGTCTGGGTATTGGCTGAGGAAGGCGGAGCTCCCTGGTGGAATTATCCCGGGGTGGAAGCCTGGAAGTTCTTTAATCTTCTGGTATTCGTGCTTATCGCGATCTATATCTTGCGCCGTCCTTTGAGCGATGCTTTGAAAGGAAGGCGCGAGCGCATTAGGGAGGAGCTTAAAAGAGCCGAGCGAGAGCGGGACCAGGCAGTGGCTGAGCTACAGCAGATGGAAGCAAAGCTTTCTCAACTGGACCAGGAAGTTGCTGCCATCCGGCAACACGCAGAAGTTGAAGCAGCGGCCGAGCGGGAGAGGCTGACGCAGGAGACTGAGGCTGAGCTCGCTAAGTTAAAGGAAGTGGCGCGCCGGGAGATCGAGAGTGCAGGTAAAGCTGCGCGCCAAGAACTTCAGGAGTTTGCCGCCCGGCAAAGCTTGAAGCTCGCTGAAGAAGCGATTAGACAGGAGATCAAACCGGAAGACGATGCCCGCCTGATAAGCCTTAGCGTCAACCAATTAGGAGGAAATGGGAATTGAGCGTGCAAACGATCGCGCGTCGATACGCGGGAGCGCTTGCCGATGTGATCG
>Ga0187892_10008003_pt1 | contig 14699 bp, 11 predicted proteins | sample MA1701073metaG_FD_139345 | JGI IMG/M metagenome (GOLD analysis project Ga0187892, IMG submission 139345) | Bio-ooze microbial communities from a basaltic lava cave in the Kipuka Kanohina Cave System on the Island of Hawaii, USA - MA170107-3 metaG ... | reverse complement strand
TGGTTCGGAACGGGGACGGCGACGGTCGCGAGGCCCGCGGCGTCGAGGCTCCCGAGGAACCCCGGGATCGCGCTCGTCGCGAAGAGCCAGGAGAGGTCGACGTGGACCGGGAGACCGAGGACCGTCTGCTCCTGGAGCGCTCCGGAGAGCACGATCGCGTAGGCCCGGCTCGGCGTCCCGTCGAGATCGAGGACGAGGGTGCCGGGGACGCCGTTCCCCTGGAGGTCGAGCCACAGGTCGTCCGCGCGTGCGGCGCTCGCGGCGAGCGCGAGGAGGAAGAGAGCACCGGTGCGCCGCCGGCTCGTGCGACTCATGGGACCGCCGACTACTCGACGATCAGCTTCCCGCCTTTCGTGAAGGCGAAGTGGAGCGGGTTCGGGGCGGCGAGATCGGCGACCCCCCACTGGCACCAAAGGACCCCGGCGGGAGTGCCGGGCGGCACCGGGAGGGAGCGTGAGGCCTTGCCGGCGGCGCTCGTCGTCGAGCCGAGGACGATGTCGGCGGAAGCGTAGAGCGTGCAGCCGTTCCCCCCGAACAGCGACAGATCGAGCGGGAGGGAGAATCCCAGCCAGGTCGTGCTGCTCGCCCCGAGGACGAGGAAGGCCGGGGCGTTCGGGGCCGCCCCCTCGAGGCGGACCGCGAAGTCGGCGTTTCCCGGCGAGGGGGGGCCGAAGGACCACCAGATCTCGGGGACGGCGCCCGCCGTGCCCGGGCAGCCCGAGCCGAACGCCGGGAAGAAGTCGACGAGGTAGGCCCCCTGCGGATAGCCCGCCCCCGCGAGGCTGTCGTACATCGTGTCGACGTAGACGGCGTCGTGGTACGGGTACGGATCCCACGCGTCCGTGAAGATGCTGGCGCCCGGGGAGAGGATGTTCGTCGGGTTCGGATCGTGGATGCCGACGACGAGGGGGAGAGTCGGATTCGTCAGGTCGAGGATCCGGAGCCCGTCCGCGTAGTAGGAGACGTAGGCGTACGCCCCCTTCACGTACACGTTGTGGATGGAGAGGCCGAGATCCGTCCACCACTCCGAGAGGAAGGTCGGCATGGCCGGGTTCGTCACGTCCCAGAGCTTCAGGTACCCGCCGGCCGTCTCGTTGCACGTGAGCAGGACCTTCTGCCCGTTCGGGTGGACGTAGAGGTCGCCGCTGTGGAGGTAGCCGCCGTTCACCGCGACGGTCCCGATCTCCGTGACCGTCGGGAGGGCCGAGACGTCGAGGATGTGGCACATCCCGTCCGACCCGCCCCAGAGGTAGACCGTGTTCCCCTCGGGAGCGCAGTCGTGGATGTCCATGACGGGGTACGCCACGATCAGCGGCGGACTCACCGGGTTCGCCGCCACGTTCAGGATGCGGAGCTGGTTCTGCGACGCTCGGTTGAGGTAGAGCCTCCCGTTCGCCGCGTCGACCTGGAGCGAGTGGGCGCCCTGCGTGATCGAGCTCACGAGGACGGGCGCGCTCGGGACGGTCAGGTCGATCACCCGCGTCGGCCCGCCGTCCGTCGTCGCGTAGGCGTAGTTCTGATAGACCTTCACCTCCTTCACGCTGATCCCGGTGACGGTCCCGACGACGGCGGCGTTCGAGGTGTCCGTCGTGTCGACGACGGCGAGCCCCCCGCTCCCGAGCGTCTGGAGGAGGTAGCGGTTCGTCGCGGTTCGGTACCCCCAGTTCCCCGCCGCCCAGAGCGGAGCGGAGATCGGGACGGTGTCGGTGAGCCGGGTGTTCTGGACGATCGGCTGCGCGAGGGCGGACGAGGCGGTCACGGAGACCGCGAGGAGGAAGGGGAGGAGTTTCGGCATGGGGAGGCCTCTCGAAGGACTCGAAGCGGCAACGGGGCTCCCCACCAATGTACCGGCTTGGGTCGGGTTCGGGCCACGGCCGATAGAGGGTCCGGGAAAGGTCCGGTCGATGTTCCACCGGAATGGAAGCAGGAAGGCTCACGGAGGAGAACCATGAAGGGGTTCACCCGTCTCCTGGCCGCCAGCGTCGTCCTCGCGGCCGCGCTCGGCGGATTCGTCTTATTGAACGACTCCAACGGGGATCGCCCCCTCGACCCCGCTCTCGCGTTCGCCTATCCGGGGAGCGCGCAGCGGCTCGAGGCGGCGTACCTCGAGTGGAAGGAACGGCACGAGCAGGAGGGGGCCGACCGACTCCTCTCCCTGCGGCTCGGCTGGTCGAAGGCGTACTCGAGCGAGTTCACCGGGGCGAGCGGAAGGGCGACGATCGACCTCGACGAACGCTCGCTGCGCATCGACGTGGTCGGCCTCGAGGACCCGGAGGACTTCGAGGTGTGGCTCGTCCAGAACGTCCCCGGCCCCGGGCGGACGGCGCAACCCGAGCCCGGCGATCCGACGATCCTCGCCGGCGCGCTGCGCTCCGAGCGGAGGAAGGGGGTGCTCGAGGCCGATCTCGCCGATCGCCTCGAGGACTTCCGGGTGGACCAGGTCGTCGTCGCGGAGAAGGGGGGCGACCCGACGCGGTCGGGGCTCCTCTTCGGCACGCCGACCCTCTTCCAGCGCCTCTACCTCCGCGCGCGCTCCGGAGGTCCCTCGCCCGCGGAGCTCCCCTTCGCCTTCCTCGTCGCGGCGGGCGCGGACCTCTTCTTCAACGAGACGTTCGCGGGGAACGGGCGGACCTGCGGGACCTGCCATCCCGCGGACAACAATCTCACGATCGAGCCCGCGTTCATCGCGGGTCTCCCTCCCGACGACCCCCTCTTCGTCGCGGAGTTCGTCCCGGCGCTCGCGCGGAACTTCGAGAAGCCGACGCTGATGCGCAAGCTCGGCCTCATCCTCGAGAACGTCGACGGCTTCGACGACCTCGAGAACCGATTCGTGATGCGCGGCGTCCCCCACACCCTCGCCCTCTCGACCTCGCTCACGGCCCCTCCGGGTGCGCCGGACGGAACGACGATTCCGCCCGAGGAGCGCACGGGCTGGTCCGGAGACGGATCTCCAGGGAGCGGGACGCTGCGGGAGTTCGCGAACGGGGCGATCCGCCAGCACTTCACGAGGACGCTCGCCCGCGAGCCGGGCGCCGACTTCCGCTTCGCGACGGAGGCGGAGCTCGACGCGCTCGAGGCGTTCCAGCTCTCCCTCGGCCGGGAGGCCGACCCGGTCGACGTCGAGGCGATCCGGTTCCGCTCGGAGATCGTCTCGCGCGGCCGCGACGTGTTCGTGACGCAGGACGCGCAGGGAGGGCTCGTCGCCGCCGGCAAGTGCGCCGCCTGCCACGCGAACGCGGGGGCCACGGTGAACTTCCTGCCGGGCGGCCTCAACTTCAACTTCGACACGGGCGTCGAGGACCTCCCGGATCACCCGGCGAACCTCGTCGACGCGGCGAACAACCCGCGCGACGGCGGATTCGGCTCCGAGCCGAATCCCCGGGGAGGATTCGGAAACGGGACCTTCAACACGCCGACGCTGATCGAGGCGGCCGACACGGGCCCCTTCTTCCACGACAACGCGATCGAGACGATCGAGGAGGCGGTGGGCTTCTACAACAGCGCCGCCTTCAACGAGTCTCCCGCGAGCCAGGTCCTCGCCGACCCGACGACGGGCGTCGCGATCCGCCTCGAGCCGACGCAGGTCGTCGCGGTCGCCGCCTTCCTTCGCGTGATGAACGCCCTCGAGAACGTCCGCCAGTCGACGGAGTTCGCCGAGCGCGCGGAGGGGGCCCGCCATCCCCGCGCCGTCGCGGCGTCGCTCGCCCTCGCGCGCGCGGAAGCGAAGGACGCCCAGGAGGTGCTCGACGGGGGCGGACTCCACCCGCTCGCCGTCCGCCACCTGCGCGACGCGCGCGCGTTCCTCAAGAAGGCGGCGGCGACGCACGGCCGCGCGACGAGGGACGCGCGCATCCGCTCGGCGATCTGCGCGCTCGAGCGCGCGCGGGACGACATGATCGAGGGACCGATCCCCTTCGGCCGCCCGGGGGAGCGGCGACTTCCGTAGGAGATCCGACGCGAATGCGACCCCGACACGTCACGTACTGGACGGCTCCGCGGAGATCCGCCGTCGAGTCCTTCGGGCCGACCGCCCTCGCGGACCGGATCTGCGACGCGCCGAAGACGATCGGACAGCTCGACGCGGCGCCGCAGCCGCCGCTGAGCTGGTTCGCGCGGCTCCTCGCCTGGTTCACGACCCCCTTCAAGCGGCTCGGCATCTCCGGGTGGACGGAGACGGGCTGCTGGGCCGTCGGCGCGGGGAGCCCCGTGCGCGACGCGCAGTGGTCGACGGACGGGTTCTGGACCGTCGACGTGAGTCTCGATGCCTTCACGATCGGCGATCGGAGCGCACCCGCGGGCCGCTACGTGCGGCTCGAGATCGAGCCCGACACCCACGCGCACCGCGTGGCCGCGAAGGAGCGGATCACGCCCTCGCACCGGCTCGAGTTCGCGGGCCCCGTCCTCGTCGACGAGGACGGCCCCTTCCTCGAGGTGCACCCGGACCGGGAGTTCCGGGCGGCGCCGGCGAGGAGCGGAGCGGGGGCCGTCCCCCACGTCCCGTCCCGCGCCTGAAGGCGCCGCGAGCGGCGCTACGGGAGGATGACCAGCTGGATGCCCCGCGTCATCGCGACGGGGAGAGGAGCCACGCCCGTGTCGGCGATCGCCCACTGGCAGTAGACGGTGCCCCCCGCGAGGACGGGATCATTCGGGATCGGGGCGGGAAGGATCGCGCTTCCTCCTCCGGCGCCCGCTCCCGTCGCCGCCGTCGTAAAGAGGACGTCGACGGAGGCGAGGAGGGAGCAGGCCGGGAGGCCGAGGATGCCGAGATTGAAGGGGAGGGGGACGGGACCCCACGCCGTCGAGGAGACTCCGAGCACGAGGAAGGCTCCCGCGCCGCCGAGCGTCTTCGACGCGGACAGCGCGAACTGGCTGTTCCCGAGGGAGGGGACCCCGCCGAGGGCTCGGATCTGCGGCACGAATCCTCCCGAGCCGGCGCAGCCCGTTCCGTAGAGACTCGATCCGGCGGGGACTCCTGCGAAGGAGTAGACCCGGGCCTGCCCGACGAGCGGCTGCTGGGGGAGTCCCGCGAGGAAGTCGGGGTAGCCATCTGCGTCGACGTCCCCCACGGACGCGAGGGACCGCCCGAGCTGGTGCCCCGCCGGCCCCGTGACCGTCGCGAGCGGGTTCCACCCGGGGGTGGAGTAAACCCGCAGGGAGTTGAGGCAGGTCCGCCCGATGACGAGATCGAGGACGCCGTCGCCGGTCAGGTCCTCGCCGCCGAGGATCGGGTTCTGGTCGCACCCCTGGGTCACCCCGGTGAAGGTGTGGAGGATGGCGTTGTTCGCGCCCGAGTAGACCAGCGTGCGGCCGATCGGCGTCCCCGCGGGGAGCAAGGCGTAGAAGGGGGCGTCCACGACGAAGTCGGGGACGCCGTCCGCGTCGACATCCCCCGCCCGGGCGACGGAGCCTCCGAAGTTCTCGTCGTCGAAGGATCCGTTCAGCGTGAAGAGGGGCGCGCCCGTCGCGCCGGAGAAGGCGCGGACCTGTCCGCGGGCGAGCACGGCTCCCGGCGGGACCGCGGTCGGCGCGCCGACGAGGAGATCGGGAATGAGGTCGCCGTTCAGGTCGCCCGGGCCCGCGACGGAGAACCCGAGAAGCTCGCCGACCGCGAGCCCGTTGAAAGTCCAGACCGGCGCCCCGTTCGCGCCCGAGTGGACGAAGGCCTGCCCCGCGAACGGGAGTCCCGGGGCGTCCGCGCCCTGTGCGCCGACGAGGAGGTCGGTTTTCCCGTCCCCCGTCACGTCCCCCGCGGGCGCGAGGCTCGATCCGAAGCCGGAGCCCGCAGGGCCGGTCAGGGTGTAGAGGAGGGATCCGCTGCCGCCGGAGTAGACGCGGACCTCGTACGGCAGCGTCGCGCTCACGAACTGCATTCCGGCCGCGAAGTCCCCTTTCCCGTCCCCGTCGAGGTCGCCGAGGCCCACGAGGGATCCGCCGAGGCGGGCGCCCGCGACCGATCCGCTGATCGTCGTGAAGACGGCCCCGGTCGCGCCCGAGTGGAGGGTGATCTGGCCGGCGAAGCAGCAGGACACTCCGGAGGGGCTCGCGGAGGGGGCTCCGATCGCGAAGTCGGGGACGCCGTCCGCGTTCGCGTCGCCGATGCCCGCGACCGCCCAGCCGAACGAGGAGTTGTTCAGGTTCCCCGGGATCTGGTGGACGACGTAGACCTGGCCGGGGACCGGAGGAGCGAGGGCGAGGAACGCGGCGAACGCCGCGAGGGCGAGTCCGAGACGGACGGGGATGGACCGGGCGACGGACGTCGAGCGCATGGACATCTCCCTACGGTTCGAGGACGGACGGCCTCCCCGGCCCCGCGTGATCGAGTGTAGCCGACGGCGGCGCGTGGAGCGGGGGTGCGCCGCCGAGGATCGCGATTCTTTCCGCGGTCGTCCCGGGCTGCGGCATCGTCCCTCTCCTCTACTCCGCGGCGTACTCCGGCTCGTTCGTCTCGGGAACGACGAACGTGACGACCCAGATGCCCGGGGTCATCGCGGCCGTCGACTGGGCGAACGGGACGGCGCTCGCCGACATCATGAACATGTCTTTCGGGGCGGGCACGCCGACGTCGACGGTCAGCTCCTTCGACCGGTACCTCGACTGGGTGATCCGCAACAACGCGGTCTCCATCGCGATCGCCTGCGGGAACTCGGGCGGCTTCGCCGGAGACCCGGGCGCGGGCTACAACCAGCTCTCGACGGGCTCGACCGACGACAACAACAACGCGGGGTGGTCGGACGACGCCATCTCTTGCTTCTCCTCCTGGCATAACCCCACGACCGGCGTCGAGGTTCCGGTGGTGGTGGCGCCCGGCTGCCACATCGGGGATGGCGACCGCCTGGAACAACATCGAGGGGTCCGCGACGCTCTCCTCCATGGACGGCGCCGGGTGCATCGACGCGAACGCGGCATGGAGGGTCGTCGACGCGGGGCGGTACGCCTTCGGGACCCTGACGCCGGCCTCCTTCAGCGCGCCGCCCCCGAACGGGGAATTCACGGCGCGCACGGTGAGCATCCAGGCGGGAAAGAAGGTCCGCGTGTGCCTCTCCTGGGACAGCAATCCGAGCGGCGGGCCCGCCTACACGACGAATCCCCTCAACGCGGACCTCGACCTGCGCGTCTACGGGCCGAGCGGCTCGATCGTGGCCTCCTCGTCGTCGGGGATCCAGCCGTTCGAGGTCGTGCGCTTCGTCGCCTCCACGACGGGGAACTACCAGGTCCGGATCCGGAACTTCGCGTTCGCCGGAGCCTCGGAGTTCTACGGGGTCGCGGTCTCGACGAGCGACGACATCTAGCCTCCCTCGCCCCGCACATTCCGGCGGCCCGGACCGCGCGGTCCGGGCCGCGCGGAATCTCGGAAGATCGGGTCGGGTACCGTACGACGAGATTCAGTCGGAGCGGTCGCCGGCCAGGACGAAGACGCGGCCGGCGCGAGCGCCCGCGGCGTTGCTCCAGGCGCCCGTGAAGAGGAAGTCTCCCGCGCCGTCTCCGTCGACGTCGCCGAGACCGACCGCGTCGAAGCCGAAGGTCTCCCCGGGCACGGTGCAGGTGAAGGTGCGCAGCACCGACCCGTCCTTCCCGGAGAAGAGGGCCGCCTTCCCCGCGGCGCGCGCGCCATCGCTCGACTGCCAGGCGCCGACGACCAGATCGGCGTGGCCGTCGCGGTTCGCATCGCCCGCGATCGCGGTGCCGATCCCGAAGCCGTCCCCTTCCTTCTCTCCCGTGAGGGTGAGGAGCCGGCGCCCGTCCTTGCCGGAGTGGACGTAGACGCGCCCCGTCTGCCTCCCGAGGGCCGCGTTCTCCCAGTCGGAGGCGTAGACGTCGGGGACGCCGTCCGCGTCGACGTCGCCGACGACGGAGACGAACATGCGGCCGAGGTTCACCCCCGTCTCGTCCGCCTCGATCGTGAAGGCCCGGTCGGCCTTCCCCTCCGCGAAGCGATAGACGTAGACGCGACCGCGTTTCTCCGGTCCCGCGTTCATCGCGCCGACGACGAGGAGGCGGTGCTCCCCCTTCGAGGCGCCGCCGACGGCGCTCCCGAAGTTGTCCCCGTCGGCCTCCCCTTCGAGGGTGAGGAGGAGGCGACCCTCCGCCCCGGAGTAGACGTACACCTTCCCGCGCGCGTCCGGCCCCTCGTCCTTGCCCGGCGCGCCGACGAGGAGGTCGGGGCGGCCGTCGCCGTCGAGATCTCCCGCGCCGTGCACCTTCCAACCGAAGCGGTCGTCCTCCCCTTCCCCCTCGAGTGCGCGCAGCGTCGAGCCGTCCTTCCCCGAGTAGACGATCGCCTTCCCGGGCCCGCGCCCGGGACGGTGCGCCCCGACGATCACGTCCGCCCGCCCGTCCCCGTCGACGTCTCCCGCGGCCTCGATCCCGATCCCGAGGTGATCGCCGGGCTCGCCCGTCTTCGAGAAGAGGAGCGCGCCGGTGCGCCCGGAGTAGAGGTAGATCCGGCCCGCGTTCGGCCCCTCGACCGTCTTGAATGGAGCCGAGACGAGGACGTCGCTCGCTCCGTCGCCGTCGGCGTCGCCCGCGCTGCGCGCCTCCCAGCCGAACTGATCGCCGGCCGCCTCCCCGACGAGCGTGCGGAGCACGCGCGGCTCCTCGCGGAAGAGGGGCTTCGCCGGCTCGCTCCCGGGCACGAAGGCGGCGAAGCGCGGGTCGCCCCGCAGCGAGTCGAGGTCCGGGTCCGTCCGGAGGAGCTCCGCCTGTCGGAAGCCCGCCTCCTTCGCCTTGCCGAGCCACTCGAAGGCGAGGTCCTTCTCCCCCTTCAGCGCGTAGGCGCACGCGACGTTGTAGGCGCCGTCCGCCCTCGTCTGCGGGAAGCCCGCGGCCTTCTTGTGCGCCTCGAGCGCGCGGTCGAGGTCGCCGCGCATGTGGCGCGTCACCCCGAGGAGGAACCACGCCCGAGGATTCGCCGGCTCCTTCGCCGTGATCGCCTCGAACGCCTTCTCGGCGGCGGGAAGCTCCTGCCGTCGCAGCATCGCTTCGGCCTGGTCGATCGAGGGAGTCCCGTCCTGCGGAGGCGCCGCGGGGAGGGCGCCGGCCAGGAGGAAAAGGAGGGGGAAGGCGAGGGCGTGGGTCAAGGGGTCTGGCACCTTTTCCGCCGTCGAGGGGGTCAGGCACCTTTTCCGCCGAGCCGGAAAAGGAGCCAGACCCCATCATACCGCCGTGCTCGTCGTCGTCCTCGTCTACCTCGGCGCGCTCGTCGCCGTCGGCGCGGCGAAGGCGCGATCCGTGCGGACGCAGGCCGACTTCAGCCTCGCGGGCCGGCGGCTCTCCACCTTCGTCCTCGTCGGGACGCTGCTGGCGACCTGGATCGGGACGGGGAGCATCTTCGGCCTCGCGGAGGAGGCCTACGTCGTCGGCCTCCCCTCCCTCGTCATCCCCCTCGCGGAGGTCGCCGGCATCGCGGTCCTCTTCGCGATCGCGGGGCGCGCGCGCCGGACGGAGAAGGTCACCGTCCAGGACATCCTCGAGGAGCGGTTCGGACCGGCCGCGCGAATCTTGGGCACGCTCACCCTCGCGATCGCGTACGTCGTCATCGTCTCCTACCAGTACCGCGCGGGCGCGGCGGTGCTCGAGCGCATCCTCCCGGAGGGGATCCCCGGCGGGCACGCGACCGCGGTGGGGGCGGTCGCCCTCTTCGTCGTCCTCTACACGGCGCTCGCCGGGATGATCTCCGTCGCGTACACGGACGTCGCGAACGGGATCCTGATGACGGCCGGGGTCGCGATCGCGCTCCCCATCCTCCTCGCGAAGGCGGGGGGATGGAGCGAGGTGACGGCCGCGCTCGAGCCGTCGGGCCGGGCGCTGTTCGGCCACTACTCGTTCGGAGGGCTCCTCGCCGTCACCCTTCCCTCCTTCCTCCTGCTCCTCGGCGACGCGAATCTCCTCACGCGCTTCTTCAGCGCGCGGGACGCGCGGACCGCCCGGCGCGCGACGGTCGCCCTCCTGGTCGGAGTCTTTTTCCTCGAGACGGCCATCATGCTCCTCGCGATCGCCGGCCGCGCCCTCCTGCCCGGTCTCCAGAACCCCGCGCACGTCGTCCTCGAGGCGTCCTTCCGGATCGTCCACCCCGCCCTCGGAGCGCTCCTCGTCGCGACGATCGTCGCGATCGTCGTCTCGACGGCCGACTCCTACCTCCTCGCCCCGTCCTCCTCGATCGCTCGCGACGTCTACCAGAGGTTCGTCCGACCCGATGCGCCCGAGCGCGAGCTCGTGCTCGCCGGTCGGATCTTCGTCGTGATCCTCGGCGCCGTCGCGCTCGCCCTCGCGTTCCAGTCCGAGGAGTTCTTCAGCGTCGCGCGCTTCGCCTACACGATCTACGGCGTCGGGGTGACCCCCGTCCTCCTCGCCGCGCTCTTCGTCCCCCGCGCGAGCCCGCGCGGGGCGGTGGCGGCGATGGGGCTCGCCGTCTCGACCGCGATCGCCTGGAGGGCTCTCGGCCTCGAGGGGACGACGGGGCTCCACCCCGTGATCCCCGGCTTCGCGATCTCGTCCGGGATCCTCCTCGCGACCCTCCGCCGATAAGATGCGTTCCCGGATGCGGGAGCTGGGCCGTGGTGTCCTCCGAGACGACGCGAGGCTCGGATGATCGCGAGACGCCTCTCGGCGGACCGCGGTCTCACGCGGCTCGAGTGGCTCGAGAGCCGCCACACGTTCTCGTTCGGGGACTACCACGACCCGCGGTTCATGGGATTCCGGGTCCTGCGCGTCTTGAACGAGGATCGCGTGGCTCCTCACTCGGGATTCTCGCCTCACTTCCACCGGGACATGGAGATCCTCACCGTCGTGCTCGAGGGGACGCTGCGCCACGAGGACAGCACCGGCGCGAGCCACGACCTGGGCCCCGGCGTCGTCCAGCGCATGACCGCGGGGAGCGGGATCGTCCACAGCGAGATCAACCCCTCGCCGGTGGACCCGGTCCACTTCCTCCAGATCTGGATCCTCCCCGAGCGGCGTGGGCTCTCTCCCGCGTACGAGGAGCGCCCCTTCGCCGCGGGGGGAGAGGGAGAGTCGCTTGCCGTCCTCGCCTCCCCCGACGCTCGCGAGGGATCGGTCCGGATCCACCAGGACGCGACGGTCTACTGGGCCCGGTTCCCTCCCGGCGGCCGGCTCGTCCACACCCTCGACGAAGGGCGGTACGCCTGGGTCCAGATCGCCGCGGGCGCCCTCGACCTGGGAGGGGTGCGACTCGAGGCCGGGGACGCCGCGGGGATCCTCGAGGAGAGGGAAGTCTCGATCGAGGCGACCGGCGCGGGCGCCGATCTCCTCTTGTTCGACCTAGCATGAGGGAGGTACGCGCAATGAAGGTCGCGGTCACGGGATCGAGCGGGCTCGTCGGTTCCGCTCTCGTCCGATCGCTCTCCGGCGCTGGCCACGTCGTGGTCCGCCTCGTGCGCTCGCGCGACGCCGTCGCGCAGGACTCCGCGCTCTGGGACCCGGCGAAGGGAGAGATCGACGCGGCCGGGCTCGGCGGAGTGGAGGCGGTCGTCCACCTCGCGGGCGAGAGCGTCGCGGCGGGGCGATGGAACGCCGCGAGGAAGGCGCGCATCCGCGAGAGCCGCGTCGGGGGGACGAGCCTCCTCTCGAAGGCGCTCGCGCGCCTCGAGCCCCGTCCGAAGACGCTGCTCTGCGCCTCCGCGGTCGGATACTACGGAGACCGCGGCGACGAGATCCTCCGCGAGGCCAGCGCGCCGGGATCGAACTTCCTCGCGAGCACGTGCGCGGAGTGGGAGGCGGCGCCCGGGCCCGCCATCGACGCGGGGATCCGCGTCGTCCTCCACCGGATCGGCGTCGTCCTGAGCCGCGAAGGGGGAGCGCTCGCGAGGATGCTCACCCCGTTCCGCCTCGGCGCCGGGGGGCGGCTCGGGAGCGGGAAGCAGTGGATGAGCTGGATCTCCCTCGAGGATCTCGTGGGCGTGTTCCAGCACACCCTCGCCACGGCGGCTCTCGAAGGGCCGGTGAACGCCGTCGCCCCGACCCCGGTGACGAACGCGGAGTTCACGAAGACGCTCGGGAGGGTCCTCTCCCGGCCGACCGTCTTCCCGATGCCCGCCTTCGCCGCGCGGCTCGCCTTCGGGGAGCTGGCCGACGAGCTGCTCCTCGCCAGCGCGCGCGTCGAGCCGGCCCGCCTCCTCGCGACGGGGTATCGCTTCCGGCACCCGACCCTCGAGGAGGCGCTGCGCGCGGTCCTCGCCCGCCCTCGACCCTCGAAGCCGGCCGCCTGACCGCGAGACCGCGGGGAAATCCGCGGGGACTTCCCCGGCCGGGACACTAGCGGGTTCCGGGGAGGGGCGGTTACTCTTGTTTCTGCTCGCCCCCGCTGGGCCTTCCGGGTTCCCCCTCCGCGGCGGGAGTCCGGCCACCGAGAGGAAGAAGGAGACCCATCCAGTTCGCGGAACGCTCGCAGGCGTCGACGCGTCTCCATGACAGACTCCCCTCCTCGTCCCCGGCCCGATGAGGTTCGCGACATGAAACGCTCCCTCTCCGCGCTCTCTCCCTGGCTCGCCTTCGTCTGTGGGCTCGCGATCGTCGAGCCCCTCGCCGCCCAGGCGAACAACACCGTCCTCCTCTCGCACGTCGACTCCTATTCGACGTACAACGACATCTGGGGATACACGTCTCCGACCGGCAAGGAGTACGTGATCCTCGGGACGAACACGGGGACGGCGATCTACGACGCGACGATCCCGACGGCCCCGATCTTCCGCGGGTTCACCGCGGGAGCCACGTCGACGTGGCGCGACATGAAGACCTACGGCAACCGTGCCTACGTCGTGACGGAAGGGGGTGCCGGCGTCCAGGTCATCAACCTCTCGAACCCGGATCTCCCGTTCCTCGAGAACACGTTCGGGGTCGCGCTCGTGGGCAACGCCCACAACATCGCGACCGACGTCGGCACGGGGAAGTGCTACGTCGTCGGGACGAGCCCGACCGCCTCGAGCGGAATGCGGATCTTCGATCTCGCCGCCGATCCGGTGAATCCTCCCCTCGTCACGAGCTACACCGCGACCTACGTCCACGACGTCTACGTGACGAACGGCCTCGCCCACGTCGCCGCGATCAACAGCGGGACCTATCGCATCCTCGACGTCAGCAACCTCCCGGCGATCACGACCCTCTCGATCACGACGTCTCCGGGGGATTTCACCCACAACACCTGGACGAACGCCGCCGGGACGATCTGCGCGACGACGGACGAGATCACGAACGGGCAGATGGGCCTCTACGACATCACGAACCTCTCGAGCCCCGTCCTCCTCTCGACCTACTCCGCGAACCCCTCCTCGATCATCCACAACGTCCACATCGTCGGGGACATCGCCCACATCTCCCACTACACGGAGGGGTACCGCGCCGTCGACATCTCGAACCCGATGAGCCCGGTCGAGATCGCCTCCTACGACACCTGGCCGGGGACGAGCGGCGGGTTCAACGGCGCCTGGGGTGTCTATCCCTTCTCCCCCTCCGGCGTGATCTACGTCAGCGACATCCAGACGGGTCTCTACATCGTCAAGATCAACATCCTGAACGTCGATCACACGCCGCTCCCCGACACGCCCGTCGCCGCGGGGCCCTACGTCGTGACGGCGAGTGTGACGACCTCGGATCCGCCGATCACCGCGGCCAACCTGCTCTACTCGACGAACGACGGCACGTCCTTCACCACGGTCGCGATGAGCCCGACCGGCAACCCGAACGAGTACTCCGCCTCCATCCCGAACCTCCCCGCTCCGGAGGTCGTCCACTACCACCTCCTCGCCTCGAACGCCGGAGGCTCGGCGCGGCTCCCGAAGGGGGCCGACGACGAGTTCATCTTCCGGGTCGGGATGCCGACGTCGAAGTTCTTCGACGACTTCGAGGGGCCCGGCGACAACGGCTGGACCCACGCCCAGATCGCGACCCAGGACGACTGGCAGCGCGGGGCGCCGAACGGGAACGCGGGGGACCCGAACGCCGCGTACTCCGGCACGAGCGTCTGGGCGAACGATCTCGGAGGCATGGGATTCAACGGCGCCTACCAGAACAACGTGAACAACTTCCTCCTCTCGCCCCTGATCCCGACCGGAGGCGCGGGAAACCTCCGGCTGCGGTTCCGCCGCTGGCTCAACGTGGAGGACGCCGTCGCCGACCAGGCGCAGGTCCGCATCAACGGCAATCTCCTCTGGCAGAATCCGACGGGGATGAACACGACGGACAATGCCTGGCTCCTCAAGGACTACGACTTCACCTCCCTCCTCGGCGGCTCCCCGACGGCGCAGGTCCGCTTCTCGATGCAGTCGAACGGATCGATCACCTTCGGCGGTTGGACGATCGACGCGCTCGAGGTCTATTCCCTCTCCGACTGCACGCCGCCCGCCCCCTACGGAGCAGGGACGGCGGGGACCGGAGGCTTCGTCCCGACGATCGGCGTCAACGGGAGCCCGAACCTCGGGAACGCGTCCTTCGCCGTGACCGGAGGGAGCTTCGTCGGCGGCGCGCCGGCGCTCCTCGTCCTCGGCATCGCCCCGGCGTCCGTTCCGATCTTCGGGATCACGCTCCTCGTGGACAACCTGCAGCCGACGGTCCTCTTCCCGGTGCTCGCGACCGGCGCGGCGGGCGCGCCGGGCGCGGGGAGCACGAGCCTCACGATCCCGATCCCCAACGTCCCCGGCTTCGACGACGCGACGGTCTACACGCAGTGGGTCGGCTTCGACCTCGGC
>Ga0187892_10008002_pt1 | contig 14700 bp, 16 predicted proteins | sample MA1701073metaG_FD_139345 | JGI IMG/M metagenome (GOLD analysis project Ga0187892, IMG submission 139345) | Bio-ooze microbial communities from a basaltic lava cave in the Kipuka Kanohina Cave System on the Island of Hawaii, USA - MA170107-3 metaG ... | reverse complement strand
GTCGGGGTGAGCCGCGAGCATCCCGCGAGCGCAAGGATCGCAAGGCTCGCGAGCATCGTCAGGACAGGCATACGGTGCAGCGGCGTCATGGCTCGGTCCTCCCAGGTTCGAGGACCCATCCTCGCAACCGGCGGACCAGGAAACACCGGACCCGGCGCGTGCACGACGCGCGACCGCCGCGCCGGCGGCCCGCCCGCTCCGACACACGGTTGCCCGCGCGGCTCGCAGGCTGCACGAAGCCGGCGGTCAGGACGCACGGGACTCCCGCGCGTGCGCAGGTGCCGCCGCGGGTGCGCCGCCGCACCCGGTGGGCGGGATGACCCGCGGCGGCGACCCCGCGGGGTCAGCGGGCCGCGCGCCGGGCGCCTCGCGCCAGCAGTGCGCGGTAGAAGTGCACGTTGAACGCGGCGCCCGTCACGCCGGTGTGCTCCTCGGGCACGTGCGTCTCGTCCGCCACGCCGAGCCGGGCGTTGAGCGCGCTGCCGCCCAGTTCGCGGTGCCCGAGCGCCCAGGCCATGGACGGCAGGTCGAGGACGTAGTAGTGGAAGAGCTCGCGCCACGTGCGGTCCGAGCCACGGAAGAGATGGTCGAGGAACGCCGTGTCGAATTGGCAATTGTACGCCACCATGAGCACGTCGCGCGTGCCCGCGACGCGCTGGCGAAAACGCACGATCGAGTCGGCCGCGGCCGCCGGCGCGAGCGCGCCGTGCCGCCGCCAGGCCGCGGCGTCGAACGCGTTCACCGCGCGCGCGCCCTCGGAGAGCCGCTCCGGGTGCTCGGGCTGGATGCGCAGGAACAGGCTGTCGAGCGGGACGCCTTCCAGGTCGGTGACCACCATCCCGATGTCGATCATCTCGTGCCAGCCGGGGACGAGCCCCGTGGTCTCCACGTCCACGAACGCGAGCAGCCAGTCGCCCGGGCGCCCGGCGGGCGAGCCCTGCACCGGTCGCGGCGTGTCGGCCGCCTGCACGAAGCCGGGCGTGGCCGGGCGCGGCGAGTCCTCGACGCGAGTGCACGCGATGGGCGCAAGACAGAGGGCGAGCGCCACGGCGAGCGGCCCGTGGAGCCGGGCCGCGGACACGGGATCGGGGACGAAGGATGCGCGGACTCGCATGGGCGGCGGGCTCCTCGTGAGGGTCGGGGTCGGGCTCGGGCCTTCGACCCGCCAGGTGCGGGCTGCTCCCGGGTCGCCGGCGCGAACGTATCACCCCGCCGAGCGGCGGGTTCAGCCGGTCGGGTTTGCCCCGGACCGCGTCGCCGTGATTCCTTCCCGCCCGCGGCGCGCCCGGGCGCGTCCCGCGCGTGGAGGGAGCATGTCGAACGTCATCAGGGCCGGGCTCGTGCTCGGGATCCTCGTCGAAGCCTGGACCGCGATCGTCATCGTGGCCCGCTGGCACCTCGACCCTTCGAAGATGTGGCTCTTCTTCCTCGTCATCCCACTCCAGCTCGTGATCGTGCTGGGAGCGCTCCGGCGCGAGGCGCCGGCGGCGTCGTACGGGAAGCAGGTGCTCAACGGCCTCGTCGTCTCGGTCGTGGGCGCGGGGATCGTGTTCGCGGGCTCGTGGCTGCTCACCACCGTGGTGTTCCCGAACTACTTCTCGGAGCTGCGCGCGGCGGGCGAGGCGATGCAGTCGAGCTCGGGCATGACCCCCGAGCAGATCGAGGCCCAGATGAAGCAGAGCGCGGCCATGTACGACCCGGTCTACAACGCCACGACCGGCGCCATCGCCACGGTCGTGACCGGCCTCGTCATCTCGGTGATCGCGGGCCCGTTCCTGCGCAAGAAGGCCCCGACGGCGGCCTGAACGCGGACCGGAGCCGGGGCCTGCCCCCCGGCTCCGGCGCGTCCGGCGACGCGGGGCGTCAGCGCTTCACCGGCAGGACGCTCTTGTCGTCCAGGCCCAGCACGTTCAGCAGATCGGAGTTGGCCGGGACCACGTACTTGGTCTGCTGCGCCAACACGTCGCGCAGCACGTCCAGGCGCTTGCTCACCTCGGCGCGGTCCTTGAACCAGCTCTCGGCCGCGCTCGAGACCAGCTCGATGGCCTTCGCCTCGGCGGTGGCGCGCGTGACCTTGGCGGTCGCGTCGCCCTCGGCCCTGAGGATCTCGGACTGCTTGACGCCCTCGGCCGACAGGATCGCGGCCTGCTTCACGCCCTCGGCCTCGAGGATGGCGGCGCGCTTGTCGCGCTCGGCCTTCATCTGCCGTGACATCGCCTCCGTGATGTCGCTCGGCGGGTCGATCTTCTGGACCTCGACGCGGGTGACCTTCACGCCCCAGGGGTTCGTGGCCTCGTCCAGCACCGTGCGCAGGTTGGCATTGATCGTGTCGCGCGCGGTGAGCGTCTCGTCGAGCGACTTGTCGCCGATCAGGTTGCGCAGGTTGGTCTGCGCCAGCGTCGTGGCCGCGTAGGCGAAGTTCTGCACCTCGAACGTGGCCTTCACGGGGTCGCTGATGCGGTAGTAGATGACCGCGTCCACGACCACCGACACGTTGTCCTTGGTGATGACCTTCTGCGGCTCGACGTTGATGACCCGCTCGCGCATGTCCACCTTGACCATGTCCTCGATCACGGGCACGAGGAACGTGAGTCCGGGGTCCACGAGCGCGCGGTACTTGCCCAGCCGCAGCACGAGCCCCTTCTCGTACTGGTTCACGATGCGCGCCGAGCGGGCGAGCGAGAGGAAGACGATGAACAGGATCAGGACGAGCAGCGCGAAGCCGACCTGCGCGATCATGACGCGGCCCTCACGTGGAGAGTGACGCCGTCGACGCCGTCCACGGTGACGAGCGCGCCGACCTCGAACGGCCCGGAGCCGGGCGCCGGGACCGCCCGCCAGACCTCGTCCCCGACCTTGACCAGCCCCGGCTCGTGCGGACCCACGCGCTGCTGGACGAGCCCCTGCTTGCCGCGCACGGCGTCCACGTTGGAGACGTGCGAGTGCGAGACCTTGAGCCGCTCGCGCACGAGGCGGCGGCCGGCCACGATGTACGCGATGCCGAGGGCGGCGGCGGTGACGTAGGCGACCATGGGGCTGCCGGTGAGGAGCCCCGCGACGCCGCCGAGGACGAACGCCGAACCGATGAGCACCAGATCGAAGCCGGCGAAGCCCCCGAGCACGACCTCGATCAGCACGAGCACCATGCCGCCCAGCACCAGCACCCAGCTCCAGTCGATCGCCATGTGCGAGCCCTCCCGCGCCGCGCGGCGAAGCATCCACCGAAGTGTGGTCGGTCCCGCCCGTGCGCGGGCGCACTGTCGCATCGCGTGTCGTGCGCCTCAAGCCGGGGCCGGGCCGCGGCCGCGCCGGTGCAGGGATACGTGCCGGCGCCGCCGAGGTTGCACCTGCGGCGGGTGCGGCCGGCGCGAGCGGGCCTCGCGCCGGCCCGGCGGCTCAGACCAGCCGGCGGAGCGTGAGCCTCACCACGCGCTCGCGGCCGTCCCGGCGGAGCGTGAGCGAGAGCTCGCGGCCGGGCTCGCGGAAGCGCTCGCGGGTGCGGAGCAGCGTGCGCGGCACGGGCTTCTCGCCGTCCACCGCGACGACCAGCTCGCCCGGCGAGATGCCCGCTTCGGCCGCCGGCGAGTCGGGCAGGATCGCGGCGACCCGGATCTCGCCCGCGTCGGTGATCTCGGTCTGGAGCCCCGACATGTCCCACTCGAAGGGGTTCGAGAAGCGCTGGTTCGGGGTCACGAACATCCGCGAGCCGCCGTGGTCGAGCGCGACATTGAAGCGCCCGAGCACGCCGCCGCCCAGGTTCCCGCTCCGCGAGTCGAGGCCGCGCGGGTCCTCGAACGCGGTGTCGGGGAACGTGGCGACGACGTTTGCGAGCCGGTGACCGCCCAGTTCGAGCGCCGGGATGCGTCCGACCATCCCGGTGCTGACGCCGCTCATCCCGCGTCCGATGCGCGCGGCGCGCGCGCCCGGCGGGGCGACGATCGCCGGGCTCGAGCGGCGATTGAGCGAGATGGCATGGGTCGCACCCAGGTCGAGGATGGCCTCGAGCGGCGTGGCGACGCCGTCCGCACCCACGAGCTTCACCGGCACGTAGGCGCTGCGGCCCTCGATCCGGAGCGGCACTCCGGCCGCGTCCGCGGGCGGCGTGAACGCATCACGGCGCGTGAGCGTCAGGACGCCGCGGTCGTGGTCGAGCGAGACCACCAGGTGCTGGAAGAGCGACGCGCCGATGATGCCGTCATGCAGCCCCGACATCTGCGGCGTGGCGGGCATGACGATCGCCACGCTCCCGCCCACCTCGAGCGCGCCCACCCGCAGCGTGACGCCGGTGGCGAGCCGCGCCTGGCGCGCGCCCTCGCCCCCCGCGCCGCCCACGCGGATCCGCGCGGGCGAGTACGTGAGCTTCAGCTTCTCCACCAGTGCGCCCTCGTAGAGGAGCACCCCCGGCGAGGGCATGCCGGTGTCGAACACCATGAGGAGCGGCGCGCCGCCGTTCACGGACACGTGGATCAGGAGGTGCTCGCCGTGGTTCTCGAACGGCAGACTCACCGTGTCGCGCCCCGCGGGGAAGCGCAGCTCCTCGTCGAGCTGGAGTCGCTGCTGGTGCTGGGCGCGGGCGGCGGGCGGGGCGAGCGGGACGGCCGCGAGAAGCAGGCAGAAGCATGCGGCGAAGGCGCGAGGACGCATGGACGCTCCGGGAGGGTTCGGGCGCACCGCGCGGCGCGGGGCACGCGCGGCGGAGGGAGCCACGAGAGCCCGGCAGGCCAGTGTCGTGTCCTGGAAGTCCCTTGCCACAGGTCGGAGGCCCGCAGCGTCCCTGGCAAGGCGCGACGACGAAGTCGTATCAAGGAGATACGTCGAGGAGGAGCAACGCAGCCAGGGGCGCGAGGGACCCGAGATCTGGCAAGGCACTTCCGGGACACGACACTAGCCGAGGCCGGCGTCGCTCACACGCCCACGCGCACGAGCGCGCTCGGGACGCGCACGAGCGCCGGGGCGGGAAGCGATGAGAAGCGGGCCGGGGTTCGCAACCCCAGCGGTGCTTACTCGAGGAGCACGACCCGGCTCGAGGACGAGCCTTCCGGCGTCGAGATCCGCACCAGGTACACGCCGGGCGCAGGGCTCGCGCCGTCCCGGTCACTCGTCTTCGGCCCACGCCGGGAACCGAAACCGCCCGGTGGCATCCTGCCTCCGGGCGGCCCGTCGCGCGGACGATGACCTGAGTCCGGCCCCGTCGCGCGGTCCAGCTCTTCGGTTGTCTGGCCCCGGGCCGGCGCACCGGCGCCGCGACGCGGGAGCCCCGCTCCCCTACCCCTTCGCCGGCCCCGCCGTGTCCGCGAGCACCGTCGCGGCGTTCCCGGACACCTCGAAGAACCCGCCCGCCACGTGCCAGCGCTCCTCGGCGCCGGTCGGCCCGCGCACGGTGAGCGTGCCGGTGGCGAGCGCGGTGACCATGGCGGCGTGGTGCGCGAGCACGCCGAAGTAGCCTTCGGTGCCGGGCGCCTCCAGGTACTGGACGTCGCCCTCGAACACCGTCTTCTCCGGCGTCAGGATGCTCAGCTTGAACAGTGCGGCCACTACGCCTCCGCCTTCATCTTGTCGGCGGCCTCGATGACCTCGTCGATCCCGCCCTTCATGTAGAACGCCTGCTCCGGAAGCTCGTCCAGCTCGCCCTGCACGATGCGCTTGAACCCCTTCACGGTGTCCTCGAGCTTCACGTACTTGCCCGGCGTGCCGGTGAACGCCTCGGCCACGAAGAACGGCTGCGACAGGAACCGCTGGATGCGGCGCGCCCGCGCCACCGTGACCTTGTCGTCTTCCGAGAGCTCGTCCATGCCGAGGATGGCGATGATATCCTGGAGGTCCTTGTAGCGCTGGAGGATCCGCTGCACGTCGCGCGCGACCTTGTAGTGCTCCTCGCCGACGATGGCGGGGTCGAGGATGCGGCTCGTCGAGGCGAGCGGGTCCACGGCCGGGTAGATCCCGAGCTCGGCGATCGAGCGCTCGAGCACCGTGGTCGCGTCCAGGTGCGAGAACGCGGTGGCGGGCGCGGGGTCGGTCAAGTCGTCGGCGGGCACGTAGATGGCCTGCACCGACGTGATCGAGCCGCGCTTGGTGGTGGTGATGCGCTCCTGGAGCGCGCCCATCTCGGTCGAGAGCGTGGGCTGGTAGCCCACCGCGCTCGGCATGCGGCCGAGGAGCGCCGAGACCTCGGAGCCCGCCTGCGTGAAGCGGAAGATGTTGTCCACGAAGAAGAGCACGTCCTTGCCCTCCTCGTCGCGGAAGTACTCGGCCATGGTCACGCCGGTGAGGCCCACGCGCAGGCGCGCGCCGGGCGGTTCGTTCATCTGGCCGAACACCATCACCGTCTTGGCGATGACGCCCGACTCGGTCATCTCGCGGTAGAGGTCGTTGCCCTCGCGCGTGCGCTCGCCCACGCCGGCGAACACCGAGAAGCCGCCGTGCTGGGTGGCGATGTTGCGGATGAGCTCCTGGATGAGCACCGTCTTGCCCACGCCGGCGCCGCCGAAGAGCCCGACCTTGCCGCCGCGCTGGTAGGGGGCGAGCAGATCCACGACCTTGATGCCGGTCTCGAAGAGCTGCTTCTCGGTCTCCTGCTCGGCGAACGGCGGCGCGGGCCGGTGGATGGGGTAGCGCTTCTTCGCGTTCACCGGGCCCTTGCCGTCGATGGGCTCGCCGATCAGGTTGAAGATGCGCCCGAGGCCCTCGGGGCCCACGGGCACGGCGATGGGCTGCCCCGTGTCCACGGCCTTCATGCCACGCACCAGACCGTCCGTGTTGTCCATGGCGATGCAGCGGACGACGTTGTCGCCCACGTGCAGCGCGGCCTCCACGGTGAGCTTGATGTCGCGCGTGGGGTCCTGGATGACGATCGCGTTGTAGATCTTGGGCAGGTTCTCGGGGTCGAACGACACGTCCACCGTGGGCCCGATGACCTGGACGACCTTTCCTTCGTTCATTTCCGTCTCCCCCGGCTCCGCGGGCGCCTCGACGGGCCGCCGGCCGAGCCGACTGGTCTATGGATGGCTATTTCAAGGCCTCGGCGCCGGCCACGAGCTCGGAGATCTCGCGCGTGATGAGCGCCTGGCGCAGGCGATTGCGTTGCAGCGTGAGCGTGTCCACGAGTTCGCCGGCGTTCTTGCGGGCGGAGCCCATGGCCACCATGCGCGCCGAGTGCTCGCTCGCGAGCGCGTCGGCCATGGCGGCGTAGAGCTTGGCCGTGGCGTAGCGCGGCAGCAGCTCGGCGAAGATGCTCTCGGGGTCTGGCTCGAAGATGGCGGAGCCCGCGGCCGGCGCTCCCTTCGCGACTTCGTCCGCCCCGATGGGCAGGAACGTCTCGTGCGTCACCCGGCGCACGATCGCGTTCACGAAGTGCGTGTAGAGGATCTCGACGCGGTCCACCTCGCCGGCCACGAACCGGCGCGTGAGGTCGTCCGTGATCCGGCGCGCCAGATCGAGGCTCGCCTCGCCCGGCAGGTCGGTGTGCGCGGCGAGGATCGGGACGTGGCGGCGGCGCAGGTAGTCGCGCCCCTTGCGGCCCACGACCAGGCACTGGACGGCGCCCGGGGCCGCGGCCCGCACCTGCTGCTCGGCGACGCGCAGGATGGTGGTGTTGTAGGCGCCGGCGAAGCCGCGGTCGGCGGTGATCACCACGAGCGCCGTGGTCTTCACCTCGCGCTGCTTGAAGAGCGGGTGCTCCAGCTCGGCGGCGGCCCCCGAGAGGTTCGCGAGCATGGCCGAGATCTTCGCCGAATAGGGGCTCGCGGCCTGGGCTCGGAGCTGCGCGCGGCGCAGTTTGGCCGCGGCCACCATCTCCATGGCCTTGAAGATCTGCTGCATGCTCTTGGTGGCGCGGATGCGCCGCCGGAGGTCCTTCAGGGATGCCATCGCCTCACGCCTTGAACTGGGCCTTGAACGCCTTCGCCGCCGCGTGCAGCCGCTTGTCGTCCTCGGGCGAGATCGCCTTCGCGGTGCGCACGTTGTGCACGACCTCGGCGTACTGCTTCGCGAGGAATCCGAGCCACTCGCCCTCGAACCGGCGCACCGCCGCCACCGGCAGGTCGTCCAGGTAGCCGTTCGTGCCGGCCCAGATCGAGAGCACCTGCGACTCGACCGGCATGGGCGAGAACTGGCCCTGCTTGAGGAGCTCCACCATGCGCTCGCCGCGGGTGAGCTGCGCCTGCGTGGCCTTGTCGAGGTCGGAGCCGAACTGGGCGAACGCGGCCAGCGCGCGGTACTGGGCCAGGTCCAGCCGCAGCCGGCCGGCCACCTGGCGCATGGCCTTGATCTGCGCGTTGCCACCCACGCGCGAGACCGAGATGCCCACGTTGATCGCGGGCCGCACGCCCGAGTAGAACAGGTCGCTCTCGAGGAAGATCTGGCCGTCGGTGATGGAGATGACGTTCGTGGGGATGTAGGCCGACACGTCTCCGGCCTGCGTCTCGATGAACGGCAGCGCGGTGAGCGAACCGCCGCCCTTCTCGTCCGAGAGCTTGCAGGCGCGCTCGAGGAGCCGCGAGTGCAGATAGAAGACGTCCCCCGGGAACGCCTCGCGTCCCGGCGGGCGGCGGAGCAGGAGCGCGAGCTGCCGGTAGGCGTTCGCGTGCTTGGAGAGGTCGTCGTACACGCACAGCACGTGCCCGCCCGCGTAGGTGAACTCCTCCCCCATCGAGACGCCGGCGTAGGGCGCGATGTACTGGAGCGGCGCCGACTCCGAGGCCGACGCGGTGACCACGATCGTGTACTCCATGGCGCCGTGCTTCTCGAGCGTCGCCACCACGTTCGCGACCGTGGACTCCTTCTGGCCGATCGCGACGTAGATGCAGATGACCCCGGTGCCCTTCTGGTTGATGATCGTGTCGAGCGCGATCGTGGTCTTGCCGGTCTGGCGGTCACCGATGATCAGCTCGCGCTGGCCGCGGCCGATGGGGATCATCGCGTCGATGGCCTTGATGCCGGTCTGGAGCGGCTCCTTCACCGGCTGGCGGTCGATCACGCCCGGCGCCTTGAACTCGAGGTTGCGGAACTTGTCGGCCCCGGTCGGGCCCTTGCCGTCCACCGGCTGGCCGATGGCGTTCACGACGCGGCCGATCATGGCTTTCCCGACGGGCACCGAGGCGATGCGGCCGGTGCGCTCGACCCGGTCGCCCTCCTTGATGTTCTTGTCGGAGCCGAACAGCACCGCGCCGACGTTGTCCTCCTCGAGGTTCAGCACCATGCCCATGACGTCGCCGGGGAACTTGATCAGCTCGCCCGCCATCACGTCCTCGAGGCCCCACAGGCGTGCGATGCCGTCGCCCACGGAGAGCACGCTGCCGACGCTCTTGGTCTCGAGCTTGGCCTCGTAGCGTTCCAGTTCCTGCGCCAGGACGGCGCTCACTTCTTCCGGTCGGAAGGACATCGGTCGCGTCCCCGTTCGTTCGGTGTCGGAGGGTGTCCCGCGCGGCTGCGGCGGGTCCCGTGTCTGGCTACACGCTCACTTCGTAGAGCTGGCGCGAGAGCGACTCGAGCAGGCTCCGGATGCTGCGGTCGATGACGCGGTCGCCGATGCGCACATAGGCGCCGCCGACGAGGGTTACGTCCACCTGCAGCTCGAGCACGATCTTCTTGCCGGTGTAACGCTCGAGCTCGGCGTGCAGGCGGTGGTGCTCGGCGTCCGTGAGCGGCACGGCGCTCACCGCGGTCGCGTGTTCGAGGCCCTGCACGCGCTCGACGATCACCTGGAATTCGTGCGCGATGGCCCGGATCAGCGACAGCCGCTTCTTGCGCAGCAGCAGGTCGGCGAACACGCGCACGCCGGGCGAGACCCGGCCCTCGAGCGCGTTCGCGAGCGCGGCCCGGCGGTCGGCGGGGTTGACCTGCGGGTCGAGCAGGAACCTTCCCGCCCGCGTGCCCGGCGCCACGATCCCCACCAGCCCCTCGAGCTCGGCCAGCGCCTGCTCCAGCGACGCGAGCGGCGGGCGGCCGGCCTTCGCCGCCTGCTTCTCGAGCAGGAGCTGCAGCGCGCGCGCGTAGCGCGCGGCGACCGAGGCGTCCTTGATCATCGCAGCGCGCCGACCTCGTCGATGAACTGGCCCGCGAGCTTCCGCTGGGCCGCGTCGTCGAGCTTGGACTTGAGGATCTTCTCGGCGGTGGCGAGCGAGAGCGCGATGACCTGCTCCTTGAGGATCTCCTTCGCCTTCTCGCGCTCGCGCATCATCTCGTCCGCGGCGCGCTCGAGCCGGTCCTGCGCCTCCTTCTGCGCCTGGGCCCGGATCTCCGCGGCCACCTTCTGGCCCTCGGCCACGGACTCTAGAAGCCGCGCGCGCGCCTGCGCCTCGATGCCGCGCAGGTCCTGCTCGAGCTTCGCCTTGAGAGAGTCGGCGTCCTTCTGCCGGCGCTCGGCCTCGGCGAACTCGCCCGCGATCCGCTGCCGGCGCGCCTCGAGCTGCGCGGTGAGCGGTCCCCAGGCCCACTTCCTCAAGCCCCACAGCAGCAGCAGGAAGCCCAGGATCTGGGTGCCGACCATCCTCCAGTCGATGAGGTTCATGCGTGCCCCCCGCGGCGGGCGCCGTGCAGGAGCACGCGCCGCGCCCGCCGGTTCAGATCTTGTCCCTCAGCAGGAACATCGTCACGAACGCGTAGATCGTCAGCGCCTCGGCGAGCGCGGCGATGATGATCATGGCGAGCTGGATCTTGGCGGTGGCCTCCGGCTGGCGGCCGATGGCCTGCATGGCGCCCTGCCCGATCAGGCCGAGGCCGATGCCCGAGCCGATGGCGGCGACGCCGATCCCGAGCGGCAGTCCGAGAGAGAGTGCGGCATGGAAATCCATGGGTCGTCCTCCTGTGGGGTCCTAGTGGGCGTGCTGCGCACCCGCCTCGTGCCCGTGACCCTGCTCGTCGTGATGGTCGTGCGGGAGCATGAGGAGGATGTAGATGGAGCTGAGTACCGTGAACACCATCGCCTGCAGGAAGCTGCCGAGCAGGATGAGCGGGTAGAAGACCACCTGCATCGGCACGCCGAACGGCACCTGCTGGAACGGCAGCATCGCCACGCCGAGCGAGGCGAACGCCACGAGCAGCATGTCCTCGCCGAAGATGTTGCCGAACAACCGGCACGACAGCGAGATCGGCTTGGCCAGCTCGCCGAGCAGGTGGATGGGCAGCATGATCGGCGCCAGCAGCCAGCCGGTGAGGTCGCGCGGGCTGCCGAGCATGTGGTCGAGCCAGCCGAGCGGGCCCAGCTCCTTGAACCCGATGAACTGGACGTAGACGAACACCGTGAGCGCGAGCGCGACGGTGACGTTGAGGTTGGCCGTGGCCGAGTGCATGAAAGGGATCAGGCCGAACAGGTTCATGGCGAGGATGTAGATGAACAGCGTGCCGAGGAACGGCACGAAACGGGGCCCGTGCTTGGGGCCGAGGATGCCGCTGATGAAGTCCGCAAGGCCCTCGACCACGGTCTCGACCAGGTTCTGCAGGCCTCCCGGCACGAGCTGCGGCCGGCGGCTGGCGAGGAACGCGACCAGTCCGAGGAGGAGCGCCACGAGCAGCGAGAAGCCGAGGATCTCGTAGTGGTGCAGGAAGTCCGCCCAGGGCTTGCCGTGGTTCGCGCCGGCGATGAGCCCGAGCACGTTGGGGAATGCCTGGCTGCTGCCCGAGGGGGCCGCGTGCTCGCCGCCGGCTGCGGTGTGCTCGCCGGCTCCGGCTGCGGCGTGTGGGTCGGCGGGAGCCGCGCCGTGCGGGTCCGCCGGCGCCGCCGATGTCACCGCGCCCTGGCCGCCCGCCGAGCCGTTCTCCGCCGTGGCGTCCGTGAGCGCTCCGAGCGCGAACCACGTGACGGCGGCGAGCGCCATCGCGGCGAGCGCCGCCCGGAAGCGGTGGTTCACGATCGCACCCCAGAGGCGCGAGCCGAGCAGCAGCGTGGCCGCCGCCTTGAGCACGATGACCGCGAGCGGGAGCAGGAAGCCGAGGAGCAGCGCCGTCGGCGAGAGGAGTTGAAGGAGCACGGCGCCGGCCGCGAACAGGCCGAGCAGGCCACCGAGCGCGAACCCGAGGCGGCGGCGCGACCCGGGGCTCGAGCGCTCCGGCGCGAACAGGGACACCACCAGCTTCTCGAGGAGCCGCAGGTTCGCGAGCGACCACACCCCGCCGGCGGCGAACGCCACGCCCAGCATCGGGTCCACGTACGTGGCGGCCATCAACGCCAGCACGCCGCCCAGCCAGGTCGAGGTCTTGCGCACGCGCGCGAGGAATTCGAGACCCATGTGCGTCGCCGGCGTCACCGCCCCGGGGCGGTGCCGCGGCCTAGCGCTCCTGTGATTCGAGGTAACGGCGGTAGATGAGCCAGACTTCCCGCCCCGCGGCCACGAAGCCGAGCACAAGGCCCGCGAGTCCGAGCCAGGGCGAGGTGTGAAACCGCTTGTCTCCGAGGTCCCCGAGGAAGAAGCCGACGAGCGGTGAGACGATGAGCAGGGTGGGGATGGCGACCAGCGTGGCAGCGCTCCGCAACGCCGAGTCACCCGGGCGCCTGTCCGGAGGAGGTGCCATAAGGGCCGACCTCGTGAGTGAAAGTTTTCACAAACCATCAGCCAACCGTAATGATTTCAACGGCTGGCGAAGGCCGCGGAACCCTAGTCGAAGGCCCTTTCCGGGTCAAGGGGCGGCGCCCTCGCCTGCCCGGAGATGGTCCCGAGGGACCTCCGCCTGCGGGATCCCCGGGGGTTCCGCCGCCGGCTCCTCACCCGCTGGCGCCGTGCTTCGCGCGAGGCTATGGTGCCGCCCGTGATCCAGGTCACCTGCAACCAGGTCGAGGTCCACGTCTTTCGGCGGAGAGGCAAGAGACTGGAGTTGTTGCTCTTACGCCGGGCGCCGCATCGTTCTCTGGCGGGGGTCTGGCAGCCCGTCACCGGGGGGATCGAGCCGCGCGAGCCCGTGCTGCGGGCTGCCGTCCGCGAGGTCCTGGAGGAGACACGCCTCTCCCCGGTCCGCTGGTGGGCGCTCGAGCATCTCGCCGCATTCTACGAGCCGGCAGGGGACCGCGTGCGGGTGGTGCCCGTCTTCGCCGCGGAGGTCGCGTGGACCGACCCGGTGCATCTCTCACACGAGCACGACCGGTACGCGTTCGTCACTCCGCCTGAGGCGACCCGGCGGGTGCTGTGGGCGTTGCAGCGGCGCGCGATCGCCGCGTTCCTCGAGGAGGTCGCGTCCGGCTCGCCGGGCGGCGTCGCCCGCGAGGTGACCGGGCGGATCGCGGCGCTCACCCCGGTGCGCCGGCGCCGGCCCCGACGCGACCCCGCGCCCCTCGGACGCGCGCGCGCCGCGCGCACGCGGCGCGCCCGGACGACCCACTAGTGTCGTGTCCCGGAAGTCCCTTGCCCTAGGTCGGAGGCCCGCAGCGTCCCTGGCAAGGCGTGACGACGAAGTCGTATCAAGGAGATACGTCGAGGAGGAGCAACGCAGCCAGGGGCGCGAGGGCCCCGAGATCTGGCAAGGGACTTCCGGGTCACGACACTAGGAGGAGGAGCCCGCGATGGCAGCCACGAACTCGTTCGACGTCACCACCGGCGTGGACATGATGGAGATCCAGAACGCCGTGGACCAGGCGAGCAAGGAGCTCGCCCAGCGCTACGATTTCAAGGGCCTCACGGTCGGCATCGCGCTCGACCAGAAGGCCAAGACCATGACGCTCACCGCGCCCGACGAGCACCGCTTGAACGCGGTGTGGGACGTGGTGCAGTCGAAGATGGTCAAGCGCAAGGTGCCGCTCAAGAACCTGAAGCCCGGCAAGGCCGAGCCCGCCGCCGGCAGCACCGTGCGCCAGGTGGTGGCGATCGCCGACGGGCTCACGGCCGAGCAGGCGAAGGAGGTCGTGCGGACCTTGAAGGACGCGAAGTTGAAGCGCGTGCAGGCCTCGATCAACGCCGAGACCGTGCGCGTCTCGGGCCCGGACAAGGACGACCTCCAGGGGGCGATCGCGCTTCTCAAGCAGCAGGACTTCGGCGTCGAGCTGAAATTCGCCAACTACCGCTCGAACTGACGTCATCGCAGCGGGCTGCAGCGCGCGCCCGCGACCGCGATGCCCCGCCGGGACACGCGCAGCGTGTCCGGCCCGGGTCAGGATTCGCGGCTCCACGAAAGTCCGCTTGGCTCCGACCCCCCCGGCGGGCCTAGGCTCCGATCGAACCCCGCGAAGCGCCCGCGCAGGGATGCGCGTGCGTCCGAGACCCGTCGCACGGACGCGGCAAGCGAGGCCCGCTTCACGGCGCGGCGTCGCGCAAGGAGGTTGCCATGACGAAGGTGAAGCCCATCCCCCAGGGAAGTCACTCCATCACCGCCGGACTCGTGGTCAAGGACGCGCGCCGGGCGATCGAGTTCTACAAGACCGCCTTCGGCGCCACGCTCCTCGACTCGATGGACTGGCCGGACGGCCGCGGCGTGATGCACGCCGAGCTCAAGATCGGCGACAGCAAGTTCTACCTCGGCGAGGAGGTGCCCGAGATGGGCGCGGTCTCGCCGCAGACGCTCGGCGGCTCGGCGGTCTCGATCAACCTCTACGTCGAGGACTGCGACGCCATCTTCAAGCGCGCCACCTCGGCCGGCGCCCGGGCGGAGATGCCGCTCACCGACATGTTCTGGGGCGACCGCTACGGGAAGCTCGTGGACCCATTCGGCCACAAGTGGGGGATCGCCACGCACAAGGAGGACGTGAGCAAGTCCGAGATGCAGAGGCGGGCGAAGGAG
>Ga0187892_10008001_pt1 | contig 14702 bp, 13 predicted proteins | sample MA1701073metaG_FD_139345 | JGI IMG/M metagenome (GOLD analysis project Ga0187892, IMG submission 139345) | Bio-ooze microbial communities from a basaltic lava cave in the Kipuka Kanohina Cave System on the Island of Hawaii, USA - MA170107-3 metaG ... | reverse complement strand
TCCGCGCCCGCACTCGCGACTCGAGCGTCGCTCGCTCGCTCGCGGACACCTGCAGCACGGGAGTTCGCATGGTCCCAACGATAATACTTTGCACTAGCCATTTCAACGTTACAGTCCACTAGTGTCTTGTCCCAATAGTTCTATCCATTATTATGGAGGGTCTTCCATCGGGAGGCCCCATGCCTCGTGGTCGCCCTCGCAAGTTCGCGCTGGCGCTCAATGACGGCGAACACGCGCAGCTCACCGCCCTCGCGAGTTCCCGCGCGCTGCCCCATGGGCTCGTGCGTCGAGCCGACATCATCCTCCGCTCCGTCGCCGGGGAATCCAACACGGCGATCGCCCGGCGGCACGGCGTCAGTGTGCCCCTGGTCGGCCACTGGCGCCGCCGCTACCGCGATCACGGCTTGGCGGGGTTGTACGACGCGCCCCGCAGCGGACGGCCGCGCACCCACAACGACGACAGGGTCGCCCGGATGTTGCGGACCGTGCTTCAGTCCCGCCCCAAGGACGCGACCCAGTGGACCGTGCGCAGCGTGGCGACCAAGACCGGCATCAGCAAAAGCACCGTGCAACGGTATTTCACCCTCTTCGGCGTGCAGCCCCACCGTGCGAGGAGCTTTAAACTCTCGCCCGATCCTTTCTTCGTCGAGAAAGTCCGCGACATCGTCGGGCTCTATCTCAATCCGCCCGATAAGGCGCTCGTGCTGTGCGTCGACGAGAAGAGCCAGATCCAAGCACTCGAACGGACCCAGCCCAATTTGCCCCTGGGCTTGGGGTACGTCGAAGGCCTCACGCACGACTACACCCGCCATGGCACGACCACGCTCTTCGCGGCGCTGGACATCCACAGCGGCGAAATCTTCGGGCAGTGTAAGCGCCGCCACCGGCATCAGGAGTTCCTCGCCTTTCTCATCGACCTCGACGCCCAAGTGCCGGCCGCGCTCGAGCTCCACCTCGTTCTCGACAACTACGGCACCCACAAACATCGGAAGGTCCGAGCCTGGCTCGCGCGGCACCCGCGTTGCCATCTGCACTTCACCCCGACCTATGCCTCCTGGCTCAACCAAGTCGAGCGCTGGTTCGCGCTCATCACCCAACGCGCCATTCGCCGTGGCTCCTTCCGGACGGTTCGCGAGCTGATCGAGCGGATCGAGCGCTTCATCAAGAGCTACAATGAGTCTGCCCGTCCCTTCCGGTGGACTGCCACCGCCGACAGTATCATTGCCAAGCTGGACCGACTTATGAAAAAAATCTCCGGGACTTCACACTAGAGGAGAGCTCAACCGCCGACCGGGATCAGACGCCGGCTGTGCAGTTTTCGGCCGCCGATTGTGTGCAGTTTTCACCCGTCGCTAACAGCTACGAGCTTCATCCTACGAATAGACCCCAACGTGACCATAGCAGGACTCCCGAGCATGACTGTGGGCGCGTTTCTGCGCGCCGTCGGTGAGTCGGAGTGGGCCGTCGACTACGCTGCTGCTCGCCTTCGGGTACCTCGGCGACGCGCTGGTGACGTCATCAAGCAGCTCATTGCCCTGGGATACGTGGAGGCCGCGAGGAGCGACGGCGGCGACCGTCGGTACAAACGTTCCCTCGCCGGATCGACGCTCGCCCAAGCGTCTGCGGCTCAGCCCCTACGACGCGGCACGGCTGAGCGCAAGTTGGCCGACTTCCTGGCGCGCGTGCACCGAATCAACGAAGACGACTACTACCTCTATCGCGTGAAGAAGGTCATCGTCTTCGGCAGCTATCTCACGGCCACGGAACGGATCAACGACATTGACGTCGCGATTGAGCTGGCTGATCGCTGGCAGGACTTGGACAAACACCAGGCATTGCGCGATGCTGTGCGTTCTCTAAAAGATGTCGCAGTTCTTCTCTAAACGTTGTCGCAGGCTGAGGGCGGTTACGCCGTCTTCGCCGTGCCCGTCGGGCGGTCCTCCTCGTTGAGGTGGCGAGTGCGGTAGGAGCGTCCGCGCAGGGCGAAATGCGCGCCGCGCTCCAGGAGGCGATCGAGGATCGCCTCCGCCAGGTCTCCATCATGCAGCACCGCGCCCAGCGCCGCCAGCGGCTTGTTCGTGGTGAGCAGCATCGGGCGGTGCGCGAGGTAGCGCTCGTTGACGACGCGGTAGAGCACGTTCGCCGCGTCGGCCGCGTGCGACAGATAGCCGAGCTCGTCGATGACGAGCACGTGGGGATGGAGGTACGGCTCGAGCGCGCCGTCGAGCCGGCCCTTGGTCGCGGCCCGCGAGAGCTCGCCGATCAGGACGTCGGCCCCGACGAAGCGCGCCTCGTAGCCATGCTGGATGGCGCGATAGGCGATCGCGATGGCGAGATGTGTCTTGCCGGTGCCGCTCGGGCCGCTGAACAGGGCGCTGCGCCCCTCGGTCACGAGCTCCGGCCCGAGGTAGCTGCCGAGCATCTGTAGCCGCAGCACGGTCTGGAAGGTGAAGTTGAAGTCGTCGATCGTGCGCAGAAACGGAAACTGGGCCTTGCGCACCGCCCGGGTGAGGCGCGTCTCGGCGCGGTGGGCGACCTCTTCGGTGACCAGGGTCTCCAGGTAGGTGCGGTAGGGCATCCCCTCGGCCTCGGCCCGCGTGGCGAGCTCACCATAGAGGCGCCGCACGGTCGGCAGGTGGAGGCGGCGCAGCAGGCCGTCCAAATCACGAACTGGCGCTGCCGGGTCCCTCGCCGTCCGCCGACGCGCCGTCGCGCGGCTCATGAGGCCACCTCGCCGCGCTTGGCGGCCAGGCGCACGACGTACTCGGCGCCGATGAGGCGCTGGAACAGAGCCCGCTGGAGCAGCGTGCGGCAGGGCTCCTCGCCCAGCTCCTCGAGCAGCGCGAAGAGGCGTTCGACGTCGCCCTTCCAAGTGTGGGGCCGCTGATGAATCAGCTCGGTGAGGTAGCCCTCCCCCACGGGCCCGAGCTCGAGCAGGCGCTCGCGCATGAAGTAGAGCCGCTTGCGGGCGCCCGCCACCGCGGCGAGTTGCGCGGCCCGCTGGCCCGGCAAGTAACTCACGGTCCCGAAGGTCGGGAAGCGCGGGTGGGTCGCTTCGTGGCGACTGCCGGCCGTGACGATCTTCACCCGATCGGGATAGAGCCACAGCGTGGCCGGCAGGCCGCACGCGGGGGCGGGCATGGCGTAGCGGATCCCCTGGTGGGTGACCATCGCCGTGGGCCCCACCGTGACCGGGACGCGCAGCCCGTACTCGGCCGGCGGGACGGGGAGCGGTTTCATCCGCGCCTGCTCGGCGGCCAGGCGCGCCGCGGGGATCGCGCGCGTCGCCCGCGAGGGGCGGACCGTATTGACCTCCCGGAGCCACGTGACGAGCTGCGCAGGGAGATCACGCTCCAGATCCTGGAAGCGGCGGGCCCGAAAGCAGCTGCGCTTGACGAAGCCGACGAGATTCTCGACCGCGCCCTTCTGCTGCGGCTGGTGCGGCGTGCACAGCTCCACCATGAACCCGTAGTCGATGGCGGCCTGCGCCAACGTCGGATTCCAGACCGGCCGCCGCTCCTCGTGCGTGAGGACGACCGTCTTGGGATTGTCGAAGACGACGCGGAGCGGCACCCCGCCGGTGGCCGCGAAGCTCGCGAGCAGGCTCCGGACCAGCGCCTCGACCCGCTCATTGGGCACGAGCACGACGTGCATCCACCGCGAGTACTTCAGGCGGTAGGCGGCGAAGTGCACCACCGGCCGCGTGCCGTCCGCCAGCCGGACGCTGACCTCGCCGAAGTCGAATTGCGCGAACTCCCCGGCCACGCCCTCGCAGCGGACCAGCAGGTCCGCCGGCAGCGTCGCCCGCACGCCGGCCAGCACGCGGTAGACCGTGCTCAGGCCCAGCGGCGTCCCGTCCTCTCGGAGTCGCCGCCAGATCTCGCCGGGCGGCAGCGTGGCATCCTCAGCCAGGAGGGCAGCCACCCGCGCCCGCACCTCCTCCTCCACCCGGGGGCGGCCGACGCCCCGCGCCTGCCGGGCCGCGGCCTCCTCGCCGCTCACCACCTCAGCCTCGCGGGCGATGCGCTCGATCGTCCGGCGCGAGACCCCAAACTGCCGTGCTGCCTGACGCGGCCGTACTCCCGCCGCCAGCAGCGCCTGGACTGCGTGTCGATCCAGCATCCTGAGCATCCTCCTCGTGCCTCCACGGCGGGGATGACGTGACCCACGGGAGGCCGCAAGCTAGGCTGGAAGGCCCTCAGGTGCGACAGAATTTAGAGAAGAAGTGCGACAGAATTTAGAGAACTCACAGATGCCAGAGTGCGGGACGCCTTGCGCAGTGGGCGGCGTTTCGGAAACATCACCGAAGAGCTGTCATGGCCAGTAACGGAAGTCTTACTCGCGCTGAAGGCGAGGTCACGTGCCATCTCACTTCATCCGACAGACGACGCGATCCTCCGGCGCGCAGACTGCAAGACGGTGTTCGAAGACGTGGAATCGCTGCGCGCATGAAACCCGGTGAAGGGAAGGTCTCGGCAAGCAGATTCTGGAATCTCCCGCCGGAGGCTCTCCTTACAGCAGCCGATGTAGGTGGTCGCCTCAAGGTCTCGCCGCGCCAAGTGCAGCGGTTGGGGGTCCCCTGGGGCGAGGGAAGCATTGGTGGTTTGAGACTCTCGCCCGATGGTGTCCACGCTCACAGCAGCAGCGGCGTGGCATTGCCCACGAACGGCCGCGAACTGCCCGCCTCGGGCAGGCCACGGCGGGGGCGGGGACCTCGCGACAGCTGTGCGACGCAGGAGGTAGGTGCCCTGGTGTGTGGTGAACAACACCCGGAAAGGCAGGCGGGGAAAGCCAAGCGGGTCAACGGCCCTGGCGAGGTCCTGGCCGCGGCTGGTCCGGACGTGAGATTGGTCACCGCACGTGCGCGCGCACCGCCACAAGGTCGGGATCGAGATGGATCCAGACATTCGCCGCTTCGTCGATCTGCTCCAGAACGCCACCTCCGAACTTGGCCGCCCATACTTTGCCCTTCCCATCGCCGGTCAAGGTCTACCAGTGTACCGCGAGCGCGTCTATGCCTACGAGCTGTATCACCAGCTCCGTCGTTGCTGGCCGTCGCGGGCAGAGTGGGACTTCGTGCTGAACGGCGAGGTCGACAAGCGCGGACACCCTCTGCTTCGCGGGGGCTCCGTTCGAAATCGGATTCCAGATCTCCTCGTCCATCGGCCCGGAGACATGGGCGGCAACCTCCTTACCCTGGAAATCAAGTCGGTAGACGCAAACGTCCACGACGTGTCTCGCGATCTCTGCAAACTCAGGGCCTTCTGTTGTCAGGTGGGCTACCGCCAAGGCGTCATGCTGTTCTTTGGTGATCGCACAACAGCCGAGCGACTTCGCGACCGGTGCCAGCACGCCGTGAACCGCGCTCACGGTGAAGCCGATCCAGCTCACGTCTTGATCTACTGGCACCCCGCACCGTGCGCGCCAGCGGTACAGGTCTCATGGACAGCATCCACCACTGTGAAGCGGCCTGACACGCGGGTCGGGAGACCTACGCAATGACTCACAACAGTGACTGGGTTACCGTTCTAGTCACCGATGCCCGTCAGCGCCACGCGTCCGTGACCGAGGCTGTTGCGGCACGGATTCATGATATGCTGAACGGCCAACTCGGGGAGCGCCAGCTTACGTCAACAGAACTCGAGCACCTCGCCGAGGCGCTCATCATGGACATGACGCGCGCCCCGCCAGTTTCGGAGCCAAAGCAGTGAGGATCCGAGCCATCAAGTTATCGTGGTTTCGAGGGGCTGCCGACCCCGTCTCGCTGGCGCTCGACGGCAAGTCCATGGTGGTCTACGGCGAGAACGGCTCGGGGAAGTCGTCGTTCGTTGATGCTGTCGAGTACGTCCTGAACCACGGCAAGATTCATCACCTCGCGCATGAATACAGCGGTAAACACCAGGAAAGGGCCGTACCCAACACGCACAAGCCGAAGGGTCGGACGACTGAGCTGGTGTTCAAGTTCCAGGATAACTCGGAACTCAGGATCGAAATCAAGGACAATGGGACGTACGCGAGCTCAGGCGCCGACGCCGTTGCGATGGGGACCTGGGACCATCGGCGCACCGTACTCAGGCAGGACGAGGTCGCGGGCTTCATCCACGACACGAAGGGAGGTAAGTACTCGGCCCTGCTGCCTCTGCTTGGGCTACACCAGATGGAGGTCGCGGCTGAGAACCTTCGTCACCTAGCCAAAGCTGTGGAGAAGCAATCAAGGATCAAGGAGGCCAGGGCCATCCTCAAGGGGGGGGAGGCCAGGCGGACCACGACGTTCGGCTCTGATAGCGACGAGATGATCCTCAGGAAGATCGGCGACCTCACCGCCAAGTACTGTAAGGCGACCACCGTGACCGGGCATGCGTTGGCCCGTTGTGAAGAGCTCGAAACCGCCATGGATGCGCGGATGTCGCGCTTCTCGGTGGAGCAGAGGCGGTACCTAGCCCTTCACGACGCAGCACAGCTCGACCTGAAGGGCCACGTCGATGCCGTGCGTGCCGCTAATGCGACGCTCGCCGGCGTGGCCGAGCCGCTTGTCGCCGAGAAGCTGGAGGTTCTGCATTCGACCGGGCTGTTCATGGCCAAGCTGGGAGCCTCGGGGGACGTGGATTGCCCAGCCTGCGGGCGATCCATCCCCGTAGACGCGTTGCAGCGACATCATGAAGCTGAGCGTACGCGCCTCCAAGCAACGATCGACACGTTCAACTCGCGGAAGGCAACTATCGGGACTCTATGCGATTCCGTCACGTCCCTTAGGTCCACCCTGGGAAAGGTCGACGTGAGGTCCTGGCGCAACGAGCTAACCGAGACAGGTCTGGCCGACAGCTTGAAGTACCTCGACGGCCTCAGCGTCGAGCAGCTCCGCGCATCGTGCGGCGGCGAAGAGTTAGGGGCCATCGAGAGCAACCTGCTCCCATTGATCGAAGCAGCCGCTTCCTCGTCAAAGGAAGCACCACTGGACATCGAGCAGCTGTCGACCGAGAAGCAGATGGTCAGCGTAGCCAAGGCTGTGATTGAGGCTCGAGAGCTGACTGATAAGGCGGCGAGCGCCGAGGCACTCATTTCGTTCATCAGTGCGTTGGAACATGGAGTACGGGCGCAGATCAGGGTGCGCTCTCAGGCAGTAGTTCAGGAGATCTCAGCGGACATACAGGCTATGTGGAAGGTCCTGCATCCGAGCGACGCCATAGAGGACGTGCGTGTCTACCTGCCAGACGACGCGGACAAGGCGATCGATGTTGGCTTGAAGTTTCATGGCGTTAGGCAGGACTCTCCGAGGCTTACGCTCTCCGAGGGCTACAGAAACAGCCTCGGCCTTTGCATCTTCTTGGCAATGGCCAAGCGGGAAGCGGAGAAGGATCGACCGCTGTTCCTTGATGACGTTGCCGTCAGCCTGGACCGGAATCACCGCGGCATGATCGCAGAACTGATCGAGAAAGAGTTCGGCGGGCGGCAAGTCATAATCCTAACGCATGATCGCGAATGGTACACGGAGCTGCGCCAGCACCTGGACGGAAAGGACTGGCGCTTCAGCGCCCTCTTGCCCTACGAGACGCCAGCCATCGGCATTCGCTGGTCGCATAAGACCACGACATTCGATGACGCCCGTGCGCATCTCAACGAGCGCCCTGACTCCGCTGGAAACGATGCACGGAAGATCATGGATGTGGAACTGGCATTGATCGCAGAACGCCTGCACGTGAGCCTGCCCTACCTGCGCGCAGAAAAGAATGACAAGCGGACGGCGCACGAGTTCCTCGAGCGCTTGATCGGGGAGGCGAAGAAGTGCTTTCAGATGAAGGTCGGAAAGGACTACGTTGCTCACAGCAACGCGATCGACGCGTTCGACAAGGCAGATCGACTCCTGGTCTCGTGGGCCAATCGCGCATCGCATACCTTTGATGTCGTTCGTCCGGAGGCAACCAAGTTGATCGACACCTGTGAGAAGGTCCTTGAGTTCTTCAAGTGCCCGTCGTGCGGCAAGTACGTGTGGTTCGCGGAGGCGGAGGGGGCCGAGCTCGTGCAGTGCCAGTGCGGCGAGATACGGTGGCGATATGGAAGAGCCTAGCAGCGCCCTTGGACCCTGGAGCGTATCGTGATCGGCCATCCACTCAAAGTCCGAGAACTCCTCGACGAGATCTCCCGCGGCGAGGTCCTGCTACCCGAAATCCAGCGCGCGTACGTGTGGAAAGGCCCGCAGGTCGCCAAGTTGATCGACTCACTCTACCGAGAGTACCCCGCCGGACAGATCCTGTTGTGGGACACAGTTGATCTACCTATCACGAAGACTCTCGAGGGAGTTAGGCCGGCGGCCCTGCCATCCAGCGGCCGACCCAAGATCGTGCTCGACGGCCAACAGCGCCTGACCTCCCTCTTCAAGGCTCTGGGCAGGGACGCCGACGAAGACGGAGTCGAGGTCTATTTCAACCTCGACACCGAACAGTTCGAGCGCTACTCAAAGCGTCTGTCACGCGACCCTAGGTGGGTCTCCGTTCGTCAGGTAGTCAACGGCAACAAGCACGACCTCGACATTCTCCACGAGATCGAAGCGGCGGGCGGACCCAGCCCCAAGGACCCCAAGGCGAAATCCTATCTTGATCGGCTCCAAAGCCTCCGAAGGATCGGCGAGTACAAGTTTCCGATCGAGATCTTCCGAAACGACGAGTACGAGGAAGTCACGGAGTTGTTTGTCCGGATTAACTCAGGGGGCACCCGGCTCCGGGCGGCGGAACTCGTCTTGGCCCAGCTCGCGCTCCGGCTACCCGGTGCCATCGCCGACAAGTTCGAGGACGCGATGGAGGAGTACGCCGATCTGGACTACGACCTTGATGCCCGGTTCCTGATCCGTTCACTTGTCGCGATTGGGACGGGTCAGAGCAGGTTTCGCTACCTGACCGAGTTCTGGACGAAGCCGGCCGATGAGATTGAAGCGATATGGAGACGCACTAAGAAGGCCATCGACAGCGCAGTCAACTTCGTGCGGCACAATGCCCGATACGAAGCGTCTGACTGGCTACCGACGCTCAGCGCTCTTGTGCCGCTCGCCGCTTACTTCAACAAGCACCCGGCAGTCACGCCCAATGTCGAGGAAGGCCTGCTCCGGTGGTTCTACCTCGCTTCACTTCGCGGCCGCTACAGCGCAAGCACGGAGACCGCTCTAGACGAAGACCTCAAAGCAGTAGCTTCAAACGACCCAGTCGGAGGGTTAATGAAAACCGTCGGGGCAGCTGCCGATGTGATGGCCGACGAGTTCGACGATGCAGGAGCGCGGAATCCCCTCTTCCCAATGACCTATGCAGTCGCTCGGAAGCGAGGCGCGAAGGATTGGTTTACCGGCGTAACCCTAGCGACGGATGTGGCCGGTGAGGAGCACGAGATCCAGGTCCATCACGTCTTTCCCAAGGCCCTCCTCAAAAAGGCTGGTGTGTCGCGCAGAGACCGGGATGAGATCGCTAATCTCTCCTTCCTGGCGGCGCGCCCGAACCGCAAGATATCGAGCCGGCCGCCTGAGGAATACCTGGCCGAGATCGCGGAGAAGCACCCGGGTCGCTTGGAGGCACAGAGCATCCCGATGGACCGAAAGCTTTGGCGCCTGGAGCGGTTTCAAGAGTTCCTCGCGGCGAGGAGAGAAATGCTAGCGGCGGCGGTGAACGAGTTGATCAAGAATCCGGTGTAGGGTCTCCGTCGTCAGAGTCAACCTACCCTTTACCGGGACAGGTGCTGGCCTCTAAACAGTAGCGCACAGGCCTTCCGATCAATCCAGGTGGCATACTTCCCATGGTCCAGCCTTACGCCAGGTGTGAAATGGCTCCTGAACACATCCATCCGATAACCCGCCCGGGTGGTTGGACCCTGGAAGGTGGATATCGCCGCCGCGCCCACATGTGTCTTGACTTGCTCGAGATGAAGACCTCGAATTGGTGGAAGCAATACGGCAACGCGTTCGAGGCTAAGCGAAGCCCGGTGCCCACGGAGGCGGTTGAGGCCCTGAACGAGATTCATCTCCTCTCCGACTCGACGGTGGTATTCGCGGCTATGGCCGTGGAGTCGTTCCTAAACGTGTACGGTGTCGTCCGTCTTGGTGAGGCGTTCTATGCTCGGCACTACGAGCGCCTGCGCATCGGGTCGAAACTTGCTGCGATCCTAGCGACTTGCTGCGACAGTCTGATCACCGCCGATGACGAGATCTCGCAGGTCGTCCGCCGATTGTTTGAGCGGCGGAATGCGCTGGTTCATCCGAAGACGCGAGAGGCAAAGGAGGGGCGCCGGCATTCAGGACCAAAGCTCGAATCCCCACGCGATACTGCCCGGGATGCCATTCAGGACATGGAGCGGTTTGTCGAACTCTTTCGCGCTTTCGACACCGACGCAGGCAGATGGGAGCACGTGTGAGACCGGACGTGGAACGAGTACTAGCCAGAGGCGCTCTCCAGGCTTGAGCTGTCTGATCCCATCTGCAGGGGCACTCATGAGATTCACTACGCCAAGGTCGGGCTCGCCGAAACCGCCACTCCATCACGGGGTGGCTGGCGCACCTTCCTTGCTGGTCTGCGCCTGCATCGCCTTAGTGATCTCAACCATGTTTAGTGGGGGAAGGACCATTGCCCCTACCCGACTCTGGGCCGTCAAGTTGGTTATCACCTGTCGGAGGTAGGGAACGAGAAGTACGGGAGCCTGGACCCTAGCGAAGGTCTGCAACAGCTTGGGGTCTGCTCCGCCTCTGAGTGTGAACGCGCCTTCGACCGCAGCGGCGAGCTTTAGGAAGAAGCGCTTGTCCGCCGGCGACTCAAGGGAAGCCCGCAGGGTTACAAAAGTTCGGTCGCCTTGGTCGGAGTACGCGACCTTCACTTCCAGTTGGATCCCGACGCCCTCAAGTTCCTGAGGTGGTAGGGCTGCTTGATCGCCCTCAACGTCCAGGAACGTGGCCTCCCTCACCCACACTCGTTCGAACCGCAGGGTGCTGAGCTGTTCGTTGGAGACCTTGTGTGTCATGCCGCTTTCGAGAGCTCTGGCGCGATCGGTACCTCCTCCAACTCCTTCCGTCCCTTCGCATCCAAAGTCACGCCACACGTAGCGAAGCTGCCCCAGTACACAGCGTCAGCGTGGACCTGGCTGAACAGATCTTGCTGGATGGTGGTGCCGGGCCAGAACGAAACGGTCGTGGTGAAGAGCGCCATGTTCTTCCCAACAGCTTCAAGCCGAGTGGCGCCAAGTAGCCCCTCAGTCTCGTCTATCGCCTTCGAAAGGCCCTCGAGGTCCTCGGGTGTGAGGGTCCAGATGTCACCAATCGAGTACCGAGTGGTCGCACTCGCTTCAGACCTCGGGGCGAACACTCGACCGGAAAGAGGCTCCCAGCGCTCGAGCTCGCGAGCCTGGAATTGTGCCGCGGGATCGTTCGCAGACTTGACCGGCCGACCGAGCCTTGAATTGGCTCCGAGTGTCCGCTCATTGAGCGAAGCCCAGTAGGCGTCTCGAACTGCTATCGTCGTTTCCTCAGTCAATGTGCCGACCTGTAGAGCAAGATCAGCTTCCAGGAGAGGGCGGGCATTCCAGATGGCGGCAAAGCGAGGCTCGCCCAAACCAGTCTCAGATGCCTCAAGATGAACGTCCTCTGAAGTCCAAACGAATCCGGGCTCGTGGCCAGTGTAGAGAGGTGCGATGAGGTACTCAGGGGTACCGCGGTCCGCGGCAAACGGCCCAGCGAGGATGACCACGACCGCGTCCTCGATGCCGAGAACCGACCAAACAGAGCCGATGAGGTGACCGGGCATTCGATTAATGTTCCGCTCCATTCCCAAAACCCGCAAGATGGTGTTCTGTTCCTAGAGACCCTGCTCTCTGAGTATCATCAGCTCCTTCAGCCTGGCTTCATTCAACGTGGCCACGTGCCGCACGAGTTTTTCCCGCCCGATGCGTCGTGCCTCATTGAGGCGAAACCGTGTGTGCTTAGTGAGGGCGGTCGCGGGATCGCAGTCAGGTGGATCGACGGGGAGCGCAATCTCGTCTTGGGCCGGGCGCCGACTACCAGAGCCCGGTGCGATCCTGACGGGCCCACCCTTGAAGCTGCTGCCACCCAAAACCAAGACGAGATGAAGACCTTCGAGCGGGATGCCGAGGTCCTCGTTACGGACCAACCAGATTTCCCCGAACCGCGGGTCGCGCACCTTGAAGAGGCGCCTAAGGATCGTTCGGGCCAGTCAGCCACCCAGCAGTTCGAGTGCCGAGGGCGGGGGCAAGACCGCAGCCGCGGCTTCCTTGGTTCACGGGTTGCCACAATATATCAGGCTCGACAATAGAGGGTTAGCGGAGGCACGGGTTGGTGATAATGAGGCCTTCGGTAGTCCCCGTTATTCGATCCCAGCCGTCTCCTACTTGGAAGCGCCGAAGACCTTCAACACCTCGTCCCCATAGTGGTTAATCACCTTGATCGCGATCTTGCCGGTCGCAGGTGGATCAAACGGCCGGCTCGTCGTGCTGTAGAGTGAACGCCAGGCTACCTCGTCGATTTCGGCCCGTAGCGCGCGCTGTAGCTTCTCGTACGGCTCGTCGGCACCCGTGAAGTAGGCATGGCGGACGAAGAAGCTCTCTCCATTGTAGTCGGTGTCGATAAACCAGCAGGCGATATCGTCTGTCGAGGATGAGCGAATCTCCCCTGTCGTGGGGTCGTAGACGTCCACGCCCCGAATTTCGACTGTCAGCTTCGCGTCCTTTACCTTCGCGATTTTCACGTCTGGCTCGCCGAACACCATGAACAGGTTGCCGGCGCCAGTCTTCTTAAGCAACTCGTCTCCCATCGCGAGATCCGGATTCATCCTAGCCGCGAGAACCGTAAGCTTGCCGTAGCGCTTGACCTCTTCAGACACGTGGGGATCGAACGCGAAACCGCACACGATTAGCGTGTCGTATCCCACCCCCTGCACCGCTTCTTTCGCAGCCTCCTTCACCTGCTGCGGCCCCACTGTGCCGTGCTCGGGACCGAGCGAGACGGCCGCCCGCCTAGTCTTGCCGCTCTCTTGGTACTCCCCAACTGCCTGGATCCATTCTCCCGCATGAGGCTCGAGCCGCTCGAACTTGATCCGCTGACCCTTCGTTGTGCCCTGGACCCCGGCTTTGCGGAGGTTCTCGATGATCATCGTCTCGAACTGGATGCCGGTAGGCTCTGTCTTCTCCGTTTGAGGACGCTCGTCGTCAGTCGAAAGGACGCGGTGGGGCGAAAGGCTCTCTACCGTAAAAGGCCCGGCCACTCGTATCCGACCGCTGTCCTCGTACGGTTCGTCGTGAAGTAGTTCTGTCTCAGCATGCCGAGCGATCACGGCGTCGATGTTAGCGCGTGTCATCCCTTCCTTGATCTCGGGGTTTGCGGCGATTGCTCTTAGGGTGATGTGGGGGACACGTTTGTGTACGAATCCCCGCTTGATGTCCCCCTCAGGTTTCAGCGATGGCAGCACCTTACCACTGATTTCGGCCTCCTTGGCGAGACCCTCGGGGGAGTCGGCGAGCAGATAGTAGGGATACCTCGCCGACATCAGGCGAGTGCGAGCGATTGCGAGGGCCACGCGGCTCGTATCGATGGTTATCCAGCGCCGCCCCCATTGCTCCGCGACGTAGGCCGTCGTGCCGCTCCCGCATGTTGGGTCGAGAACGAGATCGCCTGGGTCCGTGGTCATCACTACGCAGCGCTCTACAACTTTCGTATTGGTTTGCACTACGTAGACCTTCGACTCTCCAAACCCACTTACACCTGTGTCCATCCAGACGTTGGTAAGGGGGTAAACTGGAAAGTCCCGAAGAAGCCGAACGTAACGCAGGCTATTCCCGACAAGGAGCAGGCGTCCTGCCCAGTCGAGTCGCCTCATACCATCAGCGGTGGTCTGCCATTGCCGATTCGGCGGTGGAGTTACGGTCTTTCCACCCACCGTAACTGGTAGGGCTAGATGGGGCGTCGTAAACATTGCAGACGCGTCGCCGATATGGAACGGCTCGTCGCCGTCCTGAAGCCGCTCGTCTGGACCACGTCGCCGTTTGGTCCCATCGGCTTTCCACACCCAGTCGTACTGCGTCGCGCCAGCCTCGCCCTGGACCTTGCTCTCGTATAATTGGCGGTACTTCACTTGATCGATGTTCTTGGCATACCAAAGGAGATAGTCGGTCCGAGAAGGCAACAGCTTGGTGCCGAGACCTGTTGTTTTCGCAAAGGCGATGACAGCACACGCATTCTCGCTGCCGAAGACCTCATCCATCAAGCAGCGTACAAGATGTAGGTTCTCGTCGCCAATCTGCAGAAAAATGCTGCCGGTTTCTGTCAGCACGTCGCGAGCTGCAACGAGCCGATCTCGCAGGTAGCTGAGGTACGAGTGCACGCGGAGAGCCCAAGTGTCGCGAAATGCCTTGACCACTTCCGGTTCTCTACTCGCATCCTCCGGCCTTCCGTCTCGGACATCTCGCTTCCTGGTGCTCACCTGCCAATTAGATCCGAACTTGATTCCATACGGAGGGTCCAAGTAGATGCATTGGACTTTTCCCTTGAGCCCTTCCTTTTCTCCGAGGCTAGCCATCACGAGCAGCGAATCGCCAAGGATTAGCAGGTTGCTGAAAAAGTCTGTTTCGCGAGCCGAGGGAAGTCCATAGATTGGTCATCCCTCCCCGTGAGAGCGCCGATGCGCGGTCCGGACGAGCGGCAGGCGATCCTCTTCAGCTACCGGTCG
>Ga0187892_10008000_pt1 | contig 14702 bp, 14 predicted proteins | sample MA1701073metaG_FD_139345 | JGI IMG/M metagenome (GOLD analysis project Ga0187892, IMG submission 139345) | Bio-ooze microbial communities from a basaltic lava cave in the Kipuka Kanohina Cave System on the Island of Hawaii, USA - MA170107-3 metaG ... | reverse complement strand
AGTGTGACCGGGGTCAAATTTTTCGCGCAGAGCTCCATGATCCGCTTTCCGACCCGCACGCTTCCTGTGAAGACGAGCTTATCGATGGCGGAGGTGACCAAGGCCTCCCCCGTCTCCGCCCCGCCGGGAAGGTGGGTGAAGACGCCGGGGGGAAGGCCGGCGCACTCAAAGAGCTCCTCGATTTTTTTCCCCACGAGGGGGGTGGCATCCGCCGGCTTGAGGAGGACACAGTTGCCCGCCATGAGGGCCATCACCGTGCCGCTCATGGGGATGGAGAAGGGGAAGTTCCAGGGTGAGATGATGGCGACGAGTCCCAGGGGTTTATATATGATACGGGACCTGCGTCCTAAAAGCCCCATTACCCCGATCCCGATCCTTTCGGTTTTCAGGAGTTTCTCCGAATTTTTGGCAAAATAAGAGAGGAGGTCACAGACGGGGAGGATGTCGGAGGAGAGGGCCTCCACAACAGGTTTACCGTTGTCCTCCGAGATCACGCGGGCGATCTCATCGAGGTGGTCCAGGATATATTCCCGGGCCTTGAGCATGAAGTCGCCTCTTTCCTTAAAAGAGGTTTGGGCCCACGCAGGGTGAGACCGGTGGGCCTTTTCCACTTTGGCCTGGACTTCCTCAGGACTCGCTACGGAAAGGCGTCCGATCTCTTCCAAGGTGGCGGGGTTTTTGGCGATGATGGTGGAGGCACTCATTTTTACCTCATTGCAATCCAGTGGGATTACCCACCTTTGAAAAAGGGGGGCGAGGGGGGATTTGTCCTATGATCCCCATCCACTTCCCCCTAGCCAAACGATCCCTGTTTCGCTAATCTGAAAAATCCGATGCGCCAGGAGAAGAATCCCAAAACGGAAGGCTTATTTCAAGACAAAGACGCCGAATCGGCGGGTCTCACTTTCAACTATGAGATCGGCTTTGATCCGAGGCGGGAGGCCCTGCTGGTGAAGGTGCTTCAAGGAGAAAAGGCGATTACCCGCTTTGAGAGGTTCGGGATCCATGTCTTAAGCCTGCAAGACCGCTATCTCTCCGGTAGCCCATTAGACCCCACCCACCGCCATTTTATCCAGCACCTCCTGCGATTCGGAAATCTGGACTCATGGGAAAATTATTACGTAATCCCGCGGCGGCATGGGGCCTATTTTCTCAACCGCCTGGTCAAATTCGAAACGGTGAAGTCCCTCCATTCGAAAAAACCCATCCACTTCGCCAAGAGCGCCCTCAAACCACGCCTCGAGTTGGTCGGAAGTCGGTGGGACCGCTTCCAGGTCAAGGTGCATTTTCTCGAAGAGGCCGGGGGGGACGGCCTTCCCAACCCCCAGACAGTGGTTTTTTATGGGAGTAAACCCTGGGCCTTCGCCCAAGGGGTCTTCTATTCCATTTTAAGCTCCAGCGTGAACCCTCTCTTGGAAGAATTCGATCGGGAGGGGCTTTGGACCCCCCGCGGCGAAAGGGCGATGGAATTTATTGAACAGGACCTTCCCCTGCTCATGGACCGTGGCGAGATCCAGCTCCCTGCGAATCTCTCGATACCCGAGGTCGTTCGCTCCAAGGCCAAGGCCCGCTATGAGCTCTTAGAAGACCCCAAGAGCGACCGTCTTCAACTCATCCTGCACTTTGTCTATGGGGAGCACGCCATGCCCCCCTTTGAGGAAGAATCGGACTGTCTCGTCCACATCCACAACGGGGAACAAAATCTTCTGCTCTGCCGCGATCTTCCCTTTGAAAAAGAGACCCTCGATAAATTCTATTCTCAAGGATTCTCCCGTGTGGGGCCCGATCGTTTTGAGACCGGTGGGGAGAGCGCCCTGGATTTCGTCGCCGACCGCCTGCCCTCTCTCCACGAGGAAGGCGAGGTCGTGGGGGAGGAACACCTCAAACAGTTTCGGGTCTTGAGTCGTTTCGGCCGACGGCAGTTGAAGGCGGTGGCCCGCTCCCCCGGCATGGACTGGTTTTCCCTGGATCTTAAGTTCGTGGTGGAGGATCAGGAGATCCCTTTCGAACTAGTGAGACGGCTGGTGGGCGAAGGTCGGCGCTACCTTCCCCTGCCGGGGCGGGGTTTCGTCCGGCTGGAATCCCAAGAGATTGAGGAGCTGGCGCAGACCTTTTCCGAATTGGAGGCCAAGGAAGAGGACGGATGCCTCCAGTTCAAATCCTTCCATGCGCCTTATTTAGAAGAGATCTTGAATATTGATTGGAGGGACCAAGGAGAGTTTCGGGAGACCCTTCGTTCCCTCCGAGATTTCAGTGGGATTCCCTCCCAGGAGATCCCGCCCGCGCTCAAAGAGGTCGTCAGGCCCTATCAGCACCACGGATATGATTGGTTGCGATTCCTCCATGAGCATCATTTCCACGGCATCCTGGCCGACGACATGGGACTTGGGAAGACCTTGCAGGCCTTGGCCTTTCTTCAAGACCTCAAAAACAGGAAAGGAACCCTGCCCAACCTGATCCTCGCCCCCACCTCGGTGGTGTTCAATTGGGAGAGCGAGGCGCGTAAATTCACTCCGGATCTGAAAGTCCTGCAGCTCACCGGGGCCGAACGGAGGGAGAATTACGACCGGATCAATGAGGCCGATCTTGTGCTCACCAGTTACGCGATCTACCGCCGCGATGCGGAGTTTTTGAAAAAGATCTCGTGGCGCACGGTGATCCTGGATGAAGCCCAGTACATCAAGAATTATCGGAGCAAGACCGCCGGGCTCGTCAAGGAGCTGAACTCCGAGCAGCGACTCGCCTTGACAGGGACGCCGCTGGAAAACCGGCTCTCCGAATTGTGGTCCATCTTCGATTTTTTGATGCCGGGTTTTTTGGGAAAGTTTCTCTCCTTTCAACGCCGCTATCAACGCCCGATCGAGGAGGAGCAAGACGCGGACGCCTTGGAGCGCCTGAAAAAGAGGCTTCATCCCTTCGTGTTGCGCCGTCAAAAGGATGAGGTGGCCCCCGAGCTTCCTCCGAAGACTGAGATCGATCAGTTTTGCGAGATGAACCCCGAGCAGCGCAAGCTCTATGAACAGATCCTGCTGGCCTGCCGAAAGACGGTGTTCGAGGAGGTGGAAGTGCGGGGGATCGAGCGGAGTCAATTTTCCATTTTGACGGCGCTGCTCCGCCTGCGCCAGATCTGTTGCCATCCCCGCTTGATCGGAAAGGTGCTCAAGGATAAAGAGATTGAATCCGGCAAGTTTGAGATGTTCCAGGAACTCTTAGAAGAGATCTTGAGCGAGAGGCATCGCGTGATCGTCTTCAGCCAGTTCGTCGAGATGCTCGGTCTTCTCAAAGGTTGGTTGGAGGAGAAAAAGATCCCTTTCGAATATTTGGACGGCCGCACGCGCAAGAGGGAGGAACGGATCCGAAATTTCCAAACGAACCCCGACATTCCCGTCTTCCTCATCAGCCTCAAGGCGGGGGGGACCGGCCTGAACTTGAGCGAGGCCGATTACGTGATCCACTACGACCCCTGGTGGAACCCCGCCGTGCAGGACCAGGCGACCGACAGGGTCCATCGTCTCGGACAAAAGCAGCATGTGTTCGCCTATAAATTGATTACGAAGGAGAGCGTGGAAGAAAAAATTTTAAAGCTGCAAGAACGCAAGCGCGACCTCTTCAAGGGGGTGCTCACCGCTGATTCTAAGTTGGGGAAGAAGCTCTCTTACGAGGATTTGGAGTATTTGTTTTCGTAAAGGGTTCAATCCAAAAGGTTATGACTTCAACTCCTTCGCAATCTTCTCGCGCCATTGATTGAAGAAAGCCCGCAATTCCTTTAGCGAAACGGGTTCAAGTAAGAGGAGCATGTCCGGCGCCCCTTCTCGAAACTGCCGTATCCTCTCGAAAGCCACTCCCAACCAATAAAGGTCGAAACCGGGATCCTTTTGCGGGGCCATCTTCATCAATTCTTCCGCAGTGAATTTCCCTTTTTGAATCAATGCGTAAAGATCAATAAAGTCTCTGAGGGCAGCCCTTCCGAATAAGGCCAAGAGTTTATTGGAGGCAATATCCCGAAGATTATCAATTTTTACATTTGGAAATTGAGGAAAGGTGACGGTGGATTCGAAGCGGAAGACCGCATCCTGGGCCATTTGGATAATGGTCGTTTCTCCGGATCGCTCCACCGCCAATTCTACAAAAGAATGAAATCCCCGCTGCCGCTCAACCGACATGCCATGACTTTTAAGCTTCTCTTCGAGGCGAGAACTGAAGGGGGCTATCAGTTCCGGGACAGAGGAGAAAAAATCGAGATCGTTGCTCTTTCGGTGTTTGAGATAAAAGTGCGCCAGGGCTGTTCCCCCGGTGAGGTAGAACTGTTCACTGTCCGGAATTTCGCCGAAGGTCTTGAGAATTTCCTTTTGGAGAGGGCTAATGACTTCCAAGGAAATCCTCCCAGAATTTTTCCACTTCAAAGGGGAGAAAGGGTTGGATTCTTTGAAAAGAAGTTTTGAACTGCCTCAAATCGACTTTCTTCAAAAGGTCTTTTACGTCTTCAATGCCGCCCCGAGTGATGACCTGTTGAAGATACATATCTAATTCGGAAGGCTCTTCAAGGTCTAATCGAACACCTTCTTTGAGATACCAAAACAATTTTTTTTTAGGAGTAATCTTCATGGCAATCCTACTCTAACTCAATTCTTGAAAACTAGGAAGCCTTGGGTTTGAACTCACCCAGAAGAAAAATTTGATGACGGAGGAAAGATTTTTTGCTTTGAACGGGTTAATAGTACAGAGAAATACCTCATATCAATAAATTACAGGACCCTTGCCGGGCCAAAAAAAATGGAAGCTATCTTTCCTCACATTTGTTTCAGACGTTTCAGAATCACTTTTTGACCCGCCATGAAGGCGCGGCGTTTGACTTCCCCCCAATCGGTGTAAGGTTCTTTCAGATCCTTATAGCGGCTGAGATCCGTTTGAGACAGATCCCATGGTTTGGGTTCAGACAATTGAATCGCAAGTTGCTGCGTGATGGAATTTTCACCTTCTTGCGGATAGAGGCGGTCAAGAAAAAAGAGGGCCTCTTGGGCTCGCTTGACCCCCAGATGATCGAAGAGCGCCACGAAGTCGATAAAATCACGGGTCGTGTTTCGCCGGACGATCAAATACGCCTTGATTCGAAGCATCTCCTCGACGGTCGGTATTCTTAAGCCCTTAACGGTTGTCGTCTCCAGGGGCTCCGAACGAATCAGTTGCCTGATCCCCGTGCGGACACCCTCAAAATGTCCCAGGATCAAGACGGGGGGTTCCAGCCTTTTGGTTCGCCAGCCGGCTTCCTCCTCTACCTTTTTTAGAATTTCGGAAAAACGTTTCTTGAGATCCGGAAAAACATAGTCGGCATCCGTGGAGGTGCGATGCCCGGCGTGAAGAGCGGCTGCGGTCCCGCCCGTCAAAACGAATTGGGGAAAATGGGATTGAAAAACAACCTGCGCGGAAAGGAGTTTCTCCCATTCCGGAAGATGATGAGAAGCTTGTTTCTTCTCCTTCTTCATAAGGGATTGCCTTGAACGCTCCGCAGAATCCCCATCCACAATGGGGTCACGCCGTAGTATTGCGTTGAGGAGAGCACCGTTTTCAGGGCCTTGGCGATGGCTCCAAAAGGGTACTCGGAGATCTCTTCGTAGATTCTGTTCCAATCACCGAGAGAACCGTCCAAAAGCACTTCTTCAAGATAAGCGGGGTCATTCAGGCTGGGGGCATCGAACCTCACGCTCTTCATCATCAAATCAGGCCTCTTCCATCGGGCCCTCGCGGCGCGGGAGGCGATTTCAGATCGCCTTTCCGGAGAGAGATTCCTGGCTCTTTTCTGCCCACCCCGTTGGCCGGATTCCTTAAAAAAACTCCTTCTCATATTCGGAGGATATGCTTAGAGGGTAAGAAAAGTCAAACCGTCTTTTGATGAAATGAAAGCCAGACGGGGGGTTAATAACCTTTTGGAATGCAAGGACTTCTCCATCTTGGGGTCGACATCCAGCCTTCGCAGCCGCTACGGCGGAGTAGGCCACAGGTACGACCCCTACAGATTGATTTGACGATATTTTTTGTAGGGGCAGTACCTATGTGTCTGCCCGAAAAATTGCTAAACTCGGATCACCCTCTTATAATTAAATATGACTCTCAAAATGAGAAAATGGTGAGTGAAAATTCACCCCCAATCGATCGATCTCATTTCACGAAGAGTTTTTAGATAGTCGCCCCGTCAGACCTTGTCCACAGAGAATTTCCCACGCTTAGAAAATCTGATCCCATTTTCCCAAAGACAAAAATAAATCCGCCTCAAAAATCACCGTCTAAAAATTGGCACCTCCTCAATATTTCTTCTCATTTATTCTGCCCTTAAAAGTTATCAGGCCCTCACAAATTTATTCAAAACTAGGCAAAAATAACGCGAGCCGCAGAGTGGCAGAAGTGTTGCATCAATTTTAAGTTGGAGACGCAACGCCATTCAGGCGTTGCGGCATGAGGTGAGTGCCGGGAGGGCCTTATGAAAAAATCGGGCCAAATTCTCTGTTTTAAATTTATTCTTTTTTTTGCGTGGTCGTTAAGCGTCGGGGTTTTCATAGTTATTCCACCCCGTTTTTCCCTGGCTACGGAACGTCTGCCTCCTTCCGCAGCATGTAAATTACGTTCTGGGTGCGATTGGAAAAGGCTTTGTCCGGATGTCGCTGCAAATTGCTGGTGGGACTGTGTTTGCACGGGGTCGAAGACATCAGCGAGCGAAGCCACTGTTTCCAAACAGCCCGACCTCGGAGGCGTCGGAGGAAAGGTAAAACCATCGATCGCATTGCCGAGATGCCCCGCGGGGCAGGCTTGGAATGAAACTTGTTGCGCAAAAGTTTTAAGTAATAATACGGTTTCGAAGGAATGCCCCCCGCCATTGCTCACACCGGTGGGTTCTGTCGGAACACTCCCACCAACTCCTCCCTTGACTCCCGCACCACTCTCGCCGGGCGAGAGTGTTTCATGCACATTGCCTTGCCCAGCAGGTGCCGGGTGCGACCCTGGTAGCTACTGCATTAATGGCTGCTGTGTGATTTGTCCCGGCGGACCTTGCACCACGGCGGCAGAGTGCCAACAGAGATTTTTTCATGACCTTCCGGGAAGCTATTCCTGCATTAACGGGTGTTGTGTCAGGACTTGCCCGTTCGGATCTTGTGCGAGCAACATGGAGTGCGATCAGAGATTTTTTAATGAGCCTCCCGGAACCACAACTTGCATTGATGGGTGTTGTAAAAAAGTGGGTGAGCCCTCTCTGCAACCCAATCAGAATCAGCAATAGAAGATCGCAGACGGAAAGATCGCAGACGGAGGAAAATTGCTCGTTAGCCAGAAAAGGAGAAACTTTATGAAGAAACAACCAAAATGGAAGAAGGCGATGATTTCTTCAGGAATCGCTCTCTTCTTTGTTCTTTTGACGGGGTTATTGACACAAACTTTTGCCCTTTCAATGCCGGGGGGGCCTGCGTGTTGCTGTTTATGCCCGGTGCTGCCCCCACCCCCTCCACCAGGAGGAGGCGCAGGCGGTATTCCGCCAGCTCCGCCAGAGCTGGGGACAACAGACGGAGCAGGAGGGTTTGGAGGGGCAGGGGGTTATCCGTCCCCTGGAGGATTTCCAGGTTTTGGAGGAGCTGCCTGTCCGGGGGGTGTTCCGTGTTGTGTTTCTTTAAGCAAATATTTTTATCAGCCTAATGAAAGAAATGAAAAAAGATGGCACCCTAAATTCCATGATTTTAGAAAATTCCTTCAGAATCACCTTTGCGACCTGGACCAAAATTTCAAATTCACCGCTGATACGAGTATCCGAATAGAATGTCTCACTTTGTTTGAATCACAATATAAACCCGTAAAAAAGTTTTTTGAGGAACAACCTTCACAGACTCAATGATTAAGATTGCAGACGGAGGAAGATTTTTTGGTGAGGGTCTTGAGGGTCTAAAAAGGGAGGGGTCAATGAAAACTCATTCTAGAAAAAATGTTTTGAGCTATTTTTTGAGTAGGCTCTTGGTTTTTAGCGTTGTGGGGCTGACAAGTACGGTCACGGTGGCATACGATGATCCAAAAATACAAAAAAATATAAAGGTGGATCCGCCGGCGGCTTATAAACCGTTTTCCCCACAAGCAACGATCGCGGGCCATTGCCCCGGTGATATGGAGGAAAATTTTACGATCGATCAGGTCCGGATTCACAGCTACACCGGCAGAAGTGCAGGGGGTGGCACCAATATGGGGATCTATTTCACCCCTATAGGGCGCTCGCTGACCCTCGTTTCACAAATAAAGATACCTCCTTCAGAACAAGGCATCACCAATGTTGTTGTGAGAGATTTTCCACCGGATGTCTTCCTGACCGTTGAAGACTTCAAGAGAATGAAAATCAACATACAGGGAAGTGATAACTGGTTTCTAGGGGCCTTATTGATCGAAGGGCTCAAAAGAGGGTGCGACCCAGGCCAGGCAGGGAATTGGACGACACTCTATTTTAACCCTTTTGTGCGGACTTGGATTGATCAATCTCACCCCCTCTACCTGAGTATGGACGATGCAGTGGCCATCTTTCGCGTCCAAGTGGGCGATGTAGACAGTGCGGGCACCAAAGATTCCGTCAATGTATCGACCCCTTTTGAAGGACCCAACCCGACATGGGACGTTATTTTTAACAGTGGGTCGTTATATTATCCTCAGACCGAGGGTTTCCAGAGAAGTCGCATCTATTACCATGGCAGGACCTATTTTGCGATTCCACAACCCGGGATGGCATGGGAGGAGAAGCGTCACTTAGGTAGTTTCAGTTCTCTCAGCTCCCCCTCCGGATTCATAATAGCTATCAGAAATCATATGCCATCAGGCCTCCTGTATACTGACGGTACGGATGGTCTCTACTTAAAGTGGTTCTACGGATTTCTAATCAAGCCTATTTTTAAAAACAGTCCCAAACCGCCTTTCTGGGGTTATAAGGCCTCAAGAATAGATTTTTGGGTGGATGAATCATGTGGTGGATATCTGGGCAGTGGTGACCCATGTGAGAAACGAGCCTCCGAGCCTATTCACATGGTGACAAGCTCACCCGTGCCCCTTTCACATTTTGGCGAAGCGCCAGTCTATACGAACGCCGCCGGGTTCTTGAATTGGGCTACCAGTTACGACGATCCTGGTGATCCGGGCAGTTAGAATCGATTCACAGACGGAGCGATTCACAGACGGAGGAAGCACCGCAGACGGAGCAGAAGCATCTCAGACGGAGGACAAAAGCACCGCAGACGGAGGAATCTGAAACCTCAATACATGAGAGGGGGATGAGAGGCTTATTAAAGGAATTAGAGCCAAACAAATTCGTGCGATTGACAGAGATCGTATCTTCAATCCATTGAGAGGATGAAAGCAGTCGATTCATTAGGATTTCAGACAGATTTCTTCCTGAATTTTTTAGAATTCTATTTCTTTTAATGGGGTGATCGTTGGCTATCCCGGTTTTGGAAGGTGAGATTTTGCCAATGAGGATTTTTGGTAACTTCTTGTTTTTCCTGCCATAGCCTGACTCAATCGACGATATTTTTTGATGACCCAAACGGGGTTTCCAATAAAGTGAGTGGTTGAATAATTCTTTTTTGTATTTCCATCCTTCTTTAAAATAAATTCTACCATCTCTCGATAGGCATTTTGTCTATTTTCAGGATTCTTTCCCATTGCCAAATACGTATCAGGTGGATCAATCAAGGGGTCCTCTTTCCCATAGGCATAATATCCATAAGAACTAAATTGATATTCTTTGGGATGATTTACTTTTCTAGCTCGGAAGGGATTGAGATCAATATAGGCCATCACCTGTAAAAGATCTTTGTCTGTCTCAATCCGAGGTGATTTGAATCGATCCATCACGACCTGACCTTTTCTTTTGAACCTTTTATTAATCGCCTTAGCGAAGAGGGAATTGACCACTCGGAAAAAGGCGGAAAACGCTTTTTTTGAAGTCATCGTACCGGTCAAATGGGGATGATTGTCCATAAAAGAGTAAGAATGGATTTTGATTCCATAACGCAACTTATATTTTAAAAGGAGATGGTAATAGAGGTTCTTAGCCCAGTCTTCTTTTAGTAACCAGTCTTGGTTATGACATTGCCAGGTGACATGGAAGGTGGAACCGTCTTCGACAATCATGTAACGAGGGCAGGAAGCCATCCTTCAATTTAGAGCAAAGATGGTGCCATCCTATGTTGAGAGAGAGTAAAAAAGAAAATCTCTAATTTTATTGAAGAGCTAAGAGGATAAGTTAGAAAATCTAATGAGGGTCTTAAGGAAAGAAGAGTCCAATTTTCGGACAGTATCTCCCTCAATGTGTCCGAAAATCGGACCTCCGTCTGAAACGGCAAAGCGGGTGAGGCTGAGGAATCATGAAAGAGAAATCATTGAGTTTCCACTCTGGGATGGGTTAGAGGATGGACATGAACGCGTTATCCTCTCCTTTAAGTTATTTAGGAGACCATTCTGAACGCTTTATCTCTGAGCTCATCGATTATTCCCGAATCCCCAGCGTGAGTTTTGAAGGATTTTCCGAGAGACCTCTTCTTCTCTCCGCCGAGTGGACCGCCCATAAGATGAGATCCATCGGTCTTGAGAACGTCGAGATTCTTACGATCCCCGGCTGTCATCCCTATGTTTACGGAGAGTGGCTGAAGGCCACGGGAAAACCGACCCTTCTCCTCTATGGACATCATGACGTGCAACCTCCGGGTCGGGCCGACCATTGGAAGAGTCCCGCCTTTGAACCCACTTTGAAAAGTAACGGACGTCTTTATGGTCGAGGAGTGGCGGATGACAAGGCCGGGGTGCTCATGCACCTCAACGCCCTTGAAGCCTTTTTGAAAACCGAGGGAGGGCTTCCCCTCAATGTCCGTTTTATCGTCGAGGGGGAAGAGGAGACGGGGAGTAAGCACCTCGAAGAGTTTCTCAAAAAATATCGTGACAAACTGAAATCCGATGTGATGGTCCTCACCGATACGGGAAATCTGGAAGAGGGCCTCCCCTCCATCACCTACCGATTGCGCGGTCTGGTGGATGCCGTCGTGGAGGTCCGCACGCTCGATCATCCCGTCCACAGCGGACTCTGGGGCGGTCCGGCGATGGATGCGCTGACGGCCTTGACTCAAATCCTCTCCCGGCTCGTCACACCCGAAGGCCTGATCGCCATCCCGAGATTTTATGAGGACGTGGATTCCATCGATGAACATGAAAGGCGGCTTCTGTCGACCCTCCCATTTGAGGAGGAACAATTTCGCAAAGACCTGGGATCGGTCCCCCATTTGAAACTGGCGGGAGATTCAAAATTCTCGGTCTACGAAAAAGTCTGGTGCCGGCCGGCCCTAGCGATCTTAGGGATCGATGCCCCGAGCGTCCTCGAGACCAGCAATAAGATCGTGGAGTGGGCCCGCGCCAAGGTCTCCATCCGAATTGTCAGCCACCAAGACCCAAAAAAGTGCCTCAGAAAACTCTGCGACTTTCTCACGAAAGATCCTCCTTTTGGGGCCGAGGTGAAGGTCATCCCCGGAGTGGCGAACCCCCCCTGGAAGATCGATCCGAAGGGGAAAGCCTTCGAGGCCGCGGCCCGTGCCCTGGAAAAAGGATTTGGAAGGCCGGCCGCGTTCATTGGCTGCGGAGGTTCCATTCCCTTCGTAAAGCCCATTACGGAGGTCTTCGGGGGGATCCCGGCGCTCCTGATCGGTATTGAAGACCCCGCCTGCAACGCCCATGGGGAAAATGAGAGCCTTTCCCTTTCCGATTGGAAGAAAGGGATGAGATCCGCGGTCTATTTATATGAGGAGTTGGGACTGAATTAAGCCCCGAGTTTCTTTACCAAGGCCACGTACTGCTGCATGGCCTTATCCTTCGTGAGGCCCTTCTTGCCGTTCCAGGCCTCGTACTTGGCCTTTCCCTTCAGATCGAACATCCCCGGTTTAGGGCCGGAGACATCCCCAACGGTCGCCTGTTTGTAGAGGGCGTAAAGGGCGAGGAGTTCCTCGTTGCCGAGCTCGTTTAATTTTTTGACGTCGGTTAAGGCCTTGTTGAAGTCGTCTTGGAGGGACATCCGTCTTTTATAGGAGAACAGGTGGAGATCTGTCCATTATTTTTCTTTCTCCACTTTTGTCATTCCCGCCCCGTGTGGTGCTTGGGAAGCGGGAATCTCGTTTGAACAAACGAGACCACTGCTTGAATTCACTCAATCGGATCTCGGAGAACAGGGGCAGGGGCGACAGTGCTTATTCGCCTCTATTTTTCTTCCATGTAACACATGATCGCCCCCTTGAAAGGGACGTAATCGTAATAGAAGAGCTGGGCATTTAAGAAAAGGTCCTGGGCGGCCTGGCGGAAGTCGGTCTTCTTGTCTTCACGATAGAGTTTGATGAGATTGACAATCTCGGAGGTTCCGACCCGTTTGCTCGAAAACAGGCGGGCGAGATTTGAAAAGGTCCTGTCGTCCAGTCCGGTGGGAGGATTGAGATAATCGGTGACCTTTCGAGCGTAGTCGTTTAAGTCAAACTTCCGCGCCCATTCCCCCGATTCACCCTTCCACCAATCCTCGCCGCAAAAACCGGTCTTTTTGCAAATCTCCTCGGCGCGCTTTATCTGTTCGGTCTTTTTGAGGAGTTCCTTGTCGGAAACGGGCTTGGCCACCTTGAATTTTTCATTGGCCTTCGTCTGCGCGGCTTGAACCTTGGACTCGGGCACACTTTTATTGGCGACACAAAGGGGGGATCCCATAAGCGCGCCCTCACAAAAACAATTCCCAACCCCCTTTATCGGGTGAGATTCGGATTTGTCGCCAAAAAAAATCCCCCTGAAGTCCTCAGGGGGATTTGTAATAGATGACAGTTCTTAACTTTTCTTACTTCGCCGGTTGGGTCTGGGGTGCGGAAGGCGCCGCCCCGCCCTTCATCGCCAAGAGTTTATCGATCACAACCTTGAAGTTATCGACGGGTTGGGCGCCCGAGACCAAGACGCCGTTGATGAAGAAGGCCGGCGTGCCAGTGGCCCTGTTGGACTTGGCAAAGTTCATGTCGTCTGCGATCTGGGCATCGTATTTGGTCGATTTCCAATCCTTTTCGAAACGGCCCATGTTGAGCCCGACCTGCTTTGCGACCTTTTTGATGTTCTCGTCGCTTAAGTCCTTTTGATTTTCAAAGAGAGCGTCGTGCATCTGCCAGAATTTTCCCTGCTCGTTGGCGGCGAGGGCGGCCTTGGCCGCGGAGGGGGCGTCTTTATGGAAGGGAAGGGGGTTTTGGCGGAAGGCCAGGCGGATCTTCCCGGGATAATCCTTCATAAGCTGTTTCATCGTGGGGACCACGCGACTGCAAAATGGGCATTGGAAGTCAGAGAATTCCACGATGGTGATGGGGGCGTTCTCGGGGCCTTCGGTGGGGGCATTTCCCACATCCACCTTGATGGCGTTCTTAATCTTCTCTTCTAAAGGTGGTTCGGGCGGACGTTGGGGCCTTTGGGCCTTCATCGCCTCTTGGATCGGCTTCTGGAGGGCCTGGGGATTTTTTTGGATATACTCCCCGATGGCCTTTTCCAGGTCTTGGGAACTTGGCTTGCAGGCGACAAGGGAGATCCCCAGAAGCAGGATTAAAGGGGTTGTTTTACGCAGAAAAGAGGTAAATTTCATGAAAGGTCCTTTCTTTAATGGAAACGGGCCCAATACTAGGTGGGAGGGTGAAAACCGTCAAGGATTTTGAATTGTCTTCTGGCCCGATCCTTTTTAGAATTTTTATTGAGAGGAAAAAGGACGATGACGATCCTCCAGTTTCCACCATTGGAGATGGCCACCCCCGAGGGGATTTTGGCCGTCGGCGGCGACCTCGAGGTCGCCTCGCTCCTCCTTGCCTATCAAAATGGGATCTTTCCCTGGCCCACCGAAGATTTCCCGCTGCTCTGGTTCGCCCCGCCGGAACGGGCGATCTTGGAGTTCGATGAAATCAATATCCCCCGCAGGCTCCGGCAAGACCTTAAGAAGACGAACTTCCATTTCCGTGTCGATGGGGATTTTTCCGCGGTGATCCACGCCTGCGCCCGGGGCAAGACGAGAAAGATCGGGGGGACCTGGATCACTGACGAGCTCTTGAAGGCCTATCTTCGCTTTCATAAGAGGGGCTATGCCCACAGTTTTGAGTGCTACAACATGAAGGACGTATTGGTCGGCGGCCTGTACGGGGTGAGCCTGGGTGGGATGTTTGCGGGGGAGAGCATGTTTTACCTCGAGTCGGGGGCCTCGAAGGCGACCCTGCTCTTCGCGGTTAAGTATTTGAAGGAGAGGGGAGCGACCTGGATGGATGTGCAGACGATGAGTCCCCTTCTTAAAAATTTGGGGGCAAAGGAGATCCCTCGCCCCGAGTTCATGAAAAAATTGAGGAAGGCCTTAAAAAAAGGACCTCTCTTTCCCATCCGTCCGTGAGTTAACCCATTGTCACTGGTTTCGAAAAATAGGAAGGTCTGAGAGATCCTCGAACCGATCCACTAAATAATCCGGTTGGGAGGCCACCAGTTCCGCACGGTCGCGGTAGCCATAGGTGACCCCGCAGGTCAAAAGGCCTGCCGCGCGGCCGCAATCGATGTCGATCTGCGAATCCCCGATGATGATCCCCTGCGGTTTTTCCGGAAACGCGCGGAAGATGGGGTCGAAGACCAAGGGGGAGGGTTTTTGAATGGGGAGAGTATCGCCT
>Ga0187892_10007999_pt1 | contig 14703 bp, 9 predicted proteins | sample MA1701073metaG_FD_139345 | JGI IMG/M metagenome (GOLD analysis project Ga0187892, IMG submission 139345) | Bio-ooze microbial communities from a basaltic lava cave in the Kipuka Kanohina Cave System on the Island of Hawaii, USA - MA170107-3 metaG ... | reverse complement strand
TGGGTGAGCGCTGATCTATCAGCCCTGACGCCAACACGACGGGACAACGCCGCAGGTCAGGGCCTCGCCGCCGCCTCGGTGGCCGAGCAGGTGCCGTAGCGGGGGCCGGCTTCGCCGGGCTGCCGACCCATGGATCAGCATGCTCCTAGAGCGAGGGCAGCTCCTGGGGAACCCCGACGAGGGGGGCGAGGGGGTCGCCGGCCCGGCTCACCCGATCCGGGACCGTTCGCAGCGTCCAGCGGTCGGGTCGCAGGTCGGGGTCGTCGAGCTCGTCCCAGCGGATCGGCACCGATACCGGCGCGCCGGGCGCGGCGCGCGTGCTGAAGGGGGCGACGAGCGTCTTGTTGATGGCGTTCTGGGTGAAGTCGAGCCGGGCCAGGCCGCGGCGGCGGTCCTTGTGCCACTCCCAGCTGACGAGCTCGGGCACGGTGGCACCGACCGCCCGGGAGACCTTCTCGACCCACGCCCTCGTCTCGCCGAACGAGTAGCCGGGGCGGACCGGCACCCAGATCTGGATGCCGCGCTGGCCGGTCACCTTGGGGATGCCGGCCACGCCGAGGTGGTCGAGCGCCGTGCGGTAGAGCCGGGCCAGCACGACGACGTCGTCGAAGGTGCTGGCCTCGCCGGGGTCGATGTCGATGAGGGCCCAGGTCGGCTCGTCGACCCGCGGGGCACGTGAGGTCCAGGGGTGCAGCTCCACGGCACCGAAGTTGGCCATCCACGCCACCCCCGCCACGTTGTCGACGACGGCGTACCACTCGGTCTCCCCCGGATCGGCCCGCGGGTTGCGCCAGCGCGACAGCCAGTCGGGCGCATGGCTGGGCAGCTCCTTGTGCCAGAAGCCCGGACGGTCGACGCCGTCCGGGTAGCGGTGCAGGTTGACGGGCCGGCCGGCCAGGTAGGGCAGCAGGCGGGGTGCGATCGTCGCCGCGTAGCGGACGAGGTCCCGTTTGGTCACCGGCGCCTCGTCGGGTCGTCCCAGGAACAGCACCTTGTCGAGGTTGGTGAGCCGCAGCTCGGTGCCCTGCAGGGTCCAGGAGCCCTCGGCACCCAGGTCGTCGAGGGCGGCCAGCTCCTCGACCGTGGGCGGGTCCCACGTCGCGGCGGGCGCCGCCTCGACGGCCTCGAAGGCCTCGGCCGCCGGGCGGTCGCTGCGCCAGAGGGCGGCCGGAGCGGCGGCCACCTCGTCGTTGGTCCGTCCGCTCTTGACCGATCGGGGATGGTCCTCGGGGTCCCAGCCGGGACGGGCGAGCTCGTCGGACTTGTGCAGGAGCAGCCACTGCTCCTTGTCCGCCGAACCGCCGCCGCCTCGCCCTTCCCGGCCGCCGTCCCGGCCGCGCCGGACCAGGACGAAGCGGCCGGCCAGCTTCTCGCCCTCGAGGTCGAAGTGCAGGTCGCCGCGCGCGATGGCGGTCGCTGGGTCGTCGCCGGCCGCGGGCTGCCACGTGCCCCAGTCCCAGACGATGACGTCGCCGCCGCCGTACTGGCCCCGGGGGATGACGCCCTCGAAGTCGAAGTACTCGAGCGGGTGGTCCTCGACGTGGACGGCCAGCTGGCGGGCCGCGGGATCGAGGGTGGGGCCCTTCGGCACGGCCCAGCTGGCGAGCACGCCGTCGACCTCGAGCCGCAGGTCGTAGTGCAGGCGCCGGGCCCGGTGGCGCTGGACGACGAAGCGCGTCGAGGAGCCGGCAGGAGGCGGCGTGGTCGCACCGGCCGGCTCGGCGGTGACCGAGAAGTCCCGCATGGACCGGTAGCGGGCCAGCCGGTCGGCGGGGACGTTCGCGTCGCCGGGGCCCTTCGGCGCCATGGTCACCATCCTCCCCCAACCCTCCGCGATTCGGCCCCCTCCCAGGTGCAAAGGCGCGAGTTGGGGGTGGGGGCGGTGAGACGGCTGATCCATGGGTCGTCCGCTTCCCGGCTGAAGCCCTGGCCTGCGACGTTGTCCCGTCGTGTTGGCGTCAGGGCTGATTCCTCTCACCTAGGTGGTGTCGGCGCGGTCCTCGACCACGACCTCGCCGCCGGCCTCGACCAGCGAGCGCACCCGCTCGATCGTGGCGGCCAGGTCGTCCAGGGAGCGCTCCACCACCCCCGACGGCGTGAGGAACACGAACACCACCTCGGTCACCGCCTCGCCGGTGGCCGCGGCGACGGCGAGGGCGTAGCTCGCGCCCTGGAGCCGGTAGCACTCGACCCGCCGCTCGAGCTCGGCGGGGTCGTCGGTGGCGGCGGTCTTGTAGTCGACGACGACCAGCCCGTCGGCCCGCCGGTAGAGCAGATCGACGTAGCCCTCGAGCAGCCGCCCACCCACCGGCGTGCAGGCGTAGAGCTCGCGCCAGTGGGCCCCGGCGGCGGCCGCCCGCACCGAGGGGGACGACAGGGCCAGGTCGACGAGCCGGGCTACGAGGGCCGCGTCGCCCACCGCCTCGGCCGCGCACTGGGCGGCCACCGCCGCGCCGGTGCCGGCGCCCGTGGCCAGGTCGACCGTCTGCAGCACCCCGTGCACGGCCCGGCCCACGGCGCTGCCGTAGCGGCCCTTGCGCCACGGCGGCAGGTCGAGGTCGCGGGGTCGCTTGCGCAGGCCGGCGGCCAGGTCGTCGCGGAAGTCGTCGGCCGGATCGTCGTCGGCCGCCGGATCGGCCGTACCTTCGTCGGTGAGCGCGGTGGCGGCGACGGTCGTGGGCTGCGAGGCACGGGAGAGGGCGGCCTCGTGCTCGCCGGCCCAGACCTCGAAGGGGGGCGGCGGAGGAGCCGTCGGCAGCGACGGCGGCGAGGTCGGTCTCCGACCACCGGGTTCGACGGCGTCGGGAAGGGCATCCAGGTGCTCGCCCATGCCGTCGAGCAGGAGCTCGGCGTTGGTCCGCTTGGCCGGAGCGGGTGCCGACGCCCGTTGCCTGCGGTGCAGGGAGACGACGAGGTGGTCCCGGGCCCGGGTGCAGGCCACGTAGAGCAGGCGGATCCGCTCGTCGAGCCCCATCTGCTCGTCGACGGGCCGGAGCGCCCTGTACTCCTCGGTCTCGACCCTCTTGCCGAAGCGGTAGCCCACGCCGCCGCCGGGCGGGAACACCACCTCGGCCGGCCTCGGCCACCCGCCGGGCACGGTGGACAGGCCCGAGACGATCGTGATCGGGAACTCGAGGCCCTTGGCCGCGTGGATCGTGAGGATGCGCACGGCGTCGTCGTCGGTCTCGGGCAGGACGGCCTCGGCCACCCACGCCCCGTCGGCGGTCTGGCAGCCCACCCAGTGCAGGTACTGGCGGAGGGAGCCACCCGTGGCGTCGCTCCACGCCCTGGCCTGGTCGACGACGAAGCGCAGCCGCCGCCAGGTGTCGCGGGGCCGACCCTCGGCGAACCCCAGCTCGAGCGCCCGGCGGTCGCGCACGACCCGGTCGAGCAGCTCCGACGGGCTCAGCCAGTGGCGCAGGTCGACGAGCGAGCGCAGGTAGGCCATGGCCTCCCGCACCGGATCGTTCTCGGCGACGGTGTCGGGCTGCCGGGCGACGGGGTTCCACCGGCCGTGCCGCTCGACCCGGAAGCGGAAGAGGTCGTCGTCGCCGCAACCGAGCAGCGGCGTGCGCAGGGCAGCCAGCACGTGGGAGGAGTTGCCGGGGTCGTCGACGGCGCGCAGGACCATCAAGAGGTCGCGCACGGCCCGGGTGGCGTAGACCAGCGAGCTCGACTCGGCCCGGGCGGCGATGCCGAGCGCGTCGAAGGCATCGAGCAGGAAGGGAAGGGACGTGCGCGCCGGCACGAGCACGGCCACGTCGGCGAGCCCGGCCGGGCGCCAGCCACCAGGGGCGCCGTCGTCGCCGACGGGCCAGCCCTCGTCGACGATGCGGGCAACGGCGGCGGCCACGTCGGCCGCCTCCGCGGCGCGGACGTCGTCGGCGCCGGCGTCCGTCGGGTGGGCGTGGCGGCCGACGATCGCCACCGGGTGTCCGCCGGGGGCGTCGTGGCGGTGGGGCGACAACGCGACGAACCCCGGCTGGGACACGGGGGCCACCGCGGTCGCCGGCGCTTCGGTGAGCAGCCGGGCGAAGACGGCGTTGAGCCATCCGACGAGGCGGGGCCCGGTGCGGAAGTTGGTGGTGAGCTCGACCAGCCCCTCCGTCGCCGCCTCCCCGCCGGGGCCGAAGCGGTCGCGAGCGACGAGGAAGGTGGCCAGGTCGGCCCGGCGAAAGCGGTAGATCGACTGCTTCGGGTCGCCCACCATGAACAGCCGTCCCGGCCGCACGGCCACCTCGTCCCACGGGGCCGTTCCGGCGGCCGCTTCCTCGGGGTCGTCGGCGGCGATGCGCACCGCCAGCTCCATCTGGATCGGGTCGGTGTCCTGGAGCTCGTCGAGAAGGATGCGCTGGTAGCGACGCGACAGGCTCGCTCGGACGGTGGACCCGAGGTGGGGGTCGCGCAGCAGGGCCCGGGCCATCACCAGGAGGTCGTGGAACTCGAGCTGCCCGGCCGCCCGCCGTTCCTCGGCGGCGCCGAGGGTGAAGGCGCGGATCGCCGAACCGATCCGGATCGCGCAGTGCTGCTTCACCCGCTCCGTGAGGGCCTCGAGCGGCCCACCGGCGGCCTGGAGCCGGCGCCGCACGCCGCCGACGTCGGACCAGGCCCCCTGGCGCCCGAGGTAGGCACTGAAGCTCGGGGGCTTCTCCCCGGTGGCCCCCGTGAGCGCTTCGAGCAGGGCGTACTCGTCGTCGAGCGAGCGCAGCTCGGTGACGTACCGGGCCACCCTCCCGAGGTGCGCGCACAGCTTGTCGCTCTGGTCGCGGCAGTCGGCCCGCTCCGCGCACACGGCCTCGATGGCCTCGAGCATCGGCGCCACCTGCTCGGCGATCGGCGGGAGGTCGGACGGTTCGGCGCCCGGTCGGGCGAGCGGGGGGATCCGCTCGGCGACGAGGTCCCACTGTCCCTCGAAGGCGAGGGCGAGGGCGTCGAGGGCCTTGGCGTCGACGCCCGTGGCGAACAGCAACAGCAGGAGGCGCTCGAGCGACGGCTCGGCGAGGAGCTGCTCGCGAAAGGCGCTCCAGCGGCGTTCGAAGGCGACCCCCGAGGCGACCTCGTCGAGCACCTCGATGCGCGGTGGCAGGCCGGCTTCCACCGGGTGCTCGGAGAGGATGCGCCGAGCGAAGGCGTGGAGCGTGCCGATGGCGGCGCCGTCGAGCTGCCCGAGCGCGACTGCGCACCGTGTCGCGACCGGCTCGTCGGGGCCGGTGGCCGCCTCCTGGAGGCGCCGGCGCAATCGCTCGCGCAGCTCGAGCCCCGCCTTCTCCGTGAAGGTGATGGCGGCCACCGCCGACAGCTCGACGGTGCCGGTGGTGACGAGGGCGACCACGCGGTCGACCAGGGCCGTGGTCTTGCCGGAGCCGGCCCCGGCCTCGACGAACAGGGTGGCGTCGAGGTCGTCCTGGATCCGCCGCCGAGCGGCGTCGTCGACGAGCAGCTCGGCCGTGCCGTCAGCGGGCATCGAGCACCTCCGTCACCAGGCTGGCCTCCACGTCGGCGTCGAGGCCCTCGATCGGCTCGGCCAGCGCGGCGTAGGCGGCGAGGGCGGGGTCGAGGCACTTGCGCTCCCACGCCCGCCGGAGGTCGCCCTCGCCCAGGCCATCGGGGTCGCAGGCCGAGCAGTCGACGAACGGCTTGGTGCTGCCCGCCGCCGGCCGGGCCGGGAAGACGCCCGCCTCGATGCCGGCGACGATGGCGCCCAGCGTGTCGCGCACCCGCACCAGCACCTGGTCGGTGACGCGGTAGCCGATGCGCGCGAAGCGGCCCCGCGACGACACGAACCAGTACTCGGCCAGCACGGTGAACGCCGGGTGCCCCGCCAGCACCCGGGCGGCGACGCCGTAGATGGCCAGCTGCAGGCGCCGACCCCGCTCGTCGGGCTCCTCCTCGGAGAGGCCGCGGTAGTACTCCGACCGCCCCGTCTTGTAGTCGAGGACGTGGAGGCTCCCGTCGTCGGCCCGGTCGATGCGGTCGGCCCGTCCGCGGAACCGGACCCGGCGGCCGTCCGGCAGCGCGATCGGCACCGCCTCGAGGCCGCCAAGCCCGAAGTCGAGCTCGGCCGCCACCGGCCGGGTGCGGGTGGTGGACCGCATGGTGTCGTCGGCGGTCAGGAACCGTTGGAGGTCGGCGAGGATGCGGGCCCGGTCCCGCCGCCAGAACAGGGCCCGCCCGGTGACCCCGCGGGCATGGAGCTCGGCGCAGACCTCCTCGCCGAGCGCCGCCATGCGTGCGCGGTCCGCCGGCGTCCAGGCATCGTCGGGCGCCGGCTGGTGCTCGGGCGGTCGCCGGAGCACCTCGGCGAGGAAGCGCTCCAGCACCTCGTGGACGAGGGTGCCCCGGTCGAGCGCCGTGATCGCGAGCGCGTCCTCCGGGCTCTCGGCCGCCTCGACGCCGAGGACGTCGGTCAGCAGGTAGTCGAACGGGCACCTGGCCCACCGCTCCATACGCGTGGTCGACGTCGGCCGGTCGACGGGGGAGGGAACGGCCAGGCCGGCCAGGTTGCCGTCGAAGGCCGTGAAGCGGGCGCTGCGCCGGGCGGCGACCACCATGGCGGCCCGCTCCAGCGTGGGGTCGGCCCCCATCTCGACCAGCGCGTCGGCGGAGGGAACGGGCGCGGCCAGCAGGCGCCGCAGCCGGTGCTCCTGGCCGGTGGCCGGTGCTCCCGGCCCGCGAAGGCCGGCGGCGAAGGAGGCCACCGGCGCGAGGCCCGGAACGGTGGCGGGCTCGAGGTCGCCCGCCCAGCACCGCCGGCCGGCCAGCGCCGAAGCCACGTCGAGGACCCATCGCGACGGGGTCCGCTCGGTGCTGTGGCGCAGGTCGCCCCGCGGCACGGCCAGGACGTGCTCGCGCCCGCCGGCGAGCACGGCCAGGAGTTGCCGGTGCTGGCGGTCGACCCGCTGGCGGCGCAGCGCCAGCCCGCCCCCGGCCCCCTCCCGCTCGAGGTCGGGTAGGAGCGTGTCGTCTCGGACGGGCGCCGGGAAGCTGCCCTCGGCCAGGCCGAGCACGACCACCAGGTCGACGTCGAGCCCGACGCCCATGGCCACGGGGGCCACCAGCACACCCTCGCCGAGCCGGCCGACGCGGCCGAGGTCGGCCTCGAACTCGAGGGCCAGCGTGCGGGCGAACACCTCGAGGCCGACCGGACCCTCGACATCGTCGAGGGTGGCCAGCCGGTCGAGGGCGGCCTCGGTGCGCTCGGCGCCCTTGCGCTCGGCCTCCGGCCACGCCCGCCGCTCGGCCGGCGGCCCCAGCAGCGCGCGCAGACGGGCCCCGGCCCAGGCCGCGTGCACGCTCCATGGCCGGGGCGCCGCGGCGCCTGCGGCCAGGTCGTCGAGGAGGGCGAGCACGAAGGCGCGCAGGTCGCGCGCCGAGACGGCGTCGGCTCGGCGCCACTCGGCGATCCCAGTGCCGCCGTCGGGGTCGGCGTCGGCGACGGCCGCCCGTACATCGAGGTCGTCGGCCAGGCGGGCGAGGCGCTCGTCCCAGTCGGCCCGCCCTGCCACCACACCTGCCGAGCGCGACAGCCCCTCCCACCGCACGACCGGCAGGGCGCGGCCTTCGCTCCGCAGCGGGGCGGACGACAGCCACGCGAACACGTCCTGGCGGCGGAAGCCGTGCTCGGGCAGGGCGAGGAGGTCGAGCAGCAGGCGACCGGTGACCCTTGCCGCCAGCGGCACGACGGCCGGACCGTTGGTGCGGATGCCGGCGGCATGGAGGTGCTCCGTGGCGAGCCGGGCGTAGGGATCCGAGCCGCTGTGGAGGACGGCGATGCGCCCGAGGGGCACGCCCCGGTGCACCGCGTCGACCACCGCCCGGACCGCGGCACGCGTCTCGTCGTCGGCGTCGGACGCGGTGACGATGCGGGTGCGCGACGGCTCGGTTCCGGCGTGGGGATCGAAGGTGGGCGGGCCGGGTGCGCCGGGCACGAGGCGGGCCACGGCCGCCACCACCTCGGCGTCGGCCGCCGGAACGCCGGTGGTGCCGGCCACGACGGCCCCCCCCTCACTCGCAGCCATGGCCACGGCCAGCAGCCAGGCGGTGGCGGCGGGGAGCCGCTGGGGCAGGTGGACGACGACGGCCCCGAGGCTCCGGGCCGCTCCGGACGATGCGTCGCCCAGCGCCTCGGCGGCCGAGGCCATCAGGTCCTGCTCGTCGTACCAGCCTGGTCTCAGCCGGGCCCGCGTTCCCCGGTGCAGGCGCACCACGTCGGCGGCGCGCCGCCCGGCGGCGGCCAGGGCGTCGAGGCCGGCGGCAGGGACCTCGCGCAGCTCGCGGTAGGCCTCCACCAGGGCGGCCTCGGTGGCGGGGTGGGCGGCCACGGGGGCGAAGAGGCCGGGCCGGACGGCCAGCTCGGAGCGCAGGGCCGCCGCCAGCACGGGTGTGGAGACCGGGCGCCTCCCGGTGGCCGCCAGCCGGGCGGCGCCCAGGAGCTCGGCCAGCCGGTAGGGCGTGACGAACGTGACGGCCGCCAGGCCCACCCCCCGCTCGCAGACCGCACCCGCCCGGCCGGAGGCGAGGAGGCGGCGGGTGGCCACGCCCACGGCGTTGGACGGCACGACGACGGTGGCCGGCGCCAGCGGGTCGCCGCCCTTGACCCTGGCCAGCCGCGCCCGCAGGGCGGCGGCCGCCTCCCCGTATCGCACCCATTCGACGTCGACCGGCCTCCCGCCCACGCCCCACAGGATGGTCCAGCTCTGTGACACTCGACCCGGCCCTCGTGCGCTCGGAGGCGAACTGATGACAGTTCTCGGTGCCCGAGGTCCTGTAGGTGTCACCGGTTCGGGAAGATCGGCGGGGTGGCCTGCGGCGTCGGTGGGCAAGGCAGAGCCCATGAGCGACCAGACCGTCGACGACGATGCCGCGACCAGCACGCCGCTGACCGACGAGGAGGGCGAGGAGTACCGGGTCGCCCAGCAGCACACCGGCCGTCGCCTGACGTCGAGGGCGGCGGGGAGTGGCCCGATCCCGACGCCCCACCGCGCCCGCCGTTCGCCCGGATCGGCTCCCGACCCGGGCGACGACCAGGTCCGAACCAGGGGTTGCGCGTCCCGGCGAAGAGGCGTACGGTCCCGCTCATATGGAAACGGATCGTTCTCGTATTGATTCGCTGACCGAAAACGGTTCCTATGAGCGCCGCTGGATCGGCCTCGCCGTCCTCTGCCTGAGCCTGGTGCTCGTGGTGCTCGACAACACGGTGCTCAACGTGGCCCTCCCCACGCTGGTCCGTGAGCTGGGCGCCTCGACCACCGAGCTGCAGTGGATGGTCGACGCCTACGTCATCGTCTTCGCCGGCCTCCTGCTGACGGCGGGCGCCCTGGGCGACCGCACCGGCCGGCGCCGGGCCCTGCAGGGCGGCCTGGTCGTCTTCGCCGTCGCCTCGGGGCTGGCGGCCATCTCCCAGACCTCCGCCCAGCTGATCGCGGCCCGGGCGGTGATGGGTCTCGGGGCGGCCTTCGTGATGCCGGCGACCCTGTCGCTGATCACCAACCTGTTCGCCGATCCCACCGAACGGGCCCGGGCCATCGCCATCTGGGCCGGCATGGCCGGCATCGGCGTCGCACTGGGCCCCATGCTCGGCGGCTACCTGCTCGAGCACTTCTGGTGGGGTTCGGTGTTCCTGGTGAACCTGCCGGTCGTGGTCGTGGCCATGGTGGCCGGCCGCCTGCTGCTGCCCGAGTCGCGCCACCGGACCGGTGGGCGCCTCGACGTGTTCGGCGCAATCCTGTCGATCGCCGGCATCGCCGCCCTGCTCTGGGCGATCATCGAGGCGCCCCGCTACGGGTGGACCGACCCCCTCACCCTCGGTGCGTTCGCCCTGGCCTTCGTGCTCCTCAGCGGCTTCGCCCTCTGGGAACGCCAAGTCGAGTCGCCCATGCTCGACGTCGCCTTCTTCCGCAACCGCCGCTTCAGCGCCGCCAGCGCCTCCATCGCCCTCGTCTTCTTCGCCCTCTTCGGGTCGTTCTTCCTGATCACCCAGCTGCTGCAGTTCGTCCTCGGCTACTCCGCTCTCGAGGCCGGCCTCCGCATGCTGCCCGTGTCGCTGGTGCTCGGGGCCGTCTCGCCCGTGAGCGCCCGGCTCGTGGAGCGGCTCGGGACCAAGGTCGTCGTCACCGCCGGGCTGGCCATCGCCGCGGGTGGCCTGGCGCTGACGTCGACCTTCACCCGTGGGTCGACCTACGGCGACCTGCTGACCGGCATCCTCATCCTCGCCCTCGGCATGGGCCTCACGATGGCGCCGGCCACGGAGTCGATCATGGGCTCGCTGCCGCCGGCCAAGGCGGGCGTGGGCTCGGCCGTCAACGACACCACCCGCGAGCTGGGCGGGGCCCTCGGCGTGGCCGTGCTCGGCAGCCTCCTCGCCTCCGGCTACTCGTCGTCGCTGCGCGACGCCATCCCCGACGCCGCGCTGGCGCCAGGGGTGGCCGACGTGGCCCGGGAGTCGCTGGGCGCCGCCCTGCAGGTGGCGGCCCAGCTCGGGCCGGCCGGCCAGGCCCTGGCCGAGGCGGCCCGCACCGGGTTCGTCGACGCCATGGGCCTGAGCCTCGCCGTCGGCGCCGGCGTCGCCTTCCTGGGAGCGGTTATCAGTGCCGTGTTCCTGCCCGGGCGGGCCGCGGTCCGGACCGACGCCGTCGTCTCGGCGGGCATGCCCGAAGGTCGCGACGCCACTTGGGAAGCCGACGTCGCCGACACGGCCGAGGTTGCCGCCAGCGCCGGTGTCGCCGACGCCGCCGACCTCGCCAGCGCCGGGGAAGCCGACGCCGCCGCCAGCGCCGGGGAAGCCGACGCCGCCGCCAGCGCCGGGGAAGCCGACGCCGCCGACGTCGCCGCGAGGGCCGCTGAGGCCGCCCGTGCCGCGGAGGCGTCCTGGCTCGCCTGGGCCGCCGAAGCCGACGTCGCTTCCAGCGCGGCCGAGGTTGCCGCCAGGGCCGCCGAGGACGCCAGAGTCTCCTGGGTCGCCAAAGCCGCCTGGGCCGCCTGGACGGCCGAAGCCGCCGAAGCCGCGGGCATCTCCAAAGCCGCCTGGGCCGCCTGGGCCGCCGAGGCGGACGCCGCGGCCAATGCCGCCCGCGCCAACGGCACCGCCGAAGCCACTCGGGTCGTGAGGGCTCCCCAGGCCGACACCGCCGCCTACCCGGCCAATGGAGCCGACGGAGCCGACGCTCCGGCAGCGGTCCACGACCCGGTGCCGGACGCCATCACCGCCGCGGAGCACTACTGGGGAGCGCCCCCCACCTCGGCCCAGCCATGAAGACCCCGGGGCGCCCCCGAGACCCCGGGCTCGACAGCGCCATCCTCACGGCGACCATCGAGCTGCTCTGCAAGGAGGGCTTCGCCGGCACCACTGTCGAGGCCGTCGCCGAGCGGGCCGGGGTGAGCAAGGCCACGATCTACCGGCGGTGGGCCACCCGGGAAGACCTCCTGATCGCCGCCGGTGGCGAGATGGGCCCCTGCCCGCCCGAACCGGACTCCGGCCGGCTCCAGGACGACCTGTTGGTGCTCGTGGGTGGCCTCGTGAGCATGGTGACCGAGTCCCCGGTGGGCGACCTCCTGCCGGCGGTCATCGACGAGGCGGCCCGCAACCCCGAGCTCCGCGTCCGCCTCGATGCCCACATCGCGTCGCGCCGGGCTCCGTTGCGAGCGGCGCTGGCCCGAGCCGAGGCCCGCGGCGAGCTGCGCCCCGGCGTCGACCAGGAGCTGGCCGCCGACCTGCTCGCCGGGCCGATCTTCACCCGCCTGCTCATCACCGGCGGATCGCTGACGAGCCCGCTCGCGGCGGACATCGTCGACGCTGTCCTGGACGGCATCCTGGCCTGAGGCGTGCCGGCACCGCCTCCGGCGAGGGGTAGAAAGGCGGCGTGGACGTCAGCGATGCTGAGATCGTCGATCCCGTTGCCGGCCTCCTCCTTCGACGGATCGTCGTCGGCCCCTTCCGCACGAACTGCTGGGTGTTCGGTCCCCTCGACGGCGACGCCGCCGTCGTGGTCGATCCGGGTGCCGAAGCAGGGCGCATCCTCGATGCCACCACCGACCGGCGGGTCGAGGCCATCGTCCTGACCCACACCCACGGCGACCACGTCGGTGCCCTCGACGAGGTGGCCGAGGCCACGGGGGCGCCGGTGCGGGCCCATCCGGCCGAGGCCGAGGTGTCGCCGAGACCCTGGCGGGCCGGGCTCGGGCAGGCCTCGCCCTTGGTCGAAGGCGACCGGGTGCGGGTCGGATCGGTCGAGGCGGCGGTGTGGCACACGCCCGGGCACACTCCGGGCGGCGTGGCCCTGAGGCTCCCCGGCCATGTCCTCGTGGGCGACACGCTCTTCCCCGGCGGGCCGGGCGCCACGCGGTGGCCGTACTCCGACTTCCCGACCGTCATCGACAGCATCCAGCGGGTCCTGTTCGCCCTCCCGGACGACACGGCGGTGCACCCCGGCCACGGCCACGACACCACGATCGGGACCGAACGTCCCGCCCTGCCCGCATGGATCGAGCGGGGCTGGTGACCGCCACGAGACCGGCCGGCATCCGCTTGCATCGAGCGTTCGTGGTCGGTGCCGTCGTGGCTGCTCCCCGGTCGGGCTAGGCGTGCGGGCGCTGGCGGTCGAGCCGGGTGTGGGCGGCTCGGCCGGCCTGGTCGATCTCCCCGGACTGCCGACCGACGACCCCGCCGGCTACCGCGCCTACGACGGGCAGCTCCTCGTCGAGACCCGGGCCGTCGGGATGTGCGGCACCGACAGGGAGATCGTCGCCGGCGCCTACGGCACGGCGCCGCCCGGCTACCGCCTCCTGGTGCTGGGCCACGAGGCCGTGGGCCAGGTCCGCGTCGCCCCGCCCGGCAGCGGCTTCGCGCCGGGGAACTGGGTGGTGCCCATCGTGCGGCGACCCGACCCGGTGCCGTGCGCCAGCTGTGCCGCCGGCGAGTGGGACATGTGCCGCAACGGCCGCTACACCGAGCACGGCATCGTAGGCGCCGACGGGTTCGCCCGCCCCGCGTTCGTCCTCGATCCCGCCTTCGCCGTGCGGGTGCCCGACAGCCTCGGCGAGCTCGCCGTCCTGGTGGAGCCGACCAGCGTGGTGGCCAAGGCCTGGGAGCAGATCGAGCGCATCGGCGGCCGATCGGCCTGGGCGCCGGCGAACGTCCTCGTCACCGGAGCCGGCCCGATCGGGCTGCTGGCCGCGTTGCTCGCCCGCCAGCGCGGCCTGGCCACACGGGTGCTCGACCGGGTCACCGACGGCCCCAAGCCCGAGCTCGTCGCCGACCTCGGCGCCCGGTACGACACCGGGCCGGTGGCCGGCCAGGGGGTGGCCCCCGACGTGGTGATCGAGTGCACGGGCGCCGGGACGGTGGTGCTGGATGCAGTCGCCGCGACCGGTCCGAGCGGCATCGTGTGCCTGACCGGCCTGTCTACCGGGAGCCGGGCCGTGGAGCTCGACGCCGGAGGCTGGAACCGGCGGCTGGTGCTCGAGAACGACGTGGTGTTCGGCAGCGTCAACGCCAACCGCCGCCACTACGAGGCGGCCGTGTCCGCCCTCACCCGGGCCGACCCCGCCTGGCTGCGACGGCTGATCACCCGGCGGGTGCCGCTCGAGCGCTGGCGGGTCGCCCTGGACAGGCGCCCCGACGACGTCAAGGTGGTGCTGACGTTCGAGGGGTGAGGCCGATCGTCGGGCTCGGCGCCGGCGCTAGCCTCGGCGCAGTGCTGCGGGTCGAGGACCTGGACCACATCGTGCTCGTCGTGGCCGACGTCGAGCGCTCGGTCGCCTGGTACCGCGACCTGCTGCGTCTCGAGGTGCTGCGCCTGCAGGAGTGGAAGGACGGGACGGTGCCGTTCCCCTCGGTGCGGGTCAACGCCGGCACGATCATCGACATCCTCGCCGGGGAGCGCACTGGCACCAACGTCGACCACCTGTGCCTCGCGGTGGCCATCACCGACCTGGCGGCGGTGGCGGAGTCGGGTCGCTTCGACGTGGTCGACGGCCCGGTGACGCGCTGGGGCGCCCGAGGCCTGGCGACGTCGCTCTACGTCCGCGACCCGGACGCCAACCTGGTCGAGCTGCGCCACTACGGCTGAGGTCGGGTCGGTCAGCGCGAGAGCATGCGGCCCACGGCGCCCATGAGCTCGTCGGCCTGGGCCTCGGGGCCCTCCGGCCCACCCTTCCCGCCGGCCAGGCAGTGGCGGGCATGGCCGTCGAGCAGGCCGAGCGCCACCTTGTCGAGGGCTGCCCGCACGGCGTTGATCTGCGTCAGGACGTCGATGCAGTAGCGGTCCTCCTCGACCATGCGGGCGATGCCGCGCACCTGGCCCTCGATGCGGGCCAGCCGGTCGTCGAGCTGCTGCTTGTCGGCGGTGTAGCCCCGTGCCACGTTCCCTCCTGTTCGTCGCCGTACACAGTACCCCCGTATAGTAGCACGGGTCGCTCGGTCTTCGACGCGGAGGCCGCGCCTGCCGCGGTGTTCGCGTCAAGGACCCGGGGAGAGGGTGGACGGAGCTGCGTGTGCGCCGGTCGGTCCGGTGGCAGGGCGTGCGACCATGGCCGGCGTGACGGGAACGCCGGCCGGCGACGGCGTAAGGAGCGGGGGCCGAGGTCGGGCGTCGAGGCTGCGGCTGGCCGCCGGCGTGGCCGGGCCGGCGGCGTTCGGTGGCTCGTGGGCCGTCCTGGGTGCCCGGGCCGAGGACTACTCGCCCATCACCGATCCCATCAGCCGGC
>Ga0187892_10007998_pt1 | contig 14704 bp, 15 predicted proteins | sample MA1701073metaG_FD_139345 | JGI IMG/M metagenome (GOLD analysis project Ga0187892, IMG submission 139345) | Bio-ooze microbial communities from a basaltic lava cave in the Kipuka Kanohina Cave System on the Island of Hawaii, USA - MA170107-3 metaG ... | reverse complement strand
GCGGCCGTCGGACTTGACCGGGAAGACGAACATGCCGCGCATGCTGATCTGGCGCGGCAGCGACTTTTGCAGCACGCGCGGGTCGCGGCCGAAGTCTTCCACCCAGAGCGGTTCCCCCGATTGCCACACGGTGCCCACCAGCCCGACGCCGCGAGCGACCGCCACGTCGCGCGCGCCTCGCGTGTACTGCTCGAGATCGTCGCCGCTGACATGCCAAGCCTCGCCCAGGCGCATCACGCCCGCTGGGTCGTCGGCCCGCCAGTAGGCGCCGTGCTCCCAGTTCTCGGTCTCGCACACCGCCTGGATCACCGCGCCCAAGGCCGGCGACGCATCGTCGGCATCGGCCAGGCAGCGCGCTACCGCGTGCTCCAGCCGCAGCAACTGCTCGGCGCGCTCGGACGCCGTGACGTCCCTGCCGATGCCGCGGTAGCCGCGAAACCGGCCCCGCTCGTCGAACACGGGATTGCCGCTTATGCAGACGTGACGCACCTGCCCCCGGTTATCGCGCCGCTGGTAGGTGAAGTCGCGGAAGGGACGATGCGCTTGCAACGTCGCGCGGTGCGCCTTCCACTGCGCGTCGCTGACACCGAACACCGGCAGTTCCCAGGACGTCTTGCCCTGGTCCGTATCGGGTCGCGGCGCCGCGTGCTGCGCCGGATCGCCGCGGCGTGATGTGAAGCGGAAGTTCTGATCCTGTTCCCAGTACCAGACGGACGACAGTTCGCACAGGCTGCGGAAGCGCGCTTCGCTGTCGCGCAATGCGGCCAGCGCGTCGAACGACGGGCGCGTGTCGTCCTCGCTGTCGGCGCAGCCGACAGCCGGAGACCCGCGCCGCTGCTCGCTGTTCATGTCGCTCAGACTTCCACTTCGTATCCTGCTGCATCGGCGGCTGCCGTGGCGACTTGAGTTCCCGCGGGATTCGCGTTGAATTCGCAGGGCACTGCCGCAGGAAGTGCTGGTCCATTTGCGCGTGTTGCGCTAGGCGTCACGCTTGCGGCATTTGCGCGGAAAATCACGGCTGGGCGGCATTGGCAATGCCAACGGTTGGGTCGTGGGCTGGGGAATGGGGCCGCGCGGTGAAGTCGGTTGAATTTTCTCGATGGTTGGCAGGGAGCTTGGCGTGGTCGACTACATACCGTTCGGGGTGATCCTGGTCAGGGTGATCTCGACGGCGCATGTCACACCGATCGCGCCGGGGCGGCTTCGCAGAAACGCCGGACGTCAAACATGACGCGCGCTCGCATTGTCGTCACGCGGCGGATCTTTCCAGGTCTGATAGCTGAGCTCGAAGCGACGCGCGACGTCGTAGCCAACCAGGACGACGTCGTTCTTGCGCCTGAGGAACTGGCGCGCCGCTTGGAGACAGCCGATGGCGCGCTGCTGACCGCCGGAGAACCTGTCGACGCTGCGCTACTGGCGCGTTGCCTACGACTGAAGGTCGCCAGCAATATCGCGGTCGGCTACAACAACATCGATCTCGCGGCGTGCACGCAATTCGGTGTCGCGGCCACCAACACGCCCGACGTACTCAACGAAGCGACCGCCGATCATGCTTGGGCGCTGTTGATGGCGGCTGCGCGCCGCGTCGGCGAGTCGGAGCGATTTCTTCGCGCGGGCCAGTGGCAGCGCTGGGAGTTCGAGATGTTTCTCGGCGCGCCGGTGGGCGGCGCCACACTCGGCGTGCTGGGAATGGGCCGGATCGGACGCGCGATCGCGCGCCGTGCGTCCGGCTTCTCGATGCAGGTGCTGTATCACAACCGAACACGCCTGCCCGCCGACGAGAACGGCGCGGTATGGCTAAGTAAGGAAGAACTGCTGCGCGCGTCGGACCACGTGATCGTCACCGTCCCGTACTCGGCGTCGACACATCATCTGCTCGGCGCGGATGAACTGAAGCTGATGAAATCGACGGCGGTGCTCGTCAATCTCGCGCGTGGCGGCGTGGTTGACGACAATGCGCTAATCGATGCGCTGCGAGAAAAGCGCATCGCGGCCGCAGGTCTCGACGTCTTCGAAAACGAGCCGAACCTGCGCCCAGGCTTTCTGAAACTGGACAATGTGGTGCTCACTCCGCACATCGCGTCGGCCACCGCGCCGACGCGCGAGGCGATGGCGCGGCTGGCGATGCGCAACCTGGATGATGTGCTGCGCGGTCAACGACCGGTCGCGTTACTGAACCCGGAGGTTTGGGAGCGCCGGCGATAGGGGAGGTGCAACGATGTCCGACATCAAAATGGTTCGCCGTCATTCGTTGACGCTGAAGCAGGCAAAAGCGGCGGCGCAGAAGGCGGCCGACAAGCTCGCGCAGGAATACGACCTCGAAAGCGAATGGGACGGCGACACGTTGCGCTTCGAGCGCAGCGGCGTGTCAGGAGCCATGCACGTGACCGACTCGGAAGTCGAGCTCACGGTAAAGCTTGGTCTGTTGCTGCGGGCGTTCAAGGCCAGCTTCGAGGAACACATCGATGCCAGTCTGACCCAGGCGCTCGTCACGCCGCGCGGTAAGGCGGGGAAGCGAACTGCTTGATCGGAACGAGGGGACTCGGCAGCCCCTCGTGCACCCCCAGGCGAGGTCAACGCACACGGCTTGTGGTGTCGGAATCACAAGGTCAACGCATAAGTCTCGTGGTCAGCCTTTCAGTTCCTCGACCAGCGCGACGTACTGCGTCATCGCGTCGTCGGCTTTCGTCCCCTTGATCTCGCTCCACGCGTCCCACTTTGCGCGGCCGACCATGTCGGTGAAACCGGGGCGCTTGCCTTCCACGTCACCGGCGGTGGCCTGCTTGTATAGCGCGTAAAGCTTCAGCATCGTGGCGTTGTCCGGCCGCTCGGGCAGGTTCTTTGAATCCGCCGCGGCCTTTTCAAAACTCGCCTTTAGGTCGCTCATCGTCGGTCTCCTGTCTTCAGTAAGGGCGCGAAGCTATCATGCCTACCGACTTCTTGCGGGACAGACCACGCAGTCAACCGTCCTCTTGCGGGACAGACCATGCAGTCAACCGTCCTCTTGCGGGACAGACCACGCAGTGCTCTGTCCCCAACCATATCTAGAGAGATGAGACATCCATGACCTCATTCCTAACCCGCCGCAGCCGCATGTCCCCGGTGGACACGGCGTGGCTGCGCATGGACAGCCCGGGCAATCTGATGATGATTGTCGGCGTCGATGTGTTCGAAGGCGCGGTCGATGTCGATCGCCTGCGGCGCGTGCTCGAAACAAAGCTGCTTGCGTACGACCGCTTCCGCTGCCGCGCGGTCGTCGATCCGACCGGCGCCTGGTGGGAAGAATGCGAGCACTTTGATATCAATCAACATCTGATCCGAATCGGCCTGCCGGGGCAGGGCAGCAAAGAGGATCTGCAGAACCTTGTGGCGCAACTCGCGTCGCAATCGCTCGACCACGCGCGGCCGTTGTGGCAGATGCACCTGGTAGAGAACTATCACGGCGGCGCCGCACTGATCGTACGGATCCATCACTGCATTGCTGATGGCATTGCGCTGAACGGTGTGCTGCTGTCGCTTGCGAGCGCGGATGCGAACGCGAGTGACGAACCCGCAGCTCGCCGCGCGAAACAGGGTTCGCGCGGCCCGCTCGATGCGCTGCTGCGCCCGTTTACGGCCGCGACCGTCAAGGCGCTTGGCGCCGGTGGCGAGTTCGCCGCACGCGCGATCTCCGCGTCGCGCGCGATGCTGGTCGATCCGAAGATCGCGAGCGACGCTGCGGGCGACGCGGTGCGAATGGCCGCGCGCGCAACCAGGGACGCCGCCGCGCTCGCGCTGATGGCGAGCGACACGGCGACGAGCCTGAAAGGCAAACCGTGCGGATCGAAGGCGGTCGCATGGTGCGAGCCGCTGCCGCTTGCCAATGTGAAAGCGGTCGGGCGCGCGATCGGTTGTTCGGTCAACGATGTGCTGCTCGCATGCGCGGCCGGCGCGATGCGCGAATACCTGGCCTCGCGCGGCGACCGGCTCGACGGTGCCGAATTGCGGGCGATGGTGCCGGTCAACCTGCGCGGCTCCAACACAGCAAACTCGCTCGGCAACAAATTCGGTCTTGTGCCGCTGCTGCTCCCCATCGGCATCGAGCATCCGCTCGAGCGCGTGCTCGAAGTGCAGCGCCGCATGAACGATCTGAAAGGCGGCACGATGCCGATTCTCGCGATGGCCGTGCTCGGACTTGTCGGCGCCGCGCCACGCTTCGTGCAGCGTCAGGCGCTTGACATGCTCGCAAGCAAAGCGACCGCCGTGATGACCAACGTACCTGGGCCGCAGGAGGCGCTCTACATGGCCGGCGCCAAGATCAAGCAGATGATGTTCTGGGTGCCGCAAAGCGGAGACATCAGCGTCGGCGTGTCGATCCTCTCGTACGACGGCGGCGTGCAGTTCGGCGTCGTTACCGATCGCAGCGTTTGCGCCGAGCCGCAGAAAATCATCGATCGATTCGCGCCCGAATTCGAGAAACTCGTCTATGCGCTGTTGCTCGCGCCGTGGGATGAAACGGTCGATTCCTCGGTCGCAAGCAAGGCGCTGGCGGCGACTGAAGCGGTGGCCGATGTCGCGAGCCATCTTGGTGATCGCGCGCAAGCGAAGGGAAATGGCGAGGCGACGATTCCTGCCGCGCCGAAGCCACCCGGAATGCGCAAGCGCAAGTCGGCTTTCGCGACCGCTCGAGCGCAAGCGGGGAGATGACCGGCGCCTCTCTTGTCGACGCGCTGCTATTCGACTTCGGCAACGTCCTTGTCGAGATCGACCTTCAGCGGGCGTTCGCGTCCTGGGCGGCGGCGTCGGGCACATCGGCAGCGGCGATCGCTGGGCGCTTTCGAATTGACGCAGCGTATGAGGCGCACGAACGAGGAGAGATCGACGCTTCCGAATACTTCGCGTCGTTACGCCGCTCTCTCGGCATCAACCTGTCGGGTCAACAGTTTCTTGCCGGCTGGAATGCGATTTTTCTCGATGAAGCGAGTGGCATGCGTCGACTGCTGCGCCATCTTTCCGGCGTGCTGCCGCTCTATCTGTTTTCGAACACGTGCGAATGCCACAAGCGAGTCTGGATGAACCGGTACAAGGAGTTGTTGCAGCCGTTTTCGCAGATGTTCCTGTCGTGTGGACTGGGCATGCGCAAGCCCGATCCGGAAGCATTCAAGGAAATTGCGCGGCGCATAGGTGTTGCGCCGGGCCGCATCGCGTTCTTCGACGATCTGGCCGAGAACGTTCGAGGTGCCGGGGCGGCGGGTTTGGTAGCTTTTCAGGCTTCGTCATCCGCCGATATCACGGCAGTGCTGAAGGACATTGTTGGATCGTTCGGAGTTTTGCAAAACACGGTGCAGTGACGCTTGCCGCGCGATGTTGTCGGAGACTTGCATGTATCCATGGTTCTGGTTCTGGGCGCCGCAGATTCACCTTCCGTTCAGCGGCAGCGTCGCGCAGGAGATCGCGCCCGACACGGACTGGTTTTTCGATTCCATTCGCCCGGAGGCGGGAAACGGCGACGTTGAAAAGAAAATCTTCGAGGTCGCGTCCTACGGTCGACAGCTCGGACTCATCACCGAGGTGTTGCTCGCGCTCGCCGATGGCGAAACCGTTGACCGGGAAACGGCCGCGCAGTCGCTCGAGCGACTGAAGCAGATCCAACGCGAGGTCGAGGACGTGAAACGCACGAACACGACGCGCACGGCGGACGCTGCGATCGCGTTGCTGCGCAAGCTGCGCGACAGCGACCGCCGGGAACTCGAACGCGTTCTTGCCGTCTTCGACGCCGAGACGCGCGGCGTATCGCTCGATCGGCGGCAGGCGCAGATCGGACACCGCCCGGAAGGAAAATCCTGATGTCCACGCTCGCCTTGTTCCGCGAAGATGCCTACTTGCGCGAAGGCGACGCGACGGTGATGCGGGTTTTTGACGACGGCATCGAACTGGACCGCACGGTGTTCTATCCGCACGGCGGTGGCCAGGCGGGCGACAGCGGCGCGTTTACGCTCGCTGATGGCACCCGCCTGCGCGTAACCGACAGCCGCAAGAGCAAGCGCGATGGCGCCACACCGGATGACACGCTGCACCTGCTGGAAGGCGAGGATTGGCGCGTGCGGCTTGCGCCCGGAGTCGGCGTTCACGCAGCGATCGACTGGGACAAGCGCTATCGCCACATGCGTTATCACACCGCCACGCATCTGCTGTGCGCGGTCGTGCGCGAACTGGTCGACGGTTGCAGCATCACCGCTGACTACGCGCGGCTCGATTTCGCAATGACGGCTCTGCTGGACAAGGAAACGGTGCAGGCGGAGCTCGACCGATTGATTGCCGAGGCGCACCCGGTGACGAGCGAATGGATCACCGACGAAGAAATGCTCGCGAACCCGCAGCTTGTCAAGAGCATGAGCGTCAGCCCGCCACTGGGCTTCGGTCGCGTGCGCCTGCTGCGCGTGCACGATGTTGATCTTCAGCCCTGCGGCGGCACACACGTGAAGAACACAAGCGAGATCGGCGCGGTACGCGTCGTGAAAATCGAAAAGAAATCCGCGCGGACGCGACGGGTTGTACTGGAGTTAATTGATCCCCCTCTCCCCCAACCCCTCGGGAGAGGGGAGAAAGACGCCGTATGAACGATCAAGGCTATCTACGACAACCAACGATCCGCGGCGACGCGATCGTGTTTGTGTGCGACGACGATCTGTGGCGCGTGGAGTCAGCAAGCGGTGCCGCTCGCCGGCTGACCGCCGGACTGGGCGAGCCGTCGACACCGGCGCTATCGCCCGACGGCAAGTGGCTCGCTTTCGTCGGGCGCGACGAGCAACATCCTGAGGTCTATCTGATGCCGGGCGAAGGCGGGCCGGCACGGCGAATGACCTGGCAGGGTCCCGATGTCATGGTGCGCGGCTGGACGCCGGACGGAAAAATCCTATTCGTGACGACGTGGGGCCAACCGTTTTTTCGCAACTACCGCGCGTTCACGCTCGGCATTGACGGCGGACTGCCCGAGCTGCTCCCACTCGGGCAGGTCAATCACCTCGCATTCGGACCGAAGGGCGCGCGCGTTATCGGCCGCAACACCGCGGATCCCGCGCGCTGGAAGCGCTATCGCGGCGGGACGGCCGGCCATCTGTGGATCGATAGCTCGGGTGCCGGCGAGTTTCGCCGGATGGACGAACTCGCCGGCAACATCACGAGCCCGATGTGGCTCGGAGATCGCATCTGGTACCTGTCGGACTTCGAGGGCGTCGGCAATCTGTACTCATGCAAGGCGGACGGCGGCGACAGGCGCCGGCACACGCATCACGACGACTACTACGCACGCCACGCGAGCACCGACGGTCGCCGCATCGTCTATCAGTGCGGCGCATCGATCTGGCTGTTCGATCCTGCCGCCGATCGCACGCAGCGCCTTGACATCCGCGTGCCGGCCCACCGTACGCAGGCGGCGCGGCGCTTCGTCGCGGCCGCCGATCATCTGGCTGGATTCCGGCTGCATCCGGCCGGCCACAGCCTCGCCGTCGAAGCGCGCGGCAAGATGTTTTCGTTCGCGTTGTGGGAAGGAGCGGTGCGGCAGCACGGCGCGCCTGACGGCGCACGTTATCGGCACGCGCAGTGGCTGAGCGAGGACCCCTCTCCCCAACCCTCTCCCGCAAGGGGAGAGGGTGGCGGCGATACCCTCGTCGCGATCTCCGATGCGAGCGGCGAAGAGCGCATCGAGGTACACCGCGCCGGCGATAGCCGAACCCTGCCCGACGACATCGGCCGCGTGGTGACGGCGGCCGCCGCGCCGCGCGGCAATCGCCTCGCGCTGGCGAACCATCGCAACGAGGTAATGATCGCGGATCTCGATGCAGACGCAGTGCGGGTGGTCGATCGCAGCGATTCCGGCCGCACTGAAGAGCTTGCGTGGTCGCCCGACGGCGCCTGGCTCGCGTATTCGTTTTGGACGGGACCTCGCCACGTTGCGATCAAACTGCATGAGGTCGCAAGCGGCATCAGCACGCTCGTCACACAGCCGGAGTTTCGCGACTGGAGCCCGGCCTTCGATCCTGACGGGAAATACCTGTACTTCTTGTCGGTGCGCACCTTCGATCCGGTGTACGACGCAGTGCAGTTCGAGTTGAGCTTTCCGCGCGCGGCGCGGCCGTACCTCATCGCCTTGCAGGCGGATGCAGCACCGCCGTTCGAGCCGAAGCCGAAAGGCATGAAGCACAAAGTAGAAAAGCCGGATGCGCCGGCCGAGGTCGCACCGATACGCATCGATCTCGATGGCATCGCTCGCCGTGTGGCGGCGTTCCCGGTGCCCGAGGGTCGCTACAGCCAGATCGCCGGGGCGCGCGGCCGCGCGGTGTGGACATCGATGCCGATCGCCGGCGCGCATGGTCGGGGCGGACACAAGGAAACTCCGGGCAAACTCGAGGTTTTCGACTTCGACTCGATGCGCACGCACACGCTGTCCGAATGCGCCGATTCATTCGTGATGTCGCACGACGGCGCGACACTAGTCTTGCGTGACGGCAACCGGCTGCGTGCGCTCGACGCGACCTGCAAACCGAACGGCAAGGAAGAAAAGAAAAACGGCGATGCGCCGTCGCGCGAGAGCGGCTGGATCGATCTGGCGCGCGTGCGCGTGTCGGTTGAGCCGCGCGCCGAATGGCGCCAGATGCTGCGGGAAGTGTGGCGGCTGCAGCGCGATCACTTCTGGGTGCCCGACATGTCGGGCGTCAACTGGAACGGCATCTACGAAGGCTATGCGCCACTGCTCGAGCGCGTTGCCACGCGCAGCGAGCTGTCCGACCTGATCTGGGAATTGCAAGGGGAACTCGGCACGTCGCACGCGTACGAATTTGGCGGCGATCATCGCCGACCGCCGCCGGTAGCGCTGGGTCAACTTGCGGTCGATGTGCGACTCGCCGGCGATGGGGCAAGTTATGAACTGGTTCACATCGCCGGCGGCGACGCGTGGGACGCGGGCGCGGACTCGCCGCTGAACGCAGTCGGGGTACAGGCGCGCGCCGGAGAAAAAATCGTCGCGGTCAACGGACAGCGCGTCTCGCGCGAGCGGCCGCCGCAGTCGCTGCTCGTGCATCAGGCCGGTATCAAGGTTGAACTCGAACTCGCGGCCGCCGATGGATCGGCCACGCGCAAGGTGCTGGTCCATACGTTGACGGACGAAGTGCCGGCTCGTTATCGCGCATGGGTCGAACACAATCGGCGGTTGGTTCACGAGCGATCCGGCGGCAAGGTCGGCTACCTGCATCTGCCCGACATGATGTCGGCCGGCTTCGCCGAGTTTCACCGCTACTTCGCGGCCGAGGCAGACCGCGATGGTTTGCTCGTCGATCTGCGCTACAACCGCGGTGGACACGTGTCGCAATTGCTGCTGGAGAAAGTCGCCCGCAAGCGCATCGGCTACGACCTGTCGCGCTGGGGAAAACCGGAGCCGTATCCAGCGGAAGCGCCGCTCGGCCCGGTCGTTGCGTTGACCAATGAACACGCGGGGTCGGACGGCGACATCTTTTCGCACTGTTTCAAGTTGATGAAGATCGGGCGGCTCGTCGGCAAGCGCACCTGGGGCGGCGTGATCGGCATCAATCCGCGGCACAAGCTCGCCGATGGAACCGAGACCACGCAGCCGGAGTATTCATTCTGGTTCAGCGACGTTGGCTGGGCGGTGGAGAACTATGGCACCGATCCCGAGATCGAGGTCGACAACGCGCCGCAGGACGCGGCTGCCGGTCGCGATCGACAGCTTGAAACCGCGCTCGAGGTCACGTTGGCGGCTGTACGCGAGGCGGGCACGCTGCGCCCGGAATTCGGGCCGCGACCGCAGCTTGCGCGCAAGCCATTGCCGCGATGAACGACGTCCTCGATTTCTGGTTTGGCGGGCCGCAGGAGCGGTGGTTCACCCAATCGGATGCGACCGACGAAGCGATCCGCACGAGTTTCGGCGGCACGATCGAAGCCGCGCTGCGCGGTGAGTTCAAGGAGTGGACTGCAACGCCGCGCGGCGCGCTCGCATTGATCATCGTGCTCGACCAGTTCACCCGCAACATCTTTCGCGACACGCCCGCAATGTTTGCGGGCGATGCGCGGGCGCGCGAGCTTGCGCGAGCGCTGGTCGCAAGCGGCGATGATCAGGAACTCGCGCCGGGCGAGAGATGGTTTGTCTACATGCCGTTCGAGCACTCCGAGTCGATGGCTGATCAACACGAATCGATGCGCCTTTTCTCTGCGCTGGCCGACCAGACCGGATTGACCGAGCCGGTGCAATGGGCGCGCAAGCACTTCGATGTCATTGCGCGGTTCGGCCGGTATCCGCATCGCAACGCGCTGCTCGGCCGCGAATCGACGACCGAGGAGATGGAATTTCTGGCCCAGCCAGGCTCGCGCTTTTGAGGCAGAAGTTGCTGTCGTTCCCGCGCAGAGCCTGCCCCCCGCGAAGGCGGGGGCGGTGTCCTGTGACCTTACGACGCTGGATTCCCGCTTTCGCGTGGCTTTCGCCGGAATGACAAGATGCTTAGGTGTCCCCTCGCTTTGTCTCTACCGTCAACCCCTTGTAGAGCACTGCACCGGTCGGCCGGTTCAACGGCGAACCGCCGTAGGGCTCGAGCGTAATTTCGAACAACTGACCTTCTTTCAATCCGGGTAGCTTCGCAGACGGTACCGAAGCTGGCCTGTTCGGCTCGACGAGGCCAAGTGACACGGGGCCTTGCGCGCGATCGATCAACGTCCAGAACTGCAATGTCTGATTGGCCGCGACCGTTTGCTTGACGAGAGGGGTCAGACGCACCGCCGCGCCGGGCGCTGCCTGAACGATCCAGCCGGGAGTGCGGTCGGGCGCTTCAAGCACGGCGACATAGACGATCTGAGACTCCGCGGGCGCTCGGACGAGCGCCAGCACCGCAAGCAGCGCGATGGACGCCGCGATGGCCGCGGCCGAAGCCCAGCGCCAGAACGCAAGACTTTCCCAGAATCCAGCGCGCGCCGTTTGCCTCGCGCGCGGTGCTGCCGCGCGGGATAGCCCTCGTTCGATTGCCGGCCACAGCTTCGGGTCCGGTTCGAGCGGCGGCACCACATCAGCAACCGATACGAACTGCGTCTGCCAGAACGCGACCGCGTTTCGAAGGCGCGCGTCGCCGGCGAGGTCGCGTTCGACCGCCGCGCGCGCGTCATCGTCAAGCAAGCCGAGCACGTATTCGCCGGCACGCAGATCAGGATCATCGGGCAGCATCGGAGTCATGACAGGCACTCGCGCAGCGCGATCAAACCGCGTCGGATGCGTCCTTTGACGGTGCCGAGCGGCGTCTTCAGCCGTCCCGCGATCTGTTCGTGGGTGAAACCGTCGATGAACGCGAGCAGGATCATCGAGCGGCGCGGCTCGCCAAGCCGCTCGAGGCAACGCCGCAGCGCAGCCTCATCCGAAATGCGCGCGACGAGCGACAGCGGATCCTCGGCGGAATCGGCGATGTTCTCGAACAGCTCGTCCTCGCCGGGCACTTCGCGCGCGGTTTCGCGCAGCTTGCTGATGGCGCGATGCCGGACCACCGTGTAAATCCAGCCGCGCGCGGAGCCGAGCTCGCGCTTGTAGGTGGTTGCCTTCTGCCAGATCTGCAACATTGCGTCGTGCACGACCTCCTGCGCAAGATCGCGCCGCCGCAAGATCCGAAACGCCACGCCCAGCAGGCGCCGCACCTCAACGTCGTACAGCTTCTTCAGCGCCTGCGCGTCGCCGCGCGCGCATGCGGCAACGGCCGCCTCGTAGTCGAAGCCGGCCGCAACCATCGCGGGCTCAGCGGTCGCCGTCATGGGTTAGCGTCGAATTGGCGGGTACTACGCGCGAAGCTGACGTTTGGATGCGTGAAGGGGAAGACATCGCCGATCACTCCGTTGAGACTGTAAGGCACACGGATCGTCGGTCGCAAGGGCCAGTTCATTGCGACAGGTTTGGGAGCCGGCCAGAAAACAAGCGCATCATCCGACTCGGCTTGTCGCATTGAACGCAGGGAGACGTCAATGAGGATTGCACGGGTACTCGTCGCGCTGTCGCTGGTCGCGACGTGCACTGTCGCCGCGGCACAGGACAAGGTTGCGTATCACATCAGCGATGCCGCAATGCAAGCTCTCGGCGGCCTGCGCAACGTCAAGAATCATCTCGATACGGATCCGTCGGCGCAGATCACCGTCGTGTCCCATGCGACCGGCGTGGATTTCCTCATGATCGACGCCAAGGATCGCAACGGCAATCCGTATGAAGTAGCGGTGCACGAGCTCGTTCGCCGGGGTGTGAAGTTCGAGGTGTGCGAGATCACGCTGAAGAATCGCAACTTGAAGAAAGAACAGTTCATCCAGGAAGCGAGCTTCACCCCATCAGGCGTCGTGCGGCTCGCGAAACTTCAGATACAGGGTTTTGCTTACATCAAGCCTTGACCGTCCATGTTGTGCCTTCAATCTTCCATTTCGGCCTTCGCCAGCTCCACATCGAGCCGTTCCATCGCATCGGCGGCATCGACCGCGGCGGCTTCGCCGTAGAGCTTTTCAGCCTGCGCGAGCGCCTTCTTTCCCTCAAGCATCACGAGGCCATTCGCGTGTTCAATGCGCGCAATCGCTGAGCGCGGATTCAGTTTCAGCGCGGTCTCGAAGTGCTTCAAGCCCACGTCCTTCTTCGCGCCGTAGGTCATGCCGCCCAGCATCGCGCCTACCTTGTCGATGATCTCGGCGTGATAAGTGCCGAGCGCGATATGCGCGTCGGCATGCTTCGGCGCAAGCTTCACCGCGGTATCCAGCGCGTTCTTCACTTTCGTGCCGATGCCCTGCGATAGCGCCTTGACGATGGAAATGCCCTGCGAATAGCGGCCGAGTGCATATGCCTGCCAGTAAAAGGCGTTGGCGTTCTTCGCGTCGGACTCCTGTTGCTTTTCCGCGCGGGTCGCCACTTCTTCGAACAGGGCGAGCTTGGCCTTGTCGTTGTCTTCGAGATAGTTGGCATAGATCGACTGCGCCTTGTTGGCGAGCGTGATCCCGGCGCCGCCGGCTTTCAGTCCTAGCTCGCAGGCCTTCTGAAACTCGCCCGCGTGAAACGCGATCCAGCCTTCGAGCACTGCGTCGGATTTCGGCAGCGGTTCGGTATCGCCCTTATGCAGCCGGTCCCATTCCTTCTTTAGCGTGGCGGCGGTGTACACGTACTTCTTGTCTGGATACGGAAACTTTGACCACGGCATGGATATCTCCTCGGGAAGACGGCTACCTATATTCGGCGGACAGTTTTTCGAACAACCCGCGCGCGTCGCCGGTCAGATATGGCGCCGCAAGTGCCATCACCTGATAGCACCCGCGCGATACGGCTTGCGAAACAAAATCGGGCTCCGAAAACCTGCGCGGATTCAGAACGTATTCGTAGGACAGCCAATACGTGGCGAGCACAACCATGTTGGTCGCCAGCGAATCGATTTCTGCTCGCGTCGCCTGCAACTGCCCCTGCCGCGCCAGCCCGTCGGCCAGCCAGCGTGCGGTTTTCACCTTCTGCGCGAGCAGCGACTTGAAGCGCAGTTCGAACGTACGGTTGTTGATCAGCAGATTGGCCAGGTCGCGGTAGAAGAAGCGGTACTTCCAGATCAGCTCGAACAGCAGGTGCAGGAAGAGCCACGCGTCCTCGACGTTTGGCAGGCGTTCCTCGCCGGTTCGCGTTGCCGTGGGAGCTGCCAGCAGATGGTCGATCTCTTTTTCGAACTGCTGATAGATGTTGTTGACGATGTCGTCCTTGTTCTTGAAGTGGTAGTACAAGTTGCCCGGCGAGATGTTCATCTCTTCGGCGATGATGGTGGTGTTGACGTTGGGTTCGCCGAATTCGTTGAAGAGCCGCAGCGAGACTTCAAGTGTGCGTTCGCGCGTGCGACGCGGCGGCTTGCGTTCCATCGGGCGCGGAGGATAACGCGACCCGGGCGGGTCCAGCCGTGCAAGGGTCATCCCGGCGCACGCCGGGCGACCCAGCGATTTTCATGCGACTCTGGATTCCGGCTAGTGCCGGAATGACGAGCGCTTAGGCTGCCGACTTGCGAGCGCGAGGTGCGCGCGACTTCGTCACCGTGCCGCCGGACAGCTTGCGGACCGCTGCGGTCAGTTCTTCCACGCGCCGGGTCAGATCGCCAACATCCTTGTTCGACGGCACACCCAGGCGGGCCAGCGCGCGCTCGACGCGCTGCTCGAAGATGCCTTCGAGTTTGTCCCAGGTGCCATTGGCCTGCTTCTGAAACTGACCGGCCATCTTGGTCATCTTGTCGCTGACTTCGCCAACCCTCTCTTCTGTGGTTTTCATCGTGCGCTTGTGCAGCGAGTTGCCTTCCTTGACCAGTGCCTGAAAAACCTTCTGCCCTTCTTCCTGCGCCTTGGCAAATGCGCCCAGGCCCGCCAGCCAGATCTGCTGCGCCGATTCCTTGATTGCGGACGCGAGGTGACTGTCCTGTGCTGCGCCTTCGGCGAGTTCTTTCAGCCGCTTGACCATCGTGTGCTCCTTCTACCAGTGGACGAATCGAATGCGGCGCAGTCTAGGAAGGGGCGCTAGAGGGGACAAACTAAAGGCTCCGCCGCGCCGCGTGGCGAGTGGCCTGCAACGGTCGATTCGAGAGGGAAAGGCGTGCCTGCGCGAGCCGAGTGCCTCATTTGCAAACCCGGCGAGCCGCGTCGCGTAGCCGACGCATACGCGCAAGGTGAGCGACAAAGCAATCGGCCGCGCCGG
>Ga0187892_10007997_pt1 | contig 14706 bp, 2 predicted proteins | sample MA1701073metaG_FD_139345 | JGI IMG/M metagenome (GOLD analysis project Ga0187892, IMG submission 139345) | Bio-ooze microbial communities from a basaltic lava cave in the Kipuka Kanohina Cave System on the Island of Hawaii, USA - MA170107-3 metaG ... | reverse complement strand
GCGGCGGGACCCAGGTGGTAAAGCGGCCGTCCAGGACCGGTACGGTCGCCGGCGGTGCGATCGGCCGCCACGGTGAGCCGTCGGCGGTCTCGCGATACTCGAGCCGATACTCGGCGAAGTGCGCGTCCGACGCGGTTCCGTCGATCAGCACACCGCCCACGGCCGGCGAGCGGATGGTGCGGACCTCCGCCGTGAGGTTGAGCAGGGATCGATACGTATAGAGGTGCTTGTTGAAGTTGACGGCGCCGTCGACGAGGCGGCTCCAGTAGGTCAACGCACTACCGTTCGGTGTGAGATTGAGGCCATCGGGAATCCGCTCCGGAAAGATCGCGCTGTACTCAGGCTCGCCGCGCAACTTGATCCTCGTCCCGCGCACCGTATTGGCACCAAAGTTCAGGCCGCCTTCGAGCAGGACCGGGCTGTTGTAGATGAGCTCCGGTCTACCCGGCGCCCATTCGACCGCCAGCTGCAGGTCATTCGTGCCGGGAAGACTCTCGATCGCGCGGCCGACTCCGGCAACCGCCGGTAGACCGTTCTCGAAGTGGAAGGGGGACAATACGCCCGGGTTTTGCGGATCGAGAACTCCGGCCGAGCCGTACGCATCGAATCGCACCTCGATGCGGTCACCGACCCGGGCGCCGATGTCGTTCAGCGCAACCTTGAGCTCGTAGTACTTGTGCGGGTGCGCGACGGCCGGCGACGCGTGGAATCCGATCTTGCCATACGCCACATCCGCACTGTCGAGCTTGAACGTCCGCCAGGGATCGTGCGCGTCGCGGCGCACGCTGATGCTGGCGTAGTCGCCGGCCCCTTCGGGCGTATTGTCGACGCCGAAGTCCAACGCCGCGTACAGGAACCGTTCGTCGTTCTTGAGGTAGCCGAGCACCGGCGCGGACGGATGGCCGGTATCCGGCACCGTGTACGCACGGAACAGCGGCGCGGGCAGTTGGTCTGCCGCTGTCTGCAGTCCATCCACTCGCAGCGCACTACCTCCGGTCAGCTGATAGCCGAACCCGCGGTCCGCCGCGGGGTAGCTGAACGGCAGGATGCGATGACGGCTCGGGCTTGCTTCGCGCGCAACCATCGACAAGCGCAGGTTCGGCTCGCCCTCGAGCCCGCTCCACGTAAGGTCGAACGAGCTCGCATGCGCCGCAGCCACGTGATGGTCGACCGTGGTGATGGCGTGAAGGATGTCTTTCCCTCCATCGACTTTCCGCGCTGCGCCCGGCCGCAGGCGTCGTCCAGCAGCATCGACGAGCGCGATCTCTTCGATCTCCGCCTCCTCATGCCCGACTTGCTCGATGCGCAGCGTGAGCTCCCCCTCGGAGGAGTCGAGATCGTCGATCGGCAGGTAGAGGCGGCGATACTGCATCGGGAAATGCAGCTCACCTTGCTTCGTCAAACCCGATTTTTCGTGCGCGTACACGTGGAAAGACTCCGGTGCGCTACACTCGACCTCCGAGCTGATCACGCTCTTCTGGCTCACCTCTCCGCTGAGGAGATCGGCAACGAAATGACCGCCGGGGTTACCGGTGGCAGGAGCGCAGAAGCCGCCGAACGCCAGGATCTCGAACGACACGAAACGGCCATCATCGCTCCATGCCGTGTCGAACACCGCGTGCGCAGGAATCGGATCACCGGTGAACGGATCGGGCCCGGCCGGCTCGATGGGTAGCGGTATCGTCTGAATGACCGAACCATCCAAGCTCGTGATGCGCAGCTCGTCGTTCTCCCTGTCGACGACCGCAACGCGATTGCCGTCCGGCGACCACGCCGCTCCGTGGCCCACAAGCGAGAAAGCTCCGGTCTGGACGTCCAATCTGTACGTCTCTGTCAGGCCGTTGTGGATCAAGACCAACAGCGCCAGCGAGCCGTTGGGCTCGATCCGATAGAGCTCACCCATCCCCGCGGCGCCGCGCGGAATTACGGCCAGCGGCTGCGGCGACCCGGCGCCTCGGCTCGCTGCTTTGACGAGATAGTAGCCCGCTGGCTCCGGAAAGGTTTCCTTGCGCGCGAAGAGGACCGTGTCGTCGTCGGCGAAAACGGCGCGCTCGTAGCAATCGCCACCCAACTGATCCAGCTTGGTCGTGGGTCCGCCGTTGGTGTCGACGGTGAAGTACTCGCAGGCCCCGAAGACGCCGCCTTCGAACAGCAGCGTCTTGCCGTCCGGTGAGACGGCGCGGACAGAGAAGACCGAACCGGTCGTGTTCGTCTGACTGACGAGCGCGAGTGGGATTGCTCCGGAGCCGTCGCTGGAGGCACGGTAGACGCCGTTCTCGAAGCGAATGTCTCCGGTATTGAAGTCGGCGACGCCGAAATAAAGGACCTCGTCATCCGGACTGAACAAGAAGCTGAAGACGTCACCCAGCCGCTTCGATAGATCGGTGAACAACGCAAACGGTGTGCCGACTGCGTCGAGCAGCGAAGACCGATTCGTGTCGAGAATGACGATCGCTTCGGCGACCACCTCGCCGGCCTCATTCAGCGCCTGAATACGATACTCGTCGTCCGGCGCCACGGTGCCAAGATCCGAGCGGCCGTCCCAGCCGAATTGTCCGTCGATGACCTGACCTGACGCGGCGCTCGTGCGTCGGATCACATCTCCGAGCGAATCGACGATCTGAATCGAGATCGCCTGCGCGTCGTCGACGGCGAAGAAGAAAGTGGTGACATCCTGGATTCCGTCGCCGTTCGGCGAGACGTAGCGTTGGGTCACGTAGGCGTTGCCGATCTGCACCGCGACCGCACGGCTGGCCCGGTTGTTGCCGTCGTTGCTTTCGAGGACGGTATTGTCCGGATCGACCAGGACGTGAATCGTCTCGTCGCTCTGGCCGCTCGGGATCGCGAAGGCGAAGGATGCGATCCCGCTCGACATGGCGTCGATGATCGGGATCGTCACGCCGCCGCCGATCTCCGCGCCGCCGTTGGCGGGATCGCCGGCGAAGGCGCGGACCAGCACGTCGCTGGCCGGTTGCGCGCCGAGGTTGGCGACCTCGACCTCGATCGCGACGTTCTCACCCGCGCGCGGGAACGTCGGTGTCAAACCGATGCTTGCCGTGTCGATGGCCAGGTCCGGGAGTGCCAACACGCTGAAGTCGGTGAAGGCGCGGTTGTCGCCTTCGTTGAGCTCGGCAACCAGGTCGTTCGGATCGACAACGATGTAGATGACGCGTGCACCGGCGGTCGGTATCAGCGGCCATATTATGGAGACGGGAAGGGATCCGCGCGCGGGGAGGCTCGACAGGACTGCGGTGTTGCCGACCTGGACGCCGCCCTGATCAGGGTTGCCGTCGAAGAAGGCGACCTCGACCCCCGTCAGATCGACGGTGCCGGTATTGAGCACGACACCGTTGAGGGTCACGCCCATTCCCTCCAGCCCAGGGTTCGGCTGGAAACCGATGTCGCGATGGTCGACTCGCAGGTTCACCCCGTTGATCGCCTCGGCGGTGAAGGGGACGACCGCCTGATTGTTCGCTTCGGAGAGCTCCGGCACCAGATCGTCCGCATCGATCTCCGCGGTGAAGTTGAACGATCCCACCTGGTCGACCCGCCAGACGACGGTGTGCACAGCCGCTTCGCCGGCTTCGAGCGAGACGTCGACGACCTGCAGCTCCTTGAAGAAGGTGCCACCCGCGACCGCGTAGCGAACCTGCGTGTCGGGTGCGGCGAGCGTCCCCCGATTGCGGACCGTTACTTGGAAAACGACGTCTTCACCCAGGAGCGCCGGATCGGGTTGAAAGCTGATCGCGGTGGCGTCGATCTCGAAGTCGATCGAGTCCGACGTCGTCACGCTGGCCGAGGCGAGGTTGTTGTCCTCGCGCACCTCACCGATCGTGTTGGCCGGATCGACCACGACGTAGAACACGCTCGTGCCGGGTGTTTGCAGTGTGTGACTGAAGTTGACGAGGGTGTTGACGCGCCCTCCGACGTCGATCGTCACCTCCTCGACCAGCTGGCTCTCCTGCGCCGCCGGAGGTCCGAGCCAAAGCTGAACGATCGCCCCGGTGGCAGGCGTGCTGCCGACGTTGCGGACGTTGGCGCTGATGCCGAGATCGGCCGGCAGGGTGAACGGGCTCCCCGGTATGATCGCAACGTCCTGATCCGAGATCTCGAGGTCGATCCCCGCCGGAGCTGGGTTGACTGTCAGGTCGACGGACCGCCGGTTGTCGAGCTCGCTGCGCTCGGCGACGAGAAGATCCGGGTCGACGACAGCGAAGAGGTGATGGGCTCCCTCCCGATTCAGACTGTCGTACACGTAGCGGAGCGAGACGGCCTGCAGAGTCGCCATTGGCGGGAGTGCGAGCGTCGTGAGGATGGTGCCGCCCGCGGCCGGGTCGCCGTCGTACAAGCGAACCGTGTTGGCTGGTAGCGAATCGTTGCCGTCGTTGCGCACCAGCACCTCGATCGTCGTGCGTTCCCCGTCATTGAGAATCGACTTGCCGGTGCTGATGCTCTCCAGCACCCAGTTCGGGAAGTCGAGCGACTGCAGCGCAAGCAGGGCCAGCGCGGTCGTATACCTGCTGCCGGCGAAGCTGCCCTCCTGGCTCTGCTGCAGGTCGAGATAGTCGCGCGCCGCGGTGAGATCGATCTGCCCCCCCGCCTTGAGCGCGATCATCGTTTCGACGACCAAAGCCGTTTCGTGCACGGAGCTGCCGGAGACGCCGAACCCGCCGTCGGGGTTCTGCTTGGCGGCCAGAAACTGCTTGCCGGCGTCGATCGCGGCTTGGTTGGCGCCGGCGGAATCGAGGGCCTGCAGCACATGAGCGGTCGCGAGGATGCTGCTGGAGCCCTGTTCGTGCACCGGCCAGCCGCCGTCGGAATTCTGCTTCGACCGCACGAACGTCGTGGCCGCGGCCACGTTCGTGGTCGAGTTGCCGACCCGGCGCAGGGCGAGCAGCGCCAGCGCGGTATCGAGCGCATCGCTACGGTCGCCGCGGTTCAAACCCCAGCCGCCGTTGGCGTTCTGCCGGCTCTTCAGCTCGGCCAGCTGCTCCGCAGTCGTGCTTGGCCCGAGCGCACGGATCACCCGCGCCAGTGAGTCCGTGTTGAGGTCGAGCCCCACGCTGCGCAGGAACGCCACGGCGTCCGCGGCGCGCGCAAACTGCGGATCGAGTTGCGACAGGACGCGATACACCTCCGCAGTATCGCGCACGAGCGTGCTCTGCCGGTCGCTCCACCCGCCACCGGCGTCCTGCTCGCCGCGCAGCCACGTCAGTCCCTCACTCACGCTCGCCCCGCCGGGCCGTGGCGGCCCGCCGGAGATCGGATCCACCGCGCCCGGATCGGCCGCCGGCAACGCCTGCGGAAAGATGTGCGCCCGCGCACGCCCCCCGGTCATGATGGCGAAGCGGGTGGCGAAGTCCCGCCGCACCGCGTTCAAGTGCGCCAGGTCTTCGCTGGTCGGCTCTTCGCCGGGGGCTGTCAAAACGATGAAGGCAAAATAGAAGTCCTTCTGCGACGCGGCGCTGTCAGGGATGCGCGGACCCTCGACGTCGATGACGTCGTCGATGCTGACAACCTCCTTCGTGCCGCTGACCACCGCACCCTTCAGCGGCAGGTTGCCGGGGCCGACGTCGCTACTGTCGATTACGAAGAAATCCGGTACTTCCGCCGGTGTGTACAGTCCCATGAGATAGAGGTCCAAGGGACTGTAGAAGCGCCGTGCATCGGCGGCCGTGAAGGTACCGTCCAGATTGTCGTGCCACTTGTGTCCATATTCGACCGACGCCCGCGTATCGAGCAGGAAGCTCCAGTGTGCAGCGTCCCGCCCCATCAGTTTGTCACTGACACTACCGCTGCTGTCCCGATAGCGAACGTACGCCGCCCATTGATGCAGCACCTCGTGAGCGAGGACCGTCAATACAAATTCGTAGCCAGGTGCAAACGCGTTGAGCTCATAGCGACTGAGCGCCGCCATCTCGATGTAACCCTGCAGGCGTCCGTTGCTGCCAAAGATCGTGCTGTGATCGAAGAGCGGAAGACCGACGCCTTCGGTCTTATTCTGCGCCGGCTGCAGAAACGCCGTCGCATCGCCGGTATCGAACTCGAACGTCGTGAACGTGACCAGAAAGTCATAGACATCCTGGTGCGTCCGATAGAACTCCTGCGCCACCACCGCACGGGCCGGAAGGTTGGAAGGACCGCTCGGCAAATTCTTATTGTAGTCTCCGGCAAACTCGATGTGCGTGATGTGGTCGAGATCGCCAACGAACGTCGCCTGATAGGCCCCCTGCGGAATCGTAAACGGATCCGGCGGCATCGGCTCGCCCGCGAACGCGAGCCGAGTCCATCCGCAAAGCACCGCCGCTGCGAGGGGTGCGAATCGCAACCGCTTCGCGCCGAGCCGCGCTCGGCGCCTTTCAGGGATGCGCACCATCAACCGCCTTCACTCTCCGTCGACCGACAACATCGCTAGCCTTCCGGTTCCAACGGCTGGACAACCGGGACCTGAAACGAGGGAATCTCGCCGGGCGAGGTCTCCAACCGCCGTATCCTCGATTTCCCATCCGGCCCCGCCTTGTAAACCCACACCTCGAGCGCGGGGCGTCCGTCCCCCGCGCGTTCCTCGAGCACGACATACTCCGTCCGTAGCTGTCGGATCACATAACGGCCGCCGAGCAACTCATCGCCCGTGTTCTTCAGCCGCGGCCCCGAACTGCCCTCGCGCAACACGACTCGCGCTTCGGCCGGCGAGATCGCCAGCACTACGATTTCCTCCCGCTCGGCGCGGTCTGCCGACGGCCCAACCAGACCGCTCGGCTGGAAAGCGAGACCGGATTGCGCGAGCTGACTCCAATCGCGAACAACCCTCGCCTCGTAGATGCCTTGCGGAATATTGGACGGGGACACCGTTGCTAAATCACTGCCTCTAGCAACGCCTGTCAAAGCGCAGACCATCATTGGCATCTGTACGATACAAACCAAGAATGTGCCGAGGAGTGCGTCACGCTTCCGACCCCTACGCTGCTTCAGCGATCTGGGGCTGGCGGGTACGTCCCCCTGGGCGTCACGAACGTGTTTCTTGCTGGAGTATCTACGCCCCAGGTATTGACACATGATTGGAAGCTGTTCTGCCGGGTTGGACCAAGTGCGTCGTTGGCGCAAAATCGGTGGAGGCGACAATGATGCGCTTCTAACGACACCGAGAAGCTGTATAGCTAGTAGTAATGACACTCTGACATCCGTTACTTCGAACCTGTCACTCGGTCGATAAACTGCCTAGCTTCTTCAGGTGTCAGCCTTCTAATTCGACTCAGTTCTTGGCTAACATCTCTCGGAGTACTTAGGCGACTCGAGATATAGACACCGAAGTCCCGCAGTATTTCTCGGGCCTCCCTAGCCGATATGGTGGCGCTTGCGCGCCTAGTTACTTCGCTCTGACTAAGTCTCAGCACGGCCTCAAGTTCTACTTGCGGCGGAAGCTGAGGACGAAGGATGACTACATCTTCTAGGTCTTGCTTCTTGATGATCTGAACGATCCCTTGCTTTTGAGTGGCGAATACTGTTGCTACAGCAGGGTCTGTGGAGGTCGGAACTGGCCCACTTGAGACAAACTCAGAAGTCGTTCCCCGGAACACACCTCCAACCTCTCCGACTCTTTCTCTCGCCAAGTAATCCTTAAAGCCAGATTTGTCTCGGGCATTGGCGCTCTCGGTTAGATGTTCGGTTAGATGCTGAACCAGTCGCTCGCGTCGCTCCCTCCTTAGATGACCGGCGAACTTCGACGACCGGCGAGCTGACCGACTCTCTGCAATGTTGGTCAAGATTCGTTGCTTTTGTGAAATGTCTGCCAGTTCATCAACGCTCCCTACGCCTCGCGAGATTGCCCCGCCGACCGCTGTCTCGAACAACACACCCGCAACGGTTCCAGTCGAGTTCAGGTCACCTTCGACAAGCGTGCTCTTGGTGAAGTCCTTTCCGCTTTGGACAACCGACTTTCCGGCATCAACGAGCGCCGCACCGAGATCATCTCGCTGAGCGAAATCCTTCGCCGTCGCAACGAGTTGCGCCGCAGACTCGCGGGTCTCCTGGATCCGATGCTGCGAATCGCGCACGAGCTGGCTGTTGATCAGGTTCGGAGTGAGCGCGTCGGCACCAATCTGCTGCGCGATCTCCGCGGCGTTCGTCACCTGCGCATCGAGCGCCAAATCGACTAGATTTAGCCCCTCGGCCGTCGCGCTTAAGGCTGCATTGCCGATTCCCTGGAACGCAGCTGCTGTGCTCAGCAACACGCCCTTCCCAGTCCCAAGCGCGCGCCGCTGCTCAATGTTTAGATAGTCTAACGACTTCTTCGATGCGTCCACCTGTCCGCGGAGTCCTTCTACAATGTCGGAAATCCACGGGAACCGGCCCGTGGGATCGACGTATATCGTCGGGTTGGCAAACGCGTACAGATAGAGGTGCAACGACGGCGCGACATCCGGCGTCCCTACTTCTGCATCTTGCGATAGGAATCGTGCCGTGTCGGTGTCGTAGTAGCGGCCTTTGAAATAGACGAGGCCGGTCTCGGTATCCCGCTCGTGGCCCGTGAAGCCGAAGCGGTTCCAGGAGCCGCCGCTCTCCCGACGCAGAGCCCCCCAAGCGTCGTATTGGTATCGGGATTCAACACTACCGTCGATTGCCGTGAGACCGACCACGCTTCCCAGAGCATCGAAGAGGTAAAACGAACGTCCATCGGCGGCATGATCCAAACTCACAAGACGCTGCGCTCCATAATCGAACTTTGCGATCGTACTTCCGACGGCATCGTGTTGGAGCAAGACACTCTGTCCATCATACGTGTAGCGCTCGACGTCGCGATCGCCCGCCTTTTCGACCCTTAGACCGGAATAGTCATAGAGGAACTGGCTGACGGTCGAGGCACCAACGGTTACCGTCCTCAAGTGATCCCGGGCGTCGAAAACGAAGTCTGTTGTTATTCCAGCCTTGACCTTCTGGATCTGGTTGCCGCTCGCGTCGTACACGTACGTGGCGTTATCGCTCGATCCACGGAGATCGGTGATCTGAGTGAGCTGGTTGCGGCTATCGTAGTCGTAATCAAGGTCCTTGACCACGTTGCCGGTTGCGTTGTCGACTGCGCGCTCTGTCGCACGGTTGTACGACGCATCATATCCATATGTGACGATAGTACCGGGGCCCGCGACCCCATCGTCGTAGGAGACGCTGGTCAACCGATCGAGACTGTCGTAGCCGTAGGTAGTGGTCTCAGGACTGCCGCCGTTGGTTTCGGTCTGCTCGATTCGATTCCCGTTCCTGTCATACGAGTACTCGAACCGAGAGGCGGGGGCGCTGTTGATCGTATTGTCGATGACGCTCATTCTGCCGGCATCGTCGTAGAAGCGACGGGCGACCGTATTGTTCGGGTACCGAATCTCCGTGACCCGACCAGACCGTTCGTAGGTATAGGTCGTCACCCCGGCTGAGTTGAGGACAGATTGGAGGCGGTTCAACACGTCATACGTGTAAGTCGTAGCCTTACCGTCCGGGTCGGTGAGCTGGATGCGGTTTCCGTTTGCATCGTAGGCGTAGCGCAGCGTCTTGCCGAACGCGTCCGTGCGCTGGATCTCGCGATCGAAGACATCGTACGCCGCCGTCGTGACGCGGTCCGGTATCGTCGCATTGTGATAGTGCTCGACGACCCGAACGACGTTGTTGTTGGCGTCGTAGGTCGTGGCGATCACCTCGATGTCGTCGCCGACCGAGGTCGCGGGGACACTGAACGTCTGCGAGATCTCGCGATCGAGGTCATCGTAAGCAAGGGTCTTGACGATTCCGTTCGGCGTGATCTCCTCGGTCAGATTGCCGTTCTCGTCGTACGAGTGCTGTTGCTTCGCCTGGTCCGGATACTCGATCTCCACCAAACGATCGACTGCGTCGTAGCGGAACAGAGTCGTTGAAGCTCTCGGGTCCGTCTGACTCGTTCGGTTGCCGTTCCTGTCGTAGGTGTAGGTGGTCTCGCCATTCAAGGGATCGCGGATCAGAACAAGACGATCCGCAGCGTCATACTGACGGGTCCAGGAATTGCCCTCCGGCTTGATGACGGCCGTCTGATTGCCTTTCGCATCGTACTCGAAGCCAGTCGTCTCGGTGCCGTTCGTCGCGTCCGTCGCGTTGATCGTCTCGGAGGTCTTGCGGCGCCTCAGATCGAATGTTCGTACCAGGAACCGCCCTTCCGGATCGCGTTCGGTAATCCGATCTCCGACCGCGTTGTAGGTGTATCGAGTGATCGACGCCAGCGGGCGATTCTCCTGGAAGAGGCGGTCGAGCCTATCGTACTCGAATCCGTTGATCTCACCGTTCGCATCGGTCACGAACAAAAGGTTGCCCGACTCATCGTACCCGTTCGAAACGATCCGCTGTCCATCACGCCGCGTTTCGATGAGTCGGTGATTGCGGTCGTACTTGTGACGCGTCACGATGCCACGCCTGTCGATCTTCTCCACGATGTTACCGAAGGCGTCGTACCTCGTTCGGAGAATTTGGCCGGCCGCATCCTCTACTTCGATCACGCGATTGAGCTCATCGTACCGGCTGACTGTGGAATGTCCGCGGCGATTCGTGACGCGCGTGAGGTTTCCGACGGCGTCATATTCGTTGACCATAACCTCGCTCAACGGGTCGATCTCGCGGTGTAAGCGATCGAGCACATCGTATTCGAAGACGCGGACATTTCCGTTCGCATCGACCTCACGGATGGCATTCCCGAGCAGGTCGTAGGCTGTAACCAGTTTGCGCCCCTCCGGAAGATTCGATTCGACGCGCTGGTTCAAGCCGTCGTAAACATGGGTGGTGGCATTGCCTCGACCGTCGATCTCACGGACCAGATTGCCGTTCGCATCGTACTCGCTGGTTGCACTTCGCCCCAGACCGTCGTGCAGCTCGACCAACCGGTTGAGGTCGTCGAACGTTCGCGCGATGACGTTTCCGTTCGGCCATCGTTCAATCACCAGGTTGCCGACGCGGTCATAGTCCTTCTCAAATGCGTTCCCCAGGGCATCGATCCTCTGCACCTCTCGGTTCAGGGCATCGTACGAAAACATCGTAACATTGCCCCTCGGATCGATCGTCCGAACGACGTTTCCCACAGCGTCGTATTCCGTAGCGGTGCGGTTCCCCTCGCCGTCGATCTGCGCGACCACTCGATTCAACGCGTCGTACTGCTTCTGGACCGTGTTCCCGTTCGCGTCGAGGGTCTCGATCTCGTTCCCGTTCGCGTCGTACCGCATCTCCGTCGTACGACCGAGAGGCTCCCGCTTGAAGCGTAGCCTATCGAGCGCGTCGTACTCCAAGTCGGTCACCCGACCTAGGCGATCGACCTGTTTCGTGAGATTTCCCTCGTCGTCGAACACGAAGCTCGTCTTCTCCCCGAGGGCGTCTTCGGTCTCAATCCTGCGATCGAAGTCGTCATATCGATGCTTCGTCACGCGCCCCAACTGCCTCGTGTCCCGGATGAGGTTACCAACCGGGTCATAGGCGAAATCGGTGACCCTCCCTTCCGGTTCATTCGTCCGGACCCGCCGATTGTTAGCATCGTATTCGTGCGTGGTGACATTCCCCTTCCAATCGCGTTCCACCACGAGATTGCCGCGGAGATCGTAGCTATAGATTCGGGCGGACCCGCCCGCGTTGATCGTCCTAACGACATGCCCCTCGGCATCATATTCCCACTCGGTGAGTCGTCCCTCTTCATCGGTCTCAGTGAGCTTGTTGTCGCGTTGGTCGTAGCTGTAGAAGCGACTGCTTGCGGATGGATCGACCACACGAATGAGACGATCGAAATCGTCGTAGGCGAATCTCGTCGTGTTTCCACGGGCATCGGTTGTTTCTAGCCGCGAGCCGCGGCCGTTCCAGGTGGTCCGCGCAATGTTCCCCACCGGATCGACGATCAGTTCCAGATTGCCGAACTTATCGTACGTGAAGCTTGTCCAGTTGCCGTTGCGGTCGCGACTCCGAATCCGATCGCCGTTGGCAGCGTAAACGTGCTCCTCGGTGCTTGAGTCTGGGTGGTTAACTCGGGTCATGTTGCCGCGGCTGTCATATTGATACCGGGTTGCGTGCCCATTCCTGTCTGTGCTCGTGGCGATGCGATTCTTGATCGTGCCGCCCGCAAGGGGAGCGTAGGTGCGGATGACCGGTCGATGAGCCTCAACCTGTTCCGTGAGGATGTTCCCATCCAAGTCGTACGTCCGATTCAGTATCACACCGTTCTCGTCCGTCTCAGACGTGACCTGGATTCCGTCTGAAGACCAAGTCATCGACCGGGTGCCGATGGGTGAAGTGATTGCGAGCGGGGAGCCGTATTGGTTCAAGACGTGCGTTGTGGGATTGCCACGCGGATCAGTAACCGTCGTTTGAAGCGTCCCAGTCCGAACGGCGCGAGAACTGTAAGCATACAGAGTGGCTCCACCCTCTGGGTGATCGACATGGACGATAAAATTGTTGTCGAAGCTCCCTCCGTCGACGGAGTGCCCGCCAAAGATTTTCGCCTTCTCATACATGTAGTGCGTGGCGTTCCCGCCCGCATCGGTGACCGAGGTGATTGCACCTCGGTCGAGGAAGTCAGCCTGCCCAGCGTAGCCGGGGACACCAGTGGTCACGCACTGGATGTCGTTCGGGTCGCAGGTGGAGGGATCGACCAGCGGTGGTGCGGGTGTAAGGTACTCATAGGCCTCAGACTTCTTCGAGCCGTTGCGACCGCGATCCACCCGAATCAACCGTCCGCGTGTGTCGTAGAAGAACTCCACGAGATATTGGTCGGGCCCCTCGATGCGTCGGATCACCCGCTTGTCCACAACCCACATGTAGCTAAATCTGAGCGTCCGACTTGCCGGATCTTCAACCACCGCCAGCTCCGGTTCGGGAGAGGGACTGTTCGGACTGTACCCAAGCCTGGTCACGTTTCCGTTCGTGTCCTGGATGAACTCCAAGTGCCACGTGGAGGGGTCGTCAAAGGGATACTTACGGAAATGATGACGGGTTCCGTCCTTTGTGAACAGATCGAAACCTCCAGGCGCTGGCAAAAGCGTTGCGTGGTAACCTCGCCCAGGGCGATAGCCGTTGGCATGAGCAAAGAACCTGATCCCTTTTGCGGTGATGAATCCGCACGACGATTCGACAAGCTTTACATCATAGTTGTGGCTCCACCCTACACCCAGGAACGCCTCGCTTGTGTTCGAGCTGCTATAGCTTCTCGTGAACTCCAAGACCACACCGCGGCCGGGAACGCTGAGATCGCTCCTGCTGAGGGTTAGGCTCCCGTCGAATAGATCCACGTCGTTTGCTATCGCGTGGCCAACGGGGGGAACCTCGCTGCGCTGAACGACAACTTCGATCTGTCCTTGCTTCTGCTCGATCCTACCGGTTACGGTCGACTCGGCCGTGAGCGTGAAATCGAACAGCCCTTCACCGAAGTCTGCGTAGTCCAACGGCACTGTGTGTTTTCCCGGCGGATAGACGTTCCTGTTTAACGGCGTCCCCGACGACGGACCGAAGGCTGCGGTCTCGAGGGTTATCGCCGCTTGTTCGTTCAATTTAAAGGTTATGGAGAACGGGCCCTCACAGCTTTCCTGATTGAGTACGTCGACATCGACGACACCCTCGACCTTCTGCTGCACCTCCTTGAAAAGGACGCGTTCGACCACCAGCCGGAAGGGATCGGATCGAACCTCAGTCGTATGCCCCCCATTGGAGATGACTTGAAGAGCGTACTGACTGCCTGGCATGAGATGAATACCGCGCGGAAAGTGTGCGGACCCAATTCCGGAAAGGGCGCTTCCCCGCACAAAGTATTCCGGCCGCCCGTCCTTCAGCAGCGCTATTTCGATAATCTCTGACTCGTACGAGCCCGGCTGCCGTAGGTCATATGTAATGTCGAGGCCCGATGTGGAGCGAGAGGACTGGTCTACAATGAGCGGCGCTGGCCGCGCATTTGTGATCTTGGGATCTAGACCGAAAAGAGCCTGGCTCGCCTGCTTGCCCCCTAATGCCACCTTAAAATTGCCGAAAAAGGCGTCGCCGGCCCTCACCCTTGCGGCGTGTACCGCTGGAACATCGCTGGCACGCACGAAGGTGGTGATTTCGTTCCTGACCGCGTAGTAGCCATCGAGCACGCCGCCGTTGTCGACATCCAACAGCAGTCCGACGATGCTGTCCGCTGGGAGACCAAGGCTCCCGCGGACTGCCGCTGTGAAAGGGGCCGGATACACCTCGCCGACTTTGACCGCCGGAGGAGGAATGACGCGGCCGAACACCAGGTCGGTGCCAATGAGGTGTCCCGTCACGTACGAGACAGGTTTCTCGATCTGGCCTATGTTGAGTAAGAAATCGTAGCGAATGTCGAGTTGATCTCCAAGCTTGAGGAATGCGAACGCGCCAGCTGTGTGTTTAGTATGGTCATTGGTGAATCTGTCGAACGGACCGTCTGAATCACGAGCGACTCCGTGGAGTATGTGCTCTGGTTCAGGTATGCTAGACTGGCCATTAGTACGGAAGACGACCCGTTCGTTGGAAATCGAATTACCGTACTGATCTACGACTATCGCTTCCAGCACAAACCTACTAAGGACGGTGAAGAACGCAGGAGTATTGGGGTGGACCCCATTCTTCGACAGTTTTCGGGCTCGGATAAGTTAGTGCCCTGCGGTTCGGAGTGCATGTCTTCGTAGCCGGTTCTTTCGGCCTGGTTCAATCCTTCTTTCGGTTCTTTGG
>Ga0187892_10007995_pt1 | contig 14708 bp, 10 predicted proteins | sample MA1701073metaG_FD_139345 | JGI IMG/M metagenome (GOLD analysis project Ga0187892, IMG submission 139345) | Bio-ooze microbial communities from a basaltic lava cave in the Kipuka Kanohina Cave System on the Island of Hawaii, USA - MA170107-3 metaG ... | reverse complement strand
GGCGGGCTTCGTCGGTCGCGCCCGTGCGCAGCTGGTTGAGCCCCATGATGCCCCAGCCCCACCAGGACTGCGGATCGATGCGCACGGCTTCGGTGGCCAGGTCGACGGCGCCGCTGTAGCGGCGGAGCCGCACGGCGAGTTCGGCGATCTGATTGAAGAGATCGGCATACGCCGGATTCAGCCGCAGCACTTCCTCACGCGTGGCGTTGTACGCGCGCGTGTCATCGACCAGGAACTCCATCGCGGCGCGCGTGCTGAGCGCCTCGAGCGAGCGAGCGTTCTGGGCCAGCGCTTTCTCGATTTCGGCCTTCGCTTCGCCCGGCTTCTCGAGGTCGAGCAGCAGGCGCGCGCGGAACGTGAGCGCCGCAACGTTGTTCGGATTGACTTCGAGACTCTGCTGGACCAGCTCCATGGATTCGTCGGAGCCATCGAAGTTCCTGGCCATGGCCATGCCGAGCAGTGCGCCCGGATGCTTCTCGTTCTGCTCGAGGACTTCGCGGAAGAGCGGCTGCGCCTCGGTGCTGTTGTACTTCTCGAGGAACAGGAACCCCATGCGCACGCGCGCTTCTTGCGCGATGGGCGCACCATCGATGTTGCCGTCATCGGCCTTGAGCGCTTCGTCGAGCGCCTTCATTGCATCCTGGAACAGCTGATGATCGCGGACGCCGAGCCGGCGGACGGCCTCGGACACGGCCAGCAGGTCCTTCGCGCTCAGGCGCTCTGCGTTGTTGTAGATGTCGATGAAGGCATCGAATCCATCGAGCGCTGCGTCGCGGCGGCCGCGTTCAGCCTCGACGATCGAGAGGTTGAGCCTTGCCGTGTTCGCATCGGCGGCGCGTCCCTGAACGGCACGCTGGAACGCGGCCTGCGCCTCATCGAGGCGGCCGCGCAGCAGCAGCACTTCGCCCAGCGCGTTCGCCAGCTCGGGTGAGCTCGAGGCGCGGGCCGCGCGCTCTGCGTCCTCGTAGCGACCCACCTCGATCAGCGCGGCCACCAGTGTGCGCCGCACCCGGGCGCTCCCGGGCTCGGCCTGGGCCAGCTGCTGCAGCCCGCGGATCGCGGCGTCGTAATCGCCCGCGGCGTACGACGCGTAGGCATCGCGGCGGACCGCGTCCTGGATGGCGCACGCCGGCTGCGCGAGCGCGGCCGCGCAGACGACGGTCGCGGCCGACACGCCGAGTCGGCTGACGAGCCGGCGGCGCCAGCGCCGCGTCACTCGCCGCCTCCCCGTTCCATGCGGCGGATCTCCTGCTGCTTGAGCGCGAGATCTGTGACCAGCCGCTCCAGCTCCTGCTCGTACCTCGCCGCGTCCATGTTCGCCTTCATCGCTTTCAGCGCTTCGATCTGCTGCTCGATCTCGCGCTTCTGCGCGTACAGCGCCTTGAGCGCCGGGCTGGCATTCGCCGGCGCTTCCGTGCCCGCGACCACGGCCGCCATGCCAAGGAACGTGACGCGCGCCAGCGCGCCATCCTTGCCCGCTGCCGCTTCGGCGCTGCCCGCGCCATCGCCGTTGTCATCGAACACGGCGTGCTCCGTCAGCAGCGTCTGCTCGGCCTCGTAGGACCGCACAGTCTCCTGGCGCGCGTACAGGAACGCTTCCAGCATGGAGACCGCGCCATCCTTGTCGGTGTCGGCGCCATCGCTGGCAAACGCGTCGACGAAGAAGCGCCCGAACCTGGCCTGGTCCCGCTCCATGCCCGACTTGGTGGCCGTGATGACAATGCGGTTGGGGCCGCTGATCGCCTTGACGAATTCGCCGCTCGCACTCGATACGTTGGCGAGCACAACGCGGCGCGAGCCGAGCGACTGCACGAGCGCGGCAAAGTCCTGCGCGGAAAGATCGGGCCCGGGCAGGTTGATGCGCGATTCGCCATTCAGGAACGTGCCATGGCCAATGAGCAGAATGAACACGAGATCATCGGCGCCCGCACGGGCACCGACGTCGCGGAACGCCTGCTGCACGGCCTCCTTCGTCGAGCGGCCATCGATCAGCGGCGAGGACGCGCCCGCGTGCTCCGCGAGGAATATGACATTCTCGCCGGGCACGCCGTACTTTTCGATGCTCGCCTTCGCCATGCGCGTGCCCCAGTCGAGGAACGCCTGCTGGTACTGCGGCTCGCCGCCAATGCCGCCAATGATGATGACGTGCGAAGCGCGGTCCTGTGCACGAGCCGGCGCGGCGAGCAGCAGCGCCGCGAGCAGCGCGCCCCACGGACGCCCGCTCACGCGAGGCCTCGCTGGCGCCGGTAGAACCATTCCGCGCCCAGCAGCGTGAAGAGCAGCAGCATCAGGATGGGCATGTCCCAGAGGTCCAGCTCTTCGACTACGGTGGAGCCGCGGCCGGTGAGCGTCAGGTCTTCGGGGAGCGACTTCAGGTCATTCACCGTGTAGTAACGGCCGCCCGTCTCCGTGGCGATGCGCCGGAGCAGCGCGGCATTGAGCTGCGAGCCGAAGAATTCGCTCCGGCTGTCGGCCACATCGACGAAGGCCGGGGCGCTGTCGATCTTCTTGCCGGCCACGGTCGCATCGACGATGACCTTGTGCAGCCCCTTCTCGCGCGGCGTGAAAGTGCCAGCGTATTCGCCGTCGCGTTCAACGGTCCAGTCGAGCGGCACTTCCATGAGGCTGCCGGAAGGCGTCGTGATGTGGGCAAAGACCTGGCTGTTGTTGACGCGGACGAAAGCTTCGTCATCGACTTCTGCCGTGATGCGCACGGGTTCCGCGGGTGCACTGCGGTCCGTGCCCAGCGTGACCGTGACCTGGTCGGGCGTGGCATTGACCAGCCAGCGCAGCACCTGCCGCCAGAACATCTCGTGCGTCATGTCTTCGACCGGCACCTCGTAGCCCATCTGCCAGATCCAGGTATCCTGCGCGCCCAGCGCGATCGAGAGGCCGCGACCGTACCGCTGGTAGGACAGCACGGGCATTTCTCCCGTGCCGCGGCCGCCCTTGCCGATCAGCAGCGCGGTCGCGCCCGGCTTGAGCGCGCCCAACCGGTTGAGCGTGGTCACGCGCGGCATCCTGGCCCACTGATCGGCCGAGGCCCGTTCGTTCACGCCGATCTGCGTGGTCGGATGCGCGAGGCCGGCGCGCGTCGGCTCGACCTTGAGCGAGTCGAAGAACTCGCCGCCATCGAGCGCCATCGTCAGCTCGACCGGCAGTACGTCATCGACCGGCGTGCCCGCCCAACCGCCCTCCGCGAACGACCGGCGGCCGCCCATCGTCAACAAGCCGCCGCCCCGCTCACTCACGAAATCCGCAATCATGCGCAGCTGCTCGTGCGTGAACGCGCTCGCTTCGATCGAGCCCAGCATCAGCCCATCGTATGTGAACAGCTCTTCGCGCGTGCGCGGGAACGCGTGCAGCAGCTCCTCCGCGCTGTCCACGCGCAGCCGCATGTACTTGTTTTCGGCCGTTCGCTGCAGCACCACGAGCTGAAGATTCTTGTCCTCCTCCAGCGCCAGCCCCGTGAACTTCACTTCCCAGCGCGGCTCACCCTCGAAATACAGGATCTTGCGGCGATCATCGATTACATCGATCAGCGCGGACTGCTCGTTGTTCTCGAGCACCAGCTCGCCGGGCTGCGCCGGCACGCGGAACGTGAACCGGCGCGGACCCCCTTCCTCGGCGGTGAACTTGACGCGGACCGGCACAGGCTCGTTGTCCGCCGGCAGCTTCACTTCCTGCGAGCCGACGATCCGGCCTTCATCCTCGACCACGACCTTCACGGTTGCGCCGGCATATCCCGCGGACGACACGACCAGGTCCACCGCCAGCGAGCCGCCCTTCAGAACGTTGCGCGGCGTCGAGACACGGCCCAGCTCGACATCGCGCTCGTATTTCTCGCGGCCCACGCCCACCGTGTAGACCGGTATCTTGGCCGCCTTCAGAGCCAGCAGCGATTCCGTGATGCCGCCGGGCGAGTTGTCGGCGCCATCGCTCACGAGCACGAGACCGGACAGCGGCACCGGCGCCAGCTCCTCGCGCGCGCGGTTCAATGCGGGGGCAATGCGGGTGTGCGCGCCATCGAAAGTCAGGACGGACGGGTCGTTGATGCGCTCGACGGTCGATGCGAACCGGAAGAACCGCAGCTGGAACTTCTTCTCGAGCCCGGTCAGCAGCTCGCTGCCCGGCGCGAGCACCGCCGCGGCCCGCGACGCCCGCGACTCGCTGCCGTCATCCACGATCTGCAGACTGCGCGAGTCATCGACCAGAATGCCCACATAGTTCTGGTGCGGAACGACGTTCGAGACGAGCAGTGTGGGACGGAGCAGTGCGAACGCGACGACAGCCAGAGCCAGCGCGCGCAGTGCGGACAGAACGATGCGGTCGCGCATCGTCGCCTTGCCGCCCACCCGCGTGTACGTCCAGACCGTGACCGCGGCCACGGCCAGCGCCAGCAGCAGCAGCGTTCCCGGCGCGATCGGCGCCTGGAACGTCCAGTCCCCCTCCCGGAATACGATCGGGCGGTACTTGAACAGGAACTCGAAGATTGACCCCGGCACGCGTCAGTGGCTCATGGCGTAGATGATCGTGTTCACGCCGACCTGAAAGGCGTAATGCGAGTACTTCACGGGATAGCAAGCCTGCTCCGCCCATTCCCAGGCGTCACCGAGGTCCGTGTTCCAGTTGATCACTACCATCAACCTGCGCCTCTCGTTGAAGATGCCGAGCACGTGCGGCACATAGCCATCGCGCTCGGACGTGCCCCAGCCACCGCACCCGTTGTTGATGTTCGGGACCTGCAGTACCTCATCGATCTTGTAGAAGGAGTTGAAGAGCGCGTGATCCAGCGGAATCTCCTCGATCGGGTATTCCGGGAAAACGACGCGCATCTGGTCCTCGAAGTTGGCCCACTCCTGAGAGCCCCAGAAATCATCGATCATGACGAAGCCGCCGGCGATCGCGTAGTCGCGCAGGCCTTTGACTTCCTCGGGCGAGAGTCCCATCCGCCCGACTTCGAGCATGTAGAGGAACGGGAACCGCCGCAGGTTCGGATCATCGAGCGTAATCGCGTGCTCGGCAGGGTACGCGTGCAGATTCGTGAGGCGCCGGAACACGACGTTGAACTGGCAGTCCGACTTGGGCCAGTCCGTGGCCCAGCTGCCGCCGCGCCGGCCGAAGCCGCGCCACGCCGAATACGCGCCGCGCGTGAACACGAAGGCGTACTGCGCCGCGTGCTGGTGCACGTTCCGGCGCTGCTCGGCGTCCATGCATTCCGACCATTGCGTCGGCATCTGCACGTTCGACCGTGCGCCACGCAGCGTGGCGGGCGCATCGCCGGCCACACCCATGCCGAGCGCAACCATGGCGGTGGCGACAGTCGCCACGCGACGGAGCCGCAGAAGATGCACGCGCGTCGTTCCTTACCGATGATTCATGGGGCAGGGTCTCGCTCCGTTCGGAATACTAACAGGTCCGCCCCGCGGTTCCTACCCGCGGGGACCGGTCGCTCCGTCGCGCGGGCCGGTGGCCCTTGCAGAGTGGCGGAACGCCGCTCGCTGCGCCAGCCGCCGGCTTTCTTTACAGCGCGGTCGCACCCGCCGACATTCCCCGGACACCGGGCCGGGTTCGGGCACATACCTTTCATGGACGCCCGGCACCCGCCGGGCGTTGGCATCGATTCCTCTGCGTGAGACCGGGACGCGCCGCTCATGATCACGACCGACTCCCGTTTCATCAGCGAGGTGTTGCGCGGCCTGGTCCGCATCGAGTCGATCAATCCGACGCTGGATGCGCGCGGCTCGGGCGAACGCGCCATTGCCGAGTATACGGCGAACGTGTTCGATCGGCTCGGTCTCGACGTCCGCCGCCATGAGCCCGAGCCCGGCCGCATCAGCGTCGTCGGCCTGTGGAAAGGCAGGGGCGGCGGTCGCTCGCTCATGCTGAACGCGCATTACGACACGGTCGGCGTCGATGGCATGGAGGAACCGTTCTCCGGGGAAACGCGCCAGGGCCGCCTCTTCGGCCGCGGCGCCTACGACATGAAGGGCAGCCTCGCCGCGTGCATGGGCGCGGTCGAAGCGCTGCGCCGCGACGGCCACCACCCGGCGGGCGATCTGCTCATTGCCGCGGTTGCGGATGAAGAGCATTCGAGCCTCGGCACGCAGGACCTGGTCAAGCGGTACGCCGTCGATGGCGCGATCGTGACCGAACCGACGTCGCTCCGGCTCTGCCTTGCACACAAGGGATTCGTCTGGCTCGACGTCACGACGTTCGGCCGGGCCGCCCACGGGAGCCGTCCGGATCTGGGGATCGATGCGAACGCGCGCATGGGTCGCGTGCTGACCGCCATCGAAGCCCTCAATGCCCGGCTGGCCGAGGGCCGGAAACACCCGCTGCTCGGCCCCGGCTCGATGCACGCCGCGCTGCTGCGCGGCGGTACCGGGCTCAGCACGTACAGCGCGGAGTGCCGTCTCAGCATCGAGCGGCGCACGGTTCCGGGCGAGAGCGAGGACGGCGTGCGCGGCGAGATCCAGTCGGTCCTGGACTCGCTGGCGCGGGCGGATCCCAGCTTCACGGCATCCCTCGAGGTGCTGCTGTCCCGGCCGCCCTTCGAGGCGCGACCCGGCTCGCCGTTGGTCAACGCGCTGCGCGACGCTGCCCACCAGGTACTCGGCCACGAGCCGGAACCGGTCGGCGAAACGCCGTGGATGGACTCCGCCCTGCTGGCGGAAGCCGGCGTGGACACGGTGGTGATGGGGCCGCACGGCACGGGCGCACACGCGGCCGTCGAGTGGGTCGACCTCGAGTCCGTCGAAGCCCTGGCCCGGATCCTCGCGCAGACCGTACTCGACTACTGCGCCTGAGCCGATCCCGCTTCGCGAATCCGCACGGCGCGGGCTTTACAGCGCCGGCCACCCGCTGTCACCTTGCCCTGCCGTGCGCAGCGGGCTCCCAGCGCCCGCAATCCTATCGAGGGTCCCGTCAGACGGAGGCAGGCGATGAGACAGCGGAGCCGAATCACACTGTTGGCAGGACTGACCGTTGTGGTCGCCTCGTGCGCGAGCGCGTCACAGCAGCAGGCGCCCACGCCGCCGCCCACCGGCGCGCGTGTGGGTCAGGCGGCCGGCCAGACGACAGGCGCGCCGCAGGACACGGCGGCTTCGCGCGGCGGTGGTGCGGGAGCGGCGCAGCCGCAGCCCCGGCCGTACGCGCGCGTGATCACCGCGGAAGCCAGGACCGTGAACGGACTGTTCCGTGCGCACCGTGTGGGCGAGCGGCTGTACTTCGAGATTCCGCGCAGCGAATACGACAAGGACATGCTGATCCTCAGCCGCAGCCTGGCGGGCGGCGCGGCCGGCGCCGGCTTCGGCGGTGGCGGTACCCAGATCAATCTGTGGGTGCACTGGGAGCGCGAGGGCAACCGCGTCTTCCTGCGCCGGAACAGCTATGACGTCGCGGCGGATCCGGCGCGCGCGATCAGCCAGGCCGTCGATGCGATGCGGTACGGCGGCATCATCGCCGCCTTCAATGTCGAGGCCTGGGGTCCGGACAGCACCGCGGTGATCGATGTAACACGGCTGTTCACGACCAACATTGCCGAGCTGTATGCCGTGCAGAACCCGCAGAACGACCGCAGCTTCGTGGAAAGCGTAGCCGCGTATCCGACGACGGTGAACGTGGTCGCAGTGCAGACGGCGCAGCAGACGCCGCAGCCGCCGGCGGGCGGACGGGGTGGTGGAGGCGGCGGCGGCGCGGCGGGCGGGCGGCCGCAGACGGTCTCCGTGCGCCAGCATTACAGCCTCTACAAGCTGCCCGAGCGACCGATGATGCCACGACTGCACGACAAGCGCATCGGCTTCAACTCGATCCAGTACATCGACTACAGCCGCCCGGAGCACGCGGCCAAAACGGTCCGCTTCATCCGCCGGTTCCGCCTCGAAAAGCGCAACGCGGGCGCAGAAATCTCCGATCCGGTGCAGCCGATCATCTTCTGGATCGATCCGGCCACGCCGGAATGGCTGGTGCCGTGGATCAAGCGCGGCGTCGATGCGTGGCAGCCTGCGTTCCGCGAGGCGGGCTTCAGCAACGCGATCATGGGCCGCGTGCCGCCAACGCCGGAGGAAGACCCGAACTGGTCGATCTACGACGCGCGTCATTCCATGGTCTACTGGCGGCCGTCGACCACGGCGAACGCGACGGGCGGCCAGGTCGCGGATCCGCGCTCGGGCGAGATCATCAAGGCCGAAGTCAACATGTACCACAACGTGATGAACCTCGTCCGCAACTGGTACTTCACGCAGGTCGGCCCACTCGATCCGCGCGCCCAGTCGATGCCGCTGCCCGATTCGCTGATGGGCCGGCTCGTCGAGTACGTCGTGACCCACGAAGTCGGGCACGCGATCGGATACCCGCACAACATGAAGGCGAGCGCGATGTACCCGGCGGACAGCGTGCGCAGCGCGTCGTTCCTTCGGCGCATGGGCGGCCACGTCGCGACGCTGATGGATTACTCGCGCTACAACTACGTGGCGCAGCCGGAAGACAACGTTCCGCTCGACCTGCTGGTCCCGGGCGTCGGCCCCTACGACCGGTACGTCGTGATGTGGGGCCACAGGCCGATCCCCGGCGCACGCACACCGGAGGACGAGTGGGCCACGCTCGACCGCTGGTCCCGCATGCAGGACACGATCCCGTGGTATCGCTTCACCACCGAGGACTCGCCCAACGATCCATACGATCAGACCGAGGCCGTGGGCGATCAGGACGCCGTGAAGTCCAGCGGGCTGGGCATGAAGAACCTGCAGCGCGTCGCCGCCATGCTGCTCAAGGTGGCCGAAAGACCGGGCGAAGACTACACACTGCTCGATGAGCTGTACGGCAACGTCGTGAGCCAGTGGGGCCGCTACAACGGCCACGTCGCATCGATCATCGGCAGCGCGGAAACGCAGGAGCGCTACGGCACCGGCCGCCGGTTCCAGCCGACATCGCGCCAGCGCCAGCAGGAAGCCGTCGCGTACCTCGCGCAGAACGCGTTCCGCGTGCCGCCCTTCATTCTGAACGACGAAGTCGTGTTCCGCATCCAGGCGGAGGGTCAGGTCGCGCGCATCCGCCAGGCGCAGGCAGGCGTGCTGAACAGCCTGTTCAATGCCGCGCGAATGAATCGTCTGGTCGAGTACGAAGCGCTGATGCGAGCCGGCCAGGCCTACACGCTGGCCGACCTGCTTGGCGAAACGCGCGAAGCCGTGTGGACCGAGCTGTCCGCCGGCAGCGTCCGCATCGATGTGTACCGCCGCAACCTTCAGCGGTCCTATCTCGAGGCGCTCGACCGGCTGCTCAACCCGCCCGCACCGGCCACACCTGCAGCGCCGGGCGGCGGTGGGCCGGGCGGCGCCGGCGCGGCCAACCCGGCATCATCCGATGTGCGCCCGGCCGTCCGCGGCCACCTCGTCGAGCTGGATCGAGCCGTCGAGGCCGCCATCGGCAGAGCCGGCGATGGCATGACGCGCCTGCACCTCCGGGACGTTCGCATGGAAATCGAGCGACTGCTCGATCCGAAGGCGCGCTGAATTCAACGGAACAGGGGATAGGGGGATGCGGCGGATGACAGAGGGGATGAACGCCTCACGATAGGATTGAACCGGAAAGGACACGCGGCGACGAAGGCTGGCGGACAAGAGAAAGCAACACCATGCACATCGGCCGGGGCTCGATCCATGTCGAGGACCCGGGTGAGCACGCGGGCGAAGCGCGGGGCGCGCGGCGTGGGCGTCGCCAAATCCTCACTCGCTGCGGCCCTCTGTGTGCTTTGGGGATTTGGGCGTCACCGGTGCAGCGAAATCCCCAAGGGGCCGCGTGTCACGACCGCGCTTGGGAAATCGGACGTTCCTACAGCACACAAATCCGCACGGGCGAGTCCGACCGTGTCGTGTGGGGCCGTGGCTACGCCGCGGCGTACAGCGCGTCCGGTCGCCAGCATCCCCGGCATTCCCCGTTTCCCCTGTTCCGTTATCCGTTCAGGCGGCGATCTCGGTGAGCAGGTTTTCCGCGGCGCGGCGCCAGCCTTCGAGCGATTCGGTGACACCCATCCGCTCGAGGTATTCGAGGTCGGGACTGTCACCCAGCGCGAGACTGACCGCGACGTGGACGACGCCGAGCGGGCCCCATTCGTGCTGCGGCACTTCGGCCGGCGTGTGGTGGTACGCGACGGCTTCGACGATCGGCATGGGCAGGCCCCACAGACCGAGCAGATAGGCGCCGACTTCGGCGTGCGTGACGGGCCGGCCATTCGCGGTGATCGCGCGGCAGCGCTGGACGGCGAGGGGCAGCAGCAGTCCGACATCGGCGAGCAGTGCGCCGGTCGCCGCGATCTCCGCGTCCGCGCGACCGACAGCCAGTCGCCGCGCGAGCGACGAAGCGCTCAGCGCGCGCAGCTGCAGCTGCGCGATCGCCTCGACATCACTCTGGCTCGTGAATACTTCCGTCGCCAGCACGAGCGTGCGCAGCGTCGCAATCCCGATGCGGGTGACCGCCGTGTGGATGCTGTCGATCTCGGCGCCGCGGCGCAGGAACGCAGAATTCGCCAGCTGCAGCACCTTCGCAGTCAGCGCGGGATCACGCCCGATCACGACGGCCGCGCGCGTAGCATCCTGCTGCGGACTCGTGAGCGTGCGCCACAGCTCCTTGAACACGCGCGGTGCTGCCGGCAGTCGCTCGACGCTGCCGACCAGGCGCTTCAGCTCCTCGCTCTGCAGAAGCCCTTGCATCAGGCTGTAGCGGTCCACGGCATCGGCAAGGACGCGCGCCTCGTACGGCTTCGCGAGAAAGCGGTGCGCCACGTTCAGCGCGCGGAACGCCGCATCGTGATCGGCGTGGCCGGACAGAAGAATGCGCATGGTCTCGGGCGACCGCAGCTGAACCTTGCCGAGCAGCTCGGCGCCATCCATGCCGGGCATTCGCATGTCCGCCACGACAACGTCGGCGGGTTCGCCAGCCAGGATCTCGAGCGCCTCGTTGCCTGACATCGCAAAGCGGGCATCCCAGCGCCCCTCTACGGTCGCCAGCAGGCTGCGCATGCCGTCGAGCACGCGCGCTTCGTCATCCACGAACAGGATCTTCACCTTCAGCGCCCTCCCGGCGCCGGACCCAGCGGCAGTCGAACGAAGAACGTCGTCCCGCGCGTCTCGTCCGATTCGAAGTACATCTGACCTCCGTGTCCCTCGACAATGATCGCGTAGGCGAGTGCGAGGCCGTCCGCGCCGGAGTCCGCGCCGGCTTCCAGCATGCGCGTCGCCTCGGAAATCACCACACCCGTATTGCGAATGCGGATCTCCGCGTACGATCCGGCTTCACGCGTGGCGACGTGCACGGCGCCCTTCCCTGCGCTCGAGCCCGCCGGCACGCCGGGCCCCGGTAACGCCGCAAACCGCAGCACCTGTTTCAACGCGTGGCCGAGAGCGCCGGCATCGCACGCTACCACGGGATCCGCGCACTCCGCATCGAGCACGAAATCGGCGCAGCCGTCAGACTCGGCCCGCACAGCCGCGGCGCTCGTTCTGACCAGCTGCGCGACGTTCACCGAGTCGTCGCAGGCCAGCGGGGCCCACGCGCGACTCGCCGACTCGCCGGCCGGCCCCGTGATGCGAACCGCCGGCCGCATCGGCTGCCGGGCCGCTTTCGCGAAGCCAGGCAGGATGCTCCCGATTTCGCAGAACGAGGGTACGGGCGGCCGCATCGCCATCAGGATCTCCCTTTCCGTTGCGCTGCGTTCTCGGCGCAACCCCGCCAAACTTGAGGACTGGCACACCCGTGGGTGGCGCCGGCGGTGACGGTGCCCCGTCAACTTTCCGTCAACTGTAAGGTGTTTCCCTTGCACCACTTCGGACATGCGTTGGCGCGGACTGCGCTGCGTATCTGATGGGGCGGAAAGAACGGCGGGCGGGAAAGGATGTTGAAGCGATTCGTCAGGATCCCCGTTCCGCTGAGCGCGCAACGAGGATCCCGACGAGGGGCGGGACTACTCCACGCGCAGGGTTACGACGTAGCGCTCGGGTGATATCGTCTGACCGGAGCGCGGCTCCGGCCTGAGGCCGACGACCGTGATCGTGTAATCGCGGAACTTCGCCGAGCGCGGCTCGAGCGTCGTGTGAAGCGCGAGGGACGTCCACGCCATGCGGCCGATGGTCACCGGCACGCGCATCTCGGCATCACCGGCCCATGCGCACACCACGTCCACCGGGCAGCGACTGTCCGTGGCCACACCCCGGAATCCAACGACCAGCCCGCCCGTGCCTACGCGCGCCGTCTGGCCGGCCCGCAATTCGAACGTCTGGCCCCGCTCCGCAACCACGGCCGCGGCATCCGGATCCGCGTTCAATACATCTTCCGACGATGAGCTGCACGCTGTAACACCAGCGATAGCAAACGGAATCAGATACAGTACGCGGCGCATGATCCCCACTCGTGTTGCGTTTCCATTGCGGCCGGCGGCCCTGGCGCCGCCAACCGTGCCGTACACACATACAACGCCCGGTGTACCCCGCTCTGTGACCTTGCGTTCAGGTGCGGGCGCCCGGAGCCGGGGCGGACGGCTTCACGTGCGATCGGTGTCCCGCTGCGTGTACAATTGTGTGCGCGACTGCTGGGACGTCAGACCGCCGCGTTCGCCACGCCTGCGCGTGCCGACAGCATCTGTGCATCGAGCTCGCAGGGGCCATCGCCGCAACCGTCGATGGCGGCCGAGAGTCGCTCGCGCATGGCGGTCAGCGAGGCAATGAGCGCATCGATCGATTCGATGCGAGCGTGCACGATTTCACGCACGGGCGGACACTGCGCGGGGCCGTCCTTGAACTGCTCGAGGATGCGGCTGATCTCGTCGAGCGAGAAGCCGAAGAGCTGCGCCGCCTTGATCAACCGCAGCTGCTCGAGCGCCTCTGTGCTGTAGCGGCGGTAACCGGACGCGTCCCGTTCGGCCGCCAGAAGGCCGCGGCTCTCGTAATAGCGCACGGCTTCGGGCGTGACGCCCGCCAGCTTCGCCATGTCTCCCACCCGATACGTCGCCATGTATCGATGGCTACACAAGTGGGCCCGGCGGGTCAAGCCGTGCGCGACTGTCCTTGCCCTGAACCCGGCTTCAGGGTTTAGCGTGGAATCGGGCCGGCACGGGGCCGGCCCAGGAACCGCTGGTTGAACGGAGGACCAGAATGAAGGCAACGCTGAGGGTTCTCAGCTCGTGCTGCCCGGATTGCCCGGACTGTCCGGAATGTCCGTCGGGCTGCTGCTGAGAAGGAACGGGGTGCATCCGGGTCGCCGGATGCACCCCCAACCTTCCGCAGTGCGGTCGCGAGCTACCGGCGCGCCGCTGTCGTGAAAGAAGAACGGGGCCGCGCAACGTCGCGCGAGCCCCGTACCGTCGGACCTCTCCCTTGGTTCTAACGACCCGACGGTGAAGTCCTCGGCCTGGCGGGATCCTCGTACGGCCGGAGATGCTCCTCGAGGAACGCCCAGGTCCGGTTCCACGAATCCCGTTGCTGCGGCGAATCGACGCGTTCGAGCGTCTCATTGTCGACGCGGCGGCTGAACGCGTGACCCACACTGCCGCCCCACGGCTCCGGATCCACGTAGATCTTGGTCTCCGTGATATCCGGTTTCGTTGCGCGCAGCTTGTACACCAGCATCGAAGCTTCCTCGAAATCGACGTCCTCGTCGTTCGTGGCGATGTGGACGAGCAAGGGCGTCGTCAGCTTGTCGACCTGGTAGTACGGCGACCTCTCAATGTAAACGTCTCGCTTCTCGAAAGGCAAACCCTGAATCCGTTGCTGCGTCGAAAAGCCGGACTGGTAGCCCGGGCCCTTGAACGAAAGGCGGAAGATCAGGTTGGTCACCGGCACGATCGCCGCGCCCGCCTTGAACGGATGATTGCTGCGGGTCACGGACATGATCGTGATGTAGCCGCCATGGCTCCAGCCCATCATGCCGACGCGCTCCGGATCCACGTGCGGCAGGTTCTGCGTCATCCAGTCGTACGCGCTGATGGCATCGTCGACTTCGTAGCCGCCGTAGTCGATGGCGTTGTGGTGCTCCTTGCCGTAGCCGGTGCTGCCGCGGTACTCGGGCGCAACGATGATATAGCCGCGCTCGACGGCTTCCCGCACGAAGGGCCACATCGAGGCGCCCCAGTTGCCGTGCACGCCGCCGTGCACCCAGATCATGGCGGCGTGCCCTCGCGGGCCGCGCTTCTGCAGCGGCTGGAAGACGTACGCCGGGATGTTCATGTCCCCGATGCGGCTGCGATACGTGATCTTCTGGAAATCGATGACGCCGGCACTCTTCGCGCGGTAAATGCTGTCGATCCTGGCCTTGCCCGCCATGTCCGCTTCGTAGTTGCGGCCGGGATCGTGATCCTCCCACCGGTTGCTGACGTAGAGCGCACGCACGCGCGCGGAGTCCAGCGGCACGGCGGGCCGACCGCCCTGCCGCTGACCGCGTTGCTGCGCTGACACCTCCGTCGCAGCGATGAGCAGCAAAAGGACCCAGGTTGCACGGATCCGTCGTCGTGCGCTGCCAATCTTCATGTGCATTCGATTCTCTGCCTTTCTGGCGCCGGAGCGCGATGCGCTTGCACTCTCAGGATTGCGCGGCCGGGGTACGGGTGTCAAGGCGGAAGGCGTCATGCGCCGTTCCATCCATCGCTTCGCAGCACACGCATCGGATCGACGGAAGCCGCACGTCGAGCGGGTGCAGCGGCGGCGCCGAGCGCCGCGACG
>Ga0187892_10007991_pt1 | contig 14715 bp, 15 predicted proteins | sample MA1701073metaG_FD_139345 | JGI IMG/M metagenome (GOLD analysis project Ga0187892, IMG submission 139345) | Bio-ooze microbial communities from a basaltic lava cave in the Kipuka Kanohina Cave System on the Island of Hawaii, USA - MA170107-3 metaG ... | reverse complement strand
GTGGGTGCCTTATGGAATACTTGCAGTACTAACCATAGGAATTGGTGTTATAGGCCTAACAGCTGAGCAAGGAATTCGTCAACTCTTCACAGAATATCTTACTGGTACATTTGGAATCGAATCAGGACCTGAAACTGTAGCTATGGAATCAGAATCAGTCCTTGGAGGATTTCTGACTGGTGTGAATCCAATTGCGCTCATGGCATCACTTATAGCATTTGCAGTTGGATTTGGGCTTGGATATATTTTCTATATTGGAAGATTTGTAGATCCGGTGAAATTCGTAAATTCTAATTTATTCTTCTATGCAATACACAAATTCTTTCTAAACAGATGGTATCTAAACTCTATAATCTATTGGTGCTTTGTAACTGCACCACTGTATTTTGCAAGGGGAATGTGGAGATACTTTGAAAGCACAGTAATAGATGGCATGAATCGTGGTTCAGAAAAAGCAGTTGGCTGGAGTGCCAAAGTCATACAAGGAACCCAAACAGGAATCTCACAGTCATACCTGTATGTGTTTGGAGCAGGAATACTCTTTGTGGTATTACTCTTGTTGATTTAGGAGAAAAAATGATAGACTTTACTTCAACACCAATAATCCTAACTGTAATACTTGGAACAGTTGGGATATTACTTCCAGTAATTAATGTCATAAGAAAAGAACACGGCTCATCCTCGTTTTATGGCGCTATAACATTTGGCGCTTTGATTGCAGCTATTAGTTTTGTTGTATACCAAATCATATCAAAAAATGTCATGCCTGCTGCTATCTTTTCAGAAAATGTCCTAGTTGATGACATGTTCGGTTCATTCTTTGCGATAGCCATGCTTATTGTTGCCATAATTACAACTGTAGGCTCGTTTAACTACATGAGAGGCAAGGCCCATCCTGCTGTATACTACTCTTTGATCCTACTTGCATCTATTGGAATGGTACTCGTTGCATATTCTACAGATTTGGTAATGCTCTTGGTGGCATGGGAGCTAATGAGCATTCCAACCTACGTTCTTGCAGGATTTATGAAAAAGGATCCATCATCAAATGAAGCTGCACTAAAATACTTTTTGTTTGGCGCTTTGTCATCTGCAATTATAATATACGGTATTTCGATTGCATATGGTCTTACTGGTGCTACTAACATTGCAGAAGTAATTTCAGGATTTTCAAAACTTGGTCCGGACATGATGCCACTTGCTCTTCTTGCAGTTGGCATGTTCATTGCAGGCTTTGGATTTAAAATGGGCCTTGTACCATTCCATATGTGGCTTCCAGATGCTTATGAAGGAGCTCCACCTACAATCGCTGCACTATTAGCTGCGGGCACAAAAAAAGCAGGCTTTGCTGCAGCTTTGCGTGTAATTGTGATGGGAACTATAGCACTTAATATGGAATGGACATTTGCACTTGGATTAGTTGCTATAATGACAATGACTGTTGGAAACTTGGCTGCGATAATGCAAAAGAATCTTACTAGAATGCTTGCATATTCAAGCATAGGCCATGCAGGATACATTCTGATAGGTTTAAGCATTGCACCATTTTCACAAATTGGAATCCAAGCCTCGCTTTTCCATATACTAAACCATGCAGTGATGAAGGGTGCAGCATTTATTGCAGCGGCAGGAATCATTACAACTTTGGCAGTTTCGCATCTTGACAAGATACGTGGTCTAGGAAAGCGTATGCCAATCACTTCAATTGGATTAGTAGTATCACTTCTTGCATTAGCTGGAGTTCCGCCTCTTAACGGATTTTGGAGTAAATTGATGCTTTTTGGCTCTGCAATTGATGCAGGTTCTGTCATGTCATGGGCTCCATATCTTGCAGTAGCAGGAGTTCTAAACAGTGCTCTTTCACTTGCTTACTACGGTTGGATAATACGAAAGATGTACTTTGAAGAAGGGGAATCTGACAAGAGGGTAAAAGAGCCAAAGTCAATAATCGCTGTTATGATATTTTCAATAATATTCATGGTGGGGATAGGAGTTTATCCTGATCCAATAATTCAGTTTGCCAAAGATGCTGTTCCAAACCTTATGACGCTTTCTACTGTACCCTAAACACCGTAAGATCTAAAAGATTTTCAAGATGAGATTTGGCTGGACATTCTTTTATCTTTCGCAAACCAGATTTTGATTTTAGGGAATAGTCTTTTAACAAGTAATCCATATGGTTAAAGACATCACGTGGATCTGAACTCTTTTTTATCAAAACGTTGAACAACTTGTCTTCATTATTCCAGTCCTGCAAATCATCATGGATCTGGTAAGCAATTCCAACATTCTTTCCATATTCTGCAAGTGCCAGTATCTGATCTTCAGTCCCGCCCCCAAGTATAGCACCAATTTTTGATGCTGCCTCAAAAGCCGTGGCTGTTTTGTATTCCATCACTTTAAGGTAATCATCAAATGTTACATCCTCACTTGATTCTAGTCTTGTCTCGATCATCTCACCATCACTCATCATCATAGCAGTACTTGCAAGTTCATTTGCAATTCTTGGGTTGTTAAGTCTTGATGATATATTTAGAATTAAACCGAGTACAAAGTCTCCAGTGAGAATACTTGTGTTATATCCGTATTTGATATGAAATGGATCTTTTCTCCTTCTTAAAGTCTCATTATCTATTATATCATCATGTATTACAGATTCAGTATGCAATAATTCGACCGCACAAGCAGCTGCATATGCATTTTCATCATAGGTTCCAACACTTTCTGCAGACAACAACAGGATAAGTGGCCTAATTCTCTTTCCACCTTCAAGTGCATATTGCAATGGCTCAACAAATTCAGATGCAGAATAGAGTTCAAGTTCATATTTTAGTGCTGCATTTATTTTATCAAGATATTGCTTGTAGTCTTTTATTAGAGGATTTATCTCAAAATTTTTCCTATCCACAAACCTGCACTATAACGCCTAACCTTTTGTTACAATATTAATGCTTTTGTAGTGCTCCAGCCGGGATTTTCATCACATAGAATTTGAACCCGGGATCCCCGGCTTGAAAGGCCGATATGCTTGACCGGTCTACACCACTGGAGCCCGAACTGCATCCCGTTTTTTGTCCATAAAATCCTTTTGAAGTGATTCAAAAGATTTTTTTATTGGCTGAATTTCATAAATCGCATGAATTCGCTCATCAAAGATATTGATGAATTGATTGAAAGGCAAAGTTTGTTAAAACATCAATTCTATCTGATGTGGACAGAAGGAAAGTTAACTCTTGATGCTCTTAACGGTTACTCAAAAGAATACTTTCAGCTAGTAAAAGCCATTCCATCATTTGTAGGAGCAATAATGGAACAAAGTCCAAATGCTGTGAAAAATGAAATTGCATCAAACCAAAAAGAAGAATCTGAACACATCAAACCTTGGATGAAGTTTGCTGGTGCATTTGGAGTTTCAGAAGCAGAACTAGAAAGATACCCAGGTCTTGAAAAGACAAGGCAGGCTGTGTCGAACCTTTCAACACTTATGAATTCATTTGAGGGGGGTGCTGCTGCAATGTACTCTCTTGAACTGGAGATACCAAAAATAAGCTTGTCAAAAATAGATGGGTTACGAAAATTCTATAATATGACAAGCGAGGATGCAATAGAATACTTTAGGCTTCACACAGAGGCAGACATAAGACATGCCGCAGTCTGGAGAAGAATTCTTGAAAAAACGTCATCTGAAAAAGAAGAAGAATTATTCCAAATCGCAAACAAGTCAATTTCTGCACAAAATCTATTGCTTGACAGCTGTTACGAGGCCTACTGCTAAACTCTATACCATTTTATACTGCATACAAACCTGTTTTTTCGTGGGGCCCATAACTCAGCTTGGTAGAGTAACCGGCTCATAACCGGTGAGCCAAGGGATCGAAGCCCTTTGGGCCCACTTCCTTTTAATTCTAGGATTAAAATTGTATTAAATATAAAAATCAATTATCATATCGGTTATGTTAAGTGTGGTATATTATCAGAACTTGATTTTCCAGATATCGAGCATGTGTTATTCAATAAAGATTGAGATTGAATTTGATCTAAAAGATTTTGAATGTGAGTCTAAAGATATACAATCTCTCTGGATCTGAATAACAAGATTGAGATCTTAAATTAAAAATGTGATCCAGATTTTAATCAGATCTGGTGTTGACTAAACCTTATATAGCAAACTCTTATCACAAAATCCAATGGCTGACACACATCTTATAACAAAACACAAGATGGGTATGCCTTTTTTTGCGGCTATGATACTTTTGGCAATAGCTGGTTTTGGAATGTTTGTAGTAGGTTTTGATCAAGGACATCTTTTTAGTATTGTTTTAGGTCATGAGGCTTTTGATGATCTTTATCTTCATGAGCTGACTCATGATATGAGACACGCAGCTGGCTTTCCATGCCATTAGTTTTAAAGTAAGTAACTACCGATTTTCATTGGGCTGCAATGAAGAATCAGAGTTATATCTGAAACATGATGTGAAGGCATTTGTCTGAGCTGCCTATGCAGTTTTTCGTATGAGATAAAAAGATTTGAGAAATTTGACACGAACAGTATCACATCAAAACGTTACAGAGTATATATAAAGCCACTATATAAGGAACCAGACATGCCTCAAACAAAACCAATCGTTAGTATAGAGAATGTTGTGGCCTCAGCATCTGTGGATCAAAAAATTGATCTCAATGTTATCACACAAACTTTTCCAGACGTTGAGTATCACCCTGATCAGTTTCCAGGCCTAGTCTTCAGACTTAAATCACCAAAGACTGCAACATTGATTTTTAGTTCTGGCAAGATGGTTTGTACTGGAGCAAAATCCGAAGAACAAGCCATCAAGGCGGTAAGAAGTGTTGTGCAAAAGCTTCGAAAGGGAGGAATTAAAATAAAAAAGGATGCTGTGATAGTAATCCAAAACATAGTGGCATCTGCAAGTCTTGGAGGAAAAATCCATTTAGAGCAGGCAGCCAGAAACCTACCAAGAAGTATGTATGAACCAGAGCAATTTCCTGGTCTGATACACAGAATGCTTGATCCAAAAACAGTAATCTTACTTTTTGCGTCAGGAAAGCTTGTTTGCACTGGTGCAAAAAAAGAATCTGAAGTATACAGAGCAGTACATAATTTGCACACACTGCTTGAGGAAAAAGAACTAATGATCTATGAAAGCTAACTCTGCAAACCATTTTTTGGCTTCAGATTAGATCTATTTATTTTCGTATTCTTAAAGATCTGATCGGAAGTCAATTCTCTTTTATAATGGATGTAAGCGTCATTATATCAGTAATCTCATATAACCTAACATTTTCTGCTGCTAAAAGTTCACGCGCCCCTTCAAATCTGTTTATTATTGTAAAAGCGTCTGTCACAACCACATCTGCATTTCTGAGCGTTTTTATGGCATTTAATAGAGAAAGTCCAGTGGTTGCAACATCATCTACAAGTAAGGCTCTTGTACCTTTTGCGATCTTACCTTCTATTACATTTTCAGTACCATACTCTTTTGGCTTTTGTCTTATGTATATGAGAGGTTTGATAATTTCAATGGCAAGAGCAGTCGCAATAACAAGTCCGGAGGTGGGCACAGAAGCAATACAATCAAAATTGTCAAATCCAATCTTTTCTGATATCGAATTTTGAAGCACCTTTATCATCTTTCGAAATTCGTGCGGAAAACTTGGTACTATCCTCAAGTCTATATAGTAAGAACTTTCCTTTCCGCTTGAAAGCTTGAAATTCCCAAACTTTATTGCGCCATTTTGGTGTAAAAATGTTGCAAATTCTTTAACAAACTCCACAGCAAAATTAACTATGCTAGATTTATTTTAACTGTCCTATTCGTAGTCTTATGCCAGAAATTTGGCTTAGCTATGGTACCACCGAAGTTGTGTTGGATATCCTAGCGGAAAATCTTGACAAAAAAATAGAGCCAAAGGGTACAAATCTAACCGATGTTGGGATTAACTCCAAACTAGCACAACTAGACCTAACTAAACCAGTAGAGCTTGTTATTTTGGATCATTCAAAAGCAGTGCAAAAAGTAATTTCTATTTTATTTGAAAAATGTAATCAACAATCAATCCCAAAACCAAAACTTTTTGTGGACAAGCCTCATGTGCATGTAATGAAAAATGTTTTATCAGATCCTACATTGGAAATTTCAGAGTTTAATAATACAGAGCTTTCAGATCCAAATCTAGTTTTTGTGGGAGAGACGGAATTTGATGGCCTATTTGGGTTTAACACCATATCAACAAAACTTGTTAGAAGATTTGGAAAAGAGCAAATGCTCTCTGCTTATGAAAAAAGAAAGGGTAACCTCCCTGCATCAGGGGAGGAGCTTGGAAATTTTGAAGTGGCGCAGAAATTTTCTGACTCGTTTGAGATATCTGCAATTGAGATCGTCTCAAACTCTATAGGTATAGTAGACTTGGCTACCGGTCATCCATCATCCACCTCATCAATGTCAAAATTGCTTCTTTCAATTGCTACAAATGAGGTAGAAAAACATCGTACTATGATAATTAGTACTGGAAAAGAAAGCAGTGGTGAAACACTTGGAAGATCTCTGACCTCTCTATGGAATTGTTCAGAGGCAATTAAAGAAGATGGGCTTGCAATTCTTTTGGCAGAATGTAAAGGTGGAGTGGGATCAGAGGCGATTCAACAATACATGGAAGGTAGGATGAGTTTAGACAGGCTGAAAAACCCAGCAAAATATGTAGATGGAATGGAAGATCTTTTGTTTCTGACTGAAATTGCAAAGAAATTCAAGATAGGGATTGTATCAATTCTGCCAGAGTTTTACATCAAGGATAAGCTTGGTATGTTAGCATTTAGCGGAATAAAGCCTGCAATGGATTATATCTTGAAAACACAGGGTGCAAGACAGAAAGTTGCTGTTGTATCAGATGGCTCTCACGTGTTGCTAAGGTAGGATTGAAAATGGAAGTGGTGCGCAGAGAACTGCAAGACCCATGACCAACATGAACATTTTTTTTCGCTTACTTGAAAGTGGAGAAATGTCATCCAGTGGTCGTGCATCTGGACTTCGCGTACTAAACATTAGCACAAAAAGTGCCATGATCCAATATCCAAGAGCTGCAAGTACGCCTATGCTTGCATATGTTGCAATTACGTGCCATTTCCTTCCAAATGTTGCACGAGCTATATGTCCACCATCAAGTTGCCATGCTGGAAGAAGATTCAAAAATGTTATAAGAAATCCAAGCCATGCTGCAAACAGTACAGGCGACATAATAACCTCCGTTCCCTCAATGGCTTTGCCTGTAATGACAAGTGTTGCACTCATGATTATACTTGGCCGTATCTCAAAAAGTTGAGACTGAGCAAAAAGCACATGAGCTTGGGCATCAGGTATAAGTGGAGAAAGATATGCCCCATACGTTGAGACAACAACTGCTACAAGTAATCCTGCAATAGGTCCTGCGATAGCAATATCGAACAGAATATCTCTGTTTATAGTAAAGCTGCGTGACATGATAAGAGCACCAAATGTAGGGATGCCAATGACGGGAATGCCTGGAATGAAATAGGGCCAGCTCGTCATAATCTTATGCCATTTTGAAGCGATGATATGACCAAGTTCATGTATTCCAAGAATTCCAATCAAGGAAATTGTATACAGAACGGCTATTTCGAATGGATCCCCTATCTTAACTATGGAATTTGCAGCAATTGTTCTGTAATAACCATCAATCATTATCATCGCTATGGTAGCTGCAAAAAGTAATTTCGGTATCCAAGGCCACCTTAACTTAGGCGGACGAAATCTGCTTACCAAAAGAAACATCTTTCCATCAACTCTTTCAAGTCTTCCAACTAGATTTTTGGATTCTAGCTCTTGTGCAAGTTTGGCAAACTTAGACTTGAATCTACCCTCTTCTATCTCAAACTGAAGTGCATCGACATTCTGATTCACGCTCTTTATCTCAAAGAGAGGAGAAATCATAGACACTATTTCTTCTTGTGTAGGTTCAGTCAATAACTATGATTCAAAGTTTCTGTAAATTAATTCTTTTACTAGCTTAAAGTTAAATAATTGTCATATCCAGATAATTTAAATTGCAAGTTGCCTTAAGAGAGATTGGAGACTGTGTAATCCGCAGATGTGACGCAAGTGACATCATTCCAGTAATGGAAATAAACATGAAAACCCTTCCTGAACATTATTCTGATTATTTTTATGAAAGTCTATTATCAGAGCTGCCAGAAGCATTTCTTGTAGCAGAAATTAACAGAAAGCTCGTAGGATACATAATGTGCAAGATAGAATATGGATTTTCAAATTTTAAAAAACTTGGTTTTGTTAAAAAAGGTCACGTGGTTTCCGTAGCTGTGTTAGAAGAACACCGGAAAAAGGGCATTGGTAGAGCTCTTGTTGAAGAAGCAATTAGTGGTGTTAAGATAAAAAAGACTGATGAACTCTATCTAGAGGTTCGCTGTAGTAACAACGAGGCAGTAAGACTTTATGAAAAAATTGGATTTACAATAAAACAAAGACTAAAGGCGTACTATCGGGATGGTGAGGACGCTTACTTGATGACAATTGAATTCTTGTACTAGATTCAAATAAATAACTCTCAAAAAGATTTTGATGTTATGACGAGGCAACGGCTAGTAGGGATTTTGATCTTTGTTTTATGCATTGTTGGATTTTTTGTATATGCGTATCTTTTGATGCTTTCTGAATGGAGTCCAGTTGTTTTACAACTTTCAGTACTTATGGCAGTAGGAGGAATACTTGGAGTAATATCTTGGATTGGATACAATATGGCCACATCAAAAACATCTTCTTCGTCATCTATGGTATCAGATGACAAAAAGTAGCTATTTTGATATCATTGCGTCTACCACAGCTTGATAGAACCTTGGTCCTACGGGTCTGACTATCTTAGAGCCAAGAATCTCAGATTTTACCTCAATTATTTTCAGAAAATGCTCTTTAGCAAGCTTTGCAACCTCATTTTTTTTCTCTGCGTGTATATGACAATAATAATGTATTATCGCATTTTTTTTTGAAGCATTTATAGCAGAATCTATAAACTCATCAGATCTTTCAGGTAGAAGCATTAGAATCCTATCGCCCTTATCTGAAAGCCTTTCTTCAATAACTTTTGTCGCATCACCACATATTGATTCTACTTTTCCTTTAAGCTTGTTGAGCTTTATGTTTTGGTTACAAAGCTCCGTTGCATCAGGATTTATATCAACGTTATAAACCGTACATTTCTTTTTCTTTGCAGCGATGATAGAAAACATTCCAATTCCACCAAACATGTTAATGATAGTTTCACCTTCTGCAACAAGATTTGCAATTCTGTTTCTCTCAGTTGACAGTCGCGGAGAAAAGAATGCTTTTTGTACATCAACTTTAAACCTGCAACCATATTCTTTGTATTCGGTTTCTGTGTTATCTTCACCTGCAAGCAGTTCCAAATTACGCGTTCTAAAATTCCCTTCAACTGGAGAAGATTGATAAAAGACAGATTTTGCGGTTTTCACTCTTTGCAGAAGAATTTCTCCTACCGCTTTCTTCTTTGATACAAGCGAATCTGGTATTCTAATAATTATAATACTGCCAATTTGATCAAACGCTCCATATAGATCTGTAATCTCTTTTTCTGACAGTATTCCTGCTACTGCTTCTTTTAGCATCCGCGTCAATTTCTGTAGTAAAAGTGTCCTGACTGTTTTTGGTTCCTATCAAGCCTACTTCCAGTCTTATTTACACGTGGTCGAAGGCTAGTTTCATCTCGTCTATACGTGATATCAAGAGATTTTAGAAATCTATTCATTCCATCTGCCTTTTGCATGGGCGATGTAGCATGCCCTTCTTTTCCAGGAGTCCCTTCAAAAATTACTAGCGAATCAGAGATTAAATCCATAAGTTGAATATCGTGATCTATTATGATTGCAGCCTTTGCATAAGAACGTACAAATCTTTGGATCAATTTTGCAACTGCAATTCTGTCTTCCACATCTAAAAATGCTGATGGTTCATCAAGTGCGTATAGATCTACTTTTTGTAAAAGGCATGCAACGATAGCAACCTTTTGTAGTTCACCTCCTGATAAATTCTTGACAGACTTGTTGTAGAGCTTTTTTATTTTTAATGGTTCAACTACCTGCTCTTCTTCCGTGGTACCTTCAATAGCTGCACCATTTGCCTTTTCTAAAACTGAAATAACTTCTACATCATAATCATTTGTTAAATATTGTGGCTTATACGCTATCTTCATTTTAGTTTCAAGCGTACCAGAATCTGGTTTTTCAACACCAGCGATCATCTTCATCATGGTTGTCTTTCCTAATGCATTTGCGCCTACAATTCCAAGTACTTCATTTTTTCGCACTCTGCCTGCATCGATTGAAACTGAAAAAGTAGGATATTTTTTTTGCAAAGCTGGATACTCAATGATATTTTCAGTTACTACAAACTCATCGGTAGAAGTTGATGCATCAAATCTAAACGCACTGTCTCGAAATCTGACATTTTCATTTGGAAGGTAGCCATCCAAAAACACATTGATTCCAACCTTTGTTGACAAGACACCTGCAACAATACCATAAGCAGCAGGCTCCCCATACAACACCTCAATAAAGTCACTGAGATAGTCCAGTACTGTTAGGTCGTGCTCAACTACCATTACGCTCTTTTCTAATTTGGCAAGACCTTGGATCACTCTTGCAACCCCTATTCTCTGGAATACGTCATTGTAAGAGGAAGGTTCGTCAAAAAAATAAAAGTCTGCCTCCTTTGATGCAGCAACTGCAACAGCAAGTCTTTGCAGCTCTCCCCCACTAAGCTCTCCAAGCCTATTTTCCATGGAGTTTTGCAGCTCTAACTCTCTTACAAGATCGGGCATAACATTTCGTTCATCATACTTTTCCAAAAGCTCTCTTGCTGTTCCAGTAAAGACTCTTGTCAGGTTGTAGACTTGTTGAGGTTTTATTGAAACTTTAATCTGACCATTTGAAATTTTTTCAAAATGTGATTTTAATTCAGTTCCATGAAAATATTTTAAAATATCATTCCACTCAGGAGGCGACGTATAATTCCCAAGATTTGGCTTAAGATTGCCGGATAGAATACTGATAATTGTAGTTTTTCCCATACCATTTCTGCCAAGCAGTCCCATCACTTGACCTTTTTTTGGTGTGGGAATCTTATACACTCTAAAAGAGTTCATCCCAAACTGATGAATCTTTTCGGTTCCCAGCTCCTCTGCTAGATTTACTATAGTTATTGCATCGAATGGACATACCTTTACACAGATGCCACACCCATTGCATAGATTCTCATCAATTTGCGCTTTTCCAATTTCTTCATTCAGTACTATACAGTCTGCTCCAGACTTGTTTACTGGGCAATACTTGATACATTCAAGACCACACTTTTTTGGCTGGCAGAGTTCCTTGTCTAGTACTGCAACTCTATGAGTCATGGTGTCTACAGCTTTTTTCTTTAATTTATACCTCTATTCAAGTAAGCTTAATACAGAACATTCAAGAAAATAGACCTCAAGCCGGCCATAGCGTTGGGGTCCGACCCGGTCCCATACCGAACCCGGAAGTCAAACCCAATGTCGCTGCTGTGTTACTAAGGTGCGAAAGCCCTTGGGAAGCAGTAGTGCTGGCACTTTAGTTTAAAGCCACACTGTTAGGTGTAGCTCTCCAGGCTGCTTGGATTACAATATCTTTGTCTACTCCACGCTTTGTGGCGTCATATGGAAAATACTCCGTGTATTCTGCTACAAGCTGGCGTATTTTTTCATCAATTTCTTCTATCCTTGCTGCATCAGTAAAAAGATATGGAATTTCGTTGCAGGCAACAAGGTATCCTTCTTTGCTTGGTGTGATTGAAAATGAAAGCTTGGATAATCTGAAGCCTTTTTCCATGCTATTCTATAGCATATGAAAACCTAAAAAGATGGCTATGTACTACAGGGCTTGTGAACAGCTGCGCCGTCTGTGGTGAGAAATTCTCTGACGACATCAGATTTTTAAACCACATGATGGAAAAGCATGGCTTTAGAAACCCAAACAATTCTGCACCTGACAGGAACAGCAGGGGCTACTAGTTATTTGAAAGAAATTCTACTAGCAGTCTAACACCGTATCCAGTAGCTCCCTTGGGGTTGTAGCTTTTCTCTTTTGTTCCCTGCTGGGTCCACGCGGTACCCGCTATGTCAAAGTGGACCCATGGAACCTCGTCTACGGAGTGAGCCAAAAAGGCTGCGCCAGTTATTGTACCTGCACCCCTACCGCCACCAGTATTTTTGATGTCAGCTACCTCAGATTTGATCATCTCCATATAGTCGTCGTCTATCGGAAGCTGCCAGACCTGTTCAGATGTTTTTTCTGCAGCCTGCTTTATTTTTGAGATAAGTTTATCATTATTTCCTACAATTCCTGCGACATTGGCACCCAGAGCCACTATACACGCCCCAGTTAGGGTTGCAAAGTCAATTATACATTTTGGAGAATAGTTTTTCTTGCCATATGCCAGAGCATCTGCCAAAATTAGTCTTCCTTCCGCATCAGTGTTAAGGATCTCTGCAGTTTTTCCATTGTAGAGTTTAATTATATCTCCAGGTCTGTAGGATTCACTACCTGGCATATTTTCTACAGATGGTATTATGCCAACAAGATTAACTGGTAGCTTTAAGGAGGCAGCTGCTCTCATGATCCCAAGAACAGTACAACCGCCACACTTGTCAAACTTCATCTCATCCATTTTCTCACTGGGTTTTATTGAGATGCCACCTGTGTCAAAGGTCACCGCCTTTCCTACTATAGCCATCGGTCTTTCTCCTCGCTTTCCGTTATACTCTAGGACAATAAACCTAGGTTCATTCTTGCTTCCCATCCCTACGGCAGTCACTCCACCAAATCCCTTTTGTTTTATTTCCTTTTTTGACATAACAGTACATTTAAGGCAGTACTTGGATGAAAGTGATTTTGCAAATTTTGCTAGCTGCTCTGGTGGACAGTCGTTTGGAGGAAGATTAGCTATATTTCTTGTAAATATGACAGCATCGCAGATTTTTTGTGCTCTGTTAATAACACCTTGAATATCTCCAGAACGTGCAATCAAAATAGTAAGATCAGGCACCTTTTTGCTTTTTTCTTTCTTATATTTGTCAAATGAATAAAGTGCAAGCTCTGAACCTTCTACTATTGCTTGTATGGAAGGTATTGTGTCAAGCTCAAAATTTGGTGGTAGGAATATTGAATATTCTGAAATCCCAAGGTCGCGGACTTTTTGTGCAATCTTGCCAGAACTAATCCTTAAAGAATCAAGTGTGAGCTTTTTCTTTTCACCCAGTCCTGCAAACAAAACTCTTTGGGCTGGGATTTTTCCATGGGTGTGAATTATATTTAGGGTTCCTATCTTTCCATCAGTTTCTTTTATAGCTGTTTTTAACAGTCCGCCTAGCTTGGAATCTATTTCTTCTAGACCAGATATGGATTTTGATTTTTCATAAACAAAAGAACAGAGTAACGACGTCCTCTTTTTTTTAGGTTGTATATTTTCTGATCTTATCTTCATAATATTTCGCCTGTGTTTGGTGGCATATTAGAATCTATTTTAGTTTGATTTTTTCGCTATTTGAAAAGAGGCTTTTTGACCTAAGAAATACTGCCTTGGGTGTTTTACAGTCCGAACCGCAGGATGCCTGTACATCGTACTGAATAGCAGGCTTGGTTTTGGAAATAAGAATAGCTGATAGCAGAGGGAGGAGTGCTGCCCTACCTCCATATGCTGTCTTACCGTCCACAAACCAGAACATCGTGGTGGAATCATAGTTATCAGAAAAGATCTCAGACTTGATCTTCATACCAAAATCTGTATAATGACCCACAACCAATATTTTCCCTCTTGCAAAAAAACTAACAATTTTTGCAAACTTGGCACAAAGATAGCACCTGTTATCATATATCACTATAGGCATCACACTTTGCAGATCCACGCATTTCTTTAGGGCTTTCTCAAATTAAAATTTTCTGAAGTAACTTTTTATTTACTCCAAAGCGCTAAAAATCATGAATACGCATTTGACTTTGGATATTCTTGAATTTCAGACTTTGGAAAAGACATGGGCCTGAACTACTATAACATCATAAAAAAAGTTCGGGAGGCCCGCAAACTTGTCATAAAAGGAACAACTGTTGCTGGCTCTGGTCACCCGGGGGGTTCTTTTTCCATGGCAGAAATTATGGGCTGCATTTTGTTCAAGTTCTTAAGACATGATCCAAAGAACCCACTCTGGGAGGATCGTGACAGAATGGTTTTATCAAAAGGGCATGCATCGCCTGGACTTTTTTCAAACCTTGCGGTGGCCGGATACTTTGACAAATCAGAAGTTGAGACTTTGCGAAAATTTGAAAGCAGACTGCAAGGCCATCCAGACTTCAAGTGCCCAGGTGTGGAGTTTTGTGGAGGCTCCCTTGGAATAGGACTTTCCTTTTCCATTGGCATGGCACTTACTGCAAGAATCGATGGAAAGACGCACAGAATCTATACCATAATCGGTGACGGTGAATCAGATGAGGGTCAAGTCTGGGAAGCAGCAATGACTGCCTCAAAATACAAACTTGATAATCTTACAGTAATTCTTGATAGAAACTTCATCCAGCAAGACGATTATACAGAAAGGGTAATGCCACTTGACGAAGAGCTAGTTGGAGATGAT
>Ga0187892_10007990_pt1 | contig 14717 bp, 10 predicted proteins | sample MA1701073metaG_FD_139345 | JGI IMG/M metagenome (GOLD analysis project Ga0187892, IMG submission 139345) | Bio-ooze microbial communities from a basaltic lava cave in the Kipuka Kanohina Cave System on the Island of Hawaii, USA - MA170107-3 metaG ... | reverse complement strand
CGGAAAGCGCAATCCTCCAGACCGTTGGAGCTTCGCTGTGTGGCCTCACGGATTCAAGATATGCGAGTTTGCCGGCCCGCCAAACGCCCGGCCCGGTCAATGGCGGTCCGCGCGGGTTCGATGGTGGCAGAAGTCCGCGTTCCGGCTGGTGGACAGCCTCGCGCCGCGGGGATATCCTTAGCAGGGCCCACGCAGCCTCAATGCCCACCCCACGCACGGAGGTGTCCGCGATGGCGGGAATGCACGAGCTCCTCGCGATCGGCCAGTCGGTCTGGCTCGACTTCATCAGCCGTGCCCTCGTGCGCGGCAGCCAGCTCAAGCACCTCGTCGATCACGGCCTGCGTGGGTTGACCAGTAATCCATCGATATTCGAGAAAGCGATTGCCTCCGGCAACGATTACGACGACGAAATCCAGGCGGTCCTGCGGCGCGATCCCGACTGCGAGACGACCGAGCTGTTCGAGGAGCTCGCGATCACCGACATCCGCGAAGCCGCTGATGCGCTGCGCGGCGTCTATGATGCCTCGCGCGGCCAGGATGGTTTCGTCAGCCTCGAGGTTTCGCCGCATCTCGCGCACGAGACGGACGCGACGATCGCCGAAGCCAAACGGCTGTGGCGCGCCGTCGACCGGCCGAACCTGATGATCAAGGTGCCGGCTACACCGGCCGGCGTCGTCGCGATTGCCGACCTCATTGCCGCCGGCGTCAATGTCAACGCCACCCTGATGTTCTCGCTCGATCACTATGAGGCCGTCGCGCGCGCGTACATACTCGGACTGCAGCGCGCCGCCGATCCTTCGCGCATTGCTTCCGTCGCTTCCTTCTTCGTGAGCCGCGTGGACACACTCGTCGACAGGAAGCTCGACGCGATCGCAACAGCGCAGGCCCGCAGCCTGCGTGGCCGCGCTGCCGTCGCGAACGCAAAGCTGGCGTACCACCGGTTCCGCGAAATCTTCCACTCGACGGAGTTCGAGCCGCTGCGGCGGCGCGGCGCCCACGCACAGCGCGTGCTGTTCGGCAGCACGAGCACGAAGGATCCCGCCTACTCGGACGTGAAGTATGTCGAGGAGCTGATCGGCCCGGAAACGGTGAACACACTGCCGCCCGAGACCATCGACGCGTTCATGGATCATGGCCGCGCCCGGGCCGTCCTCGCCGAAGGCCTGACTCACGCGCGCAATGATCTGTCCGCACTCACGTCGCTCGGCATCAGCATGCACACCGTGACCGAGGAGCTCCAGGAAGACGGTGTGCGCAAGTTTGCGGAAGCGTACGACAAACTGATCGAAGCACTCGAGACCAAACGCGAACGCCTGCTGCAGCCAGCCCACTAACGCGTCGCGAGAGCCGCTAACCCTCAGGCAGTCCGTCCGCCACGGCCGCTTCGTACGGCTCCATGTGAACGAATGCGTCCTGGATGAACGATTCCGCGCGCAGCTCGCTGCGCACGCGGCCGCCGAGTGCGTGCGCATCGCGCAGCGAGAGGTGCGGCGCGGCCTGGACGTGGATCGAGATGAGATAGCCCATGCCGGCGCGCCGCGCCTGCAGCTTCTCGACGGCCAGCACACCCGGCACAGCGGCCGCCTTCTCCCGGACACGCGCCAGCAGCACGGGATCCGGCGCGCGGTCCATCAGGTCCGCGACCGCCGGACGCAGCAGCCGGATCCCGTTCACGGCGATTACGCCGGAAGCCAGCAGCGCCGCCCAGTCGTCCGCCGGCGCCCACGCCGGCCCGCCCACGAGCGCCAGGCTGATGCCGACCAACGCGGCACCCGAAGTGATCGCATCCGAGCGATGGTGCCACGCATCCGTCTCGAGCGCACGACTGCCCATCTCGCTGCTCACGGCCTTCACACGGCGGAACATCAGCTCCTTCACGAGAATCACGACCACCAGCACCGGTAGCGTAAAGGCTGCCGGCCCCTCCGGGTCCGCCGTCAGGATCTCGCGCACAGCTTCCACCGCAATGCCCGCCGCCGCAGCGATCAGCAGCAGCGCGACCAGCGCCGCAGACACCGTCTCCGCCTTGCCATAGCCAAAATGGAAGCGGTCGTCCGCAGACCGACCGCTCACGGCAATCCCCCGCACGACGATCAGCGACGCAAAAACATCGACGGCGGACTCCACGCCGTCCGCTACCAGTGCCGACGAATTGCCGAGCAGCCCCACGCCAATCTTGATTACGACGAGGACGCTGTTAACGGCCAGGCCAAAGCCGGCCATGCGAATGCCCTGGCGTGGGTCGGGCTGGGTCACCGGTGCGGCCTCATCGTCCTGGTGTAAGCCACCATTTCTTCACCGCAGAGGGCGCCAAGGACGCGAAGAAAAGATGGTCCGCTTTCATTCAACATAGAAACTTCACATCGATGCTGTATACAGATATATTAATATATACAGATTTATATATACGGATACAGATACGAATGAAGAATGGGTGTGGGTGTATCCAGCCGTTCTTCGCGTCCTTTGCGACCTCTGCGGTGGAAGCACGCAGAGCAAGCGCTGCGCCGGTACGGATCATGGGCGGCGGGTGGCCGCCGGGGCGCCGCGCGCGAGCGCGATGTAATCGGTTGCGGCGGGCTCGCAGCCCGCGTCGCGGATCAGCAGCGTGACCTGGCCGCGGTGGTGCATGCCGTGCAGCGCGACATGCAGCAGGATATCCGAGAGTTTCGAGTCGAAGGCATCGCCCGCGCTGTTTCGATAGTGCACGTTCCACTCGAGACTCGCGTCGTCACGGGAGCTCAGCAGCGCTTCATAGGCGGCCTGGTTGTCGGCAGCCAGAGCGGCACACTCGCCGAGCGTGAGCGCGGGCCACACCGCGTGCGTTGGCGCAGCGCCAACAATACGTGCGTGCCAGATGTGCTCGCCCCCCAGCACGTGCGCGTAGATCTCGAGCGCTCTCGGCGTCGCGGCCCCCGGCCCGCGCAGCGCCGCGAGAACACGGGCATCCGCCCAGTACATGTGCCGGTACAACCTACTCAGCGCGTCGATCATTCGTGCCTCGCTTTGGCTTCGTGGCCGGCGTTTCTTCATCCTCTCGGCTCCGGCACGAACAGTTCACCGCAGAGTGCGCAAAGGACGCGAAGAAAATGATTTCAAAATCTGTTAACAAAAAGATTCCAGCAGCTGGCTGCTGACGCGAAGGACGCCACGATGTGATGCACCCAGCCCTTCCTCCGCGCCCTTTGCGCCCTCTGCGGTAAAAAACGCGGGGCACGCTCGAGCCGGCCGGGAGCGCGCCGGCGGCCGACGGATCAGCTGGCCGGTCGCACGGCACGGGGAATAGGCCGGCCGGCCAGCGTGCCCGTCACCTCGCCGTTGCGCAGAGCGAATTGACCATTGACCAGTACGTGCATCACACCTTCCGAGAGCTGGTGCGGCGCCTCGTAGGTAGCACGATCGGTGTACCGGTTCTCATCGAAGACCACGATGTCCGCATACCAGCCCGCACGAAGCTCGCCTCGCTCGGGAATGCCGAAGAACGATGCTGCGAGCGATGTCATGCCGCGAACGGCGAACGGCAGCGTGATGACGGAATCCTGGCGAACGAAGAGCCGGACCTTGCGCGGGAACGCGCCGTAGACGCGAGGGTGCACAATGTCCTGGCCGGGGCTGGGCGTACGGCCGTCCGTGCAGGTCATCATCCAGTCGAGCTGGGCGAGGATGCGCGTGTTGTTCACATCGTATAGATCGTGGTTCATGACGGGCGGGTTCTTGACATCGAGAATGCGGCGCACGGTCTCCGGCACGGGCAGCCCCAGCTCGGTTGCGACCTGGGCCAGCGTCTTGCCATTGAGCAGCGAGTCCGCATCGACAATCATGATTCGGGCGGCACCGCCGCGGATCGCGAGCATGTCCGTGGTCTCGGCATCGAGGCGGCGCCGCACTTCCGGATCGGCAAAGCGGGCGCGCATCGAGTCGCGTCCGCCACTCACGGCCCAGCGCGGCAGCGCGTAAGCCGCCAGGTTGCTCTGCGTCGCGGTGTACGGATGCTGCGCGGCCATGACATTGACGCCACGCGCGCGGGCCGCCTCGATGAGCCGGACCGCCTCACCGGCGCGGCCATAGTTGTGCGCGCCCTGTGGATTGAGATGGCTGAAGATGACGGGCGTGCCGGCCTGCTCGCCGATCTCGATCGCTTCCCGTATCGATTCGAGGAACCCGATCTGCGGCCAGGACGCGCCGAGATCGCGGTCGTGCGTGTCATAGATGCCGCCGAACTGCGCGGCCACGCGGTTCAGTTCGATGACTTCATCGGTTTTCGCGAATGAACCGGGCGAATAGAAGAGGCCGGTCGAGAGGCCGAGAGCGCCCTCACGCATGCCGCGCTCGACATAGGCCTTCATGCGATTCATCTCGTCTGCCGTGGGCGCGCGGTCCGCGACGCCCATCGCCGCGCGGCGGGCCGAGCCGTGACCGACGAAGTGCAGCACATTCACGCCAATGCCGCGGCGGCGGTACTCGGCAAAAATGCCGGCCACCGTGTCCGCGCCATCGCCATCGACGCCCAGGACCACTGTAGTGATGCCCTGGTACAGGAACGGCACTGCGGTCCGGCCGTCTTCGGTGTCCAGCTCCGCGTGGCTGTGCGCGTCCCAGAAGCCGGGCGCGACCACGAGCCCGCTCACATCCACGGTATCGCGCGCCTGCACGCCATCCAGCGCGGCCGAACCGATGTAGCTGATGCGGTCGCCGCTGACCGCGATATCGCGTAGCTGCCATGGATTGCCCGCGCCATCGAGTACGCGGGCGCCCGTGAGCAGCACGTCGGCCATCGCTTCAGGCGCGGCCGCCGGCGCGCATGCAGCCAGCCCCGCGGCCACCACGGCGCACGCGTGAAGCACGGCGCAAGCGCGCGGCACGGCGCACGCCCGAATCACGGCGGATGCGCGGACCACGCGGGACGCGCGAGCTCGGTTCTTCAGGCGCATCATCGCCGGCGCGGCACAGTCAGCGCATTGAACAGCAGCGGCCACGTGGCCACGGAATGGCCGCGATAGTTCGGCTGGAAGCCGAAAAGCACGACGGAGCCGCGGCCGACTGTCGCTTCGAGCAGTGCCGGCTTGCCGGCCAGCCGTTCCGGGCCAAGGATCCAGCCGGAAACGACGGGATCCGGTGCACTGTAGGTAGCGATCACGCGCAGCCCCGGGTCGCGCACATTGAACGAGCGGCTGCTCTCCCAGTACCAGCCGTGAATCGAGTCACCGACGGTCGCGGCAAGCGGCTGCTCCGCGTCGAGCAGCAGTTTCACGATCGAGCCGGGCACGAAGAAGTCCTGCGGCCGGATGCCGATGACGGCGCTCGATACGCCGAGGCCGAACGTCTCGATCGCGAAATCCGTGGCCTCTTCGATGGCGACGAGACGGCCACCCTGCTGCACGAAATCACGCAGCGCGACGACGCCCGTGTCGCCGACGCCGCCCGTGAACTCGTCCGGCAGCGAACCTTCCTCGTGGCCCCCGCGAATCGACTGCGACGACTGCGACTGCATCAGGATCACGTCATAATCGCGACGCAGGTTGCCCGCGCGGATGCGCGCATCCTTCAGCGTATCATAGGCCAGACGGTGCATGTCGAAGACCCAGCGGGTCCAGCCGCCCTCCATCGGTTCCTGTGCCGACTTGTAGTAGCCGATGCGCGGCCCGTTGCGGCCGGTCAGCGCGCCGGGCAGCGCGAAGCGCCAGTCCTGCAGCGGCAGTTTCGCGGAGAGCGATGGCGCGGCGGATTCCCACGCCGTGACCGGCACCGCTTCGAAGTTCATCAGCAGCGGCAGCGTGTGCGCCGTGACATCATAGGGCCGCTTGGGCGGGCCGCCCGGGAACTCGCGCAGGTCGGGGTACTGCTGCACTTCGAGCATCGCCTGCGCAAACGATGCGTACGGCTGCCGCATCGGAATGACGTACGTGCCCGCGGCAAACGCGCGCTCACCCACGCGGAACGACGTCGTCGCGCGGTGCACTTCCACGTCCGCCATGGTCAGGATGCGAAGCGCGAAGGCCAGCCCCGGATTCGCGGAATCCGCGGGAATCACCCAGGCCGCCGGCCAGCTCGGCCAGCCGCGGACAGCGCGCTCATTGACGCGGTAGAAGTTCTCGATCCAGAAGCGGCGGTTCTTCGCGGCATTCGTGAGCAGCGCGAGCGCACCGGATTCCTGGTAGTCGACAATGTCGGGCAGGCCCCACTGCCCGCCGCGATAGGGCAGGGGATAGTTCCAGCTGGCCTGGCTCGCCTCGTACTCGCGACCGCCGCGGAGCGACGCCGAGTCCACCCTCACCGGCGTGGCCAGGCGTGCGGACGCCGTCTCGCTCAGGATGCGGGCGCCGCCATGATAGTGCTGATACGCGCGCGCCGGCGCGAAACCATCATAGATCGCATTGATCACAGCGCCTGGCTTGCCCTGCGCCGTGAGCTCCGCCGCCATCCACGCGCCGAGCTGGTTCACGGCCGTGATCAGCGCGGGATCCACATTGGGCTCGAACGGGTCCGTATAGGGCGGGAAGAAGATGCGCGCGCCGCTGCCGCCCATCTGATGGATGTCATGGACGATCTGCGGGTGCCACGCGTTGTGCGCGCGCAGCACTGTCGCCTGCGTCTCCTTCTGCGTGAACGCGTACCAGTCGCGGTTGTTGTCGTGGCCCGTGTAGTACTGATAGAGCCAGGGCGGGTCCGTCCCCTCGTAGTCCGTGCCGACGTGACGCATGTACCACTCGTTGACCCACTGCGTACCGTCCGGGTTGAGCGATGGGACCTGCAGCAGGATGACGTTGTCCAGGATTTCGCGGATGCGCGGCTCGTTCGAGGAGGCGAGCCGCCACGCGAGCCGGGCCGCGGACTGCGCGCCGCCGACTTCCGTCGAATGGATAGCGTGCGTGATCAGTACGATCGCACGCCCGCGCTCGAACAGCGATTCGAGCTCGGCGGCGCTGCTCACGCGTCGCGGATCCGAGAGGCGCAGCTGGATCTCGCGCAGCTCGGCCAGGCGCGCGTGATTCTCGGGACTGGTGATCGTGAGCATGACGAACGGCCGGTCCATCGTGGTCCGTCCGATCGTGTCCACTTTCACGCGCGGACTCGTGCGCGCCAGCTTCTCGTAGTAGGCCGTCAGCTGGTTCCAGTCCGCGAGCTTCCTGTGCTCGCCGATCTCGAAGCCGAAATGCTCGCGCGGCGTTGGCACGTGCTGCGCCGCGAGCGGTGCGGCCGCGATCAGCGCCATCACTCCGAGTGTCATGCGCATGGTGCGTCTCCGGTAGGGTGGCGGGGCTATCGTAGGTTTGGCCGTGGACGCTGGCAATGGCAGGTTCAGCGGCCCGAATCGGGGCGGCCGCCCCGAGTGCGCGCCCTGCCTGCGGGTGCCTTCCGCGAACGGTCGCGCACTGCGCCAATGATGCTCGCCGCGTGCGGATCCGCCGGGATCCGCTCGAGTTCGAGACGGGACCGGCGTGTCCAGCTCGGGTGCCGCTCGGGCGAGACGCCCGGCACATTGACGGGCTCCGTTTCGGCCGTCAGGTCATCGACTGCAATGCCGAGCAGTGGTGACGGCGTGCGGCTGAGAAAACGGTGCATCGCGGTGGCGATGGCGGACAGGTCCGGCGTCCCACTGCGCGGCAGCAAAGCCTCTGCCCGGAGCCGGCGCAGCAGCGCGGCCTTGTCGCGTTCACGCCGCGCGGCGGCCTGCGCATGGTCGCGAGGCGGCAGTGTGCCCAGCTGACTGCGCAGCTCGAGGTCGCGACCGCTCCAGAAGCCGGCCAGCGGCGCATGGTCATGCGTGTTGACGGTCACGAGTGCGCGCTTCGAGTACCGTCGCGACGCGTGGAACCGGCCGGCCGCATCGCGCTCGAAGTACAGTACGCGGCTCGAGAGCAAGCCCCAGCGCGCGAGCACGGCGGGGAGACCGCGCGGCACCGTGCCCAGATCCTCACCAATGATCACGGCGCGCGCGCGCCGGCTCTCGAGTGCGACAATGCCCAGCAGATCCTCGGCCGGATACCGGACGTACGCGCCCTCGTCGCCTGTGCGGCCGGACGGGATCCAGAACTGGCGGAACAACCCCATGATGTGATCGATGCGCAGCGCACCCGCGTGCGCGAGCGCGCTCCGAATCAACAGGCGCCAGTAGCGATAGCCGTCCTCCGCCAGCCGCCGAGGATGAAGGGGTGGCAGCGCCCAGTCCTGACCGATGGCGGAGTATTCGTCCGGCGGCGCGCCCAGTGAAACGCCGGGCACGAACACGCCGGGAAACGCCCACGCATCCGCGCCGTTCCACGCGGAGCTGAGCGCCAGGTCGCCATAGATGCCAATGCGCAGGCCGCACTCTGCCGCGCGCTCCGCCACCTCGCCGAGCTGTCGGTCCAGCTCGAACTGCATCCAGGCGTGCTTGCGGATCTCGTACTCGTGAGCGCCGCGGAACTCGCGCACGGCGGACGAGCGCGGATCATGATACGCGGCGGGCCAGGCCGGCCAACCGGTCCCGGTCCGCGTTTCGGCGAAATGCGCTTCGAGCGCGAGAAACGTGGCAAAGTCGAGCGCTGCCGGGCCCGTCCGTTCGAGCCACGCGCTGAATGCGCGGGACCGCGGCGAATCGCCGGTCCTGGCCGATGCCGCAAACGTCGCGTACAGCCGGTCCAGCACGCGCTGCTTGAGACGGCTCGCCGCGTCGTACTCGACATGGTCCTGCTGACGCAGCCGGGCCAGCGCCGGCCGCACATCTGCCGATTCCAGCATCGCCTGCGTGTCCGGACTCTCGCGCAGCTCGGGCACGCGCGCGATCTCCAGGTACAGTGGACTGCGGAACAGCCGGCTGACCGGACTGTACGGGCTGATGTCGCTGCCGCGGTTGCGTAACGCGTGAAGCGGGTTGAGCCCGACGAAATCGCCGCCGGCCGCCGCGCATTGCTCGACGAGCGTACGCAGGTCGCCGAAATCGCCAACACCCCAGTCAGCGGCACTGCGGATGGCGTACAGGTTGGCCACGAACCCGAACACGCGGGACCGGCCGAACCGCTCGTGCGTCGTGTACGCGCGCGATGGCACGACAATGCGCGTCTGCTCCAGCCACTCGCGGCCGTCCAGCTGCAGGCGCAGCCGGTGGTAGCCGGCGGGCGGTGCGTCGCCCAGCAGGATGCTGGTACGGCGGCCGCGCAGCCAGCGCACGCTGCCCGCGGTCTCGAGACGCGACCCGTCCTCGAGCAGCCATTCCGCTTCAATGCGTGCACCGGCGGCCAGCCGTTCCTGTACGCCGGCATCGACGGTACGCGCGGCGCGTTCGGCAACCACACAGACGGGAGCGAGCCCGCGGCCGGCTTCACGTTCCAGTGCCTCGAGCGCCAGACGCGCCGCCGATTCCGACGACACATCGTATCCCATCGCGCTGAGCAGCTCGTGACGCGTCCGAGCCGAGGTCGTGCGACGGCGCCTGTCATTGTCCACGTAGTGGTCGAGGATGCCGGCCTGTGCGGCCAGCGCGCGGAACACGGCCGGCTCGCCGGCCTTGCGCGGCCGCGGCGTCAGGCCCGGCGTCACGCCGGCGCCTCGTATCGCAGCAGCAGGCAGGTGTGCGGCGTCACGGTCACGGCATCACCCTTGACGGCGCGAGGCGCGTGCCGTGCCGAGTGGAACGCTTCGGTCCAGCGGCCTGCCTGCGCGAGCGGCGGCAGCACGAAGCGGCGGGTCCGGCCGCTCGCGTTGAGGATGAAGAGCACGGTCTCGCCCGCGACCAGGCGGCCATGCTCATCGCGTTCGTCCGTGGCCGCGCCGTTCAGCAGCATGCCGAGCGAGAGCAGCCGCGCGTCGTGCCAGTCCTCCACCGTCATCGTGCGGCCGTCCGGGTGCAGCCACGTCAGATCATTGATGCCGGCCGGCGGCACGCCACGGCCCTGGAAGAACGTTCGCCGCCGCAGGATCGAATTGGCGGCGCGCACTGCGAACACTCGCCGGAAAAACTGGAGGAACCGCTGCGCGCGCGCATCCAGGTCCCAGCGCAGCCACGTGATCTCGTTGTCCTGACAGTACGCGTTGTTGTTGCCGTGCTGCGTCCGGCCCAGCTCATCGCCGTGCGAAATCATGGGTACGCCCTGGGACACGGCCACTGTCGCGATCAGGCTGCGCATCAGCCGCTCGCGCAGCTCGTTCACGCGCGCGTCATCGGTCGGGCCCTCGGTACCCCAGTTCTTCGACCAGTTCGCGTCCGTGCCATCACGATTGTCTTCGCCGTTCGCCTCGTTTCGCTTGTGCTCCCAGCTGACCAGGTCGCGAAGCGTGAAACCATCGTGACAGGTCACGTAATTGATGCTGGCCTGCGGACCGCGCTCATCATCGCCGTAGAGGTCGCTGCTGCCGGCCAGACGGTAGCCGAGATCGGCGATCTGGCCGCTGTCGCCACGCCAGAACCGCCGGATCGTGTCCCGGTACTTGCCGTTCCATTCGGACCAGCCGACCGGGAACTCGCCGAGCTGATAGCCATTCGGCCCGAGATCCCACGGCTCCGCGATCAGCTTGACCTGCGAGATCACCGGATCCTGCCGCACAATGTGGAAGAAGCGGCCGGCCATGTTCACATCGCCGTTGTCGCGCGCGATGGCCGTCGCCAGATCGAAGCGGAACCCGTCAACGTGCATCTCGCGCACCCAGTAGCGCAGACTGTCCATGATCAGCTGAAGCGCGCGCGGCTCGCTCACGTCGAATGTGTTGCCCGTGCCGGTAATATCGATGTAGCCGCGCGCATCGCTCGGGTCGAGCCGGTAGTAGTTGCGGTTGTCGATTCCGCGAAACGCGAGTGTCGGACCGAGCCGGTTCCCTTCCGCCGTGTGGTTGTAGACCACGTCGAGAAGCACTTCAATGCCCGCGCGATGGAACCGCTTCACCATCGACTTGAATTCCTGGACCTGCTCACCCGCCGTGGCCGTGGCGAACCGAGCGTCCGGCGCGAAGAACCCGATGCTCGCATAGCCCCAGTAGTTGTGCAGGCCCTTCGCGGCCAGATGCTTTTCCGTGATCGAGTGGTGCACAGGCATCAGCTGGACAGCCGTCACGTTGAGCTGGCGCAGGTGCTCGAGGACAGGATCGGAGGCCAGCCCCAGATACGTGCCCTGCAGATGTGCGGGCACTTCCGGGTGCAGCTTCGTCATGCCCTTGACGTGACACTCGTAGATCACGGTCTGATGCCAGGGCACATGCGGCGGCGCGTCATCGCCCCAAGGAAACGTCGAATCGATGACCACACATCGCGGCACGAACTCGGCATCATCGCGATCATCGAATGCCGCCACTTCATCCGGCTCCGTCGTGCGGCAGCCGTGCAGCGCATCGTTCCAGCGGACATCGCCCGTGATGGCTTTCGCGTACGGATCGAGCAGCAGCTTGTGCGGGTTGAACCGATGGCCGCGCGCCGGCTCATACGGGCCGTGCACGCGATACGCATACAACTGGCCGGGCCGGATGTCCGGCAGGTACACGTGCCATACCCAGTCCCGCCGTTCCGTCAATGGAACGGCGGCCTGAGCCCGGCCATCCGCGTCGAACAGGCAAAGCTCGACGGACGTGGCGTGGTGCGAATACAGCGCGAAATTGACGCCCTCGCCGTCCCACGTGGCGCCCAGCGGATAGGGTGCGCCCGGCCATGCGCGTATCACGATCGGCTCCACTCCCGGCAGTGGTTCGGCCCTTCGGGTCGCGCGGAAAGTGCGACGCCACCGCCTGTGGGCGAAAGGGAAGCCGCCGCGCCGGCCCGCCGATCCCGCCTCGCGCCTTTCTGATGCCGCCCCAACGCGCTACTTTCGCCGTTCCGCAGCACGGGATGACCCGGGTTCATGCCCGCATCGATTCGTGACAGGAGAGCCGCAATGAGCGCGCTGGTCCAGCCGCACCGCACTCCGGAGTGATCCGTGCTGCGCATCGCTCTGGTCTCGGTGATGGCGCTTCAGGCCGCGCCCCTCGGCTGTGACCGCGGGCTGCAACCGCCGGTCACTGTCGACCAGCGCCCGCCCAACGCGCTCGAGCTTACGCCGGACTCGCTTCGCGATCAGGTGCTCGCCCGCATCGAGCAGTACTACGTCGACTTCTCCGCTCGCGACTGGACTCGGTACGCCGACCACTTCTGGCCGGGCGCCACACTCACCACCGTGTTCCAGCCGGAGGGTGAAACGGTACCGCGCGTCGTCATCACTTCTATCGAGAGCTTCATCGCACAGGCACCGCAGGGGCCCGGCAGCAAACCCGTCTTCGAGGAACGGATGACGTCCGCCGACGTGTGGGCCTCCGGCAACCTCGCTCAGGTCTGGGCTCGCTACCACGCCCGGTTCGGTGACCCCGGAAACCTGCAGGAATGGACCGGCATCGACGCGTTCACGCTGCTCCGCCACGAGGGCCAATGGCGCATCGTCTCGCTCACGTACACCAACGATCCGGGCGCGCCCAGCTCATGAAACTCCCTGTTCGAACTCGCGGGCTGTGCATGGCCGCGGCCTTGCTGGCCGCCGGCTGCGCGTCCTCGAACAACGCCGGCACGTGTCCCGCGGTAACGCCACTCCGCGCCGGCGAGGCGCAGCGTCCGCTGCTCGAGCCCGGGGACGCACGGTTCCAGGCGACGCCGCCCGACACGTTTCACGTGCGGTTCGAAACCTCGAAGGGCGAGTTCGTCCTTCAGGTCGTGCGCGAGTGGGCGCCGCTCGGCGCCGCGCAGTTCTACAACCTCGTGCGCAACGGCTTCTATGATGACACACGTTTCTTCCGCGTGCTGCCCGGATTCGTCGTGCAGTTCGGCGTCAGCGGCGTGCCCGACATTCAGACGGCCTGGGATGCAAAGCCGCTGACCGACGATCCTGTGCGCTGGAGCAATGTCCGCGGCACCATCTCGTTCGCAACAGCCGGTCCCAACACGCGGACAACGCAGGTCTTCATCAATCTCGAGAACAACACGCAGCTCGATGGCATGGGCTTCTCCCCGTTCGGCCGCGTCGTGCAGGGCCACGATGTGCTCGATCAGCTCTACTCCGCATACGGCGAGATGGCGCCCATGGGCGCCGGCCCCGCACCCGAGTGCATGGCCAGCGGCGGCAACGCCTACTTCAACCAGGAGTTCGAACGCCTCGACGCCATTCGCAGAGCATCCATCATCCCGTGAAGCATGGAGCCACAATGAACCGCTCGTCCTTCGCGGCCACAGTCCTGCTCCTCGCCGCATGCGCCCCGGCCGGCAATCCCGCGACACAGCCCGCACCCTGGCCGCCCGTCGCCACCTTCTCCATACTCGGCTTCGATCCGGCGACAGGCGAAGTCGGCGGCGCCGTGCAGTCGCGCGTGTTCTCCGTCGGCAACGGCGTGCTCTGGGCGGAAGCTGGCGTCGGCGCCGTGGCGACACAGGCCATCGTCGATGTCAGCTACGGACCGCAGGCCATCGCACTGCTCAAGCAGGATATCGCCCCCGCAGATGTGATCCGCCGCGTCTGGGAGTCCGATCCCGATCCCAGACCCGATAACTGGACCAAACAGGGACGCCAATTCGCCGTCATCGACGCGCGCGGCAACGTCGCGGCCTTCACCGGACCGCGCGCCACCGCATGGGCCGGCCACAAGAGCTGCTCCAAACCGGGAACCCATTGCACTGCCCAGGGCAACATCCTGGCCGGCGAAGCCGTCGTGAACGGGATGGTGCAGGCCTTCGAGAATACCGCCGGCTCGCTGCCCATGCGCCTCATCGCCGCGCTCGAAGCCGGTCAGGCCGCCGGCGGCGATACCCGCGGCATGCAGTCCGCAGCCATTCTCGTGGTCAAGGAAGATGGCGGTGTGTGGCTCAACAACGATGTCGTGATGCGGCTCCAGGTCGACGACAACCCGCAGCCGATCCAGGAGCTGCGCCGCCTCATCGAAATCGCCGAGCGCCGCCGCCGCTGAATCCAGGCGCCAGCCGCACCAGAATAGCAGCGGCCCAAACGAAAAGAGCGACCGCTTTCGCGATCGCCCTTCCCGTTTCCGTAGCGCTCTCCCCGTTGTTCCCGCTCGCCACGGAATCCATGTTCTGCGGGCTCTTGGAGCAGGAACCCGGCCAGACGGGCGCCTTCGCCGCAAGTTCGCCCCCGGCAAGGAGTTGCGACGGCGGTCCGGCTGGCCCGTGCCAAGCCGGACGGCACAACTTTGCGCGGGGCCACGCACTCTTTGCGCGTGCATGCCGCACGCGGGCGCTACCGCTCCGGATCCGGCTTGCCCAGGGCGCCGGAACGGCGCGTCATGGCGGCTGTTCTCATGGCTCCGTGCGCACGCCGTGCGGACCGTGCCTGACGCCGTATGGACCCGCGGCTCTGCTAATCGCTGTGTTAGCACGGGCGCAGAATTCGTAACGAATCTGTGACCCTGGCAGGCAGCATCCGGCGGTTTCGGTCGCCAGGCTCGCGCCGGCCGAGGTCGACGCACACGCTGGCGGCCAGCCCAGCCAAGGGCTCGAGGTGCGCGAAACGCAGCCCCGAGCGTTTGGCGTCGTGGGTCCCTGCGCTCGATCACGCCGCGACCACAGGTTCGCCGAGCGCGGACGCGCCGAAGCCGCAACTGGCGCCAGCTTCTACCGTGGCCCCGACCCAGCATTCGCATCGAACTCCGGAGCGAACGCGATCCCGGGCCAGCCCGATGGGCGATGCCTGCTCCAGCAACACGGAAGCGCCGCGCGCCCCTGCCGCTGCACGGCCACGAGCCGTGATGGCTTGATTAATTCCGGTGCGTGGAAGAAATCG
>Ga0187892_10007989_pt1 | contig 14721 bp, 19 predicted proteins | sample MA1701073metaG_FD_139345 | JGI IMG/M metagenome (GOLD analysis project Ga0187892, IMG submission 139345) | Bio-ooze microbial communities from a basaltic lava cave in the Kipuka Kanohina Cave System on the Island of Hawaii, USA - MA170107-3 metaG ... | reverse complement strand
TTCCTGCCCTTCATCTTCGACCGCTTCCGCCAGGCCGACTCGACCATCACGCGCCGCCACGGAGGACTGGGCCTGGGCCTGGCCATCGTCCGCCACCTCGTCGAGCTGCACGAGGGCACCGTCCAGGCCGAGAGCGCGGGCGAGGGCTACGGTAGCTCGTTCATCGTCCGGCTACCCCTGGCCGCGCACGTCGAGAGAGTCGGGATCGGTCCCGCCCCCCGCGACGGGGCCCCGCGCGCCCTGCAGGGCGCGCAGATCCTGGTGGTGGACGACGATCAAGACGCACTGGACATGCTCACGGTGGTGCTGACCGAAGCGGGCGCGGCGGTGCGCACCGCCGCCTCCGCGGCGGAGGCCCTGGCCCTGCTGCGCTGGATCCGGCCCGACGTGCTGGTCTCGGACCTGGCGATGCCCGACGAAGACGGCTACTCCCTGATCCGCAGCCTCCGCGCGATCGAGCGCGAGAACGGGCACCAGACTCCCGCGGTGGCCGTCTCCGCCTACGTCCGGGTCCAGGATCGCGCGCGCGCGGTGGCCGCGGGCTTCAACGTCTTCGTGGAGAAGCCGGTCGATCCCGAGGAGCTGATCGCGGTCCTCGCGAGCATCACCGAGTCGCGCGCGCGCAAGTCCGCTCGGCCCACGACCTAGGCGAACTTCGGCATCACTTCCTTCGCCAGCCAGCGGAGCTGCTCGGTCATCACCGGCTTGGGCGTGCCCATGCTGGCGTCGTAGCCGCACTCGTCCATCACCCGTGCCACCTCTTCCGTTTTCTCGAAGACGGTGGCGAGGTGCTCGTTCGAGTAGCGCCGCTCGTTGGCGGGGGTGGCGGTCTGCCCCATGTCGGGGAGATCGACGTGGCCCGCGTAGACGGTGGCGAACTTGCGGATCATGGCAGGTCCTTTCGGGAAGCAGGCGGCGGGTCGATCCGATGGCCCAGCAGCGCCGAGATGGCGCGCGCGGTGGCCTTCACCTCCGCGGCGAGCGGCTTGAGCCGCGGGCGGACGCGGTCGGTCGGCCCGCCGATCGCGCAGGCGCCGGCCACGTGGCCGTCGCGGTCGAAGATCGGGGCCGCAATGCCGGCGGCCCCCACCGCCAGCTCGTCCAGGTTCACGCAGATCCCGGTCTGGCGCACCTCCTCGAGCGCGGCGCGCAGGGCGGGCAAGCTCGTCACGGTGCGGTCGGTATAGCGCTTGAGGGGGAGCGCGCGGAGGATCCGCTCACGCTCCGGCGCGGGCAGGAAGGCGAGGATCACTTTGCCGCTCGAGGTGGCGTGCAGCGCCCGCCGGTCGCCCACGCCGGCCGCGTAGCGGATGACCTGCTCGCTCTCGACCTTGTCCAGGAAGACCAGCGCGGTGCCGTCGCCGCCGAGGGATCCCAGGAAGACGGTCTCCCCGGTGCGCTGCATCAGGTCACGCAGCGCGGGCCGGGCGATCTCCGGCCACGCGCGCTGGGCCGGCGAGCCCATCCCCAGCTCGATCGCCTTCCGGCCCAGCCCGTACTCACCGAGCGCGCCCTGCTCGAGGTAGCCGCGGGCGGTCAGGGTGCGCAGCAGCGGGAGCAGGCTGCTCTTCGGGGCCTCGAGCTGCGCGCTCAGCTCGCGCAGGGCCAGACCGCCACGGGTGCGGACAACCAGTTCGAGGATGTCCATCACCCGCCCGGCCGCGCGGTGGGCCCCCGCGGCCCCGGCGAGACGCTCGCGGACCGCGCCTCCGCTCACGCGAGCCCGGCCCCCGCCGGCACCGCGAAGCCGAAGAAGCGCGCCGCGTTGAGGCCGAGCACATTGGCCCGCGCGGCCTCCGACAGGTGGCCCATGGTCCGCTCGATCGCCTCCGCCGAATGCGGCCAGGTGCCCTCGTGATGCGGATAGTCGTTGCCCCACATGAAGCGGTCGGCCAGGCCCATGGGCTCGGCGAGCGCGAGCCCGGCCGGGTCCTCCTGGAAGGACGCCCAGCAGTGCTCGCGGTAGTACTCGCTCGGCAGCCGCTTGAGCTTGGGCCGCACCCAGAAGTGGTGCTTGCGGTACGCCTCGTCCATGGCGCCCAGGAACCACGCGATCCAGCCGATGCCCGCCTCGATGGTGGCCGCCCGCAGGCGCGGGAAGCGCTCGAAGACGCCGGAGGCGCAGAGGTTGGCCACCGGCTCGATCGTGGGCGAGAGGGAGTGGGAGACGTAGTTGATCACCGCGCCGCCGTTGCCGCGCGCGGCCCGCGGATCGCGCCCGGTCGAGACGTGGAAGGTCACCGGCAGGTCCGCGTCCTGGATCGCGGTCCAGAGCGGGTCGAACATCGGCAGGTTGTAGTTCGGGTGATCCACGTCGTGCCCGCCCCAGATCGGCTTGCACGGCAGGGTGAGCAGGCGGAAGCCGAGCTTGGCGACGCGCTTCACCTCGGCGATGGAGCCCTCCAGATCGCCGGTGGCGAGCGCGGCCGCGGGCGCCATGCGGTCGCGGAAGGGCCCGAAGGTCTCGTGGGCCCAGTCGTTGTACACCCGGCACTGGGCCATGGCGAAGACCGAATCCGGGGTGGCCCACATGGCGAGGCCCTTGTTCGGGAAGATCACCTCGATGTCGATGCCGTCCCGGTCCATGTCGACGAGCCGCTCGACCGGATCGGCGCCGACCCGCTGGCGCAGCCCGTCCTCCCCCTCGAGCGCGTCGGTGCGCAGCCGGTCCGGGCGATGGCCCTCCGAGACGCGCCACTTCACCCCGTTCTCGTCGGTGATGACCCGGGGCACGCGCGCCCGGTACTTCGCGTCGACCCGGGTGGCCCAGAGATCCGCCGGCTCATTGGCGTGACAGTCCGCCGAGACCATGAAGTACTTCCGGGGATCGTCGGGGCGGGCGCTGCGCGGCCAGCCGGCGTGCCCGGGCGTCGTGAGCCGCCAGCGGTTGGGCTCGTTGACCACGATGTCGGTCGGCGTCATGGCGTCATCCTCCACTGGACGAGTGTGAACGGCGGCGTGGCGTCATCGTGCGGCTCGAACACCGCTTCGACCGGCGCGCCGATGGGGACCTCTTGCCGGGGATCTCCGAGCAGATTGCCGAGCATCCGCACGCCACCCGCCTCGGGCAGCTCCACCAGCGCCACGATGTAGGGCCCGTGGTCCTTCAACGCCGGGTGCACCGGATGCCACGCGCGCTCCCAGGAGTAGATGCGTCCCCGGCCGGCCACCGGCACCCATTCGAGATCGAACGCGAGGCAGCGGTGGCAGATCCACTCCGGTCCCCACTGCCAGCCGCGGCAGGCCCGGCAGCGCTGGATCCGCAACTCCCCCGCGCGCGTTCCCTCCCAGTAGGGCCGGTCGAGCCCGTCGGGCTCGGGGACGGGGCGCGGCATCCCGGCGGGCAGGTAGGTGCTCGGGCTCATCGCATCGCCTCCGTGCCCAGCAGCATGCTCGAGACCGGCGTCACCATCGGGCCGGAGATGACCAGGGCCGCCCGGGCCCCGGGCACCTGGTTGGACGACTCGCCCCGGAGCTGGCGCACCGCCTCGATCTGCAGCTCGAGGCCGTGCATGTAGCACTCGGCGAGATTGCCGCCGCTGGTGTTGAGCGGCAGCCGGCCCGAGGGCGCAATGAGGTTTTCCGGCGTGAGGAACTCGTTGGCCTCCTCGGGGGCGAAGAAGCCGTGCTCGACCAGGCTCATGAGCACGCCGCCCGTGAAGTTCTCGTAGCTCTGGACCACGTCGACGTCCTTCGGCCCCAGGCCCGCCATCTCCCAGAGGTGCGGCGCCACCGTGGTGAAGCTCGAGCTGGCGTAGATCGGCGCGTTGTGGCCCCGGGCCGCGTTGCGGTGCTCGGAGCCCTGCGCCACCCCCAAGAGGTATGCGGGAGGCAAACGCAGGTCGCGGGCGCGCTCCGCCGAGACCAGCACGAGCGCGGCGGCGCCGTCGTTCTCCATGCAGCAGTCGAAGAGCCGGAAGGGCTCGACGATCCAGCGGGAGGCGTCGTAGGCCTCCGCGGTCAGCGGCCGGCCGTGCATGACCGCGCGCGGGTTGGCCTGGGCATGGTGATAGGAGGCCAGCGCGATCGCCCGCTGCGCTTCCGGACGTACCCCGTGGTCGTGCATGAAGCGCATCACCCGCATCGCGAAGCGCTGGGCCGGCGAGATGAGCCCGTACGGGAAGGTGAGCGCGGCCTCGCCGGAGACGGTGCCGCCGGGCGGCGCGGCGCCGAAGCGCTGGAACTGGCCCTGGGCGAGCGCGCGGAAGACCACCACGCAGTCGGCGTAGCCCGCGGCCACCGCGGCCGCCGCATTGCCGACCGCCGCCGAGCCCCCGCCCCCTCCGCCGCCCCACTGCATGTTCGAGAAGCGCAGCTCGGGCAGGCCGAGGGCGGCGGCCAGGCGCGACGGGTCGTTGCGGTCGTTGCTGTAGGAGGCGAAGCCGTCGATCTCACGGGGACCGATGCCCGCGTCGGCGCAGGCGCGCAGGATGGCCTGGAGCGCCAGCGCGAACTCGGATTCGGGCGCCCGGCCGTGCTTGTAGTAGGTCGTCTCGCCGACCCCGACGACCGCGACCTGCCCCCGGATGGTCCGCTCCCGTCTCGTCATCCCCTTCCCCTCGCGTGCCGGTCGTGTCGTGGCGTTGCCGGAGCCATTCACATTACCGAATATCATTCCGCATTCGGCACGACCACGGTAGTCGAACCGGTCCGGCTTGTCACGCCCGACTTTTCGGGCCGCGTCAGTGGGGGGAGCCGGACGACACCGGCAGGAACGGCTCACGGGCGCGGACCCACGGGACGCCCATGCGGAGCAAGAGCCGCTCGACGGCGGGCTCGTCCGGCACGAGCAGGCGGCCGCCGGCCACCGCGAGGGCCGAATGGAGCCGCCCGACCTCGAGCGCGACGCGCAGGCCCTCTCGCGGGGTCCGCGGGGTGATCGCGAGGAGGGCCTCGGGGGCGGCCTCCGCCGTCACGTACCATCCGGGGCCCACGTGGAGGACGCGGCCGGGGACGACCACATCACCGGGGGGGAGCGCGAGGGTGAAGACCCGCCCGGCCCGGGTCACCACGCGGCGCCGGGCCCGCCGGCGCTCCTGGGCGGTCAGCTCGACCGCGTCCGCCTCGAGCCCGGCCAGCTCGCGGGGATCGGGCGCGGCAGGCAAGCCCGCGATCAGGATCGTGTCTCCCGCGCCGATTCGAGGTGCTCCCGCCAGTAGTGATGCGTCTTCGCCACCACCGTGATCACGCTTTTGACCTGGTCCTCGAGCGCGAACCCAGGGCCGGCGGGCACGAGGAGCCGCGGGCCGTCCACGCGCGCGTCCACGTTCTCCAGGATGATGGTGGCGCAGAGCCAGGCCGCCATGCGGGCGCTCGCGCACGTGATCGCGATCCATCCCGGCTCGGCCGGTGCCGCGTCGAGGCCGGTGGTCTCCTGGATCCCTCGCTGGAGCTCGGCCGTGATCTCGGGCGACGACGCGGCGGCGGGGTCCCCGCCCGACGGGCCGCGCAGCGTGTGGAGCGCGCCGCGCTGCGGCGGGCCGCCGTGCAGCGCCAGCTCGCAGAACGTGGTCCACATGGCGCCCCAATCCGGGCGGCCGTCGCGCCGGCGCAGGAACGGGGCCGACTCGCCCATCACCGAGGCGGAGGGCGGGTCCAGGTCGCGGATCTGACCCGGGCCGCGCCGGATGACCGGCTGGACCGCGTCCAGGGTCTCGATGGGCAGCGCGGCCAGCGTCACCGGCATTCCGGCGCGCTGGGCGAGCGTCGCGGCCGCGTCATCGCAGGCGGCCCGCGCGGCGGCGGGCACGCTCGAATCGACGATCAGCAGGATGCGGCCCGCGATGTCGTCCATCAGATCTCCATCGGGATCCGGCATGTGCGCGGATCATAACACCCGGGGAGCCGGCCGCTACGGGAGCAGCGCGAGCTGGCGGGACTGGGCCACGAGGGCGCCGGTCGAATCCCAGATCTCGAAGTCTTCCTCGTGGTAGCCGCCGATGACGAAGCGCGTGGCGGCGCGGCAGGCGAGCCACCCGGGCGCCGGATGAGCGCGCAGGTGCACGGTCATCTCGATGGTCGCGGAGCCGGACTCTCCGAGCTCCAGCACGGGCGGCGCCGCCGCGTCGACCATCGAGGCCAGGGACACCAGATCCGGCTCGCGCCCGTCGCGGAACCGCATCCAGAACTCCTGGCTCGGCTGCCCGGTCGGTTCGCCCCGCGCCCAGCCGGGCCACGCCGCGACGCGATACTCCACGCGCTCGGCGATCGTGAGCTCGGGGATGACGCGGCCGCCCATCAGGTCGAGGGCCTCATCCGGAGGCGGGAGCGCCGGCTTGGCGCCGAGCAGCACCGTGCGGCCGGCGGCCTGGCGGAGATCCGAGAAGGCCGCGGTCACGCGCAGGGTCTCCTTGCCGTCCTGGTAGAGCGTCGCCTCGCCGGTGGAGATGCGGCGACCGGTCCGGACGACGGCGGTCTGCACCTCGGCGGGGCCGGGCTGCGTCGGTCGCAGGAAGAACGCCGAGACCACCAGCGGGTCGGGCGAGGGCATGACGCGGGTGAGCGCCTGGAGACAGACGCCCATGACGTAGCCGCCATTGGGCCGCCCGCCCAGCACGTTCCATCGGTCGGTGATGGCCGCCGCGAACCGGTGGTCCGCGACGGCCTCCACGCGCGTGTCGACGTCGAAGGCGTAGGGCGCCGGGCTCACCCCGGGAGCTCGCGCAGGCGCGTGAGCCCGACGACTTCCAGCACCCCGAAGAGCAGCACCGCGGCGGCCACCGCGGCCACCGCGAGGTTGCCGATCGGGGTCAGCGGCCCGGCCAGGATCACCACCGCGCTCCCGATCACCCAGCCGGCATTGAGCACCACCGCGGCCACCGCCTCCGCCCGGCTGACCGTGGCGCGCGCGCCGTTCCACAGCAGCGCGGCCGCGTAGACCACGAGAAGCGCTCCCACCACCCGCGCGATGCCGGGCTCGGCCAGCCCGATGACCGCGGAGATGGGGGAGGTGGCGGCGACCAGCAGGACGCCACAGAGGCCGGAGGCGATGCCGTCCAGCTGGAGGCTGCGGCGGAGGAAACTCGCGCGGTCCGTATGTGCGTTCATCGCGTCTCTCCTGGGGTCGGGGTAGTGTACTTCGCTTCGGGCAATCCGGCCGCGCGCCGAATCTTCGCGAGCTGCTCCGCGTGGCCGGCCCAGTGCCGGTCGAACAGGGCGCCGATGAAGACGGGTAGCGGCACCTCGTCGGTGCCGAGGATCGGCGCGAAGAGAGGGATCCGGGCCTTGCGCCCGAGGTCGACCTCGCCGAGCGTCTCGAGGTACCCGAACACCTCGCGCCGCTGCGCGTCGATGGCCGCGGCCAGCTCGGCCAGGGTCATGCGCCGCCGCTCGGGCGTCACCGTCACCGAGCCGGGCGTGATCTCCACCAGAGGCAGGTCATCCCGGTCGCCGATCGCGAAGCGCTCGAGCAGGGCGACCGGCTTCCAGTCCGGCTTGAAGAGCAGATGGCAGAGCACCTCGCGCGCGGTCCACTCGCCCGGCGCGTCGGCCTCCTCCAGGTGCGCCTCCATGCCTCCGAGCTCGCGGCCGAGTGCCTCCCACGCCGTGTCGTTCTTCCGCTGCAGCTCCTTCACCGTTGCGTTGACCATGAGGGTGATCTCCTTTCCGGCTCATGGTCGGCGGCGAGCGTCATGGCCGCAATTACCCGGGAGGTAATGCCCGGCGGGTGTAGGATCCGGACGTGATGCTTGCCGTGGACCGACACTTCGATCTCGAGCGCGACGCCTTCGCGTTCCCGAACGAGCTGATGTGGGAGTACCACTTCGACCGGGAGACGGGGAGCACGCGCTTCGCCCGGCGCGAGCCGCGGCCACGATACGCGCACCATTGCTTCGTGCTGGTGCGGGCCGCGCGGCAGTTCTTCTACCACGCGCGCTTCGACCCGGCGGCCGAGGCCGCCGACGACCCGACGTATCGGCGGCTGATCCGGGCGGTGCTGGCCGGGCCCCCGCGGCGGCCGTCTCCGCCCGAGCGGCGCGTCGTCATCCCGGGCTACGCGGGGCTTCGCGATCTCAGCGCGGCGCGCGAGCCGGCGGTGAAAGCGGCCTGCGGCGGGGCGTGGCGGTCATACGTGCAGCACAGCCACTGGCGGATGTTCGTCCCGGTCTCGCGCGAGCACCAGGACCGCACCGCGGGAGAGCTCCTGGAGGCGACCGCGGATCACCGCGCGCCGCTCGTGCACCTGCTGCGCTGGCCCTCGCTGGCCATCAACCACGGCATGGTGGTGTTCGAGGGCGAGCGCACGCCGGGCGGCGCTCGATTCCTCGCCTACGACCCGAACGACCCGGAGCACCCCGCCCGCCTCACCTACAATCGGGAGCGCCGGGCCTTCTCGCTGTCCGCCAACCGCTACTGGCGCGGTGGCGAGCTGAACGTCTTCGAGATCTTCCGGCGCTGGTACCTGTAGCTCCGCGGTTACGCTGGGCGGCCGGGGTATCCGTCGACGGCGGGGCGCTGGACCAGGTACTGATCCCACCAGGCCGGCGCGGGCTCGATCTGCTCGACGACGTCGATCCAGACGCCGGCCGGGTCGAAGAGGCCGAAGCGCCGCTGGCCGAAGGGCTCGTCCCGGAGCGACAGGGTGATCGGCGCACCCTCGCGGACGAAGCGCTCGTGCTCGGCCCGAGCGTCTTCCACCTGGAACTCGAGGCACATGCCCTGGCCGCTGAAGCGCTCCGGACCCGGCGGCGCCGACGGATGGCCGGGGTGCATGAACGCCAGACTGGCCGGGCCCGCGTCTCCCGCGCTGAGCAGGATGAACCAGGAGGCTTCGAAGACGACCTCCAGCCCGAACCACCGCCGGTAGAAGTCGCGGCACACGGTGAGGCGCTCGCTGACCACGATCGGGTAGAAGCTCTGAAGTCGCATGGCTCCTCGGGATCTCAGGCGAGCCACACCTTGGGGGGCGTTCCGGCCATCAACTCCTGCCCCGTCCACAGCTCGATGCGTCTCGGGGTTAGCTTGAGGACGCCGAAGCTCGGGTCCTCGACTCCGCGCGGCCAGAAGTGCTGCGGGTCGTACCCCACCGGCGGAGGCGTATTCTTGAACAGGTCCCAGATGCGGCGCTTGGTCGCCCCGTCGTCGCTCCACTCCGCGCGGCACTGAATCATGACCGTATCCTGTGCCGGCGTCCAGTAGGACAGCGCGAGGTTCGGATTCTTGGCCAGATGCCTGGTCTTGAGGGTGTTCCGGCCGGTGGCGATCCAGCCCACCGCGCTCTCCCAGATCGGGTGCAGCATCCGCGAGAATGGTCGTCCCTTGGTGTCCACCGTCGTCGCGGTGGCCGAGGCGATCTGGCGCACCCGCTCGTCGAACTCCTTCGCGATGTCCTCGAACCGCTCGATTCGCATCCGTCCCTCCTTGGTGCGCGCGGACGCGGCGTCCACGCGTTGCTAGTGATCGGTCAGCCTCCGGCGCGAGCGCCTTGGCCCGCGCGCCGGATTGGGCGCTCGACTCCCGCCTGCTCGCGCAGGCGCTTCTTCACCGCCGGCGACAGGGCATCCCAGTGAACGCCGTCCAGTGCGCCTTGCAGAGCGTACAGGTAGTAACAGACGGGTATCGTCCGGGCGGGATACCTGCGCCGGAGGCGCCGATACGCCGCGGCGGGCCCGATCGCCTTGAGGTCACCGACCGTGTTGACACCTGCCGCAGCCAAGCGGGCCCCGATCGTCGACCCGATGTTGGTCAGGCCGTACAATGGTCGATCATCGCGGCGGGCCGGGCTCATGGCTCAAGACTCAAGCATCCGGCCCCAGGAGAGTCAAGCGGAGCGGCGGACTCTCCCGCCGGGTCCGCAACGGCGCCCGCTTGGGGCTTGACTCTCCCCCCGCGGGAGAGTCCATGATGGCGACGGTGAACGCCGGAACGGATCCTTTGCTACCCATCGGCCGCTTCGCGCGAGGCTGCCGCCTGAGCGTGAAAGCGCTGCGCCATTACGATGAGCTGGGGCTCCTGCGCCCAGCCACCGTGGACCGGGCCACCGGCTACCGCTACTACCGGCGCAGCCAGGTCCGGACCGCCATCACGATCGCGCTGCTGCGCTCGCTCGGCGTGGCGCTGCCGACGATTCGCGAGATCCTGGCGGCGCGGGCGCCGGCCGAGGTCGGCCGCGTGCTCCAGCGCGAGCGCGAGCGGATGGATCGCGAGCTGTCGCGCGCCCGCCGCGCGCTGCTGTCCATCGACCGGATGCTCCAGGTCGGGACGCCCCTCGCGGCCGAGATCGCGGTACGCGAGGAGCCCACGCGGCTCATCCTGTGCCTCGATGCGGTGACCTCCGACGAGTGTGAGATCGCCCATACCACCGCGCTGGTCGATCGCCTGCTCGAGGTGGTACGCGAGCAGGGCATCAAGTGGCAACCCCCTGTCCTCTGCCTGCTTCCGGAGGTCCGCGAGGAGGACGAGTTCCGGATCCGGGTGGGCGTCGGCGTGGAGACGGCCGCGGGGGACGTGGCGGAGGCGCGGCTCGAGCTGCTCCGGGGCGGCGCCTGCGCCGTCGTCACGCACCGCGGGGCCTACGAAGAGCTCGCGCTCGCCCATCACGCGCTGCTCGCCTGGGTCCAGGAACGCGGGTACGAGGAGGCGGGGCCGCTGCGCGAGTACTATCTGAATGATCCGCGCCAGGTCGAGGCGGCCGCGCTCGAGACCGAGGTGCTCTTGCCCATCGTGGCGCACCGCGAGTCTAGCGCCCCGTCTCGGGCACCGTCATGACTTCCAGCAGGTGGATCACGAGGATCGAGACGCCGAGAGAGGCCCCGTAGGAGCTGGGCTACCGATCCCGCCCGTGCCCCCGTCCCTTCCGCTTGCCCCTGTCCTTCCGGCCGTCCCGATCGTCATCATCGTCGTCGCGGTCGCGCGATTTCCATTCGCGCTTGTCGGCCCACTCCCGCCCCCAGTCTTCCTCCCAGTGCGGCGGCCGCTGCTTCGCCCACTTCTTCCAGTGACCGGGCGGGACGTGGTAGTACTGCACCGGCACGAGCAGCACCGGCCGCGGCACGAACGTCGGCGCGACCACCACCCACGGCCCGTTGTAACCGCCGCTCACGTGCCAGCCGCCACTCGCGAAGGCCCAGTACTGCCCGTTGTAGAAGAACAGGTTGCCGGGCGCGGCGGGCGCCGTCACGTACCGCACCGCAGGCACCTGCGGCACGACGATCAGCGTAGGCGGCGCGGGCAGCCGGATGCCGATGTCCACGTGCACCTGCACCTGCGCCCGGGCCACGGCGGGGGCCAGGATCAGCAGCAGGAGCAACGTCATGAGCACGGTGTGCATGAGGGATCCTCCCTACCCCGTATTGTCGCCGATGACCTTTTTTCCAGTACCGGTCAGAACGGCCGGGGGCTAGGGCTCGCCGAGGGTCGCGATGAAGTGGACCAGGCTCACGATCTCGTCGTCGGTGAGCGGCTGCGTGGCCACCGTCATGGTTCCGTCGAGATCCGACGCGGTCCGGGCCTTGAAGGCGCGCAGCAGACGCAGGAGGTAGTCGAGATCCTGGCCGGCCAGTCGCGCGGCCTGCTCCTGCCCGACCAGCCCCGGGCGATGACACGAGGTGCAGTGATACAGATCGGCGAGCGGCCGCCCGGCCGCGACCCGCGCCGGATCGGTCACCGACGGTCGCCGCGTGGGGCGCTGCGCGGCGTAGTAGGCGGACAGGTCGGCCATGTCCGCGTCGCTCAGGATCGCCGCGAAGGGCGCCATCACCGGGTCCTTGCGGCGGCCGTCCCGGTACTTGATGAGCTGCCAGTGAGTGAAGAAGACGGGCTGGCCGGCGAGGGACGGCGTGCCGGGGATGGTCGCGTTCCCGTCGCGGCCGTGGCAGGCCGCGCACGGCTCGGCCTTGCGCCGGCCCGCCTCGACGTCCGCGGCCCGCGCCGGGGCCCCGATCGCCGTCGCCACGAGGGCGACGACGATCGCCAGGCCCGCGCCGACGCTCGGCCGGCTCAGGGCTGGTAGGTGACCCGGTAGATCGCCCCCGCGTAATCGTCGGCGATCAGGAGCGAGCCGTCCTTCATCTGCCGTGTGTAGACCGGCCGGCCCCAGACCTGGTCGCCCTGGAGCCACCCTTCCGCGAAGACCTCGTACTTGGGTACGTCGCCGGTCCGGAGCGTGACCATCATCACCCGGAAGCCGATCTTCTGGGTCCGGTTCCAGGAGCCGCGCTGGGCGAGGAAGACACGGTTCTTGTACTCGGCGGGGAACATCGCGCCGGTGTAGAACTCGACCCCGTTGCCGGCCACGTGCGGGCCGGTCTTGATGAGCGGCGGCGCGAACTCGGAGCAGGAGCGTCCCTTGCCGAACTCGGGGTCGAGGATGTCGCCCTGATGGCAGTACGGGAAGCCGAAGTGCAGGCCCTTCTTCGAGGCCACGTCGAAGCGGTCGTTCGGCACGTCCTCGCCCATCCAGTCGCGCGCGTGGGTGGCAAAGTAGAGGTCCTTCGTCACCGGATGCCAGTCGAAGCCCACGCTGTTGCGCACGCCGTGCGCCACGTACTCGAAGCCGGTTCCGTCCGGGTTCACGCGCGAGATGTTGGCGTGCGTGTCGGGCGGGATGCAGGTGTTACAGGGCGCGCCGATGTTGAAGTAGAGCTTGCCGTCCGGCCCGAAGGCCAGGTACTTCCAGCCGTGCGGCAGGTCCTTGGGGAGGGTGTCGTAGACCACCTCCAGCGCGGGCGGGGCGTCCAGCTTGTCCTCGATCCCCGCCATCTTGGTGATCCGGTGCACCTCCGCGACGTAGAGCGTGCCGTCCTTGAAGGCCACCCCGTTGGGGAGGTTGAGCCCCTTGGCGATGGTCTTGACCTCGCGCTGGCCGCCCTTGTCCACCACCGCGTAGACGTTGCCGGCCACCCGGCTGCTGACGAACAGCGTGCCCTTGGTGCCCCAGGCCATCGCCCGCGCGTTGTGGAGCCCGTGCGCCCAAAGCGACACCTTGAAGCCCTGCGGCACCTTGATCCGGTCCACCGGGATCTCGCCGGGGGCCTTGGGCGCGGGCGGCTGGGCGATGGGGGCCAGCGGGGAGTTGGCCATCTCGGCGGGCTGTCCCTGCTTCCAGGGTGGCGGCGCCTGGGCGAAGGCCGGTGACGCGAGCGCGAGAGCGAGCGAGACTGCGAGGGCTGTCGAGATGAACGGCCGCATGGGTGAACCTCCCCTTTGAGGATCGGTGAGGGTCGCGGCGACGCGCCGCGAGCCGCGTCGGCAGCCGGACGATACGTCCCCGGTTCGCCGCTTGTCAAGGAGTGGCCGCTGGCGGATCATGCGCCCCATGCCCACCCCACGCGCCATGGTCCCGCAGGATCTCACCCGCATCCGCTTCGTGAGCGATCCCCAGATCGCGGCGGACGGCGGCACGGTCGCCTTCGTGGTCACCACGCTCTCCGAGGAGAAGGACGAGTACCTCTCGAACGTCTGGGTGGTGAGCGCGGCCGGCGGGGAGGCCCGGCGCTTCACGACCGGCCCGCGACGGGACACCACCCCCCGCTGGTCGCCCGACGGCTCGCGCCTGGCGTTCATCTCCGAGCGCGAGCCCGGCAAGAAAGGCCAGCTCTACGTGATGCCGGCCGCGGGCGGCGAGCCCACCCGCCTCACCGATCTCCGGCACGGGCTGAGCGCGCCCGAGTGGGCACCCGATGGCACGCGCCTCGCCTTCGCAGCGCGGGTGGGCGGCCCGCCGGAGCCCGCGTCGGAGGAGGACAAGCGCAAGTCGAAGCCTCCGCGCGTGATCACCTCCATGAAGTACCGCTTCAACGGCGAGGGCTTCACCTACGATCGCCGGTCGCAGATCTTCGTGGTGGGCGCCGCAGATGGTGACCATGTTCGGCTCGAGCGACATCGGCCACCTCTTCAACGTGGGCGAGCTGGGCGGGATCCTCCCGTGGGAGAACATGGCGAAGTACCTCGAGCGCTCGCCGCTGACCTATGCGACGAGCATCACCACCCCGCTCCTGATCATCCACTCCGAGGACGACCTGCGCTGCCCGATCGGGGAGGCCGAGCAGCTCTTCATGGCCCTCAAGACGCTGCGGCGCGAGGTCGTCTTCGTGCGCTTCCCCGACGAGAACCACGAGCTCTCACGCTCGGGCAAGCCCCGTCACCGTCTCGAGCGCTTCCGGATCATCCTCGACTGGTTCGCGAAGTACGTGTAGAGGTCGGAGGGCGGGCCAGCCCTATTCGCCGTGGAAGGCGGGCATGACCTGGGCGCCGAAGCGCTTCATCGACTCCACGATGCGCTCGTGGCTCAGGTAGCCAAAGCTCATCTGGCAAAGGATGTGGCGCACCCCGGCGTCCCGCAGCTCGGCGACCCGCTCCGCGACCTGCCGCGCGGTGCCGTAGAGCGCCCCGGTCGCCATCGACTGGCGCACCGCTTCGTCTTCCGGGACCCGCGGATCGTTGAAGGCGTTGAGCACCGCGGGATCGACGCGGTAGTCCTCGGGATTGTGCGCGGCACGGGAGCCGAGCATGTGCCGGCGGGTGTGCGCGAGGGTGTCGGCGAGCCGGTCCTCCGCCTCGGCGTGGCTCTCACCCACGTAGACGTGGCGCCACACCGCGACGTCCCGGCGCAGCCGCTCCCGAGTCGGCGCGGGGTGCCCGCCCGCGACCAGCCCGTCCTCATACAGCTTGAGCCGCTCGCCGAGCACGCCCAGCGGCAGGCGTGAGGTCAGGATGGGCACGCCCTGGCGGCCGCACTCGGCGAACGAGCCCGGCGTCACGACGCTTCGCCAGATCGGCGGG
>Ga0187892_10007988_pt1 | contig 14728 bp, 19 predicted proteins | sample MA1701073metaG_FD_139345 | JGI IMG/M metagenome (GOLD analysis project Ga0187892, IMG submission 139345) | Bio-ooze microbial communities from a basaltic lava cave in the Kipuka Kanohina Cave System on the Island of Hawaii, USA - MA170107-3 metaG ... | reverse complement strand
CCGCATGCGTCCGGAGACCCTGCGGCGCATCGGTGATCTGGCGAAGTATGTCCTGAACGTAGGAACGTCCAACAAGGCCATGCACGCGACGTGCGAAGACGCACGCGCGTGATGGCAGACGTTAGCCGTCAACAACTGAAGAACCACATATGGCGATACCCGATTACCAGTCAATCATGCTTCCCTTGCTTCGTTTCGCGGCAGATGGAAACGAACATTCTCTGCGGCAAGCTATCGAGGGTTTATCCGATCAGTTCGGGCTTACGGACGCCGAAAAAACTGAATTGTTGCCGAGCGGGCAGCAGCCAAGATTCGACAATCGTGTTGCTTGGGCTCGGTCTTATATGAGTAAGGCGGCTTTGTTAGAGTCCACACGGCGCGGGTACTTCCGCATAACCCAACGCGGGAGAGAAATCCTTTCCAAAAATCCGCCTGAAATTAATGTGAAATTCTTAGAGCAATTCGCTGAGTTCGTAGAGTTCAGGACAAAGCGCCGAGTACGAGAAGAAACCACAGAATCTATCCAAACGGAAACTCTCCAAACCCCAGGCGAACTTCTCGAAACGGCGTACCAGAAACTTCGCGACGATCTGTCCGCTGAACTTCTCAAAACCGTAACAGAATGTTCGCCGCCTTTTTTCGAGCGCCTCGTCATTGATGTTCTCGTAAAAATGGGTTACGGCGGTTCTCGAAAGGAAGCCGGGAAAGCCATCGGCCGTACCGGCGACGAGGGCATTGACGGAATCATTAACGAAGATCGCCTTGGTCTAGATGTCATCTACATTCAAGCCAAGCGGTGGCAGGCCACGATTGGGCGTCCTGAAATCCAGAAGTTTGCGGGTGCCCTGCAGGGACACCGGGCGAAGAAGGGAATCTTCATCACCACTTCCGAGTTCAGCCGCGAAGCCGAGGACTATGTGGCGAAAATTGATTCCAAAATCGTGCTCATAGACGGTGAGCAGTTATCTCAACTCATGATTGACCATAATGTTGGGGTCACTCCGGTCACATTGTATGAAACGAAGAAGATGGACAGTGATTACTTTATTGAGGGTTAAAGCGGCTAACAATGCACTCAACCCGACCGGAGACAGCGTGGCGGCTCGCGTCCGCTCGTACGCTCGGTAACCGGCGGGTTAGTTTGTTTCGTTAGCTGGACTTCTGAAAGGGCACCAGAACATGAAATCGGTTCTCCTGCTCGTCATATCATTGGTCTTTAGTACTGAGGGGCACAACCTCACCATCGAGCAGCAGTACAGTGTTCCGGAATGGGCACAACGCCTGCTCCAGAAATCTGACTTTGCGAGATCATACCTGCCCGACGCTTACCTGAATCCCTTTTGCCATCGCGGTGACTTCGACGGAGATGGGAAAGCCGACTTCGCTCTGTTCGTTCGAGAAAAATCCTCCCATAAGGTTGGCATTGCGTTCCTTCATCAAGGGACGGGCAAGCATTACGTCGTCGGCGCAGGGCACAAGATCAGGCAAGGCGGCGATGACTTCAGTTGGGTAGACGCTTGGATCGTCTTTGACAAAGGCCCGGTTTCCCAGGGAGCGGACGAAGGTCCTCCGCCGAAGCTAAGAGGTGACGCGCTGCTGATATTCAAAACTGAGGCGGCGAGTGCAATTCTTTGGTGGACAGGGACTGTATACCGTTGGTACCAACAGGGTGACTGAAGGGCCACACCAGCTAACACCGCGTGCACCCGACCGCCGAAAAAGCGCGGCGGCGGGTGACGTTGGAGTCGTTAGAGCGAGCTCAACCCATGCAGCCGTGGTTCATTGCGACCGAACCCTTCACGCCACGCGGCGGCGAAGCTTGGACGAAGTACGTTAGCTGGTCGGGTTTCGCGCACTTAGACGAAGTTGTGTCACTAGATCCCATGCTATGTCCCACGGTTCTGCGCGAGATCAAACACCAGTTCTGGCCACACATCGTCAACGAAGACTTCATGATCAACTTTTTCCTTGACCTTGAGTTTCTAATCGAGCAGATCGCCGCGATTCCGGAGCGGAACCTATTGTGCGTCTATCGCAATCCGCCAAGCGCACCACCGCTGTACACTGGATCGGTAAATTTTGAGTTTTTGGGGTACGACCTGGTTGACGTCGAGGCTAGCGCTAGCGCTTTGACCAATTGCGGGGGCTTCCCGGAAGCATTCCAGAACAGTGAACTATCGTCAAAGGGACTGCTGTCCTCTCAGGCTCGAGCGATTGAAGTGCAATCGGATCTGCGAAAAAGGTACCCCGATGAGCACCATGCAAATTGCCATGTTTGGGCTATTTCCCGAGCCGTTGCGCTCTAACGAATAGGAATCTTTGCGACGGCTCGCAACCGAAGTCTAGCATGAGTGGGAAGGTGTATGTTCGGCGAGCGGTCGCAAAGATTTGGTTGGACTAAACCGCATAGGAAAGCCTATGGGGATTGAATGGCGGGCTGGCGGCAAATCCAGGGGTTTCGAAAACGGGGGTGCGTAGGCACGGCAGGTTGCCGGGGCCGATGGCAGCTCGATGGAGCCAGCCCGAGGTGGGTAGGGAGGGCGGTAGAGCAGCTTGCGAAGCTAGATTCAGACATAACAATCCTCGGTCCTGAGGAGGTCAGGACAGGAAGGCAGCGTCAAGAAGTGTGGACAGCCGGAGCGGGAGCCAGGGGTTGGGCAGGAGGCGAACGGTTGGAAGTAAGAACTGGGCAAGGCATTTCGACCCGGATGAGGCGGCCTTTCTGACAGAGCGGGCAGAGGTCGACGAGCTTGCCGGTGAGTTGGTGAAAGAGAGTTTTCCAGTCGACGGGTGGCTTGGGCAACAGCAGCGTTGCCGGAGCGACATCGAGCAACCGACGGCAGGTGGCAATTTTTTCCTCGAGGTGGCAATTGGCGAGGAAGCCGAAGTAGCGGATGCGGACGAAGCCTGAGGGCAGGACGTGGAGGAAGAAGCGGCGGAGGAACTCGATGGCTTCGAGAGACAAAATTTTTTCGACACCGCCGTGGCGGTAATCCTTCCAACGGAACCAGACGCGGCCGTCTTCGAGCTTGAGCAGGCGATGATTGGAGATGGCGACCTTGTGGGTGTAGTGTCCGAGATAGTCGATGACTTGGGCCGGGCCGCCGAAGGGGCGCTTGGCGTAGACGACCCAGCGTTGACCGCAGGCTGCGTGTAACCAGCGGCGGAAAGTTTGAGGGTCAGAGAGCCCGCCCAGATCGCCAAAGAAGGAGAGTTGTCCCTGGCAACCGCTGCGGTTGCCCTGCTGGAAGGCCTCGAGCAAGGCGTCGCGGAAGAGATGGCGGAAGCGGGCGCTGAGGACCTCGACCGGTAGAAAGAAATGCTTGCCGCTTTTCTGAGAACGACGGCAGGCGATCCAGCGCTGACCGTCGGGAGAGAGACCGCCGCCGGGGACGACGCAGTGCAGATGCGGGTGATGAACCAATTGCTGGCCCCAGGTGTGGAGGATGGCGAAGAAGCCGATCTCGGCACCCAGGTGTTTGGGATCAGCAGCGATCGAGCGGAGAGTAGCGGCAGTGGTTTGGAACAGCAGGTTGTAAATCACTGCCTTGTTCTGCAAGGCCAAGAGGGCGATGGCCTCGGGCAGGGTAAAGACGACGTGAAAATAGACGACGGGCAAGAGCTGTTGCTGACGGGCAGCGATCCAGCGGGCTTTGGCCAGGGACTGGCACTTAGGGCAATGGCGATTGCGGCAGGAGTTGTAGGCGGGGCGCTGGAAGGAGCACTCGGGATTGTCACATCGCTCCAAGTGGCCACCTAGAGCGGAGGTGCGGCACAGCGCCAGGGCGCGCAGCACGGTCTTTTGCACCCGTGACAAAGAGGCGCCGTAGGCGTCCAGCAAAGCAGAACCGAAGCGGCGCACGACCTCAGCCAGTTCGAGAGCGGGTTTCGACATGGTGCACACCCCCGGTCAGGAGCGTGGAGGGATCGGCAGAGAATCCAGCGGGCTGAGGGTCGAGGCCAGAGCCGCCGTGGTGACGTGGGTGTAGCGGGCGGTAGGGCGCAGGCTGTTGTGGCCGAGCAGCACCTGAATGACGCGGATGTTGGTGCCGGACTCGAGCAAATGGGTGGCGAAACTGTGGCGCAAGGTATGGGCGGTGAGGCGCTTGGTTAAACCGCTGGCTTGGCGGGCGCGCTGGACGCTTCTTTGCAGACACTCCAGGCTGAGTGGGCGATCCGGCGAAGCGCCCGGAAACAGCCAAGTGGCGGGGTGGGCAACTTTCCAGTACCGGCGCAGCAGCAGGAGGAGTTTGGCAGACAGCATGACGTAACGGTCCTTGTGCCCCTTGCCCTGACGGACCCGAACGGTCTTGCGACGGGAATCAATGTCGGAGACCTGAAGATGGAGAGCCTCGGAAGCCCGCAAGCCGGTAGCATAGATCGTGGTCAGCAACACCCGGTACTTCAACTCGGGAATGGCGGCCAGCAGACGCGAGACTTCTTCCGTACTCAAGACCTCGGGCAGCCGGCTTTCCTTGCAAGGAAACGGAATGTGCTGGACGATCCAGTCCTTGTGGAGAGTGTGGCGATAGAGGAAGCGCAAGGCACAGACGGTCTGGTTAAAGCGGCTCCAGGAGGCTTTCTTCTCATGGGCCAGGTAGAGCTGGTAGGTGCGGATGTTTTCGGGGCCGAGCAACTCGGGCGACTTGCCGAAGTACGGGCGAACAGCGAAACACACTCCACATAGACTTCTTGCGTCTTGGGAGAGTAGTTGCGCAACTGCAGGTCTTGGATGTAGCGTTGCCGTAGGGGTGTCATAGAAGGCTCCTTTCCTTGAGAGAAAATGTAGATAGGGGTATCCACATTCTCCTTCAACCAGGGGCCTTCCCCTGAACTTAATCTACCTCTCCCTCTTCCTACCGCGCCAGCGGTTTAGTCCAACAACGGGATGGACCGAAGCGCGCGAAGCGAATTTCGTATGGTTCTTCCATGTCGTTCGCGCGCCCGGTCATCAACAACCGTTAGACGGTCGAGAGGATGAATGACGCTGTGGAGGCCAGGGGACGCGCGGAAGGTACCAGGAGCCTCTCGATTGGGCGGCGCGCCATCGTCGCTGCTGGGCTTGGACTCGCGGTCAGCGCGCTTCTTGTCGATTGTGGTGAACCCAGACACACGGAGGCGGTGAAGATGGGGCGGAACGCTGACGCATTTGATTTCCTCCTTGGCGAATGGGAAATCGCGATGCTCACCATGCCTGAGGGAAGCACCGTTGGCCGTCGCGCAATCCTGAATGTACACTGCATCTTGGATGGTGCCGCGCTCCTCGACCAGATTCGTCATGTTGATCAGGGTGGCCAAGTCAACTTTCGAGGCGCGACCTTCCGAACCTACCTCCCCGATAGGGATCGATGGTACGTCTTGTGGATGATGGCGAACGTCGAGGGCTACTCCGAGTTGGACGCCCAGGTCATCGATGGCGAGGTCCACACGACTGGCAAAGGCAGGGACCCCGGGGGCGAGTTGGTAGAGCGGGGTCGCTACTACGATATCTCTGGCGATAGTTACTCCTTCACGCTCGATCGCTCGTACGATGGTGGGAAGACGTGGATTCGACAATTCGTCTCGTTTCGAGCCACTCGACGCAGCTCCGCCGAGTGACGCCGCCCAACAGCCGGCTTAAGCTGACGGCGCGCCGGTGGTCGGTGGTGGGTTGGAAGGTGGTGTTCGCTTGCCGCAGCTTACCCAGAGTCGTTGGGCGGCACGTGCGACCTTTGCCGCGGGGGCTTACATCCATGGACACGCTACTTGCAGCCATACTTGATAACGACCGTGTGAGGGTCAATGCGCTCCTCAAGGCAGACGCCGGGCTCGCAACCAGGTTCATCAACGAGGCAAGACTTTACGAATCGGCAATCTTTCACTGGATTTACGTCGGGGATACGGCATTGCATTTGGCTGCCGCCGGTTATCGCGTTGAAATTGTTAAACTACTGCTGGCGGCTGGAGCCGACCCAAACTCAGCAGGGAACCATCGGCGTAGCAGCCCGTTGCAGTACGCAGCGGATGGTTACATCAATGGCCCCGCCTGGGATGCCAAGGAGCAAGTGAAAACCATCCGCTGCTTGCTCGACGCGGGCGCTGACATCAACGCGCAGGACAAGAATGGGGCCGCTCCTTTGCACCGCGCTGTTCGTACCCGATGTGCCGCTGCCGTAAAATGCCTTCTCGAAGCAGGGTGTAATCCGACGCTGAAGAACAAACCCGGCTCCACGCCCTTTCATCTTGCAGTGCAAAACACCGGGCGAGGCGGAACCGGCGCGGAAGAGGCAAGAGTCGCTCAACGACAGATTATCGCGGACTTTCTTTCCCTTGGCGTAAGCACGGCACTGAAAGATGGCAAAGGAAATTCCGTGTTGGATTGCGCCAAGAGCGATTGGATACAAGACATACTATCCGAAAATACTGCCGAACCCCGCATGCAGGCGACCCGCCGCCTAAAGCAGCGGCGGGCGGCTGATGCCTGAGCGTTAGAGCGCTATGGATGCGAAGGCACTGAAATCTCTTCTGCCGCGCAATAAGGAAGACGTGGCGCATGCAACCAGGCTCGTGAACCTCGGCCACCCAACTGTCGCGCCCATTCTGCCGCAGATGCTCCTGTGGCTAAAGACTATCGGTTCCCCTGTGGAACTCATCATGCGCGAGTTCTTTGTAGCACTTGGCAGTCAAGCGTTGCCGGTGGTTCGGGACGCCCTGCGAACCCGCAACGAAACTTGGAAGTACGCGATCGTTAATCACATAGTCACGCAATGGCCAACAGAAGCTGTTGCTCCTCTGAAGTGCGAACTACAGGCTATTGCCGCTTCGTCCGCTGCCTATGGCACCGATATCATCGCGTTGAAGTTGCTGATCCAGCACCGATTGGGTGAACGAGAGTGGGTCGAACAATGGAGCCAGTTCAAAGTCAGACGACTTCGCGAGCTCCTCGCATCCGCGGAAGAAGTCAATCGCATGCTCGTGCAGTTTCCGTGACTGAGCAGCCGGAGACATCGGTAAAAAAAAAGTCGTGAGACATAGGTAACAGTTATTGGTGTCGTTGCAGTCTACCAAAGCATCCTCGATGCAGCGGTAAACGGCCGAGCTTGAGCGGACCGCCTCCGGCGGACGCTGAACTCAAACGTTAGCCCGCTCATTCGTGGGGTCAGTCATGCACCCAGTTCTTCGCAAGCTTGAAGGTGGCGACCGCCGATCCATTGGCCGCTCGGAAGAGGTAGTGTCGGATATTTTGAAAAATCCCGCCTTGTCCAAAGACTTGATCACGGGGTTGTCGGCCACCGACGCCATTGTGCGTATGCGAGCCTCGGACGCGATAGAGAAAATCTCGTTGGTGCATCCGGAATACCTGTGGCCCTACAAAGACTTCCTAATCCAACAAGCGGCTATTTCTGACCAGAAAGAAGTGCGGTGGCATCTTGCGCAGGTACTCCCCCGACTCAATCTGAGTCAAAAAGAAAGGCAGCAGGTGGTCGATATTCTGTTGTCCTATTTCAGCGATAGCAGCAGCATCGTTAAGACATTTGCAATGCAGGCGTTTGCCGATATCGCCAGGCAGAGTCCAAACCTTCGTCCGTCAATTCTGGTTCACCTCCAGGAACTTACTACGTCTGGTACGCCGGCGATGAAGGCGCGCGGTCGAAAGCTACTTGCTGAGATGGAAGGGCTAACAAATCGCTCAACACGGACGCGCCGCAGGCGGCGCGCCGGTTAGCTCCAACGGCAGGCCTGGCACATCACTGAAGCCAAACCGGTAAAATAAACTACAATGCAGTTGAATCCTTATCTTAGTTTCAACGGCCAATGCGAAGCAGCGTTCAAGTTCTATGAGCGGTGCCTTGGCGGCAAAATTGAATTCATGATGACCTATGAAAGTAGGCCGGCGGAGTATCCAGTGCCGCCCGAATGGCATAAGAGAATCCTTCATGCCACCCTGATGGTGGGTGACCAAGTATTGATGGGTGCTGACGCGCCGCCGGATCGCTATCAAAAACCACAAGGCTTCTCGATGACCCTTGGCCTCAAGGACCAGGCAGAGGCGGAACGTATATTCAAGGCATTGGCAGAAGAAGGGACGATGGAAATGGCGCTTCAGGAGACGTTCTGGGCCGTCCGTTTTGGCGTGCTTGTAGATCGCTTCGGCATACCGTGGACCATTAACTGCGAGCGAGCCGCGACGCCGCAAGCTATCGAGGAAATTACTCGTGATTCAACGGACTAGGCCGAACCATGCGCCGCGGCGAACGACGGCAGCGCGCTGCTGTTCCAATTGACGCGCCTCGTGGCCGCCGTCGCTGACGTTGGATCCTTAGGCCCCGGAAGAAAGGTTGACCCGATGAAATGTCCACGTTGCCGGTTGATCAACCCTGACACGGCATTACGCTGCGACTGTGGATACGACTTCCAAAGGATATCAAGAGCTACTTGAGGTTCGTCATAATTCTCAATTTGTTCCTGGCAATCGTCGCTTTGGCGGCAGGTGATCCCACCAGGACAATCGGGGTACTGATCTGGTCGTTGGCAGTTTACTGGCTGTATTCGCAACTTGCCCAAAAGAAGAACTGGGCAAGAATCGGGCTCATCTTTCTGACCTTTCCCATTGGCTTGTTTCTTTTTTTCTCTCGCGAAGTCAGAATGTATTTTCTCCAAAAAGATTAGAGCTGACCCGCGACAGATTAAAGGCATAAGGCAACCAATGGTGGCACCAGAGGAACTCCCTTGCTGAACAGTTGAATTAATTGGCATCATTGTCCAGGCCTGACCACGGTGTCCACTCGACCGCCGCTAAAAGCGCGACGCGGGTGACGCTGGAGCCGTTAGCCGTACGAAGTGAGTGGGCAGCGAATCTCGGTTCAGGTCCATCGCGGATGCTGATTTCGACCCGACGAAAATATGCGAGCTGGGATAGGGGACCTCGTGCACGCCGAAGACGAATTGCGCAGCCGAATCGCGCTAGCTTCCTGATTGCCGGCAAACCAGCCTCCAACCGAGCGTTCTAAGCTGCCTGGGATATTCTTCATTGCTGCTTGAAGTGAGGGTGGGCTGACAATGAACTGTTTGCGTCGCTCCTGGGTTCTGCTACTTCTATCGTTCGTCGTGATGGCCCGCGCTGACGCGCAGTGGACAAGGTTTCGCGGGCAAAACGGGTCAGGCGTCGATTCGGCTGCGGGGTACCCGGTTGACTTCTCGCCGTCAAAGAGCGTCATCTGGAAAGCATCTGTTCCCTACGGCCAGTCGTCTCCCATCGTGTTGGGAAGCCGGCTGTTTCTGACGGCCAGTGAAGGCGATCGGTTGCTGACGATTTGCAGGCATGCGCAAACCGGCCACGAGTTATGGCGCCGGGAGATCCGGCGCGAGCGGGCGGCTAAGACCTTCAAGTCCAATGATCCGGCGTCTCCGACTCCTGCCGCCGACGAGAGCGGCGTGTTCGTGTTCTTTCCGGATTTAGGATTGGTCTCCTATACGCTCCAGGGGAAGGAACGCTGGCGTCACCCCTTGGGCCCCTTTCAGAACTTCTATGGGATGGCGGCGTCCCCGGTGCTCGCCGGAGACCTCGTGGTGTTGGTTTGCGATCAGCAGACAGGTTCGTTCGTGATCGCGGTGGACCGCATCACCGGGCGCCAGCGATGGAAAACAGAGCGAACCGGGACGACCATTGGATGGGCCACGCCGATGGTCTTTCGGCCCGCGAAGGGCCCAGCAGAACTGATTGTCCTGGGCACCACGAGGCTGGACTCGTACACCCTTGCGACCGGGGAGCGACGGTGGTGGAGGCCGTTTGCGTCGATGGGCGGCTTAGGGACTCCGGTGGCCCACGGCGATACGATTCTGGTGGCGACGCTGGGGACAAACGAGCCGTTCATGCCAGCCTTTGAAACAGTCCTGGCAAAATACGATAAAGACCAGGACCGACGTCTGTCATTGCAGGAGTTTCGTGACGACCCAGACCTCGGAGAGCATTTCGGCTGGCTCGACGCCAACAACGACAACCTTATCGACACACCGGAGTGGAACGCGGCACAAGCGTTGGGAATTGGAGAATACGGGGCGGTCGCCCTCCGGCCAGACAACGCGCAGGGCCAATTGGGAGACGGCGCAGTCCTTTGGCGGTTTATGAAGAACCTGCCGTATATCCCAGCGCCGCTCCTCTACCAGGACGTGTACTACATGGTCCGCAGTGGAGGTATCATCACATCGCTCAATCCGGCAACGGGTGAACTGCTCAAGGAGGGACGGAGCCGGGAGGCTCTCGGTGAGTACTACGCGTCGCCCGTTGCCGCCGACGGCAAGGTGTATCTGGCGAGTGAGGAGGGCAAGATGACCGTGCTGAACGCCGCGGCGAAGTGGGAAGTGCTGGCGGTGAACGATCTCGGCGAGGAAGTCCACGCCACACCCGCTCTCAGCGAGGCACGAATCTACGTGCGGACTCGAAGTTCTTTATATTGCTTCGGCACCTCACGCTGAGACGCACAGAGCCGGATACGGATCGCATGACCAGTCGTGATCAAATTCTGACAGTCCTGCTTTCGCTTTCAGTGATCGCGCTGAGCACCTGGGTCGGCGGGATGCTTTACCAGATGTTGGTCGTTGTCCCCATATGAAGTGCCTCGCCGCCCGAATCTGTTCGAGCTTTTTTCCAAGGCATGGACTACAACCGACACACTTTCCGCTCCTTTGGCCTGCCATCCATGGTCGTAATGGCCTTGCGGCCAAGGTGCTGGGGCTTGATCTTGGGATTGCGCAAAAGCTCTGTCATGAAGACCTCGTCCTTACTGCTTGAAGGACCACCACCAGAATGCGGGCCATCGGACCGACCAGTTCGGCTGCGGGAAACAGGTATGGGTGTGTCCTTGATCATCACCAAGGAGGGACAGAAACCTCAGACTGTCTGACAGACATGAGAACTGCCACAGTCTATCAATCTCTCCAGGTGAGCACTTCGTGGCGTTTCTGTCCGAAACGAATGGTGCAGTCGGGATGCAGTTGGACGAGTAAAACATTGAAGGCCTAACCCGCCGGTTCCAGTTGACCCGCCGCCAAAAGAAGCGGCGGGCGGCTGAACCAGGATCGTTGAACGAAGCCGCGTATCGGCGCGCGAGATAAATTGAGCTGCCAGTCGGCGCTTGAAGCCAGTCACAGCCGAACACGGAACTGAGGCAACGCTTTGAAGCCACAGTTCGGTTCGGTGCCAGCACCGCCCATCTGCTGAATGAACCTGACCTCGCTGTCGCGACTCAGATCGCCTGGCCGATTTCGGCCGCTCTGAGCGCCGCTGCCTCTGGTTCGCGTCCCGAACAGCAGTCGGCGAGCTTGCCGTCGATTACCACGGCGGGGACCGATCGGACGCCCAGCTTCTCCGCCCGGCGGGCAACGGCCGGATCGTTCATGTCGAGCACGGACACGTCGCACGATGGGCACGCGATCCAGTGGACCAGTTGGACCGTGTCGTCGCATGCAGGGCATCCGGCGCTGAAGACTTCGATTTTTCTCTGCGTAGCCATCGCGGCACCTCCTTTTACGGTGCGTTCTTCGTTTCCAATCGCCGGCTCTGGCTGAACGCACTTGGGACACGAGCCGACCTCAGTTTTCCTCTTCGGCCACGCGTCCCACACGGACGCGACCACGAGTCCGAAAAGCCCCGCGTACATGAGCGCGTCGAACACGTACCCAGACTTGAACACCAGAACGCAGGCAACAGACGCGATCCCGAGGGCGAGCGGGCGATATCCTCGGCGGGTCTTCGCGCGGACGCCCAGAGTGAACACTGCAAGACCGAGGAACCCTATTGTGATGGGCAGCAGGTACGTCGACTCCAGCAGGAGGCCCAGGCCAAGAAAGCCAACGATGCCTGCGTAAGCCGGCCAGCACGCCGGGCACACGCCGACCGGCAGTAGTGCGGCGCCCACGCCCGGCGCAGACCCCAGGAAGCGCCACCAACCGCGACCCCTCCCCGCTGGGCAGGTGGGCGTGGACCTGCCGGCGTTCCCGAGCGCGGCGGCTATTCCTTGGACGGGTGGCACCCCTTTGACGCCGCTGCCACGATGGTCGTAGATGCGGCAGGAGTCGGAACCCTCAACGGGCTCAGCTCCTGCCACGTCGCGGCCATCCACGAGGATCGTTGGAGACCCGTACAGACGAGCGTATGCCGGGCTCTCGGTCAACTTCCGGTCCCACTCCGTCCATGACGGCTGGAGCCCGGCCTCGCTGAATCCCTTGAGCAACGCCTCCCTGGCGTGACGGAGGTTCGGACAGTCCATGTCGTAAATCAGGTCCACCCGCATTACCTTCCGTCCTCCGAATCGAAGGCCTCGAGAATCGGGCACTGCGTCACTGGCCCCTTCCCCGAGCACTCGCCGATGAGTTTGGTCAGCGCCTTCCGCATCGCCTGAAGCGTTCGGACCTTGTCGTCGATGTCCTGCAACTTGGCTTCCGCGCGATTGCGGACATCCGTACATCGGGTACGAGGCGCGGCCCGCAGCGAGAGCAGTGCCTTGATCTCCTTCAGGGTGAATCCAAGCTCCTGCGCGCGCTTGATGAAGCGCACGCGCAGCACGGTCTCCTCCGAGTACGCGCGGTAGTTCGAGTCAGTCCGGGGCGGCCTGGGCAGCAGGCCGCGGCGCTCGTAGTAATGCATCGTCTGCACGTTCACCCCCGCCTGCTTGGCGACCTCACCGACCTTGAGACCTGTCATCGCTCATCTCCTGGCTGCAGTCTACAGCCTATACCTGAGTATAGGGTCAAGAGTTATTCCGATTCTTCTTGCGACGCCAACCGGGAAGGGACCAGAATCGGCGCAAGAACGCGCCCGAATAGGCAGATGGAGCGGACCGCTGAAAAGCACTGCTCAACCGCAAGCGGTTAGGCAGCACATAGTTGGAGTTCGGGAAGCACCTCAGCCACTATGATCCCGCGTTGCTCAATACAGGAGATGCTAGATGGATCACGACAGCGCAATCCAGCTTCGCGAGTTCGCTAGCCGTTACACAGCAGCGTGGTGCAGCCAAGAGGCTAGCCGAGTGGCCTCCTTCTTCTCTCCATTAGGCTCACTCGCTATCAACGGCGGTGCTCCGGCGGTCGGGCGAATTGCCATTACCGGGGCAGCAAAGGGTTTTATGACCGCCTTCCCAGATTTGAAGGTCACTATGGACGACCTCCTCGACCAAGGAGATCGGGTCATCTACAAATGGACACTTTCAGGGACTAACGCTGGGCCGCGCGGTACCGGTCAACGGGTTCGTATTAGCGGATTCGAGGAATGGAAGATCGGTAGCGATGGTTTAATCGCCGAGTCCCAGGGCCACTTCGACGGCGCAGCGTACCAACGCCAACTCGAAAATGGCGTAGACGGCGAAGAGTGGCAAGCTCTGGGATGAACGGCGTCAGCCGTAGTGAAACTCATCGCTTCGGCCACAGGACACCGAACGCCGCGCCCACTCGACCGCGGCAAGAGCGGAGCGGCGTGTGACGCTGGAGCCGCTACGCGCCGCACGAGATAAATTGAGCCGCCAGTCGGCGCTTGGCGCGAACGCCACCAACGGGCTAACCCGGAGAGAGCGGGCCGCTCATCCGCCCGCCATTAGACGGCTGGCGCTGTAACGCTATCAATCCTCGGGAGAGAGGGGATTTCTCGGTATTGAAATGTCAAAAGTGCCGATTGTGCTCGCTGCTGTCGCGTTCATTGCCACGTCGTTGCTCGCCATAGGGGCCACTGCACTTGTCGCGCCCGAAAAAGCGGCTTCGATGTTCGGCGTACCTTATGCCTCAACCCAAACGCGAGCGTACGTTTGGGCAGCGGGTACCAGAGACATTGCTATTGGCGGCTTGCTCTTAGGGCTCGTCATCCTTCGAGTAGGCAGGCAAGTCCTAGGTGCGTCTTTGATCGTGGCGGCACTGATCCCTGTTGGCGACGTACTCATCGTGTACATCAATACCGGAACGCAAAACAAGGCGGCACTCGTGCTTCACAGCCTGGGCATCGTGTCGTTTCTCGCGTTAGGCCCATTCGAGCCAACCCAACGATAGAAATCGAGAACGATCATGATTGGGAGAGCCATAGAAATTCGTGTCTGTTTTAGGAACAAACTCAAAAACGCTTTCCGCACAGTGGCCGCTGGTGATGTTCCTGAAGCCAAGAGAATCGCGAAAGGTTGGGGAGAAAAGGAAGAAGGCGAGCCAGTAACGAGAACCGTTTTCAAGCGGAAAGTTTCCGTCCCAAAAGAGACGCCTCAGATAGTCGATGGAATCCAGGTATGGCCAGCATGGTTCTGAGGGAAGCACCGAACTCTACCCGACACGGATGGCGGGCTCTCGGAAGAGTTTGCATCGGCAAGGCCGCGACTCCGTCGGCCAGGTTCCGAGCTGCCCGCCACGGCGAGGAAAGCGGGACCTCTACCATTTTCAGGTTGTCGGCAACCGTTACAGCACTGCACTGATGAAACGGGTCTCGGAACCCGTGACGTTCGGTTGAGGTCAGCCAAGAGGACTTGGCAGCCCAACAGCTCGGCGCAGTGGCAGGGCACGTCAAAACAGTTCGCGACGGCTTCCCGCCGAAGCCACGGGAGCACCAACGGCTGAGCGGCCGGGGAGATAGGTAACAAAAAAGTCGTGGGACATAGGTAACACTTATTGGCTGCGCAGCAGTCTACCATAGGCATCCTCGATGCGGCGGTGGCGCTCCAGGAAACGACCGAGCTTGAGGGGCCCGAAGTAGACATTCCAGTCGCCGTCGTCGATCTCT
>Ga0187892_10007987_pt1 | contig 14733 bp, 11 predicted proteins | sample MA1701073metaG_FD_139345 | JGI IMG/M metagenome (GOLD analysis project Ga0187892, IMG submission 139345) | Bio-ooze microbial communities from a basaltic lava cave in the Kipuka Kanohina Cave System on the Island of Hawaii, USA - MA170107-3 metaG ... | reverse complement strand
CCGGCGTCACGTCGCGAGGGGCGATGCCGGTCCCGCCCGTGGTGAGGATCAGCCCGCAACCCGCCTGCTCGAACTCGGTGATCTTTTGCTGGATCGCGTGGATGTCGTCTGGGACAAGACCTTCGACGCGCACAGTCCATCCGTACTTCTGGGCAGCTTCCTTGAGCGCAGGCCCGCCGAGATCGTCGTACTCGCCTCGCGAGGCGCGATCGCTAATGGTTAGGATGCCGACTTGAATCACAGTCATAAGGGGTCTTGGTCTTGCTCGCCAAGCGAACATCGGAGATCACCATCGTTTTGTCCACCGCTTTGCACATGTCGTAAATCGTGAGCGCCGCCACGGAAACGGCGACCAGAGCTTCCATCTCGACCCCGGTCTTGGCCGTGATGCGGGCGGTCGCATCGATCCGAATGTCCCGCTTGCCGATCGTGAATTCGACGTCCACGAACTCGACCGGCAAAGGGTGACAAAGCGGGACCAGTTCCCCGGTTCGCTTGGCCGCCTGGATGCCGGCTACGCGGGCCGTGGCGAGAACGTTCCCCTTCGCGATTCGATTGCGTTGGATGAGCCGGATCGTTTCCGGTTTCAATCGGATCCGTCCCGCTGCCTTGGCGGTGCGAACCGAAACCGGCTTCAGAGACACGTCCACCATGCGGGCAGCGCCGCGCTTGTCCACGTGCGTGAGGCGAGGTGAGTTCAAACCGGAAGCGAAGGACCTGGGTTCGGGTCAACCCCCGATGGCGACCATCCTGCGCCCGGGCTGGTAATTGTCACGGAACTCGTGCTGCGGCGGCTTGCGGGCGATGGTCAACTCGAAGACGCGCCGCAGTTCGGCATCGTCCGCGCCGGAGCGCAAAACGTCTTTCAAGTCGTACTCGTCGTGGTGGCCCAGGCAGGGGCGCAACTTTCCATCGGGCGTGAGGCGAAGTTTGTTGCAGGTCTCGCAGAAGTGCAGGTTGCTCATCGCTCCGATGAACCCGAGTTTGATCGCACCGCCGCTCCGCGTTTTCAAGGATGGGATGGTGAAGTACTCCGCCGGACCGTTTCCTCGATAGCCCGACAGCGGCTCGAGCCCCAGCCGGTCCCGGATCCAGCGCTTGACGGTTTCCACCGGCAGGAAGTTCTCTTCAGTCAGGACATCGGTGCTGCTCACGGGCATGAGTTCGATGAATCGAAGCGCCACGTCCTGTTGCCGGGCGTACTCGATCAAGTCGAACACCTCGTCGTCGTTCTTGTTCTTCATGAGCACGCAGTTGAGCTTGACCTGTGGGAAGCCGGCAGCGACCGCAGTCTCCACACCGGCGAGCACGTCCTTCAGGAGGCCGCCTGTGATTGCCTTGTACCGACCGGCGCGAAGCGTGTCCAAGCTGATGTTCACCTTGCTGACGCCGAAGCGGCGCACCTCGGACGCGATTGGTGCGAACCGGGTGGCGTTGGTGCTGAGTCCCACATCCTGTACGCCGGGAGTTCGGCACAACTCCCGGAGGAACTCCACAATCCCTTGCCGAACCAGTGGCTCACCGCCAGTGACGCGGTACTTCACGATACCCAGTCCAACCGCCGTCCGGACGACCCGTAGTATCTCTTCGTAGCTCAGGATCTCCTGGCGCCGAAGCAACTCGAATGGCCCATGTGGTTGGCAGTACAAGCATCGTTCATTACACCGGTCGGTAACCGAAATGCGCATGTAACTGACGACGTGCATACGAGGGCAGAATAGGCCGGCAGGCAGTAAGCGCAAGCCCGGATTGTTTGCGTTATTTCCGCGCGTGATGCGCCCGCGTCGCGCTAACGTTAGGAGGGTTGCCCCGTACAGTTGTGTTCATCCTTGGCCATTCACGAGCCTGCTGGTTGGTGGCACATGCGTTGCTAAACGCAGCGGACGCGCGGGCATTGGAAGCCCCGGGCCAGAAAGTCGTTGACAAGTCCGGAGTCAGTTTCTAGGCTGCGCGGCCTTGGTACCAAACGGTGGCCCGTCTGAAGTAGATGGGTCGAGCCAAAACTAAAAAGAGAGGAAGCATGCGAAACATACTAAAGAGACTAACGAGTAAGGGGTTCACCCTTATTGAACTGCTGGTGGTCATCGCCATCATCGCCATTCTGGCGGGGATGCTGCTGCCGGCGTTGAACGCCGCTCGTGAGAAAGCGCGTCGTTCGAGCTGCTTGAACAACCTCAAGCAGATCGGATTGGCAATGCGCCTGTACTCGGGCGATAACAACGAGAAGTTCCCCACGTTCGGCGCCACCAGCGTCATCGGCGCCTACGGACTTCTGACGAACACCTACCAGACCGCGTATAAGACGTGGATCTGCCCGAGCGACAGCTCGCAGGTTTCGTCGGGCGCTCCGAACACAGCGTTCACCAGCAATCACACCAGCTACGCATACGGTGGTTTCGGCTTGTCCGAAACAGCGCAGCCTGACACGCCGATCGCGGCAGACCGCACGAGCGCGGACGCCGACGTGTGGGGCACTCAGGCCTCACCGTACATTGGCAACTCCTGGACGCACAAGTCCGATGGTGGCAATGTGCTCTTCGCGGATGGTCACGTGGCCTTCCAGAAGACGTTCGTGCCGCCTTGCTACCTGTGCCGTAACCCCGGTCAGTAACGCCAGGTTGTAACCCTAACTCGAAGAGGCATCCCGTAGCGGGATGCCTCTTTCGTTTTATCAGCCAGTGAAGTTTACACCCGGTATGGCTGATGCTAAACTGCGACCGAGGCTTGTTGTTTCGATCGACCAGGGTTACGTTGGGCAGCAAACCAGCTAGAATGGCTAGCATGAGGAGTTGGATGAAAACGAGGATCGGGTTCACGCTGATCGAGTTGCTGGTGGTCATTGCAATCCTGACGATTCTGGCCGGAATGCTCTTGCCGGCTCTCCTTTCCGCTCGCGAGCGTGGACGGCGCACCGTCTGTTTGAATAACCTCAAGCAAATCGGGTATCAGATGCGCCTCTACTCGTCCGACAATGCGGAACACTTTCCCAGCGCCCCCGGAGGAGCAGGCACCACCCTGGCCAGTTTCAGCTTGATGACCAACGCATTTCATCCTGCGTATGCGATCTGGGTTTGTCCGAGCGACCGGGGAGTCATGCCGGGGTCTGCGGCGGGGATGTCCTCCAGCAATATCAGCTATGCGTATGGCGGGTTCGGATTGAGCGAGAGTGTCCAAGGGGACACTCCCCTCGTATGTGATCGGTCCAGCGCGGGTCCTCCGACAAGCTACCAGCCTTGGAACGGGAATATCTGGACGCACAAATCCGACGGCGGCCACGTGCTGTACGCGGATGGCCACGTCTTGTTCGTAAGGAACATGGTACCGCCCATGTACAACGCTCTAAATCCTTGATCCGTCAGGGGCCCTGAACAAGGTTCCCGTCGCGGAAAGGCCCCCTCCGTTTGTACAAATCCATGCGTTGCTGCAACGCTTCGACCAAATCGGCGCGCTTTTCATTCTCTGCGACATCGATCGCACGCTCGACGGCAGCGCTCGCTTCCGTATAGAGCCCGTTCTCGGCGTAGGCAGCCGCGAGTGTATCCAGCGCTTCGACTTGCGGGACCGAACGGGAACCAATCGCCATCTCGGCATATCGCCTGGCTTCGCCGCCATTGCGCAACTCGCCGCGCGGATGCGTGGCCAGGATCCACGCAAGCTTCCACGCAGCCCGAGGGAAATCGGGCCGCAGGCGAAGCGCTTCTCGAAGGTGCTGCGCGGCCGCCTCCGCATCTCGTTGCTCCAACAGCGCGCAGGCGAGGTGATAACGTGCGTCGGCAAATCCCGGCGCTGCCTTGACCGCCTCGGAAAAATGGAAGGCGGCCTCCTCCAATCTCCCAACGTTTCCTAACGCAACACCCAAGTTGTTTTGGGCTTCTGCGAACGATGGGTTGATTTCCACCGCCCGCTTGAAGTGTTCGATGGCTTCTGACGTTCTTCCCCGTGAGGCAAGAGCGATCCCCAGGTTGTTGTGCGCGCTGGCGAACCTCGGCTTGATCCGGACCAGTTCTTGGAAATGAAGAATCGCCGCGTCCAGTTTCCCGCGTTCGGCCAGCGCGATGCCAAGGTTGTTATGAGCGATGTGGTTGTCCGACGTGACGCGCAGCGCGTGCTCAAACAAAGCAAAGCTGTTACGCCAGTGCCGTGTTTGCTTCCAGGCGAACGCGGCGGTGAAGGCGACAACCACGCCGGCGGCGAAAGCGACAAACCTCTTGAAGGACGAGAAATGCCCGGCGAGCGCAGCACCGGCCCAACCAATCATCACGAACAGACCGACCAACGGCACATACGAGTACCGATCGGCGATCGATTGCCCGCCGACCTGGACGATCCCGATCACCGGGACCAACGTCCCCAGATACCAGAACCAACCGACGATCAAGTAGGGATCCCGTCGAATCCGCCAAACGGCGACCGCAGTCATCGAGAGCATCAACAGTCCCGCGCCAAGCAGTTGCCACGTTGGCCAAGCGCCGGGATGCGGGTAAAAGACCGCAAGATCGGCTGGCCAGATCGTCCTGCCCAGGTAGCGCGCGTAGGACAGCACCGCATTGCCGATGCGAAAGGGCAAAGGCAAAGCATCGACGGAGAGAACGGCGCCCCCGGCCTTTTGCGCCCACACGGTCAGCGCGCAGGACGCCGCTGAGAGTGCGAACAGAGGGAGCTTTTCCGCACACAGCCGGGCGATTGTCCTTGTGAAATCTTCCTTGCCCGGTCGCACCCTTCCGAGGGGCCAAAAATCCAGCAGAAGCAGCACACAAGGCAGCGTGACGAGCATCGGCTTGGCCATCAACCCGAGCGCAAAGAAGAGCAGCGCAAGCCCGTACCGCGCCACGCCCGGCCTCTCGGCGTAGCGCGCGTAGGCCCACATCGTCAGCATCCAAAACAACGTGCTCAACACGTCCTTTCGCTCGGCGACCCAGGCCACCGATTCGACGTGGAGCGGATGCACGGCAAAGAGCGCCGCGACAAATGCGCTCGGCCAGACCGCGTTGGTCATGCGCCGGAGCACCGCGAAGAGCAACAGTGTATTGGCGACGTGAAGCAGCACGCTTGTGATGTGGTGCCCCCGCGGATTCATTCCGAACAATTGCACGTCCAGCATATGCGAAAGCCAGGTCAACGGATGCCAGTTGGCTGCATGGCGGGTCGTGAACGCCCAGCCGACGTTGCTCCACGTGAGTCCGCCGCGGACGTGAGGGTTCGCCGTCACATAGGTGGGATCGTCGTAGTTGATGAAATCGTGGCGGATCACCCGCCCGAACACCAGCAGCGTGACGGCAACGAGAAACCAGGGCGCAAGCCTTGCCGCCGGCACGCGTGTGAAGTTGAACCAAAAGCTCACGGCGTGGCTTGGGTCTTCCGTTCAGAGGCCAGAAGCGAATCCAACTTCCCTTTTGCCGGAGCAAAGTCGGGGCGAAGGCGCAACACCTCGCGGTAGTGCCGGATCGCTTCTGCAGTTTCACCCCGCGCCGTCAACGAGAGCGCGAAGTTGTAGTGCGTCTCGACCGAGTTTGGATCGATGCGCAACGCCGCCAGGTAATGCTCGGTGGCCTTCTCCGGCTTGCCCTGACGGTCCAGGACGATCGCCATGTTCACGTGCGCTTCGAGGTAGCCGGGCACCAGTCGCACGGCTTCGGCGTAATGGGTGAGCGCTTCGCCAAATGCGCCCCTTCCTGCCAACACACCGGCGAGGTTGTAATGCACGTTGGCCTGATTGGGATTGATTTGCAGGGCTTGCCGGTACTGTGCGATCGCCTCGTCCCACCTGCCCGCCTCGTCGAACAGGCCGGCGAGATTGTTATGCGCGTCGGCATAATCGGGCCGGAATTGGAGGCTCCGCTCGTACTGTTCGATGGCGCCCGGCAGGTCCCCCGTCGCGGTCAAGACCGTGGCCAAATTGAAATGGGCCTGGACAAAGTCGGGCTTCCAGCGCAGCGCCTCACGGTAGTGACTCGTCGCCTCCTGCAGCTTCCCTTGCTCTTGCAAGGCGCGGCCGAGGTTGTATTCCGTGGTCGCGCGGGCGCTGGCAGCGGGCACCAACGGGAGATTGACCGTCACCGCAATGACCAGGGCCAACGAAACCCCAATCAGCGCGTTGCGAAGGTCTCGTTGAAGGAGCATCCGCCGTCCCTCCACCATCGCGACCGCGCCGAACAGCATTAGCACGGGCACCATCGGGTACCGGTACCGCGCGAACACATAAAACATCGCCACACTCGCTGCGACGCTTAGCACGATCGCGTAAAGCACCCAGAGCCGATCCCGTTGTTTCCAGGTCACCGCCAACCCGAACGCGGCGAGCGGGCATAGCACCCCGAAGTGGAACACCCGATTCAGGATTCGCAGCAACCACGAATACTCGCCGTAGGTGTCCACGTCTTCCGCGTCCACCAATTCCGCTGCGTTCCACGTGAGCAGCCATTTCCTGGCCATCAGCAGCAACCACTGGCCGGGGTTCTCGCGAACGTACTCGACAACCTTGCCGGTCCAATATCGCGACACCTCGCGCGGCGTCACCTTGCGGCCCAGCGCGGCCTCGGCCAACTCCGTCGCGTCGAGCCGCTCGAATTCCGGCGTGCAACGTCCCCAGCGGAGCGGAATGTATTGGCCGTTCGCCCCGGCGTGATTGCCCATGTAAAGGTTCGGGCCGAACTGCGAGGTGGTGATGAAAAACTCCCCGCCGACGATCCGGTTGCGTAACCCGACCGGGAACAGGATCGCCGTCATGCCGGCCAAAACGAGTGCGCTCCATTGCAGACGTGTTCGGACCGGTTCCGCTCGGAAATGGAGCCACAACCAGAGGCCGATCACCGGCAACAGAACGAGCGCGTTCTCGCGCGTTAACGCGAACAATCCCAAGATAAGCCCGCTGCACAACCAGCCGTGCCAGCGCGGTCGGTGCAACAGCGTTGCGACCAGGAACAACAACAATGTCATGAGGAACAGATCGAGCGCCGATTTCTGGATGATCGTGTCGAAGAAAATCGCCACGGGATACAGCGCGAGCAACACGCCCGCTGCGATCCCAACCGGGAATGAAAAGAAGCGACTGCCGGCAAGCGCAAGAAACAGACACGCCAGTGAGCCGAGAAAAATCTGTACGACGCGCACCGCGAGGAGATCGTGGCCGAGAATCGCGTAGTTGACCCCCAAAAAGTACGGGTACAGCGGCGCCTGGTAGAACACCTCCCTGCCCAGCCAATTCCCCGCCGCAATCTCCTGCGCCCAGCGGTCGTACTCGCGGGCGTCCACGACGAGCGTGGCGAACAACGGCGAATCGTGGACCGCGACGAGGTGCACGCCGCGCACAGCGAGCGCCAGAAGAAATACCGCGAGGTAAAACCACCACCTCTTGCCATCCGGCGTGGCGCGTTTCGGCTCAGCGTCCATTCCCGTCATAATGCCAGCTTCCCGATGCATGCGCCAGTCGAGGAACACGGCCAAAGCGACGCGATCAAGTGTGTCTCAAACTAATTCGACCGGCTGGGTGGCGTCTTCTCGATATGTTTCTGGATTTCCGGCCCCAAACTCGGGTCGATTTCCTCCGCCTCCCGAAAGCTCGCCTCCGCCTCGTTGGTCATGCCTTGCTGCAGCAGCCCCAGCGCAAGGTTGAAGTGCGCCTTGGCGTAGCCGGGTTTGATCCCGATGGCGCAGCGGAATTGAGCGATGGCTGCATCCATTCGGCCACTCGAAGCGAGCGCAAGCCCGAGATTGTTGTGGGCCTCGGGGTAATCGGGCTGGAGGCGCAACGCTGTCTCATAGTGCGCGATGGCTTCCGCGAACCTGTTCCGCGAGGCCAGGGCAACACCCAGGTTGAAATGCGCCTTCGGACGATCTGGATCGAGCCGCACGGTTTCTTGGTAGTGGCGGATCGCCTCCTCGATCTTGTCCTGTCCCGCCAGCGCCAGCGCCAGCGCGTGGTGCGTGTCCGCATCGCCCGGCTTGAATCGAAGGGCCTCGCCGTAATGCGTGATGGCACCGTCCACGTTCCCCAGTGAAGCCAGGATGCCGGCAAGCTGGACGTGCGCCGCAGCATGGTAGGGCTTCAAGCGCACGACCTCAGAAAAATGTCGCGCGGACTCTTCTCGGTTGCCGAGTTGGAGCAACGCGGCGCCCATGTTGAACTGCGCCTCGACGTACCGGGGGTCGGCTTGGAGCGCCGCCGCGTAGCAAGTGACGGCCTCCTCCAGCCGTCCCCGTTTGGCCAGGACCAGCCCCCGGTTTGTCCACCCAGGCGCATGCCGCGGGTTGATCCGGAGCGTTTCCTCGAAGTGAACCATCGCATCGTCGATTCGTCCCTGGATGGCGAGCGCGGTGCCGAGGTTGTTGTGAGCGGCATAGTTGTTTGGCACAACGCGGATGGCGTGTTCCCACAACGCGATGCTGTTCCGCCAGGTCTGGACTTGGAACCATGTCAGTACCAGGCATCCCGCGATGGCCGTGCCGGTGAGCAGCGCCACAGTTTTCTCCTTGTGAGGCCAGCGAGCGAGCAACTCCGGCAATGCCCACGCAAGCATCACACAGACCCCGATCATCGGCACGTACATGAACCGGTCCGCCATCGCGCGGTCGCCGACCTGGACCAGACCGATCACGGGAAGAAGCGTCCCGACGTACCAAAACCAGCCCACCAGCAGATAGCGGCACCGGCGCCCCAGCCAAATCGACCACGCGGTGACGACGATCAGGAACAACGCCACGCCAATCACCTTCCAGGCCGGCAACGATGTTGGGAACGGATAAAACACGGCGAGGTCGCTCGGCCAGATCGTCTTTCGCAGATAGATCCCGTATGAAAGCACGGCGTTGCCGAGGCGAGCGGACATCGGGAACGTGGTCTGGTCCGTCACGCCGCCCACGTGTTGTTGTCCAAGGACGGTCGCGACACTGGAGGCGGCGGCCAATAGAAACAGCGGTACTTTCTCGACGACCAGGCGACCGAACTTCTTCCATCCGTTACCGGCGTTGACCGTCTCAAACGAACACCTCGCCAGCGGCCAGTAATCGAGCAGCAGTAACACGAACGGCAACGTCACGAGCATTGGTTTTGACATCAGGCCCAGGACGAACATCAGTGTCATCACTCCATAGCGTGCCAGCCCGGGCCGTTCCACGTAGCGGCAGTACGCCCACATCGTCAGGAACCAGAACAGCGTGCTCAACACGTCCTTGCGTTCCGTCACCCACGCCACCGATTCGACGTGCAACGGATGCAGCGCAAACATCGCCGCGACGAACCCGCTCTGCCAGACCGCGCCGGTCATTCGTCGGAAGACGGCGAAGCACAACAGCGTGTTCGCGAGGTGAAGGAACACGTTCGTGAGATGGTGCATGCCCGGGTTCATCCCGAACAACTCGATGTCGAGCATGTGCGACAGCCAGGTCAGCGGATGCCACCAGTCGTACTTCGAGTCCGTGAACGCCCAGGCGACGTTGCGCGCGCTCAGACCACCGGCGAGGTAGGGGTTTTCACTGATGATCCATTCGTCGTCGTAATTGACGAACTCGAACCTCCCGACCTGGGCATAGACCGCTACGGTTGTCAGGACGAGGAACCAACCGATCAGCCGTTGCTGCTGGGTCGCACTGAGCTTCATTGGCCTCCGCCCTCCTGTGCCCGCTGCCGCTGCGCAAGGTCGAGGTTCTGCCGGGCGGCTGTGTAGGCCGGCTTGAGTCGAAGCGCTTCCTGAAAATGCTGGACGGCCTCCGCAAGCCGGCCAGCCTGCGCGAAACAAACGCCGAGATTGTTGTGGGCATCGGCGTCGTCGGGTTTGAGTCGAACCGCCTCGGAATAATGCCGGACCGCCTCTGCGGGCCGATTCAGCGCGGCGAAGGCAGCGCCCAGGTTGCTCTGGGCCTCGGCGAAGTACGGCTTCGTCTTCAGCGCGCGCTCGAAGTACGGGATGGCTTCCATCGGCTTGCTGTGCAACAGGGTCGCGCCCATGCCGTTGAGCGCGTTGGCGTCCGTCGGTCTCAAAGCAAGGGCCGCGGAGAAATGGTCCCTCGCCCTCGACGTGTCTCCCCGCCGCAGGAACTCCATTCCCAGATTGTTGTAAGGTTCGACCAATCGTGGATTGCAGCGGATTGCTTCGGCGAAATGCTGCATCGCGGCCTCGTGTTTTCCCTGCGCACTCAGGACCACGCCCAGGCTGTTGTGGGCGCGATCGAAGGCCGGGTTCAAGCGCAGCGCGTTGTGATAGTGCCGGGCCGCTTCATCCAGCCGCCCTTGGTCGGCCGCCGCGCGTCCCAGCCCGTGGTAAGCGACCCATGCCTTCGGGTTCTTGGCCAGCGTATCGCGCCAGAGAGTTTCCCCGTTCTGGAACACCCAGCAACGGCTCCAGCTCATCGCGCCCAGCAGAATCACGGCGACGGCGACGGTCGCGATTCGCAACGATGCCGGCCACCGAGCCAACAACCTCGCGATGACCGCGACGAACAAGGCGATCGTGCCGATCATCGCAGCGTATTGCCAGTGGTCGGCGACCGGCGAATAGGAATGAAATCCGACGTTCACAAAGCCCAGCACCGGCAACAGCAGGAGAAGCGACGAACCGAACCCAACCAGGACGGCCTTGCCCCACTCTCGACGAAACTGCCAGCACACGCCGAGGAACGCCAACAACGCCAGCATGGGCACGTACGCCACGAGCGAATGCGGATCGATCCCAAAGCCCGGATAGATCATGCTCAGACGCACGGGCAGGAGCGTTTTCCCCAGGTAGAACCAGGCCGCGCAGCCTGCGTCGGTGATCCGTTGCGGCAAGCTGACCGTGCGGAGAATGGCCCCCGCAGCATGCGTGTGCTCGAACCAGATCGTTACCAGCCCAAGAACCAAGGACAGCAGGAAAAATGGCGCGATCCGCAGCCAGTCGGCTCGGTTCGAGACGATTCCTCCTCCCCGCCACCAAACAGACAAGAGCAACACCGCAGGAAGCATCACTACCGCAGTCTTACTGAGGAGCGCCAGCAGGAACGCCGCGATCGAGGCCAGGTACCATTTCGACTGCGAGAGCTCCCCCGATTTCCAGTACCACCGCACCGCCAGAAGGCAGAACAAAAGCGAGAGCATGTTCTTGCGTTCGCTGATCCACGCCACGGAACTGACGTTGACCGGATGCAACGCGAAGATCAGCGCAGCGAACCACGCCCCGGGAACGTTCCACTGCTTCAGCACGCGCCAGACGAGGCAGGCGTTGGCCGCGTGCAAGAGGATGTTCGTAACGTGATACCCCATCGGGTTCGGACCCCAGAGTCGCCATTCCAGCCACAGAGATGTGAAACTCAGCGGATAATAAATCTCCGGCTCGGTGGAGAACCAGATGCGGGCAAGACCATTCGGCGCTTTGATGAGCGGGTTCTCGGTCAGGTACACCTCGTCGTCCCAGATGAACCCTGCCTGCATGGCCGGCCAGTAGGCGGTCAGCGTGGCCAGGACGAGAAACGCACCGGCGAGAAGTGTGCTGAGGCGGATTCGCTGGTCAGCCGGTTCGAAATCGCTTGGTTGCCCCGGCGACGCCATCGTTGGTTGGGACGATGCAGACATCCAGGCTGAGCATCCTAATGAGAGTCCTCCAAAAACGCGAACACCAAGCGAAGCCTCGATTCAGGTCGAGCGCATCTGATACTTCCGCCGTATTCTGCCGCAGCCGCTCCGACGGCGATGTCGTCACTGTGTCTCTGAAGGGGGCTGGAACGATGTCAGTGATTCTGGATGATCCGAACCAGACAGGCAGTGGCCCCATTCAATCCATCATCCTCGATGGAACTGATGCGAGCAGCAGTCTCACAATCAAGGTAAAGCGGGTAGGTGATGGCCTCGCTAATGTGGAGAGCATCCAGATCAATGGCCAGTTGAAAAGTATCAGTGGGAAAACTGCCAACTTGGTCGGCAGTGCGGGTATCAATGCCAATGATTCCATTGGCTCGATCACGCTAGCCAATATCCTCAATTCCAAGATCACGCTTACGACGAACGGCGCCTCGACTGTGGCCAGTCCTAGCCTTGGTAAAGTGACTCTGACCGGGTCCCTGAGCAACTCGGTGGTGAATGCTCCAAGCATAACCCTAATGACTGTTGGCAGCCTTATTGACTCCATTGTTGCCGCGGACAATCTCTCCGCGCTTAGCGTCAAAGGAGCCAAAGGATCGACCCTCCCGGCGTACGTCAATAGTTCAGTCATGGCGAATGCGTTAGGGACATTCAACGCGGCGAGCTTGCAAGCTGACAACAGCGGGCATCCTTTTGGAGTATTTGCTAAGAGCAGCATCGGTTCTGTCGTGGGTGGAAAACTGTTTACCTGGAACCCGTCAGGCCCCACCACACAGACGTATCAGGATTTTCGAGTGACCAAAGGTGCATCCGCTCTGCTTCCTTCCAGCACACGGCTTGTTTCGGATGCAGACGCGCAGAATGCGACGCCGTCGGAGACCTCCCTGACATTTCCTGCCAATGCCCCTTCGATACAAGACGTGGCTCAAGGGGATATTCTCGCCGGCAGTACAGGCTCTGGCCTGCTTGTGCGCGTAACTTCTGTCACCACGAACGAAGATGGAAGCGTGCAACTGGGCATTGATCCGGCGTCGGTTGCGGATGCCGTTCAGTTGGGCGTATTGGCAACAAGCTACGAATTCCAACCCAGCGACTTGGTTTACACTGCACCCGGCGTAACTGTCTCCAACGCTCAGTCTCTATCTCGGCAGCTCGCATCGCTTGCCGCAGCAAGTATTCCCGTTGGAGGCGAACTTACCTTCAACTTGAATAACGTTTCTCTCTTTGCGAACTCGAACATCCGCATAACCCAAGGCTCGCTTCGCCTAACTCCTTCCGTGATCCTAAATGCCGCGTTTGATCTGGGAGGTCTCAAGTCAGCCGAAGCCGGAGTTGGTTTGGGCGTCAACGGCCAACTCACGGTGGTCGCAAACATCGGTGCCGGGTTGTCACGGGACTACTTCACGAATGTCACGAAGCTGGCTGAATGGTCGCCTACGGGCACGATGGTCACTCTTGTGGGCGGGTTCCCGGTAGTTTGGAAACCCGTCTTGAAGGTCAACGTCGGTGTCGAAGCCGGGATATCCTGCGACACGACCTTCAATGGCAGCATGACTGGAAACATTCTCCTCGACGCTGCTTGGAACAGGGGAATCGGGTGGCAGAACCTTTCCCAGAACACTTTGAACCCGTCGGGTTCGATTTCCGTGCAATCTATCGAGGGCAGCGTGCGAGTGTACATTCAACCCCAAGTAGAGATTATCCTGTACGGGAGCGGGGGGACCTGGCTTCGAGAGTTCCTTCTACCTGCAAGCCGAAGGTTCAGCTAATTTCGGAAACAACCAACTCTGCTGGTCACTGGATTGGGGCTTGGATGGAGATTTCTTCATCGATCTATCACGCTTGGATTTCCTCCATCTGAGCAGCTACAGCTTTCCCAGTGTCTTCGCGAAGCAATGGCCCATCACAAGTACGTGCAGCACCGTGAGTTCGCCGCCCACCGTTACAACCACTGCTGCCACAGGAATCACTTCCGGTTCCGCGACGCTGAATGGCAGCGTCAATCCCAATGGCATTGCCACAACGGTTTACTTCCAGTGGGGAACGTCCGCTGCATACGGAAACACGGTCGCCTATCAGTCCGTGGGAAGCGGAACCTCCAGCCTGAGTGTCAACGCAAACCTGACTGCCATGCTTTCTCCCAGTACGACCTACCACTTTCGCGTGGTTGCGAGCAACAGCAAGGGCACCTCATACGGAAGCGACAAAACTTTCACAACGACGGCAGGATCAGGCGGGTCGGCTCCGGGATCGTTCATGCTGACCGCCACTCCTGAGTGCAATGGCACCAATTCCCAAATACGTCTAAATTGGACTCAATCCAATGGGGCGACGAGGTACGACCTCTACCGCAACGGAACCCTTATTCTCAGAACATTGCAGGCACGCAATTCCAAAACATCCTGGTCACACCGGGCACGGCTTACAGCTACTATGTGCGGGCGAGCAACTCCTTCGGTACCAAGGATTCCAACACAGACGCACGTACAGCACCGAATTGCATATCGTCCATGCCGACCGCGCCAACAGTGTCCACCCTAGCTGCAACGGTCGTCACCTCACAGTCCGCGACTCTGAACGGATCCGTTAACCCTAACGGACTTGCGACAACCATGTACTTCCAGTGGGGAACATCCATCGCCTACGGAAGTACGACCGTTTCTCAGTCCGTAGGAAGCGGAACAGCTGGACTGAGTGCCAACGCAAACTTGTCGAACGTGCTCTCTCCCAACACGACCTACCACTTTCGTTTGGTAGCCAGCAACAGTGCAGGGCCAGCCTACGGAGCGGATCAGGCGTTCACGACAACTTCCAGCGGTTCAGTTCCACCGTCTGTCACAACGGCGGCGGCCTCCAACCTAAGTGCGAGTTCCGCGACACTGAATGGCACCGTCAACCCCAATGGCCTGACAACCACAGCCCATTTCGAGTGGGGAACAAGCACCTCCTACGGACAAATCACATCAGATCAATTCATCGGTAGCGGCACTTCAACGGTAGGCGTGAATGCGAATCTAGCGACTGGTCTCGCTCCCAATACCACATATCACTTTCGTTTGGTGGCTAGTACACGAAATCATAAGTTCTGAGCGGGTTTTTCATGCTGCCACGGGAACTAATTTCGCCATTTGACGCCGCAGATCGGAAACGGTGTAGCTCCATTGAATTGGTCGCGGGTGGCGGTT
>Ga0187892_10007986_pt1 | contig 14735 bp, 12 predicted proteins | sample MA1701073metaG_FD_139345 | JGI IMG/M metagenome (GOLD analysis project Ga0187892, IMG submission 139345) | Bio-ooze microbial communities from a basaltic lava cave in the Kipuka Kanohina Cave System on the Island of Hawaii, USA - MA170107-3 metaG ... | reverse complement strand
GGCAGTGGAGGCAAAGAAACCTCGGGATGCGCTGGGGAGCGGCGCGTCGCCTGTAGAAGCCCTTGCGCTTGAAGCGCCAACCCCGCGAATCGACGTGGAAGCGGCACCTCGGCGCGGGGCAGTAGGGCGGGCAGAACCGACTCGTCGATGCGGACACCCCCCCTCAGAAAGCACTCCCCGTGCCAGACCCAAACTCGAGAGCACAACCTGAGCCTCACTCCTCGATCGTGCGGTAGCGCAGATAGCCGACGCCCAGCGCCGCGAGCGTGACTCCCCAGATCGGGACCGGGGGCGGCATCACGCCGCTGCGCGCGACCAGCAGCGCCAGCGTCCAGGCCAGCCAGAACGCCGCGGTGGCGAGCAGCGAGCGCAGGAGCGCCCGCGGCAGCGACTCGTCGCGCGCCTCGCCGGCTGCGAACGGGATCGCGAGCAGCACCACGATCAGCACCGCGAAGGGCTGCGCGAGCCGGCTGTGGAAGGCGAGCTCGAGCTTGGCCAGCTCGGCCGCGTCGCTGGCGCTCTTGCGCATCTGCCGGGCGAGCTGGTGCAGGGTCATGCCGGAGGGCGGGCGGGCCGCGCGCTCCATCTCGCCGCCGCTGATGCCCAGATCGAGCCGCAGCGAGGCGTCGCTGTGCCGGTCGATGCCGCCGGCCGCGGGGAACTCGAGCACGTTCGCGTCGCGGATCTCCCAGGTGTCGCCTTCCAGGTTGGCGGCGCTGCGCGCGTCGAGCCGCTTCTCGATGCTGCGCTCCTCGTCGAACAGGAACACGGTGACGTCGTGGAGCACGCGCTCCTTCGCGTCGTACTCGGCGGCGGAGAAGATCGAGCTGCCCGAAGCGAACCACCAGCGGCCGAGGCTGCGCTCGGGCATGCGCACGTTCTCGTCGCCGTCCTGGCTGCGGCCCTGCTCGAGCAGGACGCGCGCCGGCGTCAGCACGCGATCCTCGAGCACCGCCAGCGCGATCGCGGCCAGCGCGCAGCCGGCCAGGATCGGGAGCAGGGCGAACTGCAGGCGGATCCCGCCGGAGCGGATCGCGGTGATCTCGGCGCTGCGCGAGGCGCGCGACAGGCACAGCACCACGCCCGCGACGCAGGCGATCGGCACCGCGATCGGCAGCACCGGATAGGCGCGCAGCGCGACCTCGCGCATGCCCTTCGCGAAGTGCCCCGCGACCTCGTCGATGTGGAGCAGCACGTCGGCCGCGCTCCACATCACGAGCAGCCCGAGCAGGACGGCGCTCGAGGCCCGCGCGAACTCGCGCAGCAGGTGGCGGGAGATGATCAGCACGCGCGCGAGCATAGCCGTTGCACGGCCCGGAGGGAGTCCCTAAGTATCCATCCCGCATGCAGGTCTACGAGGGGAGCGCGGGGCTCGGCGGGTCCGTGCGCGGCTGCGTGCTGACCGTGGGGAACTTCGACGGGCTGCACCTCGGACACCGGGCGCTGCTCGACGCCGTGCTCGCGCGCGCCCGGGCGCTCGGGCGCCGCTCCGCGCTGTACACCTTCGACCCGCACCCGCGGCGCGTGCTGTTCCCGGACCAGCCGCTGCCGCAGCTCATGACCTGGGAGCAGCTGCGCATCGAGCTCGAGGCGTGCGGGCTCGACGCGCTGGTGCGCGAGCCGTTCACGCACGCCTTCGCCGCGCTCGCGCCCGACGAGTTCCTGCGCGACGTGATCGCGGAGCGCGTGGCGCCCGCGGAGGTGTACGTCGGGCGCGACTTCCACTTCGGCAAGGGCCGCGCCGGCTCGGGCGAGTGGCTGCGCGCGAGCGCGCCCGCGCACGGCATCGGGGTCGAGATCATCGATCAGGTGCGGGTGGGCGGGCGCGACGTCTCGAGCACCCGCGTGCGCGATGCCTTGCTGCGCGGCGACGCCGCGGAAGCCGCGCTCTGTCTCGGCCGCCCCTACACGATCTGGGGTCGGGTCGTGCTCGGCGACCAGCGCGGCCGGACGCTCGGCTTTCCCACCGCGAACCTCGCGCCTGAGAACGAGCTCGTGCCGGCGCACGGCGTGTACGCCACGCGCGTGCGGCTGTTCGACGGCGACCGGCCGGGCGCGCACAGCCTCGCCGGCGTGACCAACGTCGGCGTGCGGCCGACCTTCGAGCCGGGGCGGGTGGGCGTGGAGACCCACCTGCTGGACTTCTCGGGCGACCTGTACGGCCGGCGCATCGCCGTCGCCTTCCACGCGCAGCTGCGCGGCGAGCGCCGCTTCAGCGGACCCGACGAGCTCGCGCGCCAGATCGCGCTCGACGCGCAGGCTGCGCGGCGCGTGCTCGAAGCCGGAGCTCCGTGAAGCACGCGCTGGACTGGCGCGTCTGGGCGGGGATCGCGATCCCCGTGGCCGCGATCGCCTACACCCTGCACGACGTCGACCTGCGCGACGTCGCCTCGCACATCGCCAGCGCGAACCCGTGGATCGTCTTGGCGATGGTGCCGCTGCAGATCCTCAGCCTGTGGGTGCGGGCCGTGCGCTGGCGCTGGATGTCGCTCTCGCTCGCGCCGGAGCCCCTGCCGATGCGCGCGCTGTTCCGCGCCACGGCGCTCGCGTTCATGGCGCTGAACGTGCTGCCGTTCCGGCTGGGCGAGCTCGCGCGTCCCTGGCTCCTGTCGCGCGAGACCGAGGTGCGCGGCGCGGCCGCGCTGGGGACGCTCGTGCTCGAGCGCGCGATCGACTTCACCTGCGTGTCGCTGATGGGCGGAGTCGTCCTGGTCGTGCACGCCGGCGCCATGCCGCCCTGGGTGAGCTCGGGCGCGATCGTGTTCGCCGCGCTGACCTGCGTGCCGATCGCGCTGATCGTGGCGCTGCGCGTGAACGAGGCGGGCACGCTGCGCGTGATCGACGCGCTGCTCCGCCCGTTCCCGACCGCCCTGCGCGAGCGGGTGATGGACCTCGTCTCCGAAGTGTGTCGCGGGCTCGCCGGCCTGCGCGGCTGGCGCGCGACCTCGCGCGTGGTCCTGCACAGCGCGCTCCTGTGGGGGATGGTGCTGCCCGGACCGTTCCTGCTCGGCCTGTTCGCCTTCGACATCGCGCTCCCGCCTCGCGAGCTCCTGATGGCGACCTTCACCACCAACCTGTTCGTGGCGCTGGCGGTGGCGGCGCCGTCGGCGCCGGGCTTCTTCGGCGTGTTCCACTTCGCCTGCCGCGAGGCGCTCGGCCTGTTCGGCGTGAGCAGCGCCGTGGCAGTGGCTTACGGCACGGTGGTGCACCTCTCTTATTGGATCCCGGTCACGCTGCTCGGCTCGGTGATCGCCGTCCAGAGCGGGGCGCGCCTGGGCGAGCTCGCGGGCCCGCGGCTCGGTAAAGCTCCCTCCGACCCCCACCGATAGTTCAACGCGAAACCCGGGTCTTCTCGCGACAGTCACGCGTTGCGGATCCGCTGCGGCGGAGGGGTGCGTTGAACGATCGGATCGGCGAGCTCCTCGTACAGAAGAACCTTCTGTCGCAGGAGCAGCTCAAGCGCGCCAAGGAAGAGGCGAAGACCTCCGGCACGCGCGTCGGCTACCAGATCACAAAGCTCGGCTTCGTGCAGGAGTCGGCGGTCGCGGACGCCGTCTCCGGCCAGTACGGCGTTCCGACCATCGAGCTCGCGGACTTCGAGGTCGACGCGGAAGTCATCGCGCTGATCCCGGAGGACGTCGCCAACAAGCACGGCATCCTGCCCGTGAACCGCGCGGGCTCGACGCTGATCATCGCGATGTCGGACCCGTCCAACATCTTCGCGATCGACGACGTCAAGTTCCTGACCGGCTACAACATCGAAGTCGTGGTCGCGGCCGAGACCTCGATCCGGCGCGCGATCGAGCACTACTACGACAAGAACGGGAACCTCGACGAGGTCATGGCCGGCTTCGACGACAGCGACTACGAGCTGATCGGCGGAGACGACGGCACCAACCTCGAGGAGCTCGAGAAGGCGGTCGAGGACGCGCCGGTCGTCAAGCTCGCCAACCTGATCCTGACCGACGCGATCAAGAAGAACGCGTCGGATATCCACGTCGAGCCGTACGAGAAGGACTTCCGCGTCCGCTACCGGATCGACGGCGTTTTGTACGAGGTCATGCGGCCGCCGCGCAAGCTGCGCAACCCGCTGACCTCGCGCATGAAGATCATGGCCGACCTCGACATCGCCGAGCGCCGGCTGCCGCAGGACGGACGCATCAAGCTGAAGCTCGGCAAGTCCAAGGAGATGGACTACCGCGTCTCGGTCCTGCCGACGCTCTTCGGCGAGAAGATCGTCATGCGCCTCCTCGACAAGGGAAACCTGCAGCTCGACATGACCAAGCTCGGCTTCGAGGAAGCCCAGCTCGGCGACTTCAAGACCTCGATCCACCAGCCGTTCGGCATGGTGCTGGTCACGGGGCCCACGGGTTCCGGCAAGACCACGACGCTGTACTCCGCGCTCTCGGAGCTGAACAAGACCTCCGAGAACATCTCCACCGCCGAGGACCCGGTCGAGTTCAACCTCGCCGGCATCAACCAGGTGCAGATGAAGGAGGACATCGGGCTCAACTTCGCGGCCAGCCTGCGCGCCTTCCTGCGCCAGGACCCCGACATCATCATGGTCGGCGAGATCCGCGATTTCGAGACCGCGGAGATCGCGATCAAGGCCGCGCTCACCGGCCACATGGTGCTCTCGACGCTGCACACGAACGACGCGCCGAGCACGATCAACCGCCTGCTCAACATGGGCATCGAGCCGTTCCTGGTGGCGAGCTCGGTCAACTGCATCGTGGCCCAGCGCCTCGCGCGGCGCGTGTGTCCCGACTGCAAGCAGGACGACCCGACGATCTCGAAGGAGGAGCTCGAGCAGGCGGGACTGTCGCCCGCCGAGGCGGCGAAGTGCAGACCCGTCAAGGGCGCCGGCTGCCAGACCTGCTCGGAGACCGGCTACAAGGGCCGCGTCGCGGTCTACGAGGTCATGGTGCTGCGCGAGACGCTCAAGGAATTCGTGCTGAACGGCGCTAGTTCCACCGAGATCAAGCGCGAGGCGATCCGCGGCGGCATGAACACGCTGCGGCGCAGTGTCCTGAACAAAGTGCTCGAGGGCTCGACGACGCTGTCCGAGGTGTTCCGCGTGTCGGCCCGAGACGATTAGGAAGATCGATGGCGAACCTCCACCAGCTGCTGAAGGCGATGATCGAGAAGGGCGCGTCGGACCTGCACCTGACGACGGGCAGCCCGCCGCAGCTGCGGGTGGACGGCCGGCTGATGCCGCTGCGCATGGAGCCGCTCACGCCGCAGGACACGAAGCAGGCCTGCTACTCGATCCTGACCGACTCGCAGAAGCACCGCTTCGAGGCGCAGAGCGAGCTCGACCTGTCGTTCGGCGTGAAGGGCCTGGCGCGCTTCCGCGCCAACATCTTCGTGCAGCGCGGCGCGGTCGCCGCGGCGTTCCGCACCATCCCGTTCAAGATCCTGTCGTTCGAGGAGCTCGGCCTGCCGCCGGTGATCGAAAAGCTGGCGCAGAAGCCGCGCGGCCTGATCCTGGTCACCGGGCCGACCGGCTCGGGCAAGTCGACCACGCTCGCCTCGATCATCGACAAGATCAACACCGACCACAACCACCACATCATCACGATCGAGGACCCGATCGAGTACCTGCACGGCCACAAGAACTGCGTGGTGAACCAGCGCGAGGTGGGCGCGGACACGCAGAGCTTCAAGTCCGCGCTGCGCTACATCCTGCGCCAGGATCCGGACGTCGTGCTGGTCGGCGAGATGCGCGACCTGGAGACGATCGAGGCCGCGCTGACCGTGTCCGAGACCGGCCACCTGTGCCTGGCCACGCTGCACACCAACTCGTGCGTGCAGACCATCAACCGCGTGATCGACGTGTTCCCGGCGCACCAGCAGTCGCAGATCCGCACCCAGCTCTCGTTCGTGCTGGAAGGCGTGGTCAGCCAGACGCTGATCCCGCGCGCGAACGGCGGCGGGCGCGTGATGGCGCTCGAGGTCATGGTGCCCAACGCCGCGATCCGCAACCTGATCCGCGAGGACAAGATCCACCAGATCTACTCGCAGATGCAGATCGGCCAGGACAAGTTCGGCATGCAGACGCTCAACCAGTGTCTCGCCGACCTGTACGGGCGCCGGCTGATCAGCCACGAGGACGCCGTCATGCGCAGCTCGGACCCCGACGAGCTGCAGAACATCATCTCGAGCGGCAACTCGAACCTGCGCTCGAGGCAGCAGCAGCGAGCCAGCTAGCCGCGCGAGCGGGAGGGGACGATGCCGACATACAACTGGGCAGGGAAGACGCGCGACGGCCTCGCCAAGAAGGGCGTGATCGTCGCCAACGACGTCGACGGCGCGATGGCCACGCTGCGCGCGCAGGCGATCACCCCGACCACGGTCAAGCTCAAGCCCAAGGACCTGACCGAGATCTTCCCGGCGCTGCAGAAGAAGCCGACGACCAAAGACCTGGTCATGTTCACCCGGCAGTTCGCGACCATGATCGACGCCGGTCTCCCGCTCGTGCAGTGCCTCGACATCCTGGGAACGCAGCAGGAGAACGCCGCGTTCAAGAAGATCATCCTGCAGATCAAGAGCGACGTGGAGAGCGGCGCGACCTTCTCCGACGCGCTCGCCAAGCACGTGAAGGTGTTCGACCGGCTGTACGTGAACCTGGTCGCGGCCGGCGAGGTCGGCGGCATCCTCGACACGATCCTGAACCGGCTGGCCGCCTACCTGGAGAAGAACGAGGCGCTGCGCCGCAAGGTCAAGGGCGCCATGGTCTACCCGGCGTCGGTCACCGTGATCGCGGTCCTGGTCGTGGTCGTGATGCTGGTGAAGGTCATCCCGGTCTTCGAGAAGATGTTCAAGGACTTCGGCGGCGTGCTGCCCGCGCCCACGCAGTGGGTCATCACCATCTCGCACTTCATGCAGAGCTACATCGTCTACATGATGGTCGGCGTGGGCGTGCTGATCTTCGCGCTCAAGCGCATCTACGGCACGCCGGGCGGGCGCTCGGTGATGGACGCGATGTTCCTGAAGGCGCCGATCTTCGGGAACCTGCTGCGCAAGGTGGCGGTCGCGCGCTTCTCGCGCACGCTCTCGACCATGCTCTCCTCGGGCGTGCCGATCCTGGACGCGCTCGAGATCGTCGCGCGCACCGCGGGCAACGTGGTGGTCGAGCGCGAGATCCTGCGCACGAAGGGCTCGATCGCCGAGGGCAAGACGATCGCCGAGCCGCTGCAGGGCTCGAAGGTGTTCCCCGGCATGGTCGTGCAGATGATCTCGGTCGGCGAGCAGACCGGCGCCATGGACGCGATGCTCGGCAAGATCGCCGACTTCTACGACGACGAGGTCGACACCGCCGTCGACGCGCTGACCTCCCTGCTCGAGCCGCTGCTCATGGTCGGCCTGGGCGGATCGATCGGCGCGCTGCTGGTGGCGATGTACCTGCCGATCTTCAAGATCGCCGACGCCGTCAACTAGCCCGTGACCGCGGCGGCGCGACGCACCGCCCTCCCGGTCAGCGCGTTCGCGACGCGGCTCACCGCGCTGGCGGCGATCTTCACGCTCTGCGTGCTGACGCAGCTGCGCGGCGGCGACGCGTATTCCGAGCGCGAGCTCGGCGCGCTCTACGCGCTGGTGCTGGCGGGCTTCCTGCTCGCGCTCGCCTACGGAGCGCTCGCCGCCTGGAGCCAGTCGCCGCGCCTGCACCGCTTCGAGCTGGTCGGCGACGCGCTGCTCGTGTCCGGCTTCGTGTACTGCTCGGGCGGCGCGGGCTCGATCTTCGGCTTCCTGTTCCTGGTCTGGATCGTGTACGCGGCGCTCACGCTCGGCGCGCGCGGGGCGGTGCTCGCGTGCGTGTGCGCGCTGGTGGCGTACAGCGTGGTGGTGTGGGGGCCGGTCGCGGGAGCGTTCCCGCCCTTCGATCCCTCGGCGGTCGTGAACCGCCACGAGGCCGGCGTTTCGGTGATCGGCCACGGAGTTGCCTTCATCGCCGTCTCGCTGCTCTCGCGCCGTCTCGCGGTGGAGGTGCAGGCGGGCCGGCGCGAGCTGCACGAGCTCGGCGAGATCCACCGGCGCATCGTCGACCACGTGTCGTCGGGACTCCTGACCGTCAGCCGCGGCGGCGTGATCAGCTCGTTCAACCGCGAGGCCGAGCGCATCACCGGCTGGTCCGCCGACGAGGCGATCGGCGGCAAGCTCGAGCAGCTGCTGCCCGGGCTCGGCAGCGTCGACTCGGCGAGCCGGCTCGAGCGCATGCAGGTGCGCTTCCAGAGTCGTGACGGGCGCAAGCTGCACCTGGGCTTGTCCGTCTCGGTGCTGCGCGATCCCGCGGGCGAGGCCGACGGCGCGATCGTGATCTTCCAGGACCTGACGCGCGTGGTGGAGATGGAGGAGGAGCTGCGGCGCAGCGAGCGGCTGGGCGCGATCGGCCAGCTCGCCGCCGGCCTCGCGCACGAGATCCGCAATCCGCTCGCGTCGCTGTCCGGCGCGATCGAGCTCCTTACGGCGGACCTGCCGAAGGGCGATCGCAACTCGCAGACGCTCTCCGAGATCGTACGCCGCGAGACCGCGCGCCTGAACCGCCTGGTCACGGACTTCCTGACCTACGCGCGGCCGGGCCCGGGCCGCTTCGAGGCGGTGCCGCTCGAGGCGCTGTTCCAGGAACTCGCGGAGCTGGTCGCGAACGACGCGACCTGCGGCGTCGCGCTCGAGCTCGACGTGCCCGCGGAGCTCGAGGCGCTCGGCAATCCGGACCAGCTGCGCCAGGTGTTCTGGAACCTGATCCTGAACGCTGCGCAGAGCGAGCCGGTCGACGGCGTCGTGCGCGTGCAGGCGCGCGCGAACCGGGGTCAGGAGCTGTGCGAGGTGGCGGTGATCGACCGCGGCTGCGGCTTCCCCCGCGACGCGCTCGAGCGCATCTACGAGCCCTTCTTCACCACCAAGCCCAAGGGCACGGGCCTGGGGCTCGCCACCGTGCAGCGCGTGGTGGAGGCGCACGGGGGACGCATCGCGGTGGCAAGCGACGCGGGCAAGGGCACGACCGTGCGCGTGTTCCTGCCCCGCGCCTGATCTCAAGCGCGGCGCGCGCGTTTCCGATCGGCCGAGGGGGAGTGGGGTTTGGCGCGGATCCTGATCGTCGACGACGAGACCAGCATGCAGGAGTTCCTGCAGATCCTGCTGCAGCGCGACGGCCACGACACCCACGCGTGTGGCTCCGCCTCCGAGGCGCTGGTCGCGCTCGAGAGCGACGACTGGGACCTCGTGATCAGCGACGTGCGCATGCCGGGCATGTCGGGACTCGAGCTGCTCGACCAGGTGCGCCAGCTCGCGCCCGAGACCACCGTCATCCTGATCACCGCGCACGGCACGACCGAGTCCGCGGTCGAGGCCATGAAGCACGGCGCCTACGACTACCTGACCAAGCCCTGCTCGGTGGACGAGATCCGGCTGGTGGTCCGCAAGGCGCTCGAGAAGCGCGATCTCGCGCACGAGAACCAGCGCCTGCGCCTGCAGCTGCGCGACCAGAGCGCGATCCCGACCATCGTGGGCAAGTCGGCCCGCATGCAGGAGATCTTCGGACTCGTGCGCCAGGTCGCGCCTACCCGCGCGAACATCCTGATCACGGGCGAGAGCGGCACGGGCAAGGAGCTGATCGCGCGCGCGATCCACAACCTGTCCGACCGCCGCGAGGCGCCGTTCGTGGCGGTGAACTGCGGCGCGATCCCCGAAAACCTGCTCGAGAGCGAGCTGTTCGGCCACGTGAAGGGCTCGTTCACCGGGGCGAGCGCGAACAAGCCGGGTCTGTTCGAGGTCGCCAACGGCGGCACGATCTTCCTCGACGAGATCGGCGACATGGACCTCTTGCTGCAGGTGAAGGTGCTGCGCGCGATCCAGCAGCGCGCCTTCCAGCGCGTGGGCGGGACGACCGAGATCCGCGTCGACGTGCGCATCGTCGCCTCGACCAACCGCCGGCTCGAGCAGGAGGTGCGCGAGGGCCGCTTCCGCGAGGATCTCTTCTACCGCCTGAACGTGATCGAGATCCAGCTTCCGCCGCTGCGCGAGCGCCTCGAGGACCTGCCGCAGCTGATCCACCACTTCATGGAGAAGTTCGCCACCGAGCTCGGCAAGGACGTGCGCGAGCTCGAGCCCGAGGTGCTGCCGGCGCTTGAGGCCTACGGCTTTCCCGGCAACGTGCGCGAGCTCGAGAACATCGTCGAGCGCGCGGTCACGCTGGCGCGCACCCCGCACATCACGCTCGAGTGCCTGCCCGCCACGGTGCGCAAGCCCGCGGAGCCCGCACCCGACAAGCGCGCCAGCAGCGAGGGCGTTCCGCTCGACACTCTGCTCGCGGCCTACGAGACGTCGCTGATCCAGGACGCCCTGGTCCGCGCCGGCGGCGTGAAGAAACGCGCCGCGGCGCTCCTGGGCGTGACCTTCCGCTCGCTGCGCTACCGGCTGGAGAAACTCCATCTGGACGACGGCGAGGGGTGACAGGCGCAGCCGAGCGCAGTCAACAACAAGTCCCGGTGACGCTGTCCGTCACCGGGGCCCTCGCAAAACGTCACCGGGTGACGGCAGACACCGGGCTGCGTAAGGCCGCGGCGGTGTCGAGAGCTTCAGGCGGGGCGCGCCGATGCCGCAGAGCCTGCGTGCGCTTGGGCCGGCAGGCAGAGGCGGGCACGGCGCTTGCTCATGCCCCCGGCAGCCCGGCGTTCGGGCACTGGAGCCCAAGAAGCCGGGCTCCGATTCAAGAGACGAGTATCGGTACTCAAGCAAGGAGAGACAATGAACTCGGTCATTCACAACCTGAAGAAGCGTGAGGGTTTCACGCTCATCGAGCTGATGATCGTCGTGGCGATCATCGGCATCCTGGCCGCGATCGCGATCCCGAACTTCATCAAGTTCCAGCTTCGCGCCAAGGCCGGCGAGTCGAAGGTCAACCTGGCGGGCATCCGCACGGCGGAGGAGTCGTACTTCGCCGAGGCGGGCACGTACATGGACTTCCCGCCGACCCCGGCGGCGTTCGTGGTGCAGCAGAAGACCCCGTTCAACGCGGCCGGTTGCCCGGCGGGCGCCGCGTGGGCCGCGGGTGGCAACGGCTTCTGCTGGATCGGCTGGCAGCCCGAGGGTGACGTGTACTACTCGTACGAGCTCGAGGCGGCCATCCTGAACACCGTCGTGGCCGTCGACCCGGCTGCGGGTGTCACGGCCAACCAGTTCTACGCGACGGCCGCCGCGGACATCGACGGCGACGGCGCGGTGAACTCGTGGGGCATCAACCAGCCCGACATCCAGGGCAACGTGATTGCGGCCGCGGCCGCTGGCGGTAACGGCGCGGTCTGTGGCGCGTCGGCGGCCGGCGGCGGTGGCGCGACCGGTCCGGTGGACTCGGGCACCGGCACCGGCGTGGTCGGTCAGGTCGGTCCGTGCGACTCGAACGACATGGGCCGCAACGTATTCTAGTTCGCTCTCGATCGTTCCGATCACACAGCCCGGCGGGATCGCAGCGCGGTCCCGCCGGGCCTTTCTTTTGTCTAAAGCGCTCCGCGGACGGTTCCGATCCCAGACAGCGTGATGGTGGGACGGCTGATCCGAATTCCACTTGAGGCGATGCTGCTTCCGCTCATGCTTGCCGCCGGCTGGGCGGTCCACGCTGCGAACCAGCAGCTCGAGGCGCGCGTGGTCGTGCGTGCTCCCGATGGCGAGGTTGGCGTGCTGCCCGACGGCGACGTCCTGCGCGTGCTCTCGCTCGGCTACGAGCGCGCGGTCGCGGACTTGTTCTGGATCCGCACCGTCTACTACGTCGGCGACGAATACGCTTCGGCGGCGAAGTGGCCCGCCGCGGAACGGCTGGCGGACCTGGTCACCGACATCGATCCGCACTTCGACTCGGTCTACGTCCTGATGTCCTCGGTGCTGGGCAGCCTGCGCGGCGACCACGACGCCGCGATCCGCCTGCTCGAGAAGGGCGCGGCGAACAGCGAATACTGGCGCATCCACTTCCTGCTCGGCTTCACGTACTTCATGGAGAAGGGCGAGCACGCGATCGCGGCGAAGCACATCGAGCGCGCATTCGAGCTCGGCGGTCCGCCGTACCTGCAGCTCCTGATCGGCCGGCTCTACTCGCACGGCGGAGATCCAGCGACGGGCATGCAGTTCATCGCGGCGCGCCTGCAGAACGAGGAGCAGCCGGAGGCCCGCGCGCAGCTCGAGAAGCGCTACTCGGACCTGTGGATCAACCGCGATCTGGGCCTGATCGACGCCGCGATCGAGGCCTTTCGCGCGGCCCGGTCGCGCGAGCCGAAGTCGATCGCGGAGCTGGTCGGCGCCGGCTTCCTCGCCAGCGCACCGCGCGACCCGAAGGGCGGCGCGTACGCGATCGCGGACGGCCGCGCCAAGACCGACCTCGAGTACGAGGTGATGAAGCTGAAGATGACCCGGGGGGAGAAGTCACCGTGATTCGCACGCGCGCCCTGCGCAAGACCTACCGCACGGGGTTCTGGATGAGGGCGGTGGAAGCCGTTCGCTCGATCGACCTGGACGTGAAGAGCGGCGAGATCTTCGGCTTCATCGGACCCAACGGAGCGGGCAAGACCACCACGATCAAGATCCTGACCGGGCTGATGATGCCGACCGCCGGCGACGCCTGGTTGCACGACCTGCCGGTCTCGGATCCCGAGAGCCGCGCGCGGCTCGGCTTCCTGCCCGAGGGCACGTTCTTCCACGACTACCTGACGGGCGCGGAGTTCCTCGATTTCCACGGCGCGCTGCTCGGCATCCCGAAGGCCGTGCGGCGCGAGCGCATTCCGAAGCTCCTCACGCGCGTCGGCCTCGGCGGCGCGGAAGACCGCCAGATCCGCCGCTACTCGAAGGGCATGCGCCAGCGCGCGGGGCTCGCGCAGTCGCTGATCAACGACCCGGACCTCGTGATCCTCGACGAGCCGATGTCCGGCCTCGACCCGATCGGGCGCAAGGACGTGCGCGACCTGATCCTCAGCTTGCGCGACGAGGGCAAGACCGTGTTCTTCTCCTCGCACATCCTCGAGGACGCCGAGGTCATCTGCGACCAGGTCGCGATCATCCTGAACGGGCGGATCGAGACGCAGGGCTACCTCGACGATCTGCTCGGCCAGGAGATGGTCGGCGCGGAGCTCGTGGTCGAGGGCATCGGGGAGCCGCTGCACGCGGAGCTCAGCCGCGGCGCGCGCCGCTCGATCGTGCAGGGCAGCCGCTTCCTGTTCGAGTTCGGCGACGAGGCGGCCGCGGAGAAGGCGCTCGACAACGTGCGCTCGAGCGGCGGGCGCGTGCGCAGCCTCGTGCCCAAGCGGCGCAGCCTCGAGGACCTGCTGCTGGAAGGCCTGCGCAAGGAGGCGAAGCCGTGAGCTCGCTCTGGCGGATCTGGGTGCTGGCGTCGAACACCTACCGCGAGGCGGTGCGCGACAAGCTGCTCTACAACCTGCTCTTGTTCGCGGCGCTGATGATCGCGAGCTCGATCCTGCTCGCGCAGGTGCAGATCGGCAAGGACGACCGCATCTACCGCGACGTCGGCCTGTCCGCGATCTCGTTCTTCGGCGTGCTGATCGCGATCTTCGTCGGCGTCAACCTGGTGCACAAGGAGCTCTCGACCAAGACCGTCTACACCATGCTGGCCAAGCCGGTGCGGCGATGGGAGTTCCTGGTCGGGAAGTATGCGGGTCTGTTGTCGCTGCTCGCGGTCGAAGTCGCGCTCATGAGCGCGTGCTTCCTCGGCGTGCTGGTCTGGACCGGCGCCGAGTTCCACATCGGGCTGGTCTGGAGCATCGTGCTCATCTACTGCGAGCTCGCGCTCGTCACCGCGATCGCGATGTTCTTCTCGAGCTTCACCACGCCCTACCTGTCCGGCATGTTCACGATCGCGCTCTGGATCATCGGGCACCTCTCCGCCGACCTCCGCGCGTTCGGCTCGAAGTCTGACATGCCCGGATTGAAGGAGCTGCTCGAGGCGCTGTACTGGACGCTGCCGAACCTGGACCGGCTCGACATCAAGGCGGACGCGAGCGCGGGCCGGCCGATCGAGCTCGCGCGCGTGGGCGGCGCGGCGCTGTACGCGTGGCTGTACTCGCTCGTGCTCATGTCGGGCGCTGTCGTGCTGTTCCAGCGGCGCGACTTCCGCTAGCCGCGCTAACGTCTCGCGCATGCGTGAAGTCGAAGTCTCGCTCGCGTGGCTCGTGGGCGGGGCCTTCGTCTTCGGCGCGTGCATCGGCAGCTTCCTGAACGTTGTGATCTGGCGGCTGCCGCGCGGCGAGTCGCTCCTGTTTCCCGGCTCGCGCTGTCCGGGCTGCGAGCAGCCGATCCCCGCGTGGGCGAACGTGCCGATCCTCTCCTATCCCGCGCTCGGCGGGCGCTGCCGCTCGTGCCGCGCGCGCATCTCGCCGCGCTACCCGTTCGTGGAGGCGCTGACGGGCGCGCTGTTCGCCGCGCTGCTCTACGCGCACGGCCCGTCGGCGCGGCTCCTGGTCGAGTGGGCGCTCGCGGCGGCGCTGGTCGCGGTGATCTTCATCGACCTCGACCACTACATCATCCCGAACTGGATCACGCTGCCGGGCATCGCGCTGGGCCTCGTGATCTCGGTCGCCGCGCCGTCGCTCGGCGTGCCGTTCCCCGATGCGCTGCGCGGCGTGGTGATCGCCGGCGGCGCGTTCTGGCTGATCGCCGAGGTCTACCCGCGCCTGCGCGGCAAGCAGGGACTCGGCTTCGGCGACGTGAAGCTGATCGCGATGCTCGCGAGCCTGCTC
>Ga0187892_10007985_pt1 | contig 14736 bp, 14 predicted proteins | sample MA1701073metaG_FD_139345 | JGI IMG/M metagenome (GOLD analysis project Ga0187892, IMG submission 139345) | Bio-ooze microbial communities from a basaltic lava cave in the Kipuka Kanohina Cave System on the Island of Hawaii, USA - MA170107-3 metaG ... | reverse complement strand
GGGTGCACGACGATCGTGACGTGAGTGGTGGGGATGACCACCGGAGGCCCTGGCGGGCCCTGCGGTCCAGCCGGGCCCTGCGGTCCAGCCGGGCCCTGCGGTCCAGCCGGGCCCTGCGGCCCTGCGGGGCCCTGCGGCCCAGCGGGACCAGCCGGGCCAGCGGGACCAGCCGGGCCAGCGGGACCAGCCGGGCCAGCCGGGCCAGCCGGGCCAGCGGGACCGGCCGGGCCAGCCGGGCCAGCGGGACCAGCCGGGCCCTGCGGCCCTGCGGGACCCTGCGGGCCCTGGGGGCCCTGACCGGGCACGGTGGTGGAAGAGGTGGAGCTGGTGGACGACGAGGAGGAGCTGCTCGAGCTACTCGAGGACGAGCTGGAGCTGGAGGAGCTCGACGTGGTCGAGACGTTGACATCGGGGCCGGTGGCCGTGCATCGGGACTCCGACAGGATGATGTCGACGCCCAGGACGGAGACGCGGACGGCCCGCACCCGGATGTCGGCCGTGCCAGCCACGTTGGTGGCCGACTGCTCGTTGAGGGTGAGGGTGATGAGGCCGCCCGGAAGCGTGAACGTGGAGTTGGGCGCGGGATCGGTGGGCAGGCCGGGAACGCCGGAGCCGATGATCTGGGAGCCGCCTCGGGCCCCGTCACCGTCGGCGCGGCACTGGCTGCGCACCACACCGAGCAGGTTGCCGGCGAGCACGACATCGGCGACCGACGCCGAGCTCTCTGCGAACCCGAAGTGGTTCTCGCCGGCGACCCCTCCGCCCCGGGTGCAGTTGCTCAGAAGGCCGAGCGACAGCACGGCCGGCAACGACACGGGAGCGGTGACGCCGCCGCTGGGGCACACCGTGCCCGAGGGCAGCACGCCCGACCCGATCGGGCCGTAGCCGTCGGTCGGTTCCGAAGCCGACCCGCTCACGCCCGGCGCCGCAGCGGTGCCGCCGATCGTGAGCGCAGTCGCGCTGCCGGACACCGAGTCGACGTCGGCTGCGGCCGTGTTCGGTGAGAGAAAGAGACCCCCCACCCCGGCCACGATCATGGCGACGGCCAGAGCAGTTGCTCGGGGCCGTTGCCGACGACTCGTCCTCATTTGGTCGTCTCCCTTTCCTGGACACTCCCGCGATGCCCGACCCGCCGCCCAGCGGACGACGAAGGCTAACCGATCACTGGCGCCCGATGCCAGTATTCGCGGGCGCAACAGTAGTACGCAGCAGCCACAGCAGCACCAGGTCCGGGGCCTGAGTGTGCAGAAATGCCGGTATATCCGGCATTTCTGCACAGCCGTGGCATGGGCCTACGGCGTCACCCGGCCGACGGTTCCCGCTGCTCCACCCGGAACGACCACACCTCGCTGCCGGTGGCCACCGGGCCGCCCTCCCGGTGCCGGGCGTGCCCCTGCTGGAAGGCACGGGACTCCATCCAGGCGGCGAAGGACTCCTCGTCCCGCCACCGGGTGTACACGAGCCAGGTGGTGCGGTCGTCGGTGGGCCGCAGGAGCTGGAACTCCTCGAACCCGTCGGCCTCCTCCACCTCGCCGGCCCGGGCCGCGAACCGCCCGGCCAGCTCGTCGGCGCGCTCGCCGGGAACCTCGATGGCGTTGATCTTCACGACGGACATGCCGGCATTCTTCCCGGCAACCTCCGTCGCAAGCCAGCGACTAGGACTGGGTGCCGGGCGTGGCCTTGGCCGGGTACGACTCGACCCGCTCCCAGAGCATGAACAGCAACCCGCCGAACAGCAGCGCGAAGGCCATCAGGCCCAGCACGAAGGGGTCGACGCCGGTGCGGGCCAGCTGCTGGTGCTTGACCACCGGCTGGACGACCGGGAGGCCGAGCTTCACCACGTGCGGGGTGATCGAGGGCGGGCCGTGGAACACAACCGGACCGCCGCCCCGGACAGGCTGCAGCTCGACGCACTGCTGGTTGACCGACGTGCTCGACGAGTTCCCGCTGGCCGCCGCCGGGCCCGTGGTGATGGCGCTCGCCCCGTCGGAGACGTTGGTGGCGTTGCCGCCCAGCACGTTCAGCCCCACACCGATCAGGCCGCCCGACACGTTCATCGTGCTGCTGGCCACGTTCTGGGACTGGTTCCCGACGCTGGCGTTGCCGCCCGTGTCGGCCTGGGCGGCGCCGGCGTTGCTGACGTTCACCCGCTGGCCACCGAAGCCGAAGAACCCGTCGCAGGCCGCCCCGCCGCCGATCCCGAACCGGGAGCCGGGACCGAAGCCGCCGGCGTCGAAGGTGTTCTGGTTGATCCCGGTGGTGGACGTGTTGCCGGCCGCCGAGGCTGGCCCGGTGTTGATCGCAGACGTGCCGGAGGAGGTGTTGCTGGCGTTGCCGCCCAGCACGTTGAGGCCGATGGCGATGAGGCCGCCGCTCACCGTCTGCTGGGTCGTGGCGACGTTGCTGGAGTTGTTGCCCACCCCGGTGTTGCCGCCGGTGCTGGCGGCCGCCTCACCCGTGTTGGCCACCCCTGCGCCCTGGGTGGAGCCACCGCCCAGGAGGGGGCTGGTGAACACGGCGCCGACCACCGGCGCAGGACCCTGGTGCACGGGTGGGCCGTGGACGACGAAGGGGCCGCCACCCGTCTCGGTGCTCGACTGGTTGACGGCGGTGTTGGAGTTGTTGCCGCTGGCCTGGGCCGGGCCGCTGTTGACGGCCGACGTACCCGTTGACGCGTTGGACGCGTTGCCGCCGGCGACGTTGCCGACCAGGCCGAGCAGCCCCCCGACCAGCGACGGGGACTGGCCCGGCGGGGTGGAGGCATCGGCGGTGTTGGTGGCGACATTGGTCGAGTTGTTGCCGATGCTGGAGTTGCCGCCCGTGGAGGCGGACGCCACGCCGGTGTTGGTCACCCCCGCCCCCTGCACCTGGCCGTAGGCGGGGATGCCCACGACCGCGAGAGATCCTGTGATGGCTGCGCTCGTCAGCATGGTGAGCGCCGCCCGTCTCCTCAGCAAAGCCCGCATGTTTTCCTCGCCCCAGGCCGGTGTCGTGGCAGGTCGCAGTCTGCCCTACCCAAAACCGTTCCCGCAAGCACTCTCCCTCCGACGCCAGCACGGAAGGTGAGTGGCTTACGACTCTCGGCGTTGGCGGAGGAGGGCGGTGACGGCCTTGCCGTCAGCCTGGCCCCGGGTGGCAGCCATCACCCTGCCCACGAAGAAGCCGGCCAGCTTGTCCTCGCCGGCCCGGTACCGCTCCCATTCGCCGGGGTTGGCGGCCACCGCCTCGTCGACCGCGATGGCCAGCGTGTCGGCCTCCAGCGCCTCGAATCCCAGCGAGGCGGCCACCGCCGCCGGGTCGCCGCCGCTGACCACCCGGGCCAGAACCTGCTTGGACTGGGTTGGGGTCAGCCGACCCCCCTGCTCCAGGAGCAGGGTCCCCGCGAAGGCGGCGGGATCGGCCGCGGCGGCATCGATCCTGCCCGCCACCTCGTTGGCCGCCCGGTTGAGGGCGAGGCGGGCGTGCACGCCCGCGTCCAGGGCGGCGGTCACCAGATCGTCCAGCCCGGCCCCGACCACGAGGGCCACCTCGGCCGGCTCCACGCCGGCGGCCGCGGCCAGGGCCGCCCGCCGCTCGACGGGCAGGGCGGGCAGCCCCACCCGCACCGCCTCGACCCAGGCGGGGCCGGGCTCGAGGGGGACGAGGTCGGGCTCGGGGAAGTAGCGGTAGTCCTCCGCCTCCTCCTTGGAACGGAGGGTGGACGTGCGGCCCCCGTCCTCGTCCCAGTGACGGGTTTCCTGCACGACCGTGCCCCCGGCCTCCAAGAGGTCGGCCTGGCGGCGGGCCTCGTAGGCGATGGCCCGCACCAGCGACCGCACCGAATTGAGGTTCTTGATCTCGGCCCGGGTGCCGAGCCTGCGGACGCCCGTCCGGCGGACCGACACGTTGGCGTCGATCCGCATCGAGCCCTCCTCCATGCGGGCGTCGGACGCCCCGATGGCAACCAGCACGTCCCGAAGCTCGCTCACGTAAGCCCGGGCCTGCTCAGGGGACCGGAGCTCGGGGGCGCTGACGATCTCCACCAGGGGAACACCCGCCCGGTTGTAGTCGACCAGGGCGTAGGAAGCCCCGGCGATGCGCCCGCTGCCACCCCCGCTGCGTGCCTGGACGCCGTGGCCGCTGCGTGCCTGGACGCCGTGGCCGCTGCGTGCCTCGACGCCGTGGCGGCTGCGTGCCTGAACGCCGTGGCCGCTGCGTGCCTCGACGCCGTGGTGGCTGCGTGCCTGAACGCCGTGGCAGTGAGTCGTCTTGCCCGTGTCCTCCTCGACGTGGGCCCGCTCGATCCCCACCCGGGACCCGTCGGGCAGGTCGAGGTGGCCGGCCACGTTGAGGGGCAGGTCGTACTGGCTGACCTGGTAGTCCTTGGGCATGTCGGGATAGAAGTAGTTCTTCCTGGCGAAGATCGAGCGGCGCACGTCGCAGTGCAGGGCGGTGCCGATGCGCATGGCCAGCTCGACGGCCTGGCGGTTGAGCACGGGCAGCGACCCGGGCAGGCCCAGGCACACCGGGCACACGTTGGTGTTGGGCTCGGAGCCGAAGGCGTTGGGGCACCCGCAGAACAGCTTGGTGGCCGTGGCCAGCTCGCAGTGGACCTCGAGGCCGATGACCGTCTCCCACCCGTCGACGGCGGACACGGTCATCGCGAGGCCTCCAGCACCGCCGCGACCCGGAACATGGCCGCCTCCCCCAGCGCAGGGGCCAGGATCTGCACGCCCACGGGCAGGCCGTCGTCGCCCCGGCCGTAGGGGACGGACATGGCGGGGATGCCGGCCATGTTGGCGGGGATGGTGGCCACGTCCATCAGGTACATGGCCAGGGGGTCGTCGGCCTTGGCGCCCAGCGGGAAGGCGGTGGTGGGCGACGTCGGGGAAAGGAGCACGTCGAAGCGGTCGAAGGCGGCTTCGAAGTCCCGGATGAGCAGCGTCCGCACCCGCTGGGCCTGCCCGTAGTAGGCGTCGTAGTAGCCGGCCGACAGGGCGTAGGTGCCGAGCATGATCCGCCGCTTGACCTCGGCCCCGAACCCGGCGGTGCGGGTGGCCGAGAACATGGCGTCCACGTCGGGGCCGTCGACCCGAAGGCCGTAGCGGACCCCGTCATAGCGGGCCAGGTTGGACGACGCCTCGGCCGGGGCGATCAGGTAATAGGCCGAGAGGGCGTAGCTGGCGGCCGGCACCGCCACCTCCTCGACCTTGGCCCCCGCCGACTCCAGGGCAGCCGACGCGGCCACCACCCGGGCCACCACGTCGGGGTTGGCGTCCCACGTCAGCTCGTGGACGACCCCCACCCGCAACCCCTCCACGCCCCGGCCCAGCACCGACGACAGCGGCTCGGCTGGTGGGTCGGGTATGGACGTGGAGTCGGCCGGGTCGTGGCCCCCGATGACGTCGAGCACGAGGGCGGCGTCGGCCACGGTGGTGGCGAGGGGGCCGATCTGGTCGAGCGACGAGGCGTAAGCGACCAGCCCGTAGCGGGACACCCGCCCGTAGGTCGGCTTGACCCCCACGACCCCGCACAGCGAAGCGGGCTGGCGGATCGACCCGCCCGTGTCCGAGCCCAGGCCGGCGGGGGCGAACCCGGCCGCCACCGCCGCCGCGCTCCCCCCGCTCGACCCGCCCGGCACCCTGGTCGGGTCGTGGGGGTTGCGGGTGGGCCCGAAGGCCGAGTTCTCGGTGGACGAGCCCATGGCGAACTCGTCGCAGTTGGTCTTGCCGAGGAGAACGGCACCGGCCACCCGCAGGCGGGTGACCACGGTGGCGTCGTAGGGGGGGCGCCAGCCCTCGAGGATGCGGGAACCACACGTCGTGGGCACGCCTCGCGTGCAGATGTTGTCCTTCAGCACGACGGGGACACCGGCCAGAGGGCCCGGGTCCTCCCCCCCCGCCACCCGGGCGTCGATCGCCTCCGCCTCGGCCCGGGCCGACTCGGCCAGCACGAGGTTGAAGGCGTGGATGTCCGGCTCGCGGGCCTCGATCCCGGCCAGGTGGCCTTCCAGGACGTCCACCGCCCGGCGGCGGCCGGCACGGACGTCGGCGGCGACGTCCGTCGCGGCGGCGCTCCCGGTCACAGGCCCTCGCCGAGTATGGGCGGCACCCGGAACCGGCCGTCCTCGGCGGCGGGGGCGGCGGCCAGCACCTCGTCGCGCTCGAGGCCGGGCCGCACCACGTCGTCCCGCAGGACGTTGACGAGCGGCACGGGCCTGGAGGTTGGCGGGACGTCGCCCAGGTCGAGGGCAGCCAGGTCGGCGGCGTGCTCGAGCACCGCCGAAAGCTGCCCGGTGAAGCGGTCGACCTCCTCCTCGGTGACGTGGAGGTGCGCCAGCCGGGCCACCTTCAGCACGTCGTGGCGCGTGAGCCGCTCAGCCATCCCGGCGATGGTAGGCGGCACCGCCGCCTGCGACTCTCGCCACCTTGACCACGAACTCCGCCGTCCGGCGCTCGATCTCGTCCCGGTCGTGGTCGAGGGTGGCCACGTGCCAACTGCGCTCGAGCCACACCCGCTCCACCGGACCGCTCACCCGCTCGGCCAGCAGGTCGCTCGACACGTTCGGCACGACGTGGTCGACCCGGCTGGTGAACAGCAGCACCGGGCACGTGATGCGGGGGAGCCGCCCGAGCAGGTCGTCGAGCCCCTCAGACAGGGTCAGCAGCGACAGCAGCGGCAGCTCGTCGTAGGCGGGCTCAGGGCGGGCGCCGGCGTCGGCCACGTCGCCGCCTATCCCGGGCGCCCGGGGGAAGCCGGTGGCAACCATCTCCCGCAGCGCCGATCGGAACGACTCGGCGGGCGGGTCGACGAACGGGTTCACGACGACCAGGCCACACACCCGCCCGCCATGGTCGGCCGCCAGCCGGCAGGCGAGGGACCCACCCATCGACAGCCCCACCGCCACCACCCGCTCACCGGCCCCTTCCAGGGCCGCCTCGGCCGCCGCCACCCACTCGTCCCACCGCCGGGTCTCGAGATCGTCGACGGTGGTGCCGTGGCCGGGCAGGAGGGGCACCACCGCAGGCACGCCGGCAGCCTCGATGGCCGCCGCCAACCCCTCGACCGATTCCGGGTGCCCCGTCAGCCCGTGGAGCACGACGGCGCCCACCGGCGCGTCAGCCAAAGCCCCCCCGGCTCGCCCGGTTGGACATGACCTGGAACTCGAGCATCGTCCTGGTGGTGCCGGCCACCGCCTCGTCGAGGGCGACCAGGGTGACCGGAACCCCGTAGGCGGCCAGGTCGTCGCTCAGCAGCCGGCGCAGGGCCACGTCCTCCACCGTCTCCGCTACCAGGCCGATGGCGGCGGGCCGGGCGAACTGGCCCCGCCACCCGAAGGACTCCTCCAGCACCCGGCCCCACAAGTCGACCTGCCCCACGATCAGCGGCCCGGGCAGCACGCACAGGCCGTGGTCGCGCAGGGCGTCGAGGTCACGGGCGCCGGACACGCCGCACCAGCACGTCGGGTCGGGGGCGGAATGGCCGCCACCTACGCACACCGCCGAGATCGCCGTGCCCGGCGGCCACTCGACGTGGCGTTGTGCCACCGAGCGCAGCCGGCGGCGGGGCGAGGTCTGCCAGTACCGCCACGCCCGCAGCGGCGCCGACTCGCGCACGACCTCAGCCACGTCAGGCCGGGCCGGCCCCTCCTGAGTTGGCCTGCATCTCGTTCCACTGGGCGGTCTCGGGGAACAGCGGGTCCACCCGGCAGGTGGAGTCCTCACCCTCGGGGATCCACAACGACGCGGCCGCCTCGAAGCAGGCGTGGTGCATCGTCATCATCGTGGGACAGGTGGCTCCCTGGGCCGTCAGCTCGGTCTGGTAGCAGTCGTCCTCGCTGACGGGCTGGAAGCACATGTCGCACACGGCCTGGAACCCGAAGCCTTCCGCTGCGCCGCCCTGACCGTCGACGGCAGTCTCAGTGCGTTCCATGCCCGCGATTCTATGCCCTGGAGGTTGGGTACCGTCACCCGCCGTGGCCGACGCGTACCGATTCCTGTCCGACGAATGGATCACCGCCGCCCGTAGCATCCGCGAGGAGTACGCGGGCGGAGGCATTCCCGTGCCCACCACCGTGCGCATGAACCAGGTGATCACCGACGTTCCTTTCGGCGAGTCGCCGGTCGCGGCCCATCTCGACACCAGCTCCGGAGAGCTGGTCATGGAGCTGGGCCACGTGGACGACCCCGACGTGACCGTCACCCTCGACTACGACACCGCCCGAGCCATCTTCGTGGACGGCACCGCCCAGGCCGGGATGGCCGCCTTCATGCAGGGCAGGATCCGGGTGGACGGCGACCTGGCCAAGCTCATCGCCGCCCTCCAGCAGGTCAACCCCGACGCCTACAGGGCCTCCGAGGTGCAGCGCCGCATCCAGGCCATCACGGCCTGAAGGGCAGGGTCCCGTCAGATGACGAAGATGCTCACCGTGGAGCCCACCTTCGCGGTGGCGCCGGTGTCAGGGGCACTGCGGAAGACCTTGCCGCCCGGGAGGCCGAACACGTTGCCCAGCTTGAGTCCCACCGCCTCGAGGGCGGCCCTGGCCTCGGCCTCGGTCTTGCCGTCGAGGTTGGGGACGACGGGCCGGCCGCGGGAGAGCACGATCGTCACCGTCTCGCCCCGGGGCACGCTGTTGCCCACCGGCGGGCGGGTGCCGATGATCTTGCCGTTGGGCACCTCGTCGTCGAAACGGCTGTCCCGCACGGGGTTGAGCCCGAGGTTCTGAAGGGTGGCGGCGGCCTGGTCGTAGGTCATGGCCGTCAGGTCGGGCAGCTCCCTCGGCTCGGGGCCGCGCGACACGGTGAGCGTGACGGTGTCTCCTTTGCGGGTGCCCTCCTTCGGCTCCCAGTCGAGCACCCGGCCCGACGCCGCCGTCTCGCTGTACTGGAAGTTGGGCGGGTCGGCCACGATGAGCCCGAGGGCCTGGAGGGCGGCCTCCGCCTCGGCCCGGGTCTTCGAAGCCAGGTCGGTGGGCAGGGCGACGGGTGACGGGCCCTTGGACACGATCAGGGTGACGGCCTTGCCTTCCTTCAGCTTGGCCAGAGGAGCCGGTGTCTGGCCGATGACGGTGCCCTCCTCCTTGCCCTCGTCGTTGAACTCCTCCCGCTGGCTGACCGAGAAGCCGATGCGGCGCAGTTGCTGGGCGGCATCGGTGGCGGCCAGGTCGGTGACGGCGGGGACGGGGTGGGAGGGCACCTGGGCCTGCACCAGGGCCACCGCCCCGACGGTGGCGCCGACCAGGGCCACCACCGTGGCCAGCGTCACTCGCAGCCAGCGGCGCTTGCGCCGGCCCGGCTTGGGCGGCTCCGCCACGGTGGTGGCGGCGGGGAGGACCAGGGCAGTGGTCGGCTCGGCGGGCGAGGCGCCCATGGGAGCGAGCCGGGCCACCTCCACCGTGGGCTCGGCCGCCGCCGGCGGCGGCGCGGCCAGGATCCCCATGTCGGTCGGGTCCGCGTCGACGACCATGTCGATCGCGTCGAAGATCGCCGGCCCCGCCAGCGGCAGGGGTTCGGGCGCCGGCAACGACCCGGCCAGGGCGTGCAGCCCGGCCCCGACGGCCATCGCGTCGGGCCGGTTGGTGGGATCGGGCTGGCCCGCCTTGGACAGGATCGGCACCATGGGCCCGAGCCCGTCGGGCACGTCGAGGGCCCGCTCCAGCCGGCTCAGGATGGTGCCCACCGTCGTGTCGGCCGCAAACGGCACCCGCCCCGTGACCGCCTCCACCAGCACCACGGCCAGCGAGTACACGTCGGCCTTGCCGTCCAGCGGAACACCTCGCACCTGCTCGGGAGCGGCGTAGCGGGCGGTGCCCAGCACCGCCCCCGACGGCTCGGTCCACGCCGCCTCGGCCAGGGCGCGGGCCAGGCCGAAGTCGGCGATGCGGAGGCGGCCCTCGTCGTCGAAGAGGAGGTTGGCGGGCTTGACGTCACGGTGGACGAGACCGCGCCGGTGGGCGTAGTCGAGCCCGCGCGCCGCCATAAGCCCGACCAGCAGCGCCTGGGACGGGGTGAGCCGGTGTCCCCGGTCGAGCATGGCCCGCAGGCTCCCACCGCCGAGGAACTCGGTGACGATGAAGGGCCCGTCCGCCTCTTCGCCCCAGTCGTAGACGGCCATCACGTTGGGATGGTTGAGGGCCGCCGCGGCCCGGGCCTCGGCCCGGAACCGCTTCAGGAAGGCGGCATCGTCGGCCAGGGCGGGGTGCAGCACCTTGACCGCCACACGCCGCCCCAGCCGCACGTCGTCGGCCAGGAAGACGTGGGCGGACGCGCCCGTGCCGATCGCCGCTGCCAACCGGTACCGGTCACCCAGGACGCGACCGATGTGGTCCGCGATGCGCGTGGAAGCCACGCAGGGAGGCTACCGTGCCACACTCGGCAAACGGCGGCATACGGATACCGCCCGGGCGTGAGGAAGAATGGCCGGCTGTGCCCCCGCTGATGCGCCGCCGCCTCGTCATGGGCATCCTCGGCGCGCTGGCCGCAGGCGGCATCGTGTACGCCTTCTCGGCCCCGACCCGCCAGACCGACGCCATCGCCCGGCCCGCCGCCGTCGAGAGCGTGACCCCCGGGGGGGGCAACCTCGACCTCCGCCAGGTGACCATCTCCGCCGACCTGGCCCCCGGCCTGACCGGCTACCTCACCTTCGACGGCATCGAGGTCCCCGGCGACGACCTCGTGTTCGTCCCCGCCCTCAACTCGATCACGCTGACGCCCCAACCGGAGAGCGACTACGCCGAGCTGTCACCGGGGCCGCACTGCGCCGCCGTCGTGTACTGGCCCATCGGCCAGGATCGCGCCTCGGCCAACAGCTATACCTGGTGCTTCCGGCTCCACTGAGCGGCTGCCTGTTCTGCCGCATCGCCGCCGGTTCGGAGCCGGCCGAGATCGTCCTCGACGAGCCCCACGCCCTCGCCTTCGTGGACGTGAGGCCCGTGTTCCCCGGCCACTGCCTGCTCGTCCCCCGGGCCCACACGGAGACGTTCACCGACCTTCCCGCCGACGACGTGAGCCCCTTCTTCACCACCGGCCAGCGGCTGGCACGGGCAGTGGAACGGGCCATGGACGCCCACGGCACGTTCGTGGCCATGAACAACAAGGTCAGCCAGAGCGTCCCCCATCTTCACCTCCACGTCGTCCCCCGCCGGTTCAAGGACGGCCTGCGGGGCTTCTTCTGGCCGCGCCGCCGCTACGCCGACGCGGCCGAGCAGTCGGCCGTGGCCGATCGGATCCGAGAAGCCCTCCGCGCCTGACCGAGGCGCCGGTTCAGTCCCGCCGCATCCGCGCGAGCCCGCCCTTCCACTCGTCGGACAGCGGTGCGAGGTCGAGGAGGAGGTCGAGCTGCTCGGGGCTGGTGCCGTGGAGGCGCGCCTCGTGGACGTCGAGCACGGTCACGCCCGCAGCGTGGCGCTCGGCCACGACGATGGGTCCCGCCACCGGCACCGTGCCCGGCTCCAGCACCCGCAGGTACCACCCCGTCCGCCCCGATGCCCGGAACGTTCCCACGAAGGCCTGGCTCCCGCGGAGGATGCCCAGCTTGTAACAGGGCCACCGGGGCTGGCAGACCTCCAGCACCGCGTCCCCCCAGCCCCACAGGTCCCCGATGCCCACATCGCTTTCCACCCACCCGGCGGTGGTGAGGTTCTCGCCGAAGGCGGCCGGCCCGAGTTGCTCGCCCAGCTGCTCCGACCACGAGGCGATGTGCTCGGACGGGTAGGCGTAGACCGCCTTGTCCTCGCCGCCGTGGACCTCCCGGTCGGCCTGCCCGTCCCCCTTGAGATTGATGCGGTCGAGCCACAGCGTGTCAACTTGCACGGGCCGCTTGACGATCCCGCTGGTGACGGGATGGCCCCGGTGCACGGCCAGGAAGGCGGGCTCGCCCACGTTCACCGACACCAGCTCCAGCAGGGCCGGCACCTCGATCACGGCTCACCCGTCTCCAGCAGCCGCAGCAGGCCCGCCTCGTCGAGGACGGGCACGCCCAGCTCCTCGGCCTTGGTCATCTTGGCCGCCCCCGGCTCGTCCCCCGCCACCAGCCACGACGTCTTCTTGGACACGCTGGCGGGCGACGCCCCGCCCCGGGCCTTGATGGCCTCCACCGCCGCATCCCGCGACAGCCGGGTGAGGGTGCCGGTGACGACCACGACCTTGCCCGCCAGGGTCTGGGGCAGCTCCGCCCCCGACCCCCGGCCGCCTTCGAGGTTGACACCCGCCGCCCGCAGCTTGTCGACGACTTGGCGGTTGCGGTCGAGATCGAAGAAGGCACGCACGCTGTGGGCGATCTTGGGACCGACGCCGTCCACTGCCGCCAGGGTCTCCTCGGGGGCGTCCAGGATGGCGTCGAGGTCGCCCATGGCGGAGGCCAGCCGCTCCGCTCCCGTGCCCCCCAGCATGGGGATCTGCAGCCCGAAGAGCAGGTTGGGGAAGGGCCGCTGCTTGGACCGTTCCACGGCGGCCAGCAGGTTGCGCACCGACAGTTCGGCGAACCCCTCCAGGGCGATCAGCCGCTCGTAGGTGAGCGAGTAGACATCGCCGGCGTCGCGCAACAGGCCGGCATCGATCAGCTGGACCACCCGCCGCTCGCCCAGGTTCTCGATGTCCATCCCGCCCCGGGAGGCGAAATGCTCGATGCGACGGGCTCGCTGGGCCGGGCAGTCGGCGTTGGTGCAAAACGTCGCCGCCTCGCCGGGCGTGCGCACCAGCGGGCCGCCGCACACAGGGCACGAGTCGGGGAACCGCCACTCCGGCAGGCCTTCGGGCCGCTTCGGCAGCACCGGGCCCACCACCTCGGGGATGACGTCGCCCGCCTTGCGGACGAAGACGGTGTCGCCGGGGCGGACGTCTTTGAGCTTGACCTGGTCCTCGTTGTGGAGGCTGGCCAGCTTCACCATCGAGCCGCCCACCTTCACCGGCGTCATGCGGGCGAACGGGGTGGCCTTGCCGCTCGGCCCGATCGACACCTCGATGTCCTCCAGGAGGGTGGTGGCCTCCTCGGGGGGGAACTTGTAGGCGATGGCCCACCGGGGCGACTTCGAGGTCGACCCCAGCTCGGCCCGCTGGGCCAGGTCGTCGACCTTGACCACCACCCCGTCGATCTCGTAGGTGAGGTCGTGGCGGTGCTCCTGCCAGCCCCGGGCGTAGGCGTCGACGGCCTCGAGCGAGTCCTTGACCGAGATCTCGGGGTTGACGGGGAGGCCGGCGGCGGCCAGGAACTCGAGCGTCTCGGAGTGGCGGCGGAACGTGGGGCCGCCCTCGATGTGGCCCAGCTGGTAGGTGAAGAAGCGCAGGTTGCGGCTGGCGGTGACCCGCGGATCCTTCTGGCGGAGGGAGCCGCCGCCCGCGTTGCGGGGGTTGGCGAACAGCCGCCCGCCCGCCTCCATCTGCCGCCGGTTCAGCTCCTCGAACTCGGGGATGGGGAAGTACACCTCGCCCCGCACCTCAAGCAGGTCGGGCACCTCGCCCCCGACCAGGCGGTCGGGAACGTCGGCGATGGTGCGGACGTTGGGCGTCACGTCGTCGCCCTGCACCCCGTTGCCCCGGGTTGCGGCCCGCACGAACTCGCCCTTCTCGTACAAGAGGGACATGGCGATGCCGTCGATCTTCAGCTCGCACACGTAGCGGACGTCGCCGGCCCGGTCTGCGTGATCCGAAGGCCGTGAGATGTAGCGCTCCATGCGCTTGCCCCAGGCCGACAGCTCGGCGAAGTCGACCACGTTGTCGAGCGACATCATCGGCGCGATGTGGCGCACGGGCGGGAACGTGCCGGTGGGCGCCTCCCCCACCCGCTGGGTGGGCGAGTCGGCGCCGCGCAGCTCGGGATGGGCCTCCTCCAGCGCCCGCAGGTCCCGCAGCAACTGGTCGAACTCGGTGTCGGAGATCTCCGGGTCGTCGAGTCGGTAGTAGCGGTCGTTGTGGTAGTCGATGGCCGCTCGCAGCTCGGCGATGCGGGCAGCCGGGTCGGCGGTCTGAGCCACGGGGGCAAGATACGTCGGATGAGCGAGGAATCGGCCGCCGTGACGACCCGCCGCATCGTGATCAGCGGCGAGCAGATCGTCCGCTGGGCGGTGCGGGTGCTGTGGGCCGCCCTCCCGTTCACCGCCGGCCCTTCCCTGGCCGACGCCCTGGACGGCGCCAGCCGGCCCGTCCAGTTGGTGGCCAGCCTCGGGCTGTGGGTGGGGTGGGCGGCGGGCGTGGCGGCCAGCGCGGTGGCCCTGCCCGTGGCCCTCACCGCCCTGCGGGTCCTGGCCCCGGCCGCCCTCGCCGCGGTGGCCGCCGCTGCCGCCGGCGAGGGCGACGGTGCGCCCCTCGCCGTGGGCTGGACGGCCGTCACCGCCGGTTGGATCTTCTCCCCCACGTTCGGGGCCCTGTGCGTGAACGGCCCCGCCTACCCCGACGAGCGGCGATTCCTCCTGCGTGCCCCCGCCCCCCTCGTGTTCGGCCCGCTGGTGCTGGCCTGGGCCCTGACGGTGGCGGGCGTGGCGTCCGGCCCCCTGCTCCTGGCCGCCCGCCAGTGGGTGCCGGGGGCCGTGCTCACCGCCGCCGGCCCGCCCCTGGCCTGGCTGCTGGTGCGGGGCGTCCACGACCTGTCCCGCCGCTGGATCGTGTTCGTGCCCGCCGGGGTGGTCCTGCATGACCCGCTCACCCTCGTCGACCCCGTGCTGGTACAGCGGCGGACGATCGCCGCTGTCGGGCCCGCCCTGGTCGGCACCGCCGCCATCGACCTCACCCAACGCTCACCCGGCCTGGCCCTCGAGATCGCCCT
>Ga0187892_10007984_pt1 | contig 14736 bp, 14 predicted proteins | sample MA1701073metaG_FD_139345 | JGI IMG/M metagenome (GOLD analysis project Ga0187892, IMG submission 139345) | Bio-ooze microbial communities from a basaltic lava cave in the Kipuka Kanohina Cave System on the Island of Hawaii, USA - MA170107-3 metaG ... | reverse complement strand
TGGGATTCTGGCGGTGCCGTCGAGCGCTGCTCAAGGGGTGGCGGACGAGATGGTGACCGCCGGAATTCGTGGCATCTTGAATTTCGCGCCCGTTACCCTGCAGGTCAATCCCTCCGTCGCCGTATCCTCCGTCGACCTGGCCGTTCATCTGGAACAGTTGTCCTTTCAACTAACCGGCTCACCGTCTTGAGCGGCGCGATGTGCGCGGCGGAGGAAAGGCTTTGTCCTGACGCGTACAACCGTGTACACTAGAGGTTCGATTCAATCGAATCGGCGGGTCGCTGCCCATCCTGGGCAGCATGGCCACGTCGTGTGGCCATGCGAGCGCGTCCCAAGAACATGGTCACGCAAGCGTGGGCATGGCACCCGCAGAATCGGCTGAATCGATTCATTAGACGTGGTTGAAGGTTCAGATGTCGTCGCTGGCCGATGGAGACGGCTCTGGCGGCGGAGTTCTCACGGGATGAAGAAAGGCTCACGTGTCTGACAAAACCTATCACTCCGGTTTGGCGTTGCTGACTATTCTCTGGGTGGTGATTCGACTCGGCGCAGCGGCCGTCGCCCAACCGTTGGGCGCTACGGCTGATCGCCCGGCACCGTTTGCCGATCCGGCCGCGCTGGACCCAAAAATACCGTCGCCCGAAACGGTCACTGGCCGGGCGATTGGCGACGGGGCCATCCGGTACGATGCGATGGTACGGTACCTTACGGCCCTCGACGAAGCGTCTCCTTTGGTCACGCTTACTCCCTACGGCCAAACGCACGAAGGACGTGCGCTGTACTACCTCACGGTCACCAGCCAGGCCCATCACGGCCGCCTGGCGGACATTCAAAAGAACAACGCCAAGCTCGCCGATCCGCGCGGCCTAACTGAAAACGATGCCGCCAAAATCCTCGACTCACTGCCCGGCGTCGCTTGGCTGGCCTATTCCATCCACGGAGACGAGCTCTCCAGCACCGATGCCGCCGTCCAAGTCGCCTACCAACTTGCCGCGGGTACCGACGAGGCCACCCGGAAGCTGCGCGATGAGCTGGTGATTCACATCGATCCGCTAATGAATCCGGACGGACGGGAGCGATACCTCAGTCAGTTGCAACATCTGGTTGGAAAGGTTCCCAATCCCGATTACCAGTCGATGCAACACAGCGGCTTATGGTCTGCGGGCCGGGGGAACCATTATCTTTTCGATTTGAACCGCGATTGGCTGATGCAAGTCCATCCCGAAACCCGAACCCGCGCCGCGCTGATCCTGGCCTGGCACCCGCATCTGCTCGTCGATTCGCACGAGATGGGCGCGCTGGATACATATCTGTTTGACCCGCCGCGGGAGCCCTACAACCTGGAGCTGGGGCCGCAGAACCTCGCCTGGCGACGGCGATTCGCGGCCGATCAGGGACGAGCCTTCGACCGCCACGGCTGGAGCTATTACACGGGCGAATGGTATGAGGAGTGGTACCCCGGATATACCAACGCCTGGGCCAATCTGTTGGGGGCTGTGGGTTTGCTGTACGAGCAGGCAGGCGTCGATGGTGCGATGGTTCGCCAGCCGAGCGGGGGCACGCTCACCTACCGCGAAGCCGTGCATCATCAACTGGTGAGCAGCCTGGCCAATCTCGAGACGCTTCGGTCCAATCGGCGAGACATTCTTCGCGACTATCTGGCCGAACGGCGGGGGGCGGTTGCGGGAAACGGCGAAGCCGCCGCCCCAGGGCAACGGCGGTACTTCGTTTTGGCACGCCCGGCGGATCGATCGCGATTCAGCCTGTTCCTGGACCTCCTCTTGCGGCATGGCATCGAGACAACTCAGTCCTCGGCTTCGTTCGACGCCCGTGATGTGGTGGACATCTGGGGCAAGCGCAGCGACACCAAGTCGTTTCCTTCCGGCACGCTCATTATTGATTCGGCCCAACCGAATCGTCGCCTCATTCGCGCCATTTTGGACCTGGACCCGCATATGTCCGACATGTTTCTGAATGAGGAGCGCAAGGACCTCGAGAACCATCGCGGGACGCGGGTGTATGATGTCACCGCGTGGAACCCCAGCATGGCCTATGGGCTTGAAGGCCATTGGGCCGCCGATATCGGCAACGTCGCCCGAGAGCCCGCAACGCCGCCTCCGCCCCCGACCCGCATCGACCCGGCATCCCGGCCGGCGTTCGGATACTTGATCGACGGCGCCGACTCCGACATCTACACTGCCATCGTTCGCCTGCTCGACCGCGGCTGCAAGATCCGGGTGGCCAACAAACCGTTCAAGACCGCCGCTCGCGAGTACCGTCCGGGCGGTCTTCTGCTCCGCAGAAATGAAAATCCGGCCGATTTGTCCCGACTGATCGCGGAGCTGACCAATGATCTGATGGTGGACGTGACCGCTGTAGAGACCGCTCTGTCGAAGGAAGGGCCAGACTTGGGCGGTAGGCGGTACGAGCTTCTGGAACAACCGCGGGTAGCGATCGCGACCCAATGGCCCATTTCCACCACCGGCTTCGGGCACCTCTGGCACTTGCTTGATTTCCGCTTGGGAATGCGGGTGTCGCCGTTCAACATTCAATCCATCGGCCGGCTCGATATGCGTAACTACAACGTCCTCATATTGCCCCACAGTTTTGGCGGGTCGAGCCTGGAGGCGGTGTTGGGCAAACCGGCGCTGGACCGGTTGAAGAGTTGGGTCGAGGCCGGCGGCACACTGATCGCCTGCGGCGAGTCCGCTGCATTCCTCGCCGGTAAAGACCGCGGCTTCAGCGGCGTGCGACTTCGAGGAGATGTTCTCGACCAGCTTGCCGCCTACGAAGAGGCCGTCAAGCGCGAACGGGCGTCGCGTCACCCGCAAGTGCAGCCCGCATCGGTTTGGGAGACGCTCGCGCCTTCGGGCCCGCCCGCCGCCACCCCGCCTCCAGCCACGCCCCCGGGGCCAACGCCACCCGGTGCGCCAGCGACCGGTACAACGCCTCCTGCCCCCAAGCCGGACGGCAAGCCCGATGCCGAAACATTGAAACGGGAAGACGAGTGGCAGCGGTTGTTCTCGCCCTCGGGAGTGATCGTCGCTGCTCAACTGGATCCGGAGCACTGGCTGACCTTCGGCCTTACCGACAACGCTTTGGACGGTATCGCTCGTCTGCCGGTACTCCTTAGCGGCTCGAACGCGTTTATGTCGCAATACCCAGTGGCCACGCCCGTCCGCTTGATGGAAGATGCACCGCCGGATGCAGAGAAAGCGCCCGCGCCCACAGCTTCGGAGACGACTCCCTCCGCCTCGCCCGGCGGCCGATTGCGACTGAGCGGCCTATTCTGGCCGGAGGGCAGGCGGCGCTTCAGCTCTACGGCCTACGCGACAGTCGAACGAGTCGGCAACGGCCAGGTCATTCTCTTCGCCGGCGACCCGATCTTCCGCGGATACTTTGAAGGCACGGGTCGATTGTTACTAAACGCTGTGATCCTCGGCCCGGGGATGGGGGCGTCTGCCCCGGTTCCTTGGTAGCCCGCGGCCATGTCTTTTCGAGCCTTTACCATGGCGGTGGATCGCGTTGAAAAAAGGTTGCGACAGGGGAGTAGCGCCGCTCACGATGCGGCCGTCCGCGTCCAGGCTGCGGCCATCTGGAGTGCGCTGAGCATGCCCTGGGCCTTGTTGAGCGTTTCTTGATACTCGAGGGCCGGCTCGGAATCGGCCACGATGCCGGCGCCTACTTGGGCGTCGACTCGCCGGCGGCCGTCGGCGGCCGGGGTAATCACAAGCGTCCGGAGGGCGATGCACGTGTCCATGTTTCCGGCGAAATCGATGTACCCCACCGCGCCGGCGTAAGGCCCGCGGCGAACCGGTTCCAATTCGTCGATGATTTGCATCGCCCGAATTTTCGGCGCGCCGCTGACCGTGCCGACCGGAAGAACACTGCGGATCGCATCGAAGGCGGTCTTGGCGGGCGATAGCGTTCCGGAAACATTGCTGCAAATGTGCATCACATGGCTGTATCGCTCGACGGACATCAGGTCATCTACATGAACTGTCCCGGACTCGCAGATTCGTCCCAGGTCGTTGCGGCCTAAGTCGACCAGCATGACGTGCTCCGCCCTTTCCTTCGGGTCGGCCAGGAGTTCCGCCTCCAACCCCCGATCTTCGGCCTCGGTTCGGCCGCGCGGTCGCGTGCCGGCCAGCGGTCGCGTGGAAACCGTTCGGCCCTCGATCCGGCAGAGGATTTCCGGCGAACTGCCCACCAGGATCACCGTCGGTGACTGAAGGTAGAACATGAAGGGCGAGGGGTTTATCACCCGAAGCGCGCGATAGATGTCAAACGGCGATGCCTCGGTCAACGTCGACAGACGTTGGGATAAGACCACCTGAAAACAGTCGCCGGCCCGAAGGTACATCTTGGCGCGATCCACCGCCTGCTCAAACTGCTGCGGCGAAAAACTGCTACAGTAGGAAATGGCGGCCGTCGTCGGAGACACGACCGGACGGATCGGGTCGGCGACGCCACGACTGAGCCGACTCACGATCGTATCAATGCGACGGCACGCCTCGTCATAGGCCGCTGCGGAGGATCCCGCGGGCGGTACATTCCCATGGACCACAACATGCACAAGCTTGCGGACATGGTCGAAAATGACCATCTCGTCGTAAATGCCGAATTGCAGATCCGGCAGGTCACGGTCGTCGGGCGGAGGGGTACCCAGTTTTTCGTATTGACGTGCGATGTCATATCCGGCATACCCCACGGCGCCGCCAAGAAAACGGGGGAGCTCCGCCGGGTGATGCACCCGATAGGACGCGAGGATTTCGCGGAGTTGGTCGAGCGGATCGGCGTCGTCCCGGACCGTCCGGCCTTGCGGCTGAGAGATGACCGTCCGCCGGCCGATCGCTTCGATCAAACGAACGGGCGCGGCGCCCAGGAACGAATAGCGGGCGATCTTCTCTCCACCGACCACGCTTTCGAGCAGGAAGGCATGTCCAGCGTCGGCGGCAAGCCGCTCAAACGCGGACACGGGAGTAAGTTGGTCGCTCAGCAGGCTGCAATAAACCGGAATTGCGTTAACGTGCCGCGCCAAGTCAACAAAGGCGTCGCGCGAAGGGTGGAACTGCATCATAGCGCGATCCTATTGACCGAGCACGGACGGGTCAACATTGCCCAGCGCCGTGGGTGTCCTTCGCGAGTCGCTTAGATAGAATGGCGGTCCAATGAGTCGATTTCTCTGACGCATGCCTTGGACGAATTGCGATGTCCCTGCTTGATCCCCTGCTGGCGAAGGCGGTTTTAGTTCGTGGCCGGCTGCAATACGCCAGCTTAATGCGGGCCGTCAGTCGCGCCGCGCGCGTCCAAGAGCGCGCCCTAAGCGAGAAGCTGGCTCGCACCGCAGACAGCGCGTTCGGCCAAGAACATCATTTCGAGCGAATCCACAGCTACCGCGACTACGTCAGCCGGGTTCCGGTGCAAACCTACGAAGAGGTTCGGCCCTACATCCAAAGGGTCATGGCCGGGGAGATAACGGCCCTGTTCGGTCGCCGGCAGCCCGTTCTGATGTTCGCGACCACCAGCGGCACGGTCGATCAACCGAAGTACGTTCCGGTCACCGCCGAGTGTCTTACGGAATGCCGGCGAGGTTGGAGCATCTTGGGAGCGAAGGCGCTGCTCGATCATCCGGCCGCTTTTCGGCGCGGAATCCTGCAGGTCGCCTCGCCGTTGGACGAGACGCGCACCGAGCTGGGCGTCCCTTGCGGGTCAATCTCCGGTTTGCTGGCGGCGACGCAGAAGCGAGTGGTGCAACGATACTATGTTACGCCGCGGGCGGTGGCCGCCATAGCCGATCCCGACGCTCGATACTATTGCATTATGCGACTTGCCCTACCGCGTGACGTCGCATGGATGGTCACGGCCAGCCCCGCCACCCAACTTCGCCTTGCGCGAACCGGGGCGGACCAAGCGGAGGCCCTGATTCGCGACATCCACGACGGCGCACTTCGACCGCCAGGGGATCTGCCGCACGACGTCCAACAAGCTCTCGCCGCCCCCTTGTCGCCGGATCGACAGACGGCGCTGCGACTTCGCGAATTGTGGGACCGACACGGCGAACTCCTTCCGAAGCACTACTGGCAGCTTTCTTTCCTGGCCAATTGGACCGGGGGAACCATGGGCCTCCATTTGCGAGACTTTCCGCGCTACTTCGGAGAAACGCCGGTTCGAGACATCGGCCTCGTGGCGACCGAGGGCCGTGTGTCGATTCCGATGGCCGATGGTACGCCGGCAGGGGTTCTTGACATCTCCAGCAGTTTTTTTGAATTCGTGGAAGCCGGCGCGGATGCAAGCAACCCCTCGGCAGTTCATCGCTGTCACGAGCTGAGCCCCGGCTGTGAGTATCGCCTACTCATGACAACCTCGGGCGGACTTTTTCGGTACGATCTCGGCGATTATGTCCGGGTCCATGAGTACCTTGGTCAGGCGCCGATGATTGAGTTCCTCCATCGCGGCGCCTTTGTCAGCTCCATGACCGGGGAGAAGCTGACGGAGTGGCAGGTAACGAAGGCATTCGAGCAAGCGTCCAGGGCATTGGGCGTCCGGGTCGCCGCTTTTGTGCTCGCGCCGTGTTGGGGCAATCCGCCGTTCTACCGCCTGCACACCGACGCGCCGGTTTCGGATCCTACCCGGCTGACGGCCGACCTAGATGCCGAGTTGTCCCGAATGAACATCGAATACCGCTCGAAGCGAACCACCCGCCGACTCGGCCCCATCGACTTCAATCTCCTCCCGACAGGCGCACTTGGCCGCCTGGAGGCCGACCGCCTCCGCCGGCAGGGCGCTTCCAGCGAGCAATACAAGCATCAGTATCTCTATTCTCGGCCGGGGGAAGACGGCTGGCTGCCACAGGCCGGAGTCTCCCCCGAAATCCAAGTCACGGCGGCGCAGGTGTCGTTCGGGTTTGACAGCCGCCGCGCACTGCGGTCTACTTGCGATGCACCGGACGAGCGATGAACGACCGCAAGTCTGAGCAGGCATGGACGCGCCGGCCGGACTTGAACCATGTAGCAGGGCACGATCATGCCCACGATGGACGCACAGATGAAGAGTCCCGCACCGGTCGGAACGCACCGGCTTGATGTCCTCAATCGGAACGACAAGCCATTTCATGTCGTCCTGGCCCAACAATTTGATCGCACGACCATCGAACAGCTTTGTCAGTTGGCCGACATGATCCGCGCGGTAGGCGCCGCTCGTCAGGGCACTCAGTTTCTGCGGACGCTTCTGAGTCATCGTCGTGCCATGCTGTATTTTATTCAACCATCTACGCGGACCTTCCTCTCTTTCACGGCTGCGTGCCAGATCGTCGGGATGCCGTTTAACGAAGTCAGGGATCGATCCACGTCGTCGGAGGTGAAAGGGGAATCCGAGGAGGACACGATTCGCGTCCTGAGCCAATACTTCGATTTGATCATCATGCGCCACCCGGCGGAGGGCTTCGCCGAGCACGTAGCCCAGATTCTCAACGACATGCCGCGTACAATCCCGGTGATCAACGGCGGTTCGGGCAAGGATCAACATCCGACGCAGGCTCTTTTGGACATCTACACCCTCTACCGTTGTTTCGGGCGACTGAGCGACGCAACGGGCCAGTCGCGGTATGCTCGAAATCCGTTCGCCGGCAAGTCGATCGCCTTCGTCGGTGATCTGAAGCGTGGACGTACGGTACGGTCGCTGACGTATTTGCTCTGCCGATACCCCGGCATAAGACTGCTGTTCGTTTCTCCGCCGGAGCTGCAGATCGGCGCTGACATCCTCGATTACGTGACGCGGCACGGCATCGAATATGAAACCAGCGAGGACCTACGCGGGCACATTGGCGATTGCGACGCAGTATACATGACCCGGATGCAGGACGAATGGGACGTAGCCGGGGAGTCGGCCAAGATCGACTACGGTCGCTACTCATTGACTTACGAGATGGCCGGCACCTTCAAGCCGAGCTTGGCCATCCTGCATCCGCTGCCGCGCCGCCATGAGCTGGACCAACGTTTAGACGCCCTGCCGCAGGCGCAGTACTGGGCGCAAGTTCGCAATGGAATGTGGATGCGAGCGGCGTTGATTGCTTCGATCTTCAATGTGGACATCGCCATTCGCGATCACTATCAGGCGTACTATACGCTGTGAGCCGCGCGGGCTGTCAGCGGCCGCCGATGCCGTCATGGGCACACGATCGATGACGGCGTGAGGCTCTGTGTTTGCGGCAACTCCGTGACCCGGCGCGGCGGGATTTGGCATACCCATCATTCCTTCGGGCGGATTGTGGAGCGGCTCGCGCCGCGCGTGCGCGAGTTGCACTATCATGCACCTCAGGCTACCGACGCAGCCGCCAGGAGCTGCGACTCTCCGCTGGACACCCCCAACATTGTCGTCCATGTCTGGCCCGTGCGCCGGAACTCTCTTCACGCCCTGCGGCGACCGGATCGCCTCTTACGCGATTATTGGAGTATGGTTCGCAGGTGCGACGCGCTCTACCTGAGGGGCAGCGGCCCCCTTCTGTGGACGGCGCACTGGATGGCCCGGTTGCGGGGAGTGCCCGTCGTCCATTGGATCATCGCCAACCCCTCGGCCGTCCTGCGAAGCGAGCGGAGCCGGTACGCATGGTGGCTCCACACGCTCGGACTTGGGTTTGCGTCGTTGGAGCGAGCGATGTTGCGGCTGGCGGTTCGCGCTAGCCGGGCGTACGTCCTGGCCAATGGCGCGGAGGTGGCGAGGCTGTTCCGCACGCGCCGAACAATTCCAGTCGTCAGTACCAGCATCACCGAGGCGGACATGTTCGTCCGCGGGGATACCTGTACCGGCCCTGACATCCGGCTTCTCTTCGTTGGCTTCATCAGGCCCGAAAAGGGGATTGAGTATCTCCTGAGATCGTTGCCATTGGTCGATGCTGACCGGCCGGTCCGCCTGGCGATTGTGGGGCCCTGGGACCAATTTCCCAGAGAGCACCAACGCCTGAATTCGATTGTCGAAGAACTCGCCCTGCGTGGTCGTGTTGCCTGGGAAGGGTACTGCACCTTCGGGCATGAGCTCTTTTCGCAAATGGATCGTTCCGACCTGCTTGTATTGCCGTCGTTGTCTGAAGGGACGCCGCGTGTACTCGTGGAAGCGCGGGCCAGGAGTTTGCCGATTATAAGTACGACCGTGGGTGGAATTCCCAGCAGTGTGACGGATGGGCAAGATGGCTTGTTGGTTCCGCCGCGCGATCCGGCGGCTCTGGCGTCGGCGATATCGCGGATCATTCGTGATGGCGACCTGCGCCGGCGCTTGATCGGAAATGGCCGTGAACGAGTCAAGTGCATGACAATCGATCGGTTTGTTGATCTCGTACTGGATCTCCTAGCGCCCCGTCCGCTCGGCGCCTCTTCCGCGCGATCCTTGTCGGACGCAGAGTGGCGGCAATGATGAGGGTTCTTGCGTATGCCTGGTTCACCATTGTGACAAGCGCCACTGCCTTCATGCCGGACGTTGTTTGGGTGCTGAAGCTGCGCGGCGCTCTAGTTCGGTGGTGTTTCCAGTCGTGCGGGGCCAATTTCCAGTTGGGCGGCGGGGTGCGGATTCTCTTTACGACTCGGATGGACATCGGGCGGGACGTGTATATCGCCGCCGGGTGCTGGCTTCAAGGCGTGGGCGGAATCCGCCTGGGTGACGAGGTCATGTTGGGGCCATATACGGTTCTGGCGACAAACGATCACACGAAGCAGGACGGATCGTACCGTTTCGGGCCGGGTCGCCCTGCGGCCATCGAGCTCGGGCGCGGCGTATGGACGGGGGCTCACGTGGTGATCACCGCCGGCATGCGAATCGGACCGGGAGCGGCGGTTGCGGCCGGCGCCGTCGTGACGGAGGACGTACCCGATCATGCCGTCGTCGGCGGAGTCCCGGCGAGGATCATCAAGGCGCCGGCGTAGCCGACGGAAGCGCCGGCTACCGGTGGCGACCGAAATGCACATCCTGTACATTCATCAATACTTCGCCACGCCGCAGGGACATGTCGGCACGCGTTCCTATGAGTTTGCCAGGCGTTGGGTGGCGGCCGGCCATCAGGTCACGATGCTGACCAGTACGGCTGAACTCACCGAAGCCGATATCGGGCCCGCGCCGCGGCGAGGCACACGTCTGGTCATCGACGGAGTCGCGGTGATCGCCTTGCGTGTCCGGTATAAGCAGGCTTTTGGTTTCGCGCGTCGCGTCTGGTCGTTTCTTTGCTTCATGATCAAGGCCTGTTTCTTGGCGGCTCGTCTGCCGCGCGTCGACGTCGTGTTCGCGACAAGTACGCCGCTGACCATTGGCGTGCCTGCGCTCCTGGCTTGGTGGTTGCGGCGGAGGCCGTATGTTTTTGAGGTGCGCGACGCTTGGCCTGCGGTTCCGATTGCGATAGGGGCCATACGCAATCCCTTGCTCATTTGGCTGAGCCGGCGTCTCGAACGAACCATCTATCGATGCGCCCGGGCGATTGTGGCTCTCTCGCCGGGGATGGCCGACGTGGTCCGGAAAGCGGCCCCCGCCGGGAAGCCGATTCTCAACGTACCGAATTGCGCCGATACGTCTCGCTTCCGGCCCGACGCAGACGGCGGCCACGTTCGGCGGACGCACGGATGGGAAGGCCGGTTCGTGTGCATACACGCCGGGGCCATGGGGCGGCTGAACGGGCTCGACATCGTGGTGCGCGCGGCGGAGCGATTTCGCGGCGAGCCGGACTATCTGTTCGTGTTGGTTGGCGAGGGAAGTGAAAAGGCCGGTTTAGAGGCGGCCCGCGACCGGATGGGGCTTTCCAACTTGCAAATCATGAACGGTGTGCCCAAGGAGCGACTACCGCCCCTGCTGGCGGCCGCGGATCTGTGTCTGGTCCTGTTCGGCAACGTGCCGGCCATGGAGCACAACAGTGCCAACAAGTTTTTCGACTGCCTCAGCAGCGGCAAGCCGATCCTGCTCAACTACAGCGGTTGGCAACGGCAGGCCATTGAGGCCGCGGGAGCGGGCTGGGGATGCCGGATGGGCGATGAGGCCGAGTTCTTCGCCAAGCTGGCGGCGATGAAGGAGTCGCCGGGCCAGCGATCTGAGATGGGCCGCAATGCTCGCAAGCTGGCCGTTGAACGGTACGACCGTGACCTGCTCGCCGGGCAAGTGCTCGAGGCCCTCGTCAAAGCGGGGCGGATGTCGTTGGAGAATTAAGGGATTGATCGTACGGTGGGTCCGCAGGCCCACCTTCCTATTTTATTTCTTGCCAGCCCGGACGCTCGCATTCTGAATCATCCATGCCCGAGTTTACCGACAATTTGAGGCGCTACCCCTCTGGCAACGTGACGAGCTTTCGGCGTGAACCATAACTTTAACACCCGCCCCAGCCCTAGAAACTGCTGGTTGACTATTTGCCCCGTGCCATTTAGCTTGCACATCGCAACCGTTGCGAATGGCGCGATGATGCGGACAGTAGCGCTTGCTTGCGATGGGAAGGCGTGTATCGAAGTTTGACCAGTAACCTATGTTCAGTGGAGAAGAACGAAAATGAGAACGCGGAAGCACCTTTCGTACCAACCGGAACTATTGGGTTTCATCCTGGCGGTCTCTTCCGCTACGGCTCTTGCGGAGGAGGTAAACCGATTCGACGACGACTCCTACACCGTCACCGTGCTTTCAGCGCAGGACGGGGTAATGCTGTTGGACGTCCCGATCAAGGCTGGTGCAATCATTTCCGGGGATGGCTTTCGCCGTACGGTGCGCGACGTCGAATGGCTGGCCCTGGGTGACATCAAGGCCGAAGCACAGCGGCAAGACGAAGAGTTATTAGTCGGCTTGAAACACCTCGAAGAGCGGAACGCTCAGATCGGATGAGTGAAGATATCTACGTCGGACCATGAGGGCTCCACCGTTCCATTGTCACTAATCGTTTCCTTCGATGTGGACGCGGCGACCGGAAAGCGCGCTCACTATTTGGTGCCTCTTGCCGACGACCTCAATGACTTTGAAGCGTCGCCGGAGGGCGACGACGTTCCGCTAACATCCAGTTCGTATGGCGACGGTCATCCGTGTGGAAGCGAGCCGGCATGCCCACCCATTTCCGGGGGAACCCTCGGGTGTGCGGATCAAGCACGTTGCCATGCGGCACAGTGTGGCTGGGCGGGCTGCATTACGCATTTTTATAATTGTCCGAGTTGCAACCAATACGAGGAAGACCAGAACGGATACCCCGCAAACTTCGCATGTACTGCAGCATACGCCTATGATCTCGCCTTGTGTCTAGTCGACCTCTGGTAGTGAGGAGAGACCCGTGGATGCGTGGTCCAGAGACGATCTCCATTGTGAAAACTGCGGATACCACTTGCGTGGGCTCGTGTCTGATTCTTGTCCAGAGTGCGGGTATTCGGTGGAGTTGTCCGCACGGGGCCATGATAGCCGGCGTGTTCTACTTTCCGCTGTAAGATTGAACGACATCCGCACGGGCTTGCTCTTGATCACGTTGGGCCTCGTGATCGTCATGTTGACCTTCGGCGCTGCGATCCTCTTGGATGTATCGGGGTTGCGGACTGCCGCACGGACCGCGTCGCGCATTGGGGTAATGCTGGGCACGGTGATCGTCCTGTGCGCCGTACGCAAGTGCGGTTGCAAGGGCCTTACGCTCCCGCATCTCGCCGGATGGGCGTTCGTTTTGGTCCTTGCGGCGCGGGCAGCGATAAGTGCCGCGTCGACTCCTTCGACCGCGCATATCCTGGGTAGTCTTGCGTCAATTCTCTTGGCGCTTTGGGCGGGGAGCTTCTTCCATCGGTTGCAGGGTCTTTGCCCTGGCAAAACGTGGGGGAGGCGATGGTGTGACAACGCGTGGAAGAGGTTCGTCGCGGCGAGCGCGTTTGGGATTGTCGCACGGCTTAGTGAATTCCCCACCAGGACGGCCGGCCACGGCTTTCAGGTTCTTCTTATTTGCTATGTCCTTGTGGGCGCCTTGGTCGGTGTCGTGACGTTGCTGTCGGCGGCAAGAAAGGCCATACCGGAGCCGAGCGACTCTCGCCGCCAGAAGCCTTCCCCATCCAAAATGGCATTCGTGAGTTTATCGTAATGCCGGACTCGTAAGAAGGGTCGGGGGAACTTCGTCGTTGGCGGCGCGGCCTTCTTCACGGTGGCGACGAACTTTCGACGACGCATTCTGACGGCCGCGACCTGCTCGCCCGGGCAAGTGCTTGAGGCCCTCGTCGAAGCGAAACGGTCGTAGCCCGGACATTAAGACATCGGTCGTAGAGTGGGTCCGCAGACGCACCTTCCTATTCCTTGCCAGCCCGCCGGGCGCGCGTAATCGTGGATCGACGGCCGAGTGCGTCAAGCTTCGTCCGACGCGAACCATAGCGAGACTACTCGGGGCGTGTATACTGGTGTGCACAGATGGTTCACCGGTCGAACAGCGAGGGTTTCACAGATCGCCTCATTGAAGCGGAGAGGTTCCACATGGGCGTCGGAAAGGTTCACGAAACGCTGGAAGCACTAGTGGCCGATCTGACGCTCGCCGGGATTGATTACGCGCTCATCGGCGGGATGGCGTTGAACGCGCACGGTTACCGCCGCGAAACAGTCGACGTCGACCTGCTCGTTCGGCCGGACGGGTTGCGGAAATTCGCCGAAGAATTCGCCGGAAAGGGTTACTTGCCCGCGTTTCCCGGCGCTCGAAAGTCGTTTCGCAACACGACCACCGGCGTGCCTGTCGAGTTCCTGACCACCGGCGAGTATCCCGGAGATGGGAATCCGAAACCGGTGGCGTTTCCCGATCCAGTCACGGTGGCGATCGAAATCGAGGGCGTGAAAGTCGTGGACCTCCCGACGCTCGTGAACCTGAAGGTCGCCTCGGGCATGACGCTGCCGTCTCGCCGTCGCGATTTGGCCGATGTGCAGGACCTCATCCGAATCTTGGGCCTTGACGCGTCATTCGCGACTCAGCTAAACCCCTATGTCACGACGACCTTCCTTACACTGGTCAACGAGCTTGGTGGATCTCATCCGCATGCGGACGCGAGACCGGGCTGAATAAAGCTCCGGCGATCGAACCGATCAACTGGATCGAGTAACCGCGCTCCTTGATGATCGCTAGTCGCGAAAGGGCCTCGAAGGCTCGCGAAGCCGTTTGGCGATCAGTATAGAGCAGAGGCTGTTCGATGGAGGGGCGCACGCCGGCACGAGCGGCGACGTGCACGACGGCATCCACCGCGGGGCCGAGGGCGCGTCTTACCGCGGCCTCATCGCGAATGTCGCCCTCGACGAGCGCGAAGTTGCGATTGCCCAGCACGGCGGCGACGTTGCGGCGCTTGATCTGCGGATCATAGAAATCATCGAAGCTGTCCATCGCGACCACCTCGCGGCCGTCGCGAAGCGGCGCCTCGCAGAGATGCGAACCGATGAAGCCCGCTCCGCCGGTGGCGACACGATTCTCGACATCAAAGGCTCATATTCGCCGCGGCCTGTAGAGCCCTACCGATCACGGCGATTGGTTTTTGATGGTGGCAGGGAGGGTCGGCCGACGCAGTGGTATTCAAAGCCCAGGCCGGCCAGGAACACCGGATCGTACAAGTTCCGCCCGTCGAAAATCAGCCCGCTTGGAAGTCTTTCCCGAACCATGTCCCAGTCGGGAGCGCGGAAGACCGCCCAATCGGTGAAGATGACCAGCGCGTCCGCCCCGCGGAGCGTCTCGTATTCGTCCTCGCACATGGTCACGGCCCGGCCCAACTCCGCGGACGCCGCGGCCATCGCCTC
>Ga0187892_10007983_pt1 | contig 14742 bp, 10 predicted proteins | sample MA1701073metaG_FD_139345 | JGI IMG/M metagenome (GOLD analysis project Ga0187892, IMG submission 139345) | Bio-ooze microbial communities from a basaltic lava cave in the Kipuka Kanohina Cave System on the Island of Hawaii, USA - MA170107-3 metaG ... | reverse complement strand
GGTGCGGGACGCCGTCACCGCCGCCGGCCCGGTCAAGGAGGGCGACTACCTCGCCCTGTGCGGCCACGACATCGTCGCCAGCGACCCCTCGCTGGCGGCGGCGGCGGCCAAGCTGCTCGACTGCCTGGTGACCGACGACCACGAGCTGCTCACCATCGTCGAGGGCGAGGCGGCGACCCCGGAGGACACCGGGCGCATCCAGGCGTGGATGGCGGAGCGCCGCCCGGGCGTGGCGATGGAGGTCCTCCGGGGCGACCAGCCCTTGTCCGCCTACCTGTTCAGCGCGGAGTAGGTAGACGGCCCCGAGGCGCCTGTCCCAGCTGGCCCGTATCCCGGTCTCCGAGCTGAAAGGGGTCGGCCCCAAGCGGGTGGAGGCGCTGGACTCGGTCGGGATCGCGACGGTCCTCGACCTGCTGACCCACTACCCGCGCCGCTACGTCGACCGCACCAACCAGGTCTCGATCCAGGACCTCAAGGTGGGCGCCGAGGGGATGGTGCTGGCCCGGGTGAAACGGGTCGTGACCAAGCGCACGCGCCAGCGCCGGGCGCTGGTGGAGGTGGACGTGTTCGACGGCTCGTCGTACCTGCACTGCGTCTTCTTCAACCAGCCGTGGCGGGCCAAGCAGCTGGCCGACGGGACGGAGGCGGTGTTCTTCGGCAAGGTCGAGGCGTTCCGGGGGCGGCGGCAGATGACCAACCCGGTGGTCGACCTGGTGGGGGACCGCACCGGGAGGATCGTGCCCATCTACCCGCAGTCCGAGAAGGCGGGGCTGACCACGTGGGACGTGGGCCGGTGGGTGGAGGAGGCGCTGGGCCGGGCGGGCGAGTTCGCCGACCCGCTGCCGGAGGCGTGGCGGGACCGGCTGGACATGGTGGACCGCACCTGGGCGTTCAACCACATCCACAACCCCGAGTCGATGGAAGCGGCCTACGCCGCCCGCCGCCGGCTCGTCCTGGACGAGCTGCTCCGCATGCAGCTGGCGCTGGTGATGCGCAAGCGCGCCATCGAGCGGGAGTCCAAGGGGATCCGGCACCGGGCCGACGGCGAGCTGGTGCGGCGGTTCCACGCGTCGTTGCCGTTCCCGCTGACGGCGGCGCAGCGGCGGGCCATCGCCGAGATCGGGAGAGACCTGGAGGGCCCGCACCCCATGCACCGGCTGCTGCAAGGCGACGTGGGGTCGGGCAAGACGCTGGTGGCGGTGTCGGCGCTGCTGGCGGCCGTGCAGGGCGGGTACCAGGGGGCGTTCATGGCCCCCACCGAGGTGCTGGCCGAGCAGCACGGGCTGGCGGTGGCGGCCATGCTGGGCGACCTCTCCGTCCCCGACCCGGCCACGTTGACGGGGGACCGCCCGCTGCGCACGGCGCTGCTGACCAACCGCACGACCGCCGCGGAGCGGGCCCGCATCCTGGGCGGGCTGGCCGACGGGACAGTCGACCTGCTCATCGGGACCCACGCCCTGCTGGAGGAGAAGGTGGCGTTCCGGGCCCTGGGCGTGGTGGTGATCGACGAGCAGCACCGCTTCGGGGTCGAGCAGCGGGCGGCGCTGCGGGGCAAGGGGGAGGACGCCGACGTGCTGGTGATGACCGCCACCCCCATCCCCCGCACCGCGGCCATGACCGTGTACGGCGACCTGGACGTCACCGTCCTCGACGAGCTGCCGCCCGGCCGCACGCCGATCGTGACCCGCTGGCTGCGGGGCGGCGAGCTGGAGCAGGCCGAGGCGTATTCCAAGGTCGCCGGCGAGGTGGCGGCCGGGCGGCAGGCCTACGTCGTCTGCCCCCTGGTGGAGGAGTCGGAGAAGGTCCAGGCCCGCTCGGCCAAGGCCGAGCACGAGCGCCTGTCGGCCGAGGTGTGGCCGGCGCTGCGGCTGGGCCTGCTGCACGGCCAGATGCCGTCGAGGGACAAGGAGGCGGTGATGGCGGCCTTCCGGGCCGGAGAGCTGGACGTGCTGGTGTCGACCACCGTGGTCGAAGTTGGGGTGGACGTCCCCAACGCCACGGTGATGGTCGTCCAGGACGCCGACCGGTTCGGCATCGCCCAGCTGCACCAGCTGCGGGGCCGGGTAGGGCGGGGGGCGGCCGAGTCGTACTGCTACCTGTTGGGGGAGGCCGCCACCGCCGAGTCGGAGGAGCGGCTGGCGGCGCTGGAGCGTTCGACCGACGGGTTCGAGCTGGCCGAGGTCGACCTCGGGATCCGGGGGGAGGGGACGGTGCTGGGGACCCGCCAGAAGGGCCACTCCGACCTGAAGCTGGCGTCGTTGCGGCGCGACAAGGAGTGGGTGACGAGGGCCCGGGAGGTGGCGTTCGCCATCGTCGACGGCGACCCGGCGCTGGCTCACCACGAGCTGTTGCGGGAGGAGTTGGGGCTGCTGATCGACGACGAGGAAGCGGAGTTCCTGTTCAAGTCGTGACCGGGGCACTAGGCTTGCAGGGGCGCGGTAGGTGTACCGTACATCTACCTATGTTCATCGCTTCGGGAGGGCCAGGATGGCGGGGCCAGACGCCTTGATCTCTTCAGGCCCGATCCCCGAGAGCCTGCTGCACGAGTTCGAGCAGCTCGACCTGAGCCCCTATGAGGCCCGCGTCCTGCTCGCGTTGCTGCGCCTCGGTTCGGCCAACACCGCCCACCTGGCCCGCCATTCGGGGGTGCCCCGGACGAGCACGTACCAGGTCCTGGAGGAGCTGAACCGCAAGGGGTTGGCGCAGCGGCTGTCGGTGGAGGGCCCGGCCGTGTGGGCGTCGCCGGGCCGGGACGACGTGTTCGACCGGCTCGACGCGGCCCAGGAGGAACGGCTCCGCCAGCACCGGGCCCGCACCGCCAACCTGCGCGAGCTGCTGGCGCGGGAGTACCCCGAGGCGCCCGACGCGGCCGGGCCCTACGTCCACGTCATCCAGGGCGCGTCGCAGGTCAGCTCCATCTACGACCGCCTGCTGGCCGAGGTGCAGGACGAGCTGCTGGTGTTCAACCGGGCCCCGTACTCCTTCCCGCCCGACCGGGTGAACAACGCCGTGCTCGAGGCCATGGGCCGCGGCGTGGCGTGCCGGGTGCTCTACGAGGGCCCGGCCTGGGAGGCTCAGGAGTTCGAGGGCTTCCGCGACGCCATGGCCGTGTACCACGACGCCGGCGTGCAGGGCCGGCTGGTGGAGGCGCTGCCCATCAAGCTGGCGCTGGCCGACCGCAAGCTGGCGCTGCTGGCTATGACCGACCCTGTCCTGCCCGACATCGGGTTCCCCACCACGCTGCTGGTCGAGCACCCGGGGTTCGCGTCGCTCCAGGCCGAGGCGTTCGAGCGGCTGTGGGAGACGGCCAAGCCGCTGGAGGACCGGCACCGGGCCGACCCCACCGCGTTCCCGCGGGCCGGCGACGAGGGCCTCCAGCCGTAGCCCACTTGCGCTCCGGCGGGGGCGGTGGGGTACGCTGGCGTGTCGTAGGTAGATGCTACGACCTCGGAGCGCTCCGGCGCGCGTGATGAGTCAGCGGAGGCGTGTGCCTGGGCAGCGACGGGTGTCCAGGCCCGCGCCTCGCACGCGGCGCTTCGTGGCCGCCGCGTGGGCGGCCTCGCTGGCGTTGCTGTTCCCGTCCTGCGTGATCGCCGGCCGGCCGGATCCGACGCCGTTGCCGCCGGCGGCCGGCCTGGTCAAGGTCGCGATGGCGGAGTACCGCTTCGACGTCGACGCGCCGGCGCGGCGCGGCCGGGTGGTGTTCCAGGTCGACAACGTGGGCACGGTCGACCACGCCCTCACGCTCATCCAGATACCCGAGGACTACCCGCCCCTCGACGAGCAGCTGCGCGGCGAGGAGCGGCGCGGGGCGGCCACCGTCGCCCGGGTCCCGGCCCGCCCGCCGGGCAAGGGGAGCCGCTTCGCCGCCGACCTCGGGCCGGGCCGTTACGGTTTCGTGTGCTTCGTGGCCGACGCCGACGGCGTCATCCACGCCCTCAAGGGGATGAGCGCCGAGTTCCGGGTGGTGTGATCCGGGTGGTGTGATGCGGGTGATGTGATCTGGTGGTGTGACCGCACGTTCGCCGCGGCTTGGGCAAATTTCGCTCCCCGCTGGCGTCTCTTTGTATTGACAGGCGCCGCGTGGAGATGCAGACTGTCCGTGTCGCAGGGGCCAGCTACAACATGGCGGCGACCCAAAGGTCTACGGCAGCGGCCGGAGAGCATCTCCGTGAGAGGAGCAAAAGGTGAGCATTCGAACGAGGGGTCGCAGGTGGTCACGGCGGCGGCTCGCCCTGGCCGGCATCGCCGGGGTCAGCGTCGCGCTGGCCGTCGGCTCGGTGGCCTTGGCCTGCACGCCGGTGATCGGCAACACCTACTTCAGCGACGGCAATACCGTCAAGTCGGGAAGTTCGGGGTCGGCGCTGACCGCCTACGCCGCGGGCGCCCAGGCGGGCAAGCAGCACCTACTGGTCGCCGGCGCCGGCGGGCCGGGCCACGATGACCACGCGTGCATGTTCAATTCGCAGCCGCTCAACCCCAACATGCGTGTGGCGAACTTCCGCGGCTTCATCCCCTACACCAGCGGCGTGATCAACCGGGCCCCGGGCAACTGGCAAATCTGCTTCGCCCAGAGCCCCTTGAACGAGAACCGGCCCGGCACGCAGCCGATCTTCTTCACGGTCATCTGAGCGGGCCGTCCTGCCGCGGGGCGTGGGCGGGTCCCTCCGCACCATGATGGCGGGGATGCTGGTGGTGTCGGGCCTCCTCGCCGCCGGCTCGGCGGCGAGGACCACGGCCCTGCTCCGGGCCGAGGTCGGCGTCGAGACGCCCGCCACCGCCACCATGCTCAGCCAACCCTCGTCCCAGAACTCACCCATGGTCCTCGCCGATCCCACGGATGCCCGGTTCGTCGTGCTCGCCCACCGCCAGGACGCACCGTCGTTCGGCTGCGGCCTCCAGGTTTCCGGCGACGGCGGGCGGAGCTGGATCGGCGTCAACCCCGTGCCCGCGCTACCCGAGGGCGCCGACGTCTGCTACGCGCCGGAGGTCGTCTTCGACGACGATAGTCGGCTTTACTACCTCTTCATCGCCCTGGCCGGACTGGGCAACAACCCCACCGGTGTCTACCTGGTCACCTCCGACGACCACGGGCGGACGTTCACCCCGCCCCGCCAGGTGCTCGGCCCGAGCCACTACCAGGTGCGGATGGCCATCGATCCGGGCATGGGCGCCAGGGGCCGCATCCACATCGTGTGGCTGAAGGCGGCGTCGGACAGCGCGCTCGGCGGGCTGACGCCCGACCCCAACCCGCTGTTCGCGTCCTACTCGGACGACGGCGGCCAGAGGTGGTCGGCGCCGGTGCAGGTCAGCGACACCGACCGGCCCCGGGCGGTGGCGCCGGCCATCGTCGTGGCGCCCGACCACACCGTCCACATCGCCTACTACGACCTGCGGGACGATGTGCGCGACTACCAGGGGCTGGAGGGCCCGCCATGGGACGGCGACTGGTCCGTGGTCGTGACCTCGTCGACCGATCGGGGCCGGGGGTTCGGACGGGGCGTGGTGGTGGACGGCGAGATCAGCCCGCCGGGACGGGTGATGCTCATCTACACCATGCCCCCGCCCGCGCTGGCGGCGGACAGCAGCAACCGTGTTCTCGTCGCCTGGACCGACGGCCGTACGGGCGACCCCGACGTCTACCTGTCGTGGTCGGCCGACGGCGGCCGCTCGTTCGCGCCCGCCCAGCGGGTCAACGACGACCCGGTCGGCAACGGCAAGGACCAGTACCTGCCCCGCCTGGGCGCGGCGCCCAGCGGGCGCGTCGACCTGGCGTTCCTCGACCGCCGGGACGACCCGGCCAACGTGCTCAACGACACCTACTTGGCCTGGACCGAGGACGGCGGCCGCTCGTTGTCGCCCAATACCAAGCTGACGAGCCAGAGTTCGGACTCGCGGATTGGCCAACGCTACCTCGTGCCGTCGGCCGAGGGGCTGTACGAGATGGGCGGGCGCATCGGCGTCCTCTCGCGGTCCACCTCCGCCATCGTCGCCTGGCCCGACACCCGCAACTCCCCCACAGGCACCGCCCAGCAAGACGTCTTCACCACGACGGTGCGCTTCTTAGGCGCGGCTGACGCGGACGGGCGCGGCGGGGGCGGGCTCCCGGTGGTCCCGCTGACGCTGGCCGGCGTCGGCGGCGCCGCGGGCCTCGGTGTCTTCTTTCTGCGCCGCCGTGGCATTTCATCCACAACCGCTGTAGGCTGATGGCCTGTGCACCTAATGGCGAGCGGGCAAGGGCGGTGAGGCTGATGTTGGCGCCGAGAGCGGGCTGTCGGCGGTTCGTCCCCGCGGCAGTCGTCGCCGGGGCGATCGTCCTCTCCATGGCCGCGTCGGTCGTTCTCGCCGAGCCGAGCGACGAGCCGAGCGTCCTCTTCCAGGGCGTCATCGCCGACGACTACGGCCTCTCAGGTCCGTCTTGCGGGAACACGTTCAGCGACGGGGGCGTGGAAACCGAGCAGGGCCGGGTGAAGTTCAGGGGTTTTCCTCTCCTCGTCGCCGCCGGCGCAGACGGGACAGTGCTGATCGGTGACGACAACTGGGTCCGCAAGCTCACCACCGACCCTCTGAAGGTCACGACGATCGCCGGCGTGCCCGGGGATGATCCGTACCGCGTGGGACCGCCGCTTGCCGGTCCATCGGCGCCGCTCCTCGCCCCCCTGAGCGTCATTGGCCTGGCGATCGACCCCGCCGGGCAGAACGCGTTCATCGCCCACTCGTACCGCGAAACCGGACCGAGTGGTGGAGAGCCAGGTATCCAGATCCTCAAGTTGCCCCTCGGGCCGCTGGGCGGGGACCTGCAGGTTGTCGCCACCGAGCCGGGCTACGAGGGGCGCGTCAAGCTGGCGGTCGGCCCGTCCGGCGCAGTCTTCGTGGCGCAGTCCGAGCTGCCGGGCCTGCGCATAGGTGACGCCCCCCGGCGCCCGGCCCGGATCGGCGTGGCGCGGGACGGCCGGATCGAGACCTTCATCCCGCTGATGCGTGCGAGGAGTGTCGACCCTGACGGTCCGTCCGACGTCGCGGTCGACGCATCGGGCAACGTCTATGTCGCCGAGGCGAACGGGCGGCTGAACCGGTACAACCGCGACGGTACGCTCGAAACGACCCTGGGGCTGGAACTGCCGGCGGACGGAAGCGGGCGCATCGCCGTCGACCTCTTCGGCGCCAAGCTGGTGGCGGCGTCGTTCGCGGGTGGGGGCAAGCTTTTCGAGGTCGACCTGGCCCACCCGGCGTCCTTCCGGCCCTTCACCATGCAGGATCCCTTTCCTACCAACTCGCTGAGCATGCAGACCGGCAACCCGTCCATCGTCTACGCCGGCGACATCGCCTCGTGTGCGATCAAGCGGATCGAGCCGTGGGCCGGTGTCACCACCACCACCGAGCCGACCACCACGACCACGACCCTGCCCGTCGAGAAATCGGGCGGCACGGGCAGCGGCGGCGCCGGCGCGACCACCGGCAACCTCGGGAGCACCGCCAGTCCCGGTCCGGAAACGAACCAGGTCGTCAACCCGAACCCGCCGCGTCTCGATGCGCCGACGGTTGCGGTTTCGCCTGGAACTGAAACGGCGCCGGCCGTGCCGCTGGACGCCGGCACGGCCCCGCAAGTTCCGTCTGCGCCGACGGGCGCCGAGTCGAACGTCGCGGGTCCGGCCGCGAACGGCGCGCCCGCGCCGCCCGGTCCACCGCCTGCCTTGAACCCCGCGCCAGCGCCCGCGCCTACGCCTACGCCCGCGCCTACGCCCGCGCCGGGCCCGAGCCCGGTCGCCGGGGTCGACCCGATTCCAGGCGCGACACAGCCCGGAGGGGTCCCTTCGACCCCGCTGGCCGGGCCGCCTGCGCCCGGAACGAGCCCTTCGGCCGCGCTTGAGGCCTCGGGCGCCGGCTCTCCGCCGCCGGGCCAGGGCGCCTCGTCCAACCCGTCACCGGGCCTTGGCGCGCCGCCGCCGCCCGCCCACCATCCCGCCACCCGCTACGCCATGGTGCGCGACGACCAAGTGGTCGACCCACTCGGGCTGGGTCTGCTCGGCGCCGGCGGCTGCATGCTGGTCGTCGCCGGCGGCTTCGCCGTCAGGGGTGGTCGTCGCCGCGGTCCCGGGGCCGCGCCTGCGCCGGCTCGCGCCTGGGGAATCGGCCCATGAGCGGCGGGAGCGGCGGAGGCACGCCGCCGGCCGCCGCCGGTGGGGCCATGCCGACCCCGCCGTCGCCTGCCACGAGACGCAAGGGCGGGAGGGGCCTGGCGGAACGGGTCCGGTCCACGCGCCCGGGCGTGCTCGTGCTCGCCTTCACCCTGCTCGCCCTGCTGCTCACCTACGCCGGGCTGCTCTATGTCCTCCGTCCCGCCACGTCGGGGCGGGAGCTGACCTTCGATCGCTTCATGACGGCGGTGCAGGAGAACCGCGTCGTCCGGGTGGAGCTGCTCGACCAGGACTCCCGGGTCATCGGCTTGCTGAGCGACCCCAACGGCTCGCCGGTGCGCTTCTGGACGGCGTACCCCAAGAGCGACGCCACCACCGGCGAGATCATCAAGGCGTTGACCAACGGCACGACCCGGATATCGGTCGACCCCCAGTCGTCCAAGGCCCTCGTGCGGTTCATCGCCCAGTTCCTCATGCCCCTGGTGATCCTGGCCAACCTGTTCGCCCTCCTGTTCTTCCTGGTGCGGGGGGGAGGAGGAGGCGGCACCGACGACTTCGTCAAGTTCGGCGAGGTCGGCGAGAAGACACTCCAAGGGAGTTCCGGGGCGACCTTCGCCAGCGTGGCCGCGTCGGAGGCGCCGCTCGCCGAGCTGGGCGAGGTCCGGGACTACCTGGCCGATCCGGCCGCCTTCCGGCGCATGGGCGCCCAGCCGCCGAAGGGCATCCTGCTGGTGGGCCCGCCCGGCTGCGGCAAGACCCTGCTGGCCCGAGCCCTGGCGGGCGAGGCCCAAGCGACCTTCTTCACCATGTCCGGATCGGAGTTCGTCGAATCGCTGGTGGGCGTGGGCGCGGCGCGGGTCCGGGACCTGTTCAGGCAGGCCCGGGCGGCCACGCCGGCGATCATCTTCATCGACGAGCTGGACGCCGTCGGTCGCCAGCGGGGGGCGGGCTTGGGCGGCGGCCATGACGAGCGGGAGCAGACCCTCAACGAGCTTCTGGTGCAGATGGACGGGTTCTCGCCGTCGGACGGGATCGCGATTCTGGCCGCCACGAACCGGGTCGACATCCTCGATCCGGCCCTGCTACGCCGCGGCCGCTTCGACCGCCACATCGTCATCGACCGCCCCGATCTGGAAGGCCGCCTGGCCATCCTGCGGCTGCACGGCCAGGGCAAGCGCCTGGCCAAGCCGACTACCGATCTTCCCGCCATCGCCCGCCAGACAGCGGGGTTCACCGGCGCCGACCTTGCCAGCCTGCTGAACGAGGCGGCCCTGCTGGCGGTGCGGGAGCGGGCATCGGCGGTCATCTACGCACACCTCGAGGAGGCGGTGGAGCGCGTCGTCGCCGGTCCTAAGAAGCGGGGCCTGCTGATGTCGCCCGAGGACAAGCGGCGCATCGCGTACCACGAGGCGGGCCACGCCGTGGTCGCTTCCGCCCTGGGCAAGGGGTCTTCGATCGACAAGCTGTCGATCATCGCCCGGGGGCGGGGCATCGGGCACCTGACCGTGCTGAGCGACGAGCGCCTGTTGCCGACCCGGGAGGACATGGAGAGCCAGATCGCCATCGCCATGGCCGGCATCGCCGCCGAGGAACTGATCCTGGGCCAGCCGTCGACCGGCGCAGAGGCCGATCTCGAGCGGGCGACGAACACGGCGCGGGACATGGCGGGCCGGTTCGGCATGAGCAGCCGTCTGGGCCGCGTACGGGTCCTGCGCGAACACCGGGAGGTCTTCCTGGGCCGCGACTACTTGCTGACGCGAGATGTGTCGCAGCCGACCCTGGAGCACCTGGACGGCGAGGTTCGCCGCATTCTCGACGAGCAGGAGGGCCTCGCCCGGGAGATCCTCGAGGAGGAGCGGCGGGTCCTCGATCTCCTCGCCTCCGGCCTCGTCACCTTGGAAACGCTGCACGGGCCGTCGCTGGGCAAGGCGCTGGCCTCGGTACGGCTGCGGCGGGCGCCGAGCCTGGGGGTGGCGTCGACCGATCAGATCGAGCCCGCGGGAGCTCCGGCTCCGGACGGCGCCCGATGAGAGCGCGGCTCACCGCCGCGCTCGCCGTGCTGGTCATCGCCGGCGCGGCCGCGACGGCGATCGCCGCCGCGCAGGCGCCCGAGGCGGCGTTCAGCAGGGTCGAGATCTTGCCCGTTCCCACCAGCCAGACCCTGCTCGGCGTCCACTTCCCCGATGCGCTGCACGGCTACGCCGTCGGCGGGTTCGGGGTCGTGGTCGCCACGAAGGACGGGGGCAAGACGTGGGTGCAGCAGAAGAGCGGCGTCGAGGCGCCCTTCGTTCCCGGTGAACCTACGACTGCGCTGCGGTCGGTTTCGTTCTCCGACTCCCTCCGGGGGTGGGCCGTCGGCGACCACATGGTGAGCACCTCTGACGGCGGGGCCACGTGGGTGGAGCAACCCCTGCCGCCCATCAACGACCGCCAAGCGCCCCGCCCATGGAGCGACCCGGAGAATCACTACCTGAAGTGGTCGTTCCTCGACGTGCAGTTCATGGACGCGCGGAACGGCTACCTCGTCGGCGCTGGCGGCACGATGTTCTCCACGTCCGATGGCGGCGCCTCCTGGGTGTGGCACGGCGACAGTCGGTACGGAAACGTCTGGGAGGTCTCGTTCACCGATCGCCAGCACGGCCGGGTCGTGGGCGGGGCCGGGCCCAACGCGTACGCGACCATGTGGACGGCCGACGGGGGTGCGACCTGGACCTCGGATCCGGCTCGGGACGCCGGACCGCAGGTTCCCTCGACGAGCTTCGAGACGATGTCGTTCGTGGACCGCGAGCGCGGCTACATCGCCAGTAGTGCAGGCCGGATCCTGGTCACCGCCGACGGAGGCCGGAACTGGTCGGTGCAGCGGAAGGACACCACCGAGACGTTCTACGGCCTTGACTTCGCCGACGCCCGGCGGGGGGCGGCCGTCGGGTATCTCGACATCGGTGAGAGGCGAAAGGCCGCCATCGTGACGACCGGCGACGGCGGCGAGACGTGGGTTCCCCGGCCCGTCGACGCGGCGATCGTCTGGGACGTCACGTTCGCCGAGCCCACGATCGCCTACGCGGTCGGCTGCGAGGTCTTCGCCGAGACGTGCCAGAAGTCGCTGATCGTGCGGATCACCTTCCCGAGCGCGCCGCCGGCGGCGAGCGGGGGAGGGTTCGCCGTGCCGCTCCCGTTCCTGGTCGTCGGCGGTGTGCTGGTGGCGGCGCTGACCTGGATTCTGGTCGTCCGCCGCCGGCCGATGGGCGAAAGGCATTGACGGGCGGCGTGGAAGGGTGCATGATGTCGTCAACATCTAGTGTCGTAGTCGGCACGGACAACATTTAGGGTAGGAACCATTGAAAGGCTGGAGGATCGGATGAGTCGACGTGCGGTCCTGGCGAGTGTGATCGGCGCGGTAGCCGCCCTCGTGGGCGCGGCCAGCGTGGCCTGGGCGTGCACCGCCTTCGCCCGCGTGAACCTGAGCGTGGCGTCGGGTGCGGCCGGCACATCGATCCTCGTCACTGGCGACAACGCCGCGCCCAACGGCCAGGTCGCGCTGCGCTGGGACAGCCGCACCGCCCCGCAGGTGGCCACGGCGGTGACCGACGCCGACGGCAGGTTCTCGGCCACGGTGCAGGCGCCCGAGGGGGTGGGCGGCGTCCACGTGCTGCTCGCCACCGACAGCAAGGGCCAGATCGCCCGCGGCGCGTTCGAACTCACCGGCGCCCCGGCGCCGGCCGGCGAGCCCGGGTTCCGCACCGGCGCCGCCCCCGTGCAGCCCACCGATTGGTTGCGGCTGGGCGCCAACCTGCTCGGGTTCGGGCTCGCGGGGGCGGTGGCGGTGCTGGGCGGCCTCGTCCTGCGCCGCCGGCCCGTCCCGGTGGCGCTGCGCAACCGTGTGGCGGAGGGCTAGCAGTCAAGCGCATCCGGCGGTGGCTGGCGGGCGGCGGCCCACGGGGCCGCAAGCTCGGCTTCTGGACGACCATCGCCCTCATCGGGCTGCTGGCGCTGTACGCCGGCGCCTTGTACGCGGCCCAGCCCCATGTCGACGGTGAGCGGCTCAGCTACTCGACCTTCCTGAACCTGGCCCAGCAGGGCCGCATCCGCGACGTCAAGCTGCTCGACTCCGATTCCTACGCCGTCGGGTCGTACCTGCGCACCACCGGCGAGGTCCGGCCTTACAACACGCCCTACCTCAAGGAGGGCCGCCAGCGGCTCCTCGACACGCTGGTGTCGAGCGGCGCGGAGATCACCATCGACCAGCAGAACGCCAAGCGCACGGCTCAGTTGGCGGCCTTCGTCATCCCCGGGCTCATCCTGGCGGTGGCGATCCTGTACGGCGTGTTCTCGTGGCGGCGGGGGTCCGGCCCCTTCGGGCGCCAGGCCCGGACGGGCCGGCGGATGTCGCAGCCGACGACCACCTTCGCCGACGTCGCCGGCCAGGACGCGGCTGTGCGGGAGCTGCGGGAGGTGACCGGGTTCCTGACCGACCGCGACCGCTTCCTCGCCCTGGGCGCCACCGTCCCCAAGGGCGTCCTGCTGTACGGCCCGCCGGGCTGCGGGAAGACCCTGCTGGCCCGAGCGGTGGCGGGCGAGGCCCAGGCGACGTTCTTCTCGCTGTCGGGCTCGGAGTTCGTCGAGCAGTTCGTGGGCGTGGCCGCGGCCCGGGTGCGGGACCTCTTCCTCGAGGCCCGCAAGGCGGCGCCGGCGATCATCTTCGTCGACGAACTGGACTCCATCGGCAAGGCCCGCACGTCGGGCGGGACGACCGTGGGCGCCAACGAGGAGCGGGAGCAGGCCCTCAACCAGTTGCTCACGGAGATGGACGGGTTCACCGCCACCGACGGGATCATCGTCATCGGCGCCACCAACCGTCCCGACATCCTCGACCAGGCGTTGCTCCGCCCCGGGCGCTTCGACCGCGCCATCGGCCTGGAGCGGCCCGACGAGACGGCCCGACTGGCCATCCTCCGGCTCCACGCCCGCCGCAAGGCGCTCGACCCCGACGCCGACCTCCCCGCCCTGGCCCGCCGGGCCGTCGGGCTGACCGGGGCCGACCTCGCCAGCCTGCTCAACGAGGGGGCGCTGAACGCCGGCCGGGCCGAGCGGGAGACGATCACGCAGGCCGACCTCGACGGCGCCCTCCAGTGGGTGCTGGCCGCCCCCGAGCGCCAGCGCCGCCTGTCGCTGCGGGAACGCAGCGTCGGCCGGCGGTTCACCGCTGACGAGCGGGTGACCTTCGCCGACGTGGCCGGCGCCGACGACGCCCTGGCCGAGCTGGCCGAGGTGCGCGACTACCTGGCCGAGCCCGAGCGCTTCCGCCGCCTGGGCGCCCGTTCCCCGAAGGGCATCCTCCTCTCGGGGCCGCCGGGGTGCGGGAAGACGCTGCTGGCCCGGGCCGTGGCCGGCGAGGCGAACGCCGCCTTCTACTCGGTGGCGTCGACGGAGTTCGTCAACCGGTTCGTGGGTGTGGGCGCCAACGCCGTGCGCAACCTCTTCGCCGACGCCCGCCTGGCCGCGCCGGCCATCATCTTCATCGACGAGATCGACAGCGTCGGGAGCCGGCGCACCGCCCACACCGCCGAGCTGAACTCCGAGCGCGACCAGACCCTGAATCAACTCCTGGTCGAGATGGACGGCTTCGAGGCCGACACCAGCGTGATCGTGATGGCCGCCACCAACCGGCCCGACCTCCTCGACGCCGCCCTCACCCGCCCAGGACGGTTCGACCGCCACGTCACCGTCTCGTTGCCCGACCGGGCCGGCCGCCACGCCATCCTCCGCCTGCACGCCCAGAGCAAGCAACTGGCGGGCGACGCCGACCTGGCCGGGCTCGCCGGCATTACCCGAGGGTTCTCCGGCGCCGAACTGGCCAACGTCCTCAACGAGGCGGCGTTGCTGGCGGCCCGGCGGGACGCGCCGGCCATCGACAACGCCCTCCTCGAGGCGGCGGTCGACCGGGTGCTCCTGGGCGTCAACTCCCGCCCGACGTCCATGACCGAGACCGAACGGCGCCTGGTGGCCTACCACGAGGCCGGCCACGCCCTGGTCGCCCTGGGCGTGCGGGGGCCCACCGGCCTGCACAAGCTGTCGATCGTCCCCCGGGGCGGCACGCTCGGCCGCTGCACGCTGCTCGACGAGGCCGAGCCGGTGGTCTACTCCCGCTCCCGCCTGCTCGACCAGCTGGCCGTCACCCTCGGAGGGCGGGCGGCCGAGCAGTTGGTGTTCGGCGAGTCCAGCTCGAGCGCGGCCAGCGACCTGCAACGGGTGGGGGAGTTGGCCCGGCAGATGGTGCAGGAGATGGGCATGAGCGACGCCCTCGGCCCGCTGGCCTTCGCTCCCGACGGGGGCTGGGCGCTGTCGGAGGCGGCCCGCAACCTGGTCGACGCCGAGGCCCGCCGCATCGCCCAGCAGGCGTGGGAGCACGCCCGCCGCCTCCTCGCCGAATCCCGGTCGGGGCTGGACCGCGTGGCGGAGGCGCTGCTGGAGCGGGAGACGCTGGCGGCGGCCGATGTCGTCGCCCTGGCCGGCGCCACCCCGCTGGCGGCCCGCTCCCGCCCCCAGCCGGTCGCCGTCACCGAGGCGGAGGACGGCGCCGGGGGCGCCTGAGCGGCGCGGGGCC
>Ga0187892_10007982_pt1 | contig 14743 bp, 10 predicted proteins | sample MA1701073metaG_FD_139345 | JGI IMG/M metagenome (GOLD analysis project Ga0187892, IMG submission 139345) | Bio-ooze microbial communities from a basaltic lava cave in the Kipuka Kanohina Cave System on the Island of Hawaii, USA - MA170107-3 metaG ... | reverse complement strand
TCTCTCTGCGCCACGTTCGAGGCGCGGCCGACTCTCTATCATATTCTCTCGGTCATTGTCATCATTTTTGGGGCGATGCATAGTTCGGCCCCGAAATCATGCACATTCGCCGCAAGGACACTCTTCAAACACAATCGAAACCGCGCGCGCGTGATCTAGGAGTTCCGTTCGACGGTACGCCCGGCGCGCTCAACGCGCTCACCGATGTCCGAGGCGTCGAGGTCGGACACACGACGTTGATCTCCGGCTCAGGCAAATTGGAAGTCGGCAAAGGGCCCGTGCGGACGGGCGTCACGGCGATTCACCCACGTGGCAAGGCGTCGAATGACCCGGTCTTCGCCGGATGGTTCTCGCTCAACGGCAACGGCGAGATGACCGGCACAACCTGGATCGAAGAGTCGGGCTTTCTGGAAGGCCCGGTGCTGATCACGAACACGTCGAGCGTTGGCGTGGTGCGCGACGCGGTGCTTGCGTGGCAGTTGCGGCAGTTCGGCAAGACGATGCAGCCGTGGGGATTGCCCGTCGTCGCCGAAACTTACGACGGCTGGCTCAACGACATCAGCGGATTTCACGTCAAACCGCAACACGTCTTCGACGCGCTGGACAATGCGAAGCCAGGGCCGGTGGCCGAAGGCAATGTCGGCGGCGGCACGGGAATGATCTGCTTTGAATTTAAAGGCGGCATCGGCACGGCATCGAGAAAATTGACCGAGCGGCAGGGTGATTATACCGTCGGCGCGCTGGTTCAATCCAATTTCGGATTGCGCCATCAACTGACCATCGCGGGCGCGCCGGTGGGAAAAGAATTGAGTGAAGGATCGTTCCGCCCGCGCGAGAACGGATCGATCATCATCGTCGTCGCCACCGACGCTCCGCTCCTGCCACATCAGTTGAAACGATTGGCGCGGCGCGCGGCGATGGGATTGGCGCGGACGGGCAGCACGGCGGGCAACGGGTCGGGCGACATCTTCATTGCTTTTTCGACGGCGAACGCGAAGGCGGCGGAGTCACAGGGCGTCGCGCAACTGGCCATGCTGCCGAACGACCGGATGAACCCGCTGTTTGAGGCGACCGTGCAGTCGGTTGAGGAGGCGATCATCAACGCGTTGGTCGCCGCCGAGACGATGACCGGACGCGACGATCACCAAGTCGTCGCATTGCCGCACGACCGGCTGCGTGAAGTGTTGAAGAAGTACAACCGATTGAAATGAAATTGCTCATCCGGATGGCGCCTGCTTCCGGAATTGATTTTAAGCTCGTAAAAGCGGGTTGAATCGGGAAAGGAGTCTTTTATGCCACCTCAGGTGCTCAAATCAAAAGAAGTGATGCTGAAAATTCATGAAGCCAGGCCTAATCGCTTTATGTTTTTTCTCGGCGCCGGAGCGTCCAAAAGTTCAGGAGCGCCGCTGGCTTCTGAAATGGTCGAGGATTTTCAGCGCAGACGGTATGAAATCGAGGAGGCAAGCGACGTGGCCTACGAAGAATGGCTTCTGAAGCAGGATTGGTTCAATGAGGGGAATAAGTACTCGTTGCTATTTGAGAGATACGGCAATAAAACGGAGCGGCAGGATTATGTCGAGAGGAAGCTGAGGGACGCCTTCCCTGTCTGGGGCTATCTTTATCTGGCAAACATCATCGCGCGGAACTGGATCACTCTGGTTTTCACCACGAACTTCGATGACCTGTTGAACGACGCCCTGAAGATTTATCTGGGTTACAACGCAATCGTTTGCGCTGCCGATTCACAGGTTGCCAGTGTGAAATTGATTGATGACCGCGCCCGGATCATCAAGTTACATGGGGATTACCTGTTTGAGGATTTGAAGAACACATCTGAAGAGACGAGAAATCTGGAAGCGAACATGCGCGATAAATTTGAGGCCTTCTCCAGGCAATATGGGATGATCGTGCTCGGCTATGGCGGGCAGGATCTGTCGGTGATGAAGATTCTGGAAAATCAGATCGATGACAGCTCGGCCTTCCCGAACGGTGTTTTCTGGGGCGTTCGTGATAATCAGGTAGGCTATCGGGTGAAAAGCTTGGCCGAAAGCTACCCGGATCGTTTTCGCCTGTTTCAGTGCAATGACTTCGACACCTTCCTTGCCCGCCTTCACAACCAACTCGGTTTGGACCTGCCGCCGACAATCCTGCAACCCTACGAAGACCTGCGGAGAAAGTACGAACGTTTGATCAGGATCGAACAAGAGAACAAGGAGCTTGATTCGATTATCAGAGAACACAATAAGAAGCTGAGACAGCAGTTGGAACTTCCCTGGGCTCAATCGGGCGCCGCCGGCTCGCACGATTTGTTGGATGCGCAATTGAAATTGGGGCGGCGCGATTACAAGATGGCGCTCGCGACTCTCGGCAGGTATCTTCCCGGCCATGATGATGATCCCAGCGCCTACACGGCGCTGGGAAATGCGCTCTTCATCAAAGCTCAGGAAGAAGGTTCGGAAGCGGATCGTGAGGCGGCGGTTGAAAATTGGAAGAAAGCCATTCAACTCGATGAAGGCGATCTCTCAGCGCGTTATAGCCTGATCAATTTTTATGTCCAAAAGCAGAAGAATCAGGAGGCGATAGCAGAGTGCCTTTGGCTGCTGGAACGGGTTCCCAGGGATAAAATGCTGCGTTTGCAACTGATCAGTTTGTATGGGCTGGAGGGTAAACATAAAGAGGCTTTGGCGGAGGTTGATTTGTTACTGAGGGCGGAACCGAATGATCCGCAATTGCATTTGTTGGACGCTCAGATTCTCGAGCATCGAGGCAGGTATGATGATGCGGTCGAGGCGACGCGCAAAGCGGTTGAGTTGGATCAGCAAACCCCCTGGGCGCATTTGGCCCTGGCGACCAGGCTTTTCAATTTGGAAATTTGGGATCAGGCTGAGCCTCATTATCAACTCGCTGTTCAACTCGATCCTGAGAATACCAGCTTCCGGATGAACATTGCGAATTTCCATCTAAGGAAGGGATTACCGCATCTTGCCTTACCGCATCTCGAGAAGGCGTTGGAGATCGACCCGGAATCACCGGAGATCCACGCTCTGCTTCACCAAGCGCACTATGCAATGGGGTATCCGGGCTTGCAAAAAGCGGAAGAGGCGATCAAGCAGGCCATCAATCTGGTTCCCCGGGACGCCCGCTATCACTGGTATTACGCCCACTTTCTGTTACGCGGTGGTCGCACTGAAGAGGCTCTCGATCAATACAAGATTACAGCAGGGTTAAATCGCCAAGCTCCTATGCCGTACTATTACCAAGCCTATTGCTACAAAATACTTGGGCTTGAAGCGGAATTGGCTGAAACGATGAAGACCTTGCAGGAGTTACACCCCCCAACCGTGCAACAGTTGCAAGTCAAGCTGGCGAATTGGCCGATGGCGCTGGCGGAACTGTATGGGCAGATTCCGTCTTTACCTTCGGGGGCGCCAGCGCCACAAAAACAGTGATAATGGGCCAGGCAGGACAATAATGAGTGATGGGAATATCTACTCCGAATACGACCATTTTGCGTGGTTCTACAACAAATACTGGGGCGAGGAATACAGCCGGCCAGCGCTGGCCATCTTCAACGTTCTTCTCTTCCCGCACTTGGCGCCGGGCTGCCGGGTTCTCGATCTGTGCTGTGGCACGGGGCAGATTGCGAAGGGGTTGGTCGAACACGGGTATCGCGTCACCGGCCTTGACGGCTCGGAAGCGATGTTGAAATTCGCCCGCGAAAATGCGCCCGACGCCGAATTCATCCACACCGATGCGCGCTCATTTAGACTGCCGCACACATTCCAGGCGGTGATCTCGGCTTTCGATAGCCTGAACCACTTGATGGAGCTTGAAGAGTTGAAGCTGGTTTTTCGCAATGTTCGCGCCGCGCTGGACGATGACGGGATCTTCCTTTTCGATCTGAACCAGGAAGATGAATCCGAGGTGTTCGGCAATTCGCTGGAAATGGTTGAAGCCGACAACGTCTGCGTCGTGCGCGCCAGTTACAAACCCAAAGAGAAGCTGAAGCGTTACGACGCGACGATGTTCACGCTGGAAAACGGCGCCTGGCGACGTTCCGATCTGACGCTCTTTCAGCGTTACTACGACAATGAAGAAGTCCTGGCCGCATTGGCCGAATGCGGGTTCAGCCGCGTCAAGGCTTACGACGCGCGGCGCGAATTCGGCTTCACGCTGAGCGACGGCCGGATGTTTTATTTGGCGAGGAAGTAGCCGTATTGCCACTGCGCGGTAAGATGTTTATAGTCTGCCGCGCCTGCATAATTTTGCCGGCCCGCGCGCAGCGACGCGAATGGCCCTATCTCACTCAGCGCGACAACCATCGGTGTTTTACCGCCAACATCTTTTCGGAGGATTGAATGCAACGCACAATAACCTTGCCCGGACGCGAAGCCACAGAACGTCCTGATCTCCAGGAAAAACCGAGCGCATTTCTGAAAGTTGATCTGCTCACCGCCACCGCCGTAGACGCCAAAGCGCGTGGCGCGGCGAGCAGGGAAAAGGCCGTTTACGACGAGGCCGAGCCAGGAGACGTGGTCGAAGTCGAGTTCGAGAATGGTCTCAAACAATGGTTCTCGGTCGAACAGCTTGAAGAGGCGTTGAAACAACAACAGGCCGGGCCAGGCCGTGGGATGAGGGAAGCTGGCGCTCCCCAGGCGGCGTTGGGCGAAGGCGGCGCGCTGGAGATACCTTTGATTTGGGCTGGCGGAGACGCGACGCGCGGTTGGGCGACGAGCGCAGCCCGGCTGGGCGCCAAGTTCGTCAGGTTGTTGCGACCCAAGCTGGAAGAGGCGCTTGAGGAAGAGGTCGAGAAGCTGGTTGCGGATAAAGGCCCCGAACTGGCGGCCAAACTGATCGCCGGCTTCTTCGAGCGCAAGCTGGAGGGGCAGATCAATTCCGCCGGTGAAGCTCTGTACCGCTTCAACTATCCGCAGGAACTCCTCGACGAGCCGCTCACGGCCAAAGACCTGAACAACAGCCAGCCTTACCTCCTTTTCATTCACGGCACGGCTTCGTGCACCGTCGGTGGGTTCAGCCGGCTGGGCATCCGCCACGGCTTCGACGTGCTCAAGATTGACACCACGCCGGAATGGGAAGATTTACAGCGCCAATACAAAGACCGGGTCATCGCTTACGAACACCATACCTTGAGCCGGAGTCCGATGGAGAATGCGATCAGTCTGGCGAAGACGCTGCCCGATGGGGCGAAGCTTCATCTGGTCACGCATTCGCGCGGTGGTTTGGTGGGCGAATTGCTCTGCCTCAGCCAGGTCAAGGAACTGAGCATGGCCGGGGCCGTCCAGAGTTTGATCGAGCGATTGGAACTGCCATTCGCCAACGCCAGAGACAGTCAGGGCAAAGCCATTGACCGGAGCGTAGACATTGAAAAGCTGAGGGAATTGGTGGATGTGCTCAGCTCCAAGCAGTTTCAGGTCGAACGTTTCGTCCGCGTGGCGTGTCCGGCGCGCGGCACGAAGCTGGCGTCGAAGAAGATCAACGATCTATTTTCCAGCATGCTCAACCTGCTGGAATATTTGCCCTGGATGCAGGCCAGCCCGATTCTGGACTTCACCCGCTCAACCTTCCTCGCGTTGCTGAAATACCCGACTGACCCGAAGAAGCTGCCGGGCATCGAGGCGATGATGCCCGAATCGCCGTTCATCCAGATGCTCAACGGCTTGAACCTGATGACGGAGTCGGACCTGGCGGTGATCGAAGGCGACCTCGCGCCGGGCGATCTGTTCGACCGGATGAAATTCGGCGCGGTCGAAAAGCTGTTCGGCGAAGACAACGATCTGGTCGTCAACACCCGGGCGATGACCGGCGGAATGAAGCGCGCCCACGGCGTCTTCAAGCTCAACGATCAGGGGCAGGAGGTCAACCACTTCAGTTATTTCAACAACCACCGTACCCGCGTCGCGCTCTACAACTGGCTGGCGTTTGAGGAGCCAGTCGCCGAACGCGCCGCGAAAGCCAAATTCGAGGCCGTGTCGCCGGAGATGGATGGAGCAGACATCACCAGAGGCACACGAGGCCCGAAGAGCGAGAACCTGCCGCTGGTCTTCGTGCTGCCGGGCATTATGGGCAGCCACCTGAGCGTGAAGAACGACCGCATCTGGCTCGACCCATATTCGCTGGCGAAGGGCGGGATGGCGCGGCTGGCGTTCGACGCGCCGGACGTGATTCCCGAAGCGCTGGTCGGCTCGGCCTACCGCAGCCTGATTGATTTTCTGAAAGCGCGCCACGAAGTGATCCCGTTCGCTTACGACTGGCGGCTCTCGTTGCTGAAATGCGCTGACAGCTTGAAGAAAGCGGTCGAATTCGAGTTGAACAAACACAAACGTCCCATCCGGTTCCTGGCGCATTCGATGGGCGGTTTGGTCGCGCGCACGATGATCGCGCAGCACCCGGAGATTTGGGAGGAGTTGAAGAAACGGGACTGCCGGCTGGTGATGCTCGGCACGCCGAACAACGGTTCGTTCGTCGTCCCGCAACTTTACGCGGGCAGAGAGAAGCTGCTGCGGATGCTGGCGCTGGTTGACCTGAAACACAATCAGAACGAGTTGGTGGAGATCATCTGCCGCTATCCCGGCCTGGCCGGAATGCTGCCGGAAAACTTTCTGAGTAAGGACGAATGGGAAAAATGGAAAGGCGCTGGCGGCAAATATCATCTGGCGCGTCCGGCTGATGAACTGATCGAAGAAGCCGATGGTCTGCGCAAAAAGCTCAAGACGGAAGCGATTGACACGGAGCGGATGTTTTATGTCGCCGGCTCTTCGCCGAGCACGCCTTATGAAGTCAAACTCGAAAACGGCGCGCTGGTCTTTTACGGCACGCCGGATGGCGATGGGCGGGTGACTTACCAGACGGGATTGATCGAAGGCGTCAAGACTTGGTACGTGGACGCCGAGCACGGCGATCTGGCTGCGCACAAGGAATCCTTCCTGGCCTTCGACGAACTGCTCGATAAGGGCGCGACTAACCGGCTTGCCACGAAACCCAAAGTCCGGCGCGGCGTTGGCGCCGAAGCGCACGTGATCCCGGACGAAGAGCCGCAGATGTTCCCGGACGAGAATGATCTGGCGGTGGCGGCGATCGGCAAACGGATAAAAGAGACCACGGACGGAGCGGCCCACGCGCTGGCAGTCTCGGTCGTCCACACCGACCTGCGCAACTCCAGTCACCCAGTCGCGGTTGGTCATTACAAAGGCGACCTCATCGTCGGCGCTGAAAAAGTGATTGACCGGGCGCTGAAGGGCAGGCTCTCGCAGTTGTTGCAGGCCGGCCTTTACCCGGGCGAAGTCGGGACGGCGGAGGTCGTCCGCAGCAAAGATTCCGATCTGGAGGGAGCGTTGATCATCGGGTTGGGAGAGTTCGGCGATGTCAACCGCGACAAGGTCCGCGCGGGCATCGTCGCCGCCTCGATGCGCAACGCGCTGCGCGTGTTGAACGACGACGAGGCGCGTACCGAGCAGGGCTGGCGATCCGCCGCCTTCAGCACGCTCCTGATCGGCGCTTACAGCAGCGGCGCGGTGAGCGTCGCCGATTCGGTCAGCGCCATCATCCAAGGCGCCGTCCAGGCCAACCGCATGCTGCAAAAGCAGAACCTGTGGGACGAAGTGCGCATTGACAAGGTCGAGATCATCGAGCTTTACGAAGACGTGGCGACGCAGGCCGTCCACGCCGCTCTGCGCCTGACCGAACGACCGCCGCTGGAATTGAATCCCGACGAAGAGCTTGTTCTCGATCCACCCTTCCTGGAAGAGAAAGACGGGGGCCAGCCACAACGCCCGCCTGATCAGTACTCCGCCGGTTGGTGGCGGCGGATTAAGATCGCCGTTGACAAGAGGAAGACCGAGGCCGATGGCGCCGCTGCCGAACCGGAAGACCCTCAACTCACCTTCACGGTCTTTTCCGAACGCGCGCGGCTGGAAGAGAAGCTGCTGCCGACCCAGCGAAAGCTCGTCGAAGGCTTCGTCAGGAAAGCCATTGACACGCCCGATCCCAACAACACTTTTGGCGCGACGCTCTTCGAGTTGCTCGTTCCATACCAGTTCAAAGATCAGGTCAGTTCCGAAGGCGACCTGCTGCTCTTCGTGGATAACGATTCGGCGCAGTACCCGTGGGAATTGATGGCGCAGCGGACGCGCGAAGGCAACGTCGCCGTCGTCAGCGAGAGGGGAATGATCCGACAACTGGTGACGGACGAATATCGCGCCAACCCGCAATCGGCGCAGGGCGACAACGTTCTGATCGTCGGCGATCCCATCCTCAACAGTAAAGTCTTCTCGCAACTGGACGGCGCGAAGAAAGAGGCGGAGATCGTCAAAAATATGCTGAAAAGCAATTTTACGAACGTGAATTCGTCAATCAGGGAGGACGCGCTGGAGATTGTCAGGAAGCTGTTCGAGGCCGATTACCGCATCGTTCATCTGGCCGGGCACGGTTATTACGACGAAAAGCACCCGCTTCGGAGCGGCATGGTTTTGGGCGACGATATGTGGTTGACGGCGACTGAATTCCAGCAACTGCGCGTCGTGCCCGACCTGGTCTTCATCAACTGCTGCCACCTGGCCGCGCTCGACCGCAAGCCGCTGGGGAACAAGCTGGCGGCCAGCGTCTCGCTGGCGCTGATCAGGATGGGCGTCAAGGCCGTGGTCGCCGCCGGCTGGGCCGTGGACGACGCAGCGGCCAAAACCTTCGCCGAAGTTTTTTACGAAGAGATGCTCTCCAACAACACTTTCGGCAATGCGGTGCAGGCCGCGCGCCGCCGGGTTTACCGAGAGCATCGCGACACCAACACGTGGGGCGCGTATCAGTGCTACGGCAGCCCGGATTTCAAATTGGAGCGTCTGACCGACGGGCAGAAAGCCGGCGCCGCCCTGCCCGAGCTGCTCTCTCCGCGCGAGTATCGCGACGAGTTGCAGCGTTCGGCGGCGAAGGCGAAAGGCCTCAGCGCCGAAGACGCGAAAAAGCTGCGCAAGCGGTTGGAGAGTTTGTACGAGGCCATGCCGCCGCAGTGGCTCGACGCCAGGATGTTGGCGACGTTCGGCGCGGCGTGGGCGGCGCTGGGCGAGCTTGAAGAGAGCGCGAAGTTTTACCAGCGCGCGCTCGGCCACGAGAAAGCGAACGTTGATCTGAAAGCCATCCAGAGTTTGGCCAACCTGCTAGGCCGTCAAGCCGGAGCCGTCCACCGCGCCATCACCGAGGCGAAAGGCAAGAGCGAGAAGGCGCGCGCCAAACGGAAAGATTTGAAAGAATACCTGGACGAAGAGTTCGTGCTGCTTTTGAAGTTGAAGCGGTTGAGCCGGACCTCGGAGTTGTCTTCGCTGCTCGGCAGCCACTTCAAACGCCGCGCCCGTTTGGAAGACGACGATAAGATCAGGAAGTACCTGACGAAATCCGCCGGGTATTACAAGGACGCTTCAGACCTGGCGCGCGAAGGCGCGGGCGCGATTGATCCTTACCCGGCGCTGAACTGGCTGACCTGCGAAGCGATCCTGCGGTCGTTCTCCAAGGATCGAGCCGAGGATCAGGCGGAAGAGGGTTGGGAAGACTTCAGAGCGGAGTTCAAACAGGTCGAACAAGCCGCCAGGAAGCTGAGCGACCACCACGAGATCTGGAAGCGATTGCACCTGCCCGACGCGCTGCTGTTGAGATACCTGCTGCAGGACGCGCTGAGCGAAAAAGGAAAACAGAAGGAGCCGAGCGATGAAGAAATCCAGGCGGAGATCATCGCCGCTTACCGCGACGCCATCGAGGGCAGGATTGACCGGACGGAACTCAACTCCGTGCTCGGCCAGATAGACTTCCTGATCGAAATGTTCGAGCGGATCGAAGGCAAGAAGAGCCGGAAGAAGCCGTCAGACAAGATCGCCGCTCTGAACCACATCCGGGGAGAGATCGTGAAAATCGCCGAGAAATGAACGCCAGTATCAAACCGCGAGTCAAAATCTGTTGCATCGCCAGCGTCGAAGAAGCCGAGTTGGCGATCCGCCACGGCGCGTCGGCGCTGGGTCTGGTTTCATCAATGCCCAGCGGCCCTGGTGTGATCGAAGAGGAATTGATCGCCGAAATCGCCGCGCGCGTCCCGCCGCCAATCGCCACGTTTTTGCTTACCAGCCTTCAAGACACCGCTTCGATCATCGAGCAGCAGCGCAGGCTCAAAACCAACACGCTGCAAATCGTTGACCGGTTGGAGCGAGGAAGTTACGAAGACCTGCGACGCGCGCTGCCAGGCGTCTCGATTGTGCAGGTCATTCACGTTACCGGCGAGGAATCAATCGAGGAGGCTGTGACCGTCGCCCGAAGCGTTGACGCGATCCTGCTCGATTCGGGCAACCAGAAGCTGGCGGTCAAGGAGCTTGGCGGCACCGGGCGCACTCACGATTGGACGATCAGCCGCCGCATTCGTGAAGCGGTCGGTGTCCCGATCTTTCTGGCCGGAGGATTGAAGCCAGAGAACGTCGCCGAAGCCATTCGCGATGTCGGGCCGTTCGGATTGGATATTTGCAGCGGCGTTCGCACCGAGGGCGGATTGGATGAGGGCAAGCTGGGGCGATTTTTTGAAGCGGTGGATAACCGTTCACGGGCTGATTGAGGTTTTAGGCCGAGCGGCGCGGTGGTAAAGTAGGCGAAGCATTTCAGCGAGGAGGAAAAGAATATGACTGAACCGATTTTGACTCCGACGACGAGCGAGCAGGAACCATCCGCCATCGGAATTCTGGCGGGTTCGGGCGCCGCTCCTCTGTCGCCGGCCAACGAATTGCTTGGCGGCGAGGCCGAACGCCAGCGCGAAATGCCGCCGTCAGACACCTTGATTTTCGACGATGGAATTCCTATGGACAGCCCCCGACACCGCTCGCAAATGAACCTGCTGATCGAGACTTTGAAAATGCAATGGGCCGGCCGCAACGATTTTTACACGGGCGGCAATATGTTCGTCTACTTCAGCCCCGATCAGGTCAAAAACGAAGATTATCGCGGCCCCGACTTTTTCGTCGTGCTGGGCGTTGATGGCGGACCCGAGCGCAAAGGCTGGGTCGTCTGGGAAGAAGGCAAAGGGCCGGATGTCGTCATCGAGTTGCTCTCGGACACCACCGAAAAATTCGACAAAACCGGGAAGAAGCAAATTTACGAATCCGTGCTGTGCGCGCCTGAATACTATTGGTACCACCCATTTCGCGGCGAGTTGGCGGGCTTCGAGCTGAAAGGCGGGCGCTATCATCCGCTTCCATCCGATCAACAGGGGCGCATCGTCAGCCCGTTGCTCGGACTCAGGCTGACGCGGTGGACGGGAAAATACGACGACATCCAGGCGACCTGGCTGCGGTGGGAGACGCTGGATGGAAAATTGGCGCCGACCAGAGACGAATACGCGCAGCAGGAACGCGAACGCGCCAAGCAGGAACGCGAACGCGCCGAACAAGCCGAAGAACTCGCCGAACAGGAACGCGAGCGCGCCGAACAAGCCGAAGAACGCGCTGAGCAGGAACGCGAACGCGCCGAACGGCTCGCCGCCCAATTGCGCGCCCTCGGCGTTGATCCGGCGGAATGAAGTGTCGACGCAGGTGAGGGTAACTTCCCCGGATCAGAGCGCCATAGTAGAATCACGGGCGTTATGACAGCGCTGGAAACAGTACAAACAGTTCCGCTGACTTTGCTCGAAGACGGCACGATTCGCGTGACCGGCTCGCGAGTCACCCTGGATTCAATCATCGGGCCATACCGGCAGGGCGAAAGCGCTGAACAGATTCACGAAAGTTTTCCTTCCTTAAAGCTGGCCGACATTCACGCGATTATCAGTTACTATCTCAACCATCGGGCGGAAGTGGATGTGTACTTACAGCAACGAGCTGCGCAGGCCGAAGCCGTGCGGCGCCGCATCGAATCCGACCCGCAGTATCAAGCCAGAATCGCTGAGCTACGCGAACGGATTGAGGCGCGGCGGCAATCGCTACCGCAAGACGAATAAACCAACTGCTTGGCCATCATGCGTTTGCTGATAGACCAAAACTTCAATCAAAGGGTTTTGCGAGGCATCCGCAGCCGCGTCCCACATTTCGACGCCGTCACGACGCAGGAGTCCGGTTTGAGTGAGACGCCCGATCCTGAATTGCTGGCCTGGGCTGCGGCGGAAGACCGCATTCTGGTCACCCACGACATCCAGACAATTCCGGACTACGCCGCAGATCGCATCAACGCCGGAGAGAAGATGCCGGGCGTGTTTGTCGCGCCGCAAGACCTGCCAATCGGTCTGGCTATCGAAGAGTTGACCACGATCATTCTTTGCAGCGAGCAGCAGGAGTGGAAGGATTTGATCACCTGGATTCCGCTTTGATTGTGGCCGATCCTTGCTCAAAATAGGCTTTCGCGATTCAGTGAGGTAACCCGAAATGCTATCCCCAGGCACAGTTCTGCAACAACGCTATCGCATCAAGCGCCCGCTGGCGCAAGGCGGCATGGGAGCGGTTTACGAAGCCGAAGCCGTTCACCTCGGCAACACGCTGGTCGCCGTCAAAGAGGCCTTCTTCAGCGAGGACTGGCTGCGCGAACAATTTCAGCGCGAAGCCGCGACGCTGGCGCGGTTGCGCCATCCGGCGCTGCCGAAAGTGAGCGACCATTTCTCGGAAGGCGCGGGCCAGTTTCTGGTGATGGAGTTCATTCCCGGCGACGATCTGCGACGTTTGCTCAACGAGCGGTTGAAAGCTCGCGGCGAGCCTTTCGGCTGGCAGGTGGTGGCGGAATGGGCCGACCGTCTGCTCGACGCGCTCGAATACATTCACAGCCAGCGCCCGCCGGTCATTCACCGCGACATCAAGCCGGAGAACCTGAAGCTGACGCCGCGCAACGAATTGTTCCTGATTGATTTCGGATTGGCCAAAGACGCCACCACGCCGACGCGGCCCGGAAAGAGCCTGCACGGTTACACGCTGGCCTACGCGCCGCCCGAACAGGTCAAAGGCACGGGCACCGACGCGCGCAGCGATCTTTACTCGCTCGGCGCGACGCTCTACCACCTGCTGACCGGGCAGCGTCCGGTGGACGCCAATGTCCGCGAAGAGGTGATCAAATACAACGCGCCCGATCCGCTGCCTGCCGCTGACCAATCCAACCCGAAAGTCCCGGCGGAGATCGGCCAGATCATCGTCCGGGCGATGTCGCTCAACCGCGACGAACGTTTCCCGAACTCCACCGCGATGCGCCAGGCGCTCGGCTCGGCTCGGCAAAATATCGAAGCCGAGATCGAACGCCGGCGGCTCGAAGAGGAAGAACGACAGCGACTGGAGCAGGCTCGTTTGGCCGAAGAACAGCGCCGCCGCGAAGAAGAGACCCGTCGCCTGGCCGCGCTCGAAGCCGAACGGCAGCGACAGGTCGAAGAGGAACGCAAACGCCGCGAAGAGAAGGCCCGGCAGCAGGAGGCCGAAGAGGAGCGGCGCGAAGAAGAGACGCGGTTGCGCCGGGAAGAGACGCGATTGCGCAAAGCTCAATCGCCGCCGCGCTCCAAACGGCCATTGATTGTCGGCGCGGCGCTGGCCGCCGTCATCGCTGTTTTGCTCTACCTGCTCTGGCAACGTCAATCTCAGCCGGAGCAACAGACGAAAACCACACCGACTCCGGCGCTTTCTCCGACAGTCAAACCGCCGCCGAGTCAGCCCGCCGCCGGGCGCGCCGAAATCTTGCGTTACTCGGTCGAGCTTGAGGGCGAAAATACTCGATCCACAACGCTCGACCCGGCTTCGGGCAAATATTTCAAGCTGCATTTCACGCCGCGCGAAAGCGGCTACCTTTACCTGCTGACGCCGGAAAGGGAGGGAGGCAATCCGGTCGTGCGACTTTTCGCTCAACCGGTCAGAGCGGGAGAAGATTTCGATCATCCCGACGGCGACGGTTTGATGGCGCCTGATCCCCGGGCCAGGCAGGTCAGCTTCACCGCTGTCTTCTCCGCGCAGCCCGTGATGCTGCTCAACTTTCTCTCCCAGGCCGCGCGCAGCAAGCGCTCGCTCAACGCCGCCGAGCAGCGGGCTTTTCAAGACTTCCGCAAGCTGGGCGCGCCCTCCGAGCCGCAACAGGCCGATTCGTCGGGCGAGAACCCAGCGGTCGTCGTCTCGGCGATCGGGAACGGCCAGCCGCTGGTCTTCGATATTGTCTTTCAGGGCAAACGCGGCGGCAGTTAGCTTCGGTACGGTACAGGGAGCGGTAGCGACCTGGTGGCTTCCAGAGCACGTCACTTAGATGGCCGCCAGGTCGCTACCGCTCCCTGTACCGTACCGCCGCGCCGATGTATTTTGGGACGCAGGGGATAAGCTCTGGCGGCTACCCGGGAGCTGCTCAAGGACATGCCCGTCCGTGGCTCGACCGAAGAATCGCTGAAGCTGCTCCGCGAGGGCAGAGCCGGAAGGATGTGGGGGATGGTAGAATGCCGCCAGAGGTGAACTATGACAGAACCGACGGAAACCACCGCCGATTTCGACAAAGGCGAGAAGAAGCTGATCTATCAGAATCAAGCGCGCGTCCCGGAATATTTCTGGTACGACTTCGAGAGCGGCGAGTTCGCAGGCTTCGCCTTGCGAGAGGGCGAATATACTGCGCGCGGCCATAATTTGAGCTTTTACCAAGCGGAGGAAGAGAGAATACGGAACAAACGGAAATAACGGAACAAACGGAGAAGACCCACTCCAAGAGGCTTTCCGTCTGTTCCGTTATTTCCGTTTGTTCCGTATTCTCTCCTGATCCCCATCAC
>Ga0187892_10007981_pt1 | contig 14746 bp, 11 predicted proteins | sample MA1701073metaG_FD_139345 | JGI IMG/M metagenome (GOLD analysis project Ga0187892, IMG submission 139345) | Bio-ooze microbial communities from a basaltic lava cave in the Kipuka Kanohina Cave System on the Island of Hawaii, USA - MA170107-3 metaG ... | reverse complement strand
GCCCTGCTCCATCTTGAGGATCAGCGCGCCCTGCGAGACCTTGTCGCCCACCTTCACCTCGATCGAGCGCACCACCCCGGCCTCGGGCGACGGGATCTCCATGGTCGCCTTGTCCGACTCCAGCGTGATGAGCGACTGCTCCTTGGCGACCGCGTCGCCCGGCTCGACCAGTACCTCGATGACTTCGACGTCCTCGAAGTCGCCGATGTCCGGGACCCGCACCTCCGTCATACGGTGACCGGATCCGGCTTCTCGGGATCGATTCCGTACTTCTCGATGGCTTCGGCGACGGTCCTTGCCTTCGCCTCGCCCGCGTCGGCGAGCGCCTTGAGCGCCGCGATGGCGACGAAAAAGCGGTTCACCTCGAAGAAGTGGCGCAGCTTCGCGCGCGAGTCGGAGCGACCGAAGCCGTCGGTGCCGAGCACGCGGTAGACGCGCTCGCGCGGCAGGAACGGTCGGATCTGGTCGGCGAAGGCCTTCATGTAGTCGCTCGCCGCGACCACCGGGCCGGCGCGCTTCTCGAGGCATCGCGCGGCGTAGGGGATGCGCGGCTTCGCCTCGGGATGCAGCAGGTTCCAGCGCTCGGCGGCGAGCCCGTCGCGCCGCAGCTCGGTGAAGCTGGTCGCGCTCCAGACGTCGGCGGCGACATCCCAATCCTTCTCGAGGAGCTCCGCCGCGGCGAGCACCTCGCGCAGGATGGTGCCGCTGCCGAGCAGCTGCACCCGGCCCTTCGTCTTCGACTTCGACTCGCGCAGCAAATACATTCCCTTGAGGATCCCCTCCTCCGAGCCCGCCGGCAGCGCCGGGTGCTCGTAGTTCTCGTTCATGAGGGTGATGTAGTAGAAGACGTCCTCCTGGTTCTCGACCATGCGGCGCAGGCCGTCGCGGACGATCACCGCGATCTCGTAGCCGTAGGTCGGGTCGTAGCAGACGCAGTTCGGGATCACCGAGGCGAGCACGTGCGAGTGCCCGTCCTCGTGCTGCAGCCCTTCGCCGTTCAACGTGGTGCGGCCCGCGGTGGCGCCGAGCAGGAAGCCGCGCGCGCGCTGGTCGGCGGCGGCCCAGGCGAGGTCGCCGATGCGCTGCAGGCCGAACATCGAGTAGAAGATGTAGAACGGGATCGTGATCACGTTGGTGTGGCTGTAGGCGGTCGCAGCCGCGATCCACGAGCACATCGAGCCCGCCTCGGTAATGCCCTCCTCCAGGATCTGGCCCGACTTGTCCTCGCGGTAGTACATCACCTGGTCGCGGTCCACCGGGACGTACTTCTGCCCCTCCGAGGAATAGATGCCGAGCTGGCGGAACATGCCCTCCATACCGAAGGTGCGTGCCTCGTCAGGGACGATCGGCACGATGCGCTTGCCGAGCTCCTTGTCGCGCACCAGCGCGGTGAGGATGCGCACGAACGCCATGGTGGTCGAGATCTCGCGCCCTTCGCCCGAGCCCTTGAGCACCTGCTCGAGCGCCGAGAGCGGCGGCAGCGCGGGCGCCGCCTCGGCCCTCCTGCGCCGCTGCGGGAAGAATCCGCCCAGCGCCTTGCGGCGCTCGTGCAGGTATTTCATCTCGGGCGCGTCCGCGGGCGGGACGTAGAACGGCAGCTCCTCGAGCTTGTCGTCGGCGATCGGGATGCGGAAGCGGTCGCGCATCTCGCGGATGGTCTGCAGGTCCACCTTCTTCAGCTGGTGGGTCGGGTTCTTCGCCTGGCCCTGCTTGCCCAGGCCGTAGCCCTTGATCGTCTTGGCGAGGATCACCGTCGGCTGCCCCCGGTGCTTCACCGCAGCGGCGTAGGCGGCGTAGATCTTGTGCGGGTCGTGCCCGCCGCGGTTCAGGCGCCAGATGTCCTCGTCGGTCATGCGCGACACCATCTCGAGGAGCTTGGGGTGCTTGCCGAAGAAGTGCTTGCGCACGAACGCGCCGTCGTTCGCCTTGTAGTTCTGGTACTCGCCGTCGACCGACTCCTCCATCACGCGCCGCAGGATGCCCTCGGCGTCGCGCGCGAGCAGCGGGTCCCAGTACGAGCCCCAGACCAGCTTGATCACGTTCCAGCCCGCGCCGCGGAAGTCACCCTCGAGCTCCTGGATGATCTTGCCGTTGCCGCGCACCGGGCCGTCGAGGCGCTGCAGGTTGCAGTTGACGATGAAGATGAGGTTGTCAAGCTTCTCGCGCGCCGCGAGGCCGATGGCGCCGAGCGATTCGGGCTCGTCCATCTCGCCGTCGCCGCAGAACATCCAGACCTTGCGGTTCGCGGTGTCGGCGAGCCCGCGCGCATGCAGGTACCTGAGGAACCGCGCCATGTAGATCGCCTGGATCGGCCCCAGGCCCATCGAGACGGTCGGGAACTGCCAGTAGTCCGGCATCAGCCACGGGTGCGGGTACGAGGACACGCCCTTGCCGTCGACATCGCGGCGGAAATCGAGCAGCTGCTCCTCGGTGAAGCGTCCCTCCAGCAGCCCGCGGGCGTAGATGCCCGGGGAGGAATGCCCCTGGAAGAACACCAGGTCGCCGCCGTGGCCCGCGTGCGGCGCGTTCCAGAAATGGTTCTGGCCGATGCCGAACAGTGTCCCCACCGAGGCGAAGCTCGCGATGTGGCCGCCGAGCTCGTCGTCCGACTTGTTGGCGCGCGCGACCATCACCATGGCGTTCCAGCGGCAGTAGGAGCGTATGCGCTCCTCGAGCGCGGCGTCGCCGGGCGAGCGCTCCTCCAGATGCGGCGGGATGGTGTTGACATACGGCGTGTACGGCGAGAAGGGGATGTAGGCGCCCGAGGTGCGCGCCTTTTCGACCAGCTTCTCGAGCAGGTAATGCGCGCGCTCGGGGCCCTCGCGCTCGAGCACCGCCTCGAGCGCGTCGAGCCACTCCTGGGTCTCGAGGGTATCGGGGTCGTTGGCCGCGGGCTGCTGCGGAACGGCGGACATGGCTTCCTCCAGCTTGTGGCTTTCCAGTCGGGTGCGCGCGCGCTCCCGGGGTAGGGAGCCGCGATTGCCGGGCGCGTGCCGGCGCCGGGTCTCGCCGAAGCTTAATACGCTCCCCGGGGGCGCTCAAGGGTCGTCGGAACCTCGTGAGCCGGGTGGTAAACTGCGCCCCCCTCCGCATGGCCGCAAGGATCCTCGACGGAAAATCGCTCGCCGCGGCGCTGCGCGCCGCGGTGAAGCGCGAGGTCGAGGCGCTCGCGGCGCGCGGCCTGCAGCCCGGGCTCGCGGCGCTGCTGGTCGGCGACAACCCCGCCTCGCGCGTCTACGTGCGCAACAAGGCGCGCGCCTGCGAGGAGACCGGCGTGCGCTCCGAGGTGCACGAGCTGCCGGGCGACCTCACCGAGAGCGCGCTGCTCGAGCGCGTCGCGCAGCTCAATGCCGATCGCCGCGTGCACGGCATCCTGGTGCAGCTGCCGCTGCCGGCGCAGATCGACACGCCGCGCGCGCTCGCCGCCGTCTCCCCCGCCAAGGACGTAGACGGCTTTCACGTCACCAACCTCGGCGCGCTGCTCTCGGGGCACCGCGGCGCGGTCCCGGGGACGCCCGCCGCGGTGATGCGCCTGCTCGAGCACGCCGGCATCGCGCTCGCCGGCCGGCACGCGGTGGTGATCGGGCGCTCGACCATCGTCGGCAAGCCGCTTGCGCTGCTCCTGCTGCGCAAGGATGCGACCGTGACCGTGTGCCACTCGAAGACCGCGGATCTCGCCGCGGTGACGCGCAGCGCGGACGTGCTGATCGCGGCGGCCGGCCGGCCGGGGCTGGTCACGGCGGCAATGGTGAAGCCCGGTGCCTGCGTGATCGACGTCGGTGTCAACCGGCGCCCCGATGGCAAGCTCGTCGGCGACGTCGATTTCGACGCCGTGAAGGAGGTCGCCGGCTGGATCACGCCGGTGCCCGGCGGCGTCGGACCGATGACCGTGGCGATGCTGCTCGTCAACACCGTGGAGGCGGCGAAGCGACTTGGATAACCCGCTGCTCGATTTCACCGGCCTGCCGCGCTTCGCCGAGATCGGTCCGGCGCACGTCGCGCCCGCGGTGGAGCAGCTGCTCGCCGAGGCGCGCGCCGCAGTGCAGGCCGCGGAGCAGGCGCCCGCGCGCTGGGACGCGTTCGTCGCGCCGGTCGAGGACGCCGGCGAGCGCCTGGCGCGCGCCTGGGGGCAGGTCGCGCACCTGCACGCGGTGATGGATGCGCCACCGCTGCGCGAGGCCTACAACGCGAACCTGCCCCGCGTGACGCGGTACTGGACCGAGCTCGGGCAGAACCTGCGCCTCTACCAGAAGTACCGCGCGCTCAGGGATGGCGCGGACTTCGATCGCCTGGGCGCAGCGCGCCAGCGCGTGGTCGAGAACGCGCTGCGCGACTTCCGGCTTTCGGGCGCCGAGCTGCCGGCCGAGGCCAAGCCGCGCTTCGCGGCGATCCAGCAGGAGCTCGCGCGCCTCGCGGCGAAGTTCTCCGAGAACCTGCTCGATGCGACCAACGGCTTCGCGATCGTGGTCGAGGACGCGCGGCGGGTGGCCGGAATCCCGCCCGATGTGCTCGAAGCGGCGCGCGAGGCCGCGGCCAAGGACCGGCGCGCCGGCTGGAAGTTCACGCTGCACGCGCCCTCGTACCTGCCGGTGATGAAGCACGCCGAGGACCGCGCGCTGCGCGAAACGCTGTACCGCGAGAGCGTCACGCGCGCCTCCGAGTTCGGCAAGCCGGAATGGGACAACACCGCGACCATCGCGCGCATCCTGCGCCTGCGCGCCGAGGCGGCGCGCCTGCTCGGCTACCATAGCCACGCCGAGGTCGCGCTGGTGCCGAAGATGGCGCAGTCGGCCGCCCAGGTGCTCGAGTTCCTGCGGGACCTCGCGCGCCGCGCGCGGCCCTACGCCGAGCGCGACGCGGCCGAGCTGCGTGCGTTCGCGCGCCACGAGCTCGGCCTGGAGGAACTGCAGTTCTGGGACCTCGCGTTTGCCTCCGAGAAGCTGCGGGCGCAGCGCTATGCCTTCTCCGACGACGAGGTGAAGCAGTACTTCCCGGAGGGCGCGGTGCTCGCCGGGATGTACCGGCTCGCAGAGACCCTGTACGGCGTGCGCATCGAGCAGCGCGCTGGCGGCCCGCCGGTCGCGGCCTGGCACCAGGATGTGCGCTTCTTCGAGGTGAAGGGCACCGACGGCGCGCTGCTCGGGCAGTTCTACACCGACCTCTACGCGCGCGACACCAAGCGCGGCGGGGCCTGGATGGACGAGGCGGTCGCGCGCCGCCGCACGGGCGCCTCGATCCAGCTGCCGGCAGCCTACCTCGTGTGCAACTTCTCGCGCCCGGTCGGCGCGCGGCCCGCGCTGTTCACGCACGACGAGGTCCTGACGCTGTTCCACGAGTTCGGCCACGGGCTGCACCACCTGCTGACGCGCGCCGAGGAGCTCGGCGTCTCCGGGATCAACGGCGTCGAATGGGACGCGGTCGAGCTGCCGAGCCAGTTCATGGAGAACTTCTGCTGGGAGTGGGAGGTGCTCGCCGGGATGACGCGCCACGCCGGCAGCGGCGCGCCGCTGCCGCGCGCGCTCTACGAGCGCATGCGCGCGGCGAAGAACTTCCAGGCGGGCTTCGACATGCTGCGGCAGATCGGCTACGCGCTGTTCGACATGCGGCTGCACGCGGAATTCGAGCCGGACGCGGGCCGCACGCCGCTCGATCTGCTCGAGGAGGTCCGCAGCGAGGTGGCGGTGTTTCGCCCGCCCGCGTACGAGCGCATGCCGAACACCTTCTCGCACATCTTCGCCGGCGGCTACGCCGCGGGCTACTACAGCTACAAGTGGGCCGAAGTGCTCTCGGCCGACGCCTACAGCCTGTTCGAGGAGAACGGCGTGCTCGATGGCGCCACCGGCAGGCGCTTCCGCGACGAGATCCTCGCCGTCGGCGGCAGCCGCCCGGCGGCCGATTCCTTCCGCGCCTTCCGCGGGCGCGAGCCGCGCATCGATGCACTGCTGAGGCACAGTGGTATGATTCCCGCATGATTTCGCGGGGAATTCTCGTCCTCCTCGCCTGCGCCGCGACGCTTGCCCACGCGCAGCTGTACCGCTGGGTGGACGAAAAGGGCCGCGTGCACTACACCGAGACGCCTCCACCCGCTTCCGCGAAGGACGTCAAGAAGAAGAGGGAGCACATGGGGGCCACGGCCGACCCGGGTCTGCCCTTCGAACTGCAGCGCGCGGTGCGCAGCGCGCCGGTCGTGCTCTACAGCCATCCCGACTGCAAGGGCCCCTGCCAGATGGCGCGCGATGTCCTCAACAAGCGCGGCGCGCCGCTCAAGGATCTGAGCGCGCAAGACCTGACGCGGCCCGGCACGGTGTTTCAGATCGGCGTCGCGCCCCTGCGCATCGACGTGCTGACCGCGATCGACGCCGTCGAATTCGACGAAGCCTGGCAGGCGCGCGTCGTGGCGAGGTTTGCCGACCTCGAGGTCCCGGTGCTCGCCGTCGCCCATCTCATCCGCAACAAGCGCGCCGTCGGGCGAGCGCAGGACATCGCGGATCTGGAGTGGCTGGAGCGAAATACGAAGTAGCGTCTTGCCACTGCGGCCGAGGAGCCCGCGCGGCCGAGCGGGCAGTACGCGCCGCGATTCTCGAAGTAGTCGGGCTCGCGGATGGCGGCTTGCGAGCTGGAATCTTTGACTCACTCAAGCTGTGTTGGGCGAGCACTGCGACGGCCAAGAGTCCGCCGCAAGGTTTCACGGATCATATCGCGCGCGGACGGCGCGACAGCGTAGAAGAGCAGCTACAGCAGGGAACGGCCGCGAGAAACTAGGCGGAGAGGGGATCGGTCGGCTGGCTGTTTCCGGGCAGCTTCGATCCGCGAGAGGCAGCTTGGAACTGCTTGCTGAGCTCGAGGAAGCGGATCACTGGATTCACCGGAGATTTGAGCTGCACGTCAGCCGGACCCAATTCGAACGAGAAGACCCCGTCGAACAGCTTGCGAACGATCATGGCGTAAGGATAGAGGTAAAGGCCAGGAATTTCAAGGGTTATCTTCGCAATCGCGCACGGCGCTCGAGACAGCATTTAGCAACTTCAAAGACTTTTCCGCAACCACATCTTGCATCGCCTGGAACAACTCCGCCGCGTCGGCACCTTCCTGAAAGGCTGTTAGACCGCTTGCCGCCGAGTTCGAGGCGAACGTGAGGACCCCGACCGCCTGGTACACGCTAGGCAGATCTGCCCATTCCACCGCTTTGCCCGCGGCGACTTTTCCCCGCGCGAACGCCAGCGCATCTGGATGGAATAGCGGTATTCCGACTATCGCCTTCAGCTGGCGTGCCTCCGCCTGGCGAAACAGGCCTACTTCCGGGCCCTTCCTGTCGTCGACAGGAGAAGCGAAGTAGGCGGTTCCCGCACATCGCTTGAATGTCAGCCCCGCAACCCCCTCCCCGAAGGGCACGCTCAGCGGTTCCTGATTAGCCTCGGTGACCGGCTGCGCGTCGCCAATAACAGCCTCTTCGACCGCGACCATGCATTTTCTCTCAGGGTCGAAGACGAAGACGCATACGCGGAAGATCTCTTTCTCGCCGATGGCGTTCGCGACCCCCTCGTAGATCGGCTTGAGATAGTCGCCCATGAGTATCTCGCGCACCCTCACCGCGCCGGCCATCCGGCCGCGCGTCGTGCCGAAGGCGTTGCGGGCGTACTTCAGGAGCGATTCTCGATAGGCGATGGTCTGGCCCGCCATGCGGCGGTCCACCTTCTCCTCGCGGATGTCCTCCACGTGCCATCGGATCTCGTACTTGTATCCCACCAGGGGGTATTCAATCTTCCACTCCCAAGTATTCGGCTCGGCAGATTGCTTCAGGAACGCGCTTTCGTGCTTCGAAACGTCGCCATCTGCCAGCCATGGTTCGGTGGCGGGCTTGCTCACATCGCCATTCAACTTGTCCAGCGCGAGCACTGGATAGCCGGCGGTTGCATAGCAGACGGCATAAGGCTCCGGGTTGCGCAGGGTATCGGGAAGCTTCAGAACTAAGCGCAGCGTCCGCACCGGAAACTTCAGTCGCAGCCCGAGGGTTTCTTCCTTCATCCCGGTCGTTACCAACCCCGAATGGGATCCGCGTCGCTTGCCAGGGAACGTCGAGATTTCCCAGTCGGACATGGCGAAGCTGTTCGGGATCTGCGACCGGATCCCGAAGCTCACGCTGCGGCCCTCCGTCAGCGGCGGATTAAAAACCACCCCTACATTCACCTCTTGGGGATCGTCCTCCGATTTCTCGGGCTTAGAGAGATAACATCCCGAGGGCCACAAGTCTGCCAGCTCCTCGAATAGGATGTTGTCGACCGAGCCTCTGTCGACTCGCGAGCCGAAGGGCCGTCTCGTCAGCTCGCCCCCAGCGCGAACCCTCAGGCCGTGATAGCGGCTGATCTCGGTGGCGGCGCCGGTTGGATCAATGTGCAACTCCTGCTCAATGCGGTCGCAGGAATGGTTCATCACTTTGACCATGCGCCGGTAATTCCTCGCTTTCACAGAGTCAAGCGCGACAGCTGTGAACCACTGGTCCTGCTCCTCGCTCGAATCGTGCACTGTCATCTCGTTGCCAAACGCGATCTTGCAAGCCCGGATCACTCCGTTCGGGCAGAAATCGAGCAGGTGAAACGAGTTCGATCTAGCCTCGAGCTCTTTCGTAGTCGGGCTCGCCGCGGAAAGCACCGCGAGGCTACGGCCGCCTTCCGCGCCGCGATCGAACGAAACCCTGGTGAACGAAAAGTAGTGACGATGGCCGTGCAGTACCAGATCAAAGTCGTGGTTCCACAGCTCCTTGAGCATGGTTCCGGCGTTGCGCATTACCAGCAGCGATTCATTGCCGGCGATATCGGTCCGCGTATAGGGGATCGGCACCAGGTGGTGATGGATCAGCGCCACGCGCGGCAGCAGCGACGCGGAGATGTCTTCGTCATTCTCCAGCTGGAACGCATGGCTGCCGAAATCATTGATCTGCCCAGGAGAAACCCGCCCGGAGCCCAGAAGCAGGCTGCGATTCGAGTCGAAACCCATAATCTTGAGCGGAACGCCCTCTAGCTTCGGCACCTGGACCGCCTCGCGGTCCCCCGCGCCTTCCAAGAGCAGGGTGCGCAAGCGCAACAGAATTCTGAGGTAGAGGAGGATGCGCCAGAAAAAGCGGGCAAAGAATCCCTTCGAATTGAACTCGGTGAAGGTCGGAAAGCCGCTCAGCCACTTGTCGCTGCTCGAGGAGAAGATAATCGCGTAGAGCCGCGTCAACGGCCAGATCGGAGCGAAGCCCTTGAAGGCTACGTCGTGATTGCCAGGAATGGCGATCAGAGGTGCCTTCAGCGCGGCGGCGAAGTCGAGCATTTCTCGCCGCGCGAGGATCAGCATCAGCGGCCAAGGACTTTCGACGAAGTCGCCGGTGGCGATCAGCGCGGCCGGTTTATGGATGCGCAGCACTTCCTTCACGTGCTTCCACTGATAGCGCGGAAAGCCCCAGCGGAAATGGATATCCGAGATGTGCGCAACGCGAAAGGTCTTGGTCATCGCTCTCTTGGCCGCGATGAGGCCTCCTCCTAACGACCACCACTAGTGTACGTCCGCGAAGGCCGCTCCGCCAGCTACCGGACAGTCCGGTAAATCCGCGCAGCGCGAGCGGCGCTGCGCGTAGGGAGACGAGCGCATCCAGCGTAGTGGACGTAACCTCGACCGTGCTTTCCGGCGGCCGCGCTTTCATTTGCGGCGGGCCGACCTCCTCATCAGCGTGGCCCGGCTTGGTAAGGATTGGTTTGGCACTGACAACTGCGCACTCGGTGTACCGCACCGTGACCTCAAGCGTGGAAGCCAGACTTAGGCGAGAGGCTCCTGTCGTGCCGATGATCGTGCCGAACGTGGGGTGAATGGTCTATTCGATGAATTTAAAGCCACGCGGATAATTCATGCATGCGCCTCGCCACCTGGAACGTCAACTCCCTCAAAGTCCGCCTCCCGCACCTGACCGGCTGGCTCGAGGCCGCGCGGTCCGACCTCGTCTGCCTGCAGGAAACCAAGCTCGAGGACGCGCGCTTTCCGCGCGCCGAGCTGGAGGCCGCAGGCTACTCGGCCGCGTGCGCCGGCCAGAAGACCTACAACGGCGTGGCGCTCCTCTCCAGGGCGCCGCTCAAGGAGATCGAAACCGGCATCCCCGGCTTCGCCGACGAGCAGAAGCGGGTGATCGCGGGGACGCTGGACGGCACGCGCGTCGTCTGCATCTACGCGCCGAACGGCCAGTCGATCGGCTCGGACAAGTACGCCTACAAGCTCGCGTGGTACGCGGCGCTCGCCGACTGGCTGCGCGACGAGGTCGCGCGCCACGCGCGGCTCGCGCTCGCGGGAGACTTCAACGTCGCGCCCGAAGACCGCGACGTGCACGACCCCGTCCTCTGGCAGGGCCAGGTGCTGTGCTCGGAGCCCGAGCGCGCCGCGCTGCGCGCGCTCCTCGACGTGGGCCTTGCCGATGCCTTCCGCCTTTTCCCGCAGCCGGAGAGGTCGTACTCCTGGTGGGACTACCGCATGCTCGCGTTCCGCAGGAACGCCGGCCTGCGCATCGACCACATCCTGCTCTCCCCCGAACTCGCCAAGCGCTGCACGTCCTGCACCATCGACAAGGGGCCGCGGCGCCTCGAGCGCCCCTCGGACCACGCCCCGGTGCTCGCCGATCTCAGCTGAGGCTCACGCCCTTCTTCACCCCGGGGCGCGCCGCCATGCGCTCGCCCCAGCGCGCGAGGTCCTTCATCCCGCCAGCGGCCTCCGCCACCGCCTTGCGCTGGGCGTAGACTGGGTAGAGCGCGATATCGGCGACCGAGAACTCGTCGGCGAGGAATTCGCGCCCGCTGAGTTGGCGGTCGGCGTTGCGGAAGAAGTTCGCCAGGCGCGTCTTGAGCAGGTCGATGTTGGACGCGACCTTCTCCTGGGCGACGTTCTCAAGCTGGAATATCGCGCCGCTGGTGACCGCGCAGTCCGTGCAGCCCTGCATGAACCAGTGCAGCGCAAGCGCGCGCCGCGCCGGGTCCTTCGGCAGGAGCCTGCCCGCCTTCTCGGCGGCGTAGAGCACGATCGCGCCGGACTGAGCGAGCGTGACGGGCTGGCCGCCCGGCCCGTTGCTGTCGACCATCGCCGGGATCTGGCCGGCCGGGTTGATCCTAAGAAACTCGGCGGACTTCTGCTCGCCCTTGGTGATGTCCACCTTGCGTACCCGGTACTCGAGGCCCGCCTCCGCGAGACCGATCGCGGCGCGCAGCCCGTTCCCCGTTCCCCAAGCGTACAGATCGATCATGGCGGCTCCTTGTCGTCGTTTTCCGCAAGGCGGATGATACTTGCGCGATGGAGCCGGCTGAAAGCATCGGGAGATTCGGGTTCCGGCGCTGGTACGAGCGCCAGCTGATCGAGGGCCACGCCTGGTTCGTCACCTGCTTCCTGTGCCTGGTCGCGGTGGCGGCGTGCCTCGAGGCCGTCTCGTTTCGCGAATCGCCGGCGCGCGCCCTGGCGCTGGTGGCCCAGGTTTTCGCGGCCGGATGGATCGGGATCTACGCCCTCGGCCGGTACAGGGCGATCATGGTCGAAGCCGAGCGGCTCGCCGATCACTCCACCTGTGGGTCGTGCGGCGAATACGGCAGGTTCTTCGTGCTGGAGGCGCTGCGCGGACTGCCGATGCCGGTGAGATGCCGCAAGTGCGGCAACGAGTGGAGGATCGACTAGTCGATCAGCTTGTAGGCGGGCAGGGTGAGGAACTCCACGTACTCGCCCGCGGTGATCTGCTCGAAGAGCCGCGCGCCCTCCTCGTAGCGCCCGGCGCCCCAGGCTTCCTCGCCGAGCTCCTTGCGCACCTTGCGCAGCTCCTCGGCGAGCAGGGCGCGGAACAGCTCCACCGTCACCTTGCGCCCGTCGGCGAGCACGCCCTTGGGCGAGCGGATCCACTGCCAGATCTGCGAGCGCGAGATTTCCGCGGTGGCGGCATCTTCCATCAGGTTGTACACCGGCACGCAGCCGTTGCCGGCGAGCCAGGCGCCCAGATACTGGATGCCGACCGAGATGTTGTTGCGCAGCCCCGCCTCCGTGATCGGCGACTCCGGGCGGAAATCGAGCAGGTCCTGCGCGCCGACCTTGACGTCCGGGCGCTGCCGGTCGTACTGGTTCGGCCGCGGCATGTGCCTGTCGAAGACCTCCTTCGCCACCGGCAGCAGGCCCGGGTGCGCGATCCAGGTGCCGTCGCAGCCGTCGGTCACCTCGCGCAGCTTGTCCTGGCGCACCTTCTCGAGCGCCGCCTCGTTCGCCTGCGGGTCGTTCTTGATCGGGATCTGCGCCGCCATTCCGCCCATCGCGGGCGCGTTCCTGCGGTGGCAGGTCTTGACCAGCGCGAGCGCGTAGGCGCGCATGAAAGGCGCGGTCATCGTCACCTGCGCGCGGTCGGCGAGGCAGAAAGCGTCGTTGGCGCGGAATTTCTTGATGCACGAGAAGATGTAGTCCCAGCGACCGATGTTGAGCCCGGCCGAATGGTCCTTCAGCTCCCACAGGATCTCGTCCATCTCGAAGGCGGCCACGACGGTCTCGATGAGGCAGGTGGCTCGGATCGTGCCGCGCGCCAGACCCAGCTCGTCCTGCGCCCGGTCGAACACGTCGTTCCAGAGCCGCGCCTCGAGGTGCGACTCCAATTTCGGCAGGTAGAAGTACGGGCCGCTGCCGCGCGCGAGCAGCTCCTTCGCGTTGTGGAAGAAGTAGAGCGCGAAGTCGAGGATGCCGCCCGCGACCGGCGCGCCGTCCACCGTCACGTGCTTCTCGTCCAGGTGCCAGCCGCGCGGCCGCACGATCAGCACCGCGATCTTGCCTTCAAGGCGGTAGAAGCGCCCGTCGGGCTGCATGTAGGTGATCGTGCGGCGCACCGCGTCGCGCAGATTGATCTGCCCGTCGATCATGTTGAACCAGGTCGGGCAGTTGGCGTCCTCGAAGTCCGCCATGAAGGTCGAGGCGCCGCAGTTGAGCGCGTTGATCACCATCTTGCGATCGGTCGGCCCGGTGATCTCGACACGGCGGTCGAGCAGGTCTGCCGGCTGCGGCGCGATCGTCCAGCCGGACTCGCGCACCCGTTTCGTTTCGGGCAGGAAATCGGGCAGCCTGCCCTCGTCGAACTCGCGCTGGCGCGCCGCGCGCGCCGCGAGCAGCTCGCGCCGCCGCGGCTCGAAGGCGCGGTGCAGCTTCGCCACCAGCGCGAGCGCCTCCGGCGTCAGGATCGCCGCGAACTCGGGCGTCATGCGCGCCCTGATCTGGACGCCTGCGGGAAGCGCACTCGAACGGGTCACGGCTGCACTGGAAGTCGGCACGGCGTTGAAAAATTCTACGTAACGCCATGCCGCACTGCAACATAAAGATATGCTCCAATGCTCGATTGCGGGGCCCGACTCACCTCAGTACGCTTTTTCCGTACGGTGAGCTTAAATCCCGCATCATGAAATCTACGGATACTCGACCGTGGGAACCCAATACAAGATCCTGATCCTGGGAGCCTCTTACGGCTCGCTCCTCGCCACCAAGCTGCTTCTGGGGGGCCACTCGGTGAAGCTTGTCTGCCTGCCGGCGGAAGCGGACCTCATCAACCGGGAAGGCACCCGGGTGCGCATGCCCGTCAAGGGAAGGGACGCTCCGGTCGAGCTCGATTCTCGCAAGCTCCCGGGGAAGCTCTCGGCAGCGGTTCCGGCGGCGGTCGACCCGTCGGGTTTCGATCTGCTCGGCCTTGCCATGCAGGAGCCGCAGTACCGCGCCCCCGGCGTGCGCGAGCTCCTCGCCGCGGTGGCCAAGTCCCGCGTGCCGTGCATGTCGATCATGAACATGCCGCCGCTGCCGTACCTCGCGCGCATCCCGGGGGTCGCGGTCGAGGCGTGCCGCGCCTGCTATACCGACGCCGCGGTCTGGGACGGGTTCGACCCGGCGCTGGTGACGCTGTGCAGCCCGGATCCGCAGGCCGGGCGCCCGCCGGAGGAGAAGGTCAACGTGCTGCAGGTGCGCCTCGCGACCAACTTCAAATCGGCGGCCTTTCCCGGCGCGGCGCACAGCGCGATCCTGCGTCGCCTCGAGTCCGACATCGAGGCGGCGCGCTTCGACCCGGGCTCCGGGCCGATCGAGCTCCCGGTCAAGCTCAAGGTGCACGACTCGGTCTTCGTGCCGCTCGCGAAATGGGCGATGCTCATGGCCGGGAATTACCGCTGCGTGACCAGGAACGGCATGCGGCCCATCCGGGACGCGGTGCACTCGGATCTCGAAGCCTCGCGCGCGGTCTACCACTGGGTCGTGGAGCTCTGCACCGCCCTCGGCGCGAACCCGAATGAGCTCGTGCCCTTCGAGAAGTACGCCGCGGCGGCGCAGTCGCTGACCGGACCCTCGTCGGCTGCGCGCACCCTGTTCGGCGGCGCGCCCTACATCGAGCGTGTCGACCGCCTGGTGCAGACGATCGCTGCGCAGCAGGGCATGCGCTGCGCCGCTCTCGACGAGGTGGTCGCGCTGGTCGACGCCCAGCTCGAAGCTAACCGACGGCAACCCAGCGCTCGCGCGCTCTAGCGCGAGCGCGGTTGCCGTCGTCCCCGCGGGGTTTTGGCGGGGACCCAGACGTTGCCGTCGTCCCCGCGGGGTTTTGGCGGGGACCCAGGCGTTGCCGTCGTCCGCGCGGGGTTTTGGCGGGGACCCAGGCGTTGCCGTCGTCCCCGCGCGGTTTTGGCGGGGACCCAGGCGTTGCCGTCGTCCCCGCGCGGTTTTGGCGGGGACCCAGGCGTTG